>Ga0209395_1000055_pt1 | contig 175758 bp, 148 predicted proteins | sample GOMGulsemesocosm_3_FD_184635 | JGI IMG/M metagenome (GOLD analysis project Ga0209395, IMG submission 184635) | Methane-oxidizing microbial communities from mesocosms in the Gulf of Mexico - GOM9D Gulf of Mexico (SPAdes) (version 2) | ecosystem: Environmental > Aquatic > Marine > Cold seeps... | reverse complement strand
TTGTTTTCACATTAGCTTTGTTACCGATACCTTGTACTGGTAGCTTAAATTGTTCAAAAGCTAATTCATGGCCTGCTGATAATAAACCGTGAGCTTGTCGAACTACAGCACTTACCGTTATAAAGTATTCTTTGTTGGTGCCTTCAGGCAATTTAGGTAACGCTAACTTAATTGTCGATTTCTTACTTGGCGATATGGAAGGAAGTGCTTGATGCCCCTGTGCGAATAATTCACCATCAGCTTCAATTCTCCACTGTAAATCAAAATCATCTAAATTAATGAAGTCATAACGATTTTCAACAATAAACTGATTTTTACTGATATCTGCAATACTAAAGCGGATCGCTTGATAAACTTTTTTTACTTCAAAAGCATGAGGGTGCGGTTTACGATCTGGTGTCATTAAACCATTATTTAAAAAGTTACCGTCGCTAGGTAGTTCAGGGTGGAAGTCTTTACCATAGGCCCAGTATTTAACACCATTCTCGTTGGTATATTCAAGTGATTGGTCTACCCAGTCCCAAATAAAACCACCTTGTAATACATCATATTTTTCAATGGCTTGCCAATAGTCATTTAAGTTACCGACAGAATTCCCCATCGCATGCGCATATTCAATCATAATTGCAGGACGAGTTGGGTTAGATTTTGCGTATTTTACCAAACGTTCAATTGAAGGGTACATAGGAGCATAAACGTCAGTGTAGTGCTCTTCACCTGCCGGTTCATACTGAACCAGTCGACTGTTATCATTGTCCTTTAACCACTTATAAGTAGCCTCAAAAATCTTACCTTCTCCAGCTTCATTACCTAGTGACCAAATAATGATTGATGGGTGATTTTTATCACGCTCGAACATCCGTTGCGTTCGATCTAAATGAGCAGGTAACCAACTCATTTCATTGCCTAGTTGTGTTTTCTTACTGATGGCTAGTGGGTGAGACTCAATATTGGCTTCATCAATTACATACAAACCATATTTATCGGTTAACTCATACCAATATGGGTTATTAGGGTAATGACTTGAACGTACTGCATTGATATTAAATTGCTTCATTAATTTAATATCTTTCTCCATTGAGGCTTTGGTAACGACATGACCATGTTGTGGGTCTGTTTCATGACGGTCGACACCGCGAATAGTGATTGCTTTACCGTTAATGGTTAGTTGGCTGTTCACCACGGCTAAATGCCTAAAACCTATATCATCACGTACCGATTCAATTATGTTACCTTTTGAATCTTTTAAATTAATTAATAGGGTATATAAATTAGGCGTTTCGGCAGACCATAATGCTGGCTGGTTAACTTCCCCATTAAGAGATACTTCGACAGTACCGTCAGCAGAGACGTTAACTTCCGTTTGTTTGTTCAGTAGCATCTTCATATTGCTACGGGGGTCTAATAGTTGTACTTCAATATTTTGCTTTGATTTTTGATTGGCAAAGTTTTTTAAAGTAACTTCAACAGATAAGTTGCCTTGAGTAAAATTCTTATTCAAGGTTGGTTTTGCATGGAAATCAAATACATGCTGTTTAGGCGTTGCATAAAGATAAACATCGCGTTCAAGACCTGATATACGCAGCATATCTTGGCTTTCTAAGTAACTGGCATCTGTCCATCGGCGAATTTGAAAAGCAAGTAAGTTATTATCATCTTTGATAAAAGAAGTTAAATCGAATTCTGCAGGCGTTTTAGAACCTTGACTAAAACCTACTTTTTTACCGTTTAACCAGACATCTAAAGATGATTTAGCGGCGCCAACATGAAGAAAAACTTGTTTGTTCTTCCAAGATTTAGGTAGAACAAAGGGCTTTCGATAAGAGCCTATAGGGTTATAGTCTTTTGGCGCATCAGGCCAAGTAGTAGTGAATGGGAAACGCTCATCTAAATAAATAGGGTAACCAAAACCTTCAGTTTCCCAATTACCAGGAACGGGGATTTGTTGCCAGCTATCGTCATCGAAGTTAATGCTTTCAAAGCCTTTAGGCTTGTTCTTTGGTGAACGTTGCCAATTAAACTTCCATAAGCCATTGAGTAGCATGAAATTATTGCTTTGCTCTTTGTTGTTAGTCAGAGCCGCATCACGAGTTTGAAAAGGAAACAATGATGCATGGGGGTCTTCTTTATTAATGGCAAAAACTTCATTGTTCTCCCAAGGTTCACGGGTTTGACCATGAGCTTCTGTATTGATAAACAGAAGGGAAGTAACAGCAAAATTAATGACGAATAATGATTTTATCATAGAACAAATATCTTAAAACTAACCAACAATAGTATTTATAATACAATTAAAGAGGGTAGAAGCAAGTGCTTTCTGAATTTTTTGATGAGTTAAAATAAACTAGTGTATTCAAGCGAACTCATTTATCATACAAATAATAAATATTGTGTAGAATTTAATTATTTACCATTTAGTTGCCTAAAACTTAATGTAAAAAAGAGTACATCCGTAACATGGAATCATCACATCGTAATTTAACCCAACAAGTTGTTCATGAATTGGGTAGAAAAATAATGCAAGGAAGTTATAAAGTCGGTGATAGCTTACCTTCTGAAGCTGATTTGTGTACCCAGTTCGATATAAGTAGAACGGCAACTCGAGAAGCAGTTAAAATGTTAACGGCTAAAGGCTTAATCAGCTCTAGACCGAGACAAGGTATTAAAGTTGTTGATTCAAAACACTGGAACTTATTTGATGTTGATGTACTTAACTGGATCTTATTAGGTAAGCCAGATTTATATCTATTAAGACATTTTTTACAGCTTCGTTTGGGTATAGAGCCTGAAGCTGCGTATTTAGCTGCGCAATATGCCCAAGAAGATGAATTAGCTACTATTGAAAGTGCTCTAGCTCGAATGAAGAATGCAACTAACGGCCAAGATGATACTCATGAAGCAGATATAGAGTTTCATCAAAGTGTGTTATCGGCCAGTAATAATCCATTTTTCATTCAATTAAAAAACTTTATTACCACAGCCCTTAAAGTCAATATTCGCTTTACTAACCGAATGATCCCTGTGACGGTTGCTGAATATCAAGCCCATGTTGATATTTTTGAGCATATTAAAAATAAGAACTCTCAAGCTGCTTTTGATGCCGCGATGGTCACGCAAAGAGCAACTTTAGCTATTGTAAATGAGCAAATATCTGTGCTGGAAAGTAAGGCGCTCTAGTGCCAGTTAGTTAAGTTCATTTAAAAGCTGATACTGTACGTTATAAAGCCATTCACCTTCTTATTTGGTGAGTGGCTTTTTGCATTTCTATGACCTAGTAATTTTGTTAATAACCCTATTGTATTATAAATAGTATTATATTAATATCTGGAACTATTATTGTCGATTAAGCGCTCATTACCAATGTCCGATTGTGAAATGAAAAAAGAATTTGATCCGGTAGAACATCCTCATCGCAGATATAACCCTTTAACTGCTGAGTGGGTGTTAGTTTCACCTCAAAGAGCAAAACGTCCTTGGCAAGGCCAGATTGAAGCCAGTGATGATAAGCAAAAAGATGCTCATGACAAAAGTTGTTTTTTGTGTGCAGGAAATACTCGTGTTAATGGCGAGGTTAATCCAAACTACGAGACGACATTTGTTTTTCAAAATGATTTTGCTGCGCTAATACCTGATACACCTAAAGTTAATAACAATGACCCTCTATTTAGAATGGCGACAGAGCAAGGTGAAAGTCGTGTTATTTGCTTTTCTCCCGATCACGCCAAAACATTACCTCAATTATCCAAGGAAGCCATTAAGCAGGTTGTGACGACTTGGCAACAACAAACTGCTGAATTGGCTGAGAAATATCAATGGGTGCAAGTCTTTGAAAATAAAGGGGCGGTCATGGGCTGCTCAAATCCACACCCACATGGCCAACTTTGGGCACAACAACAATTACCGAGTTTGGTAGAAAAAAAGCTGACCAATCTTTCTGAGTATTTTAATACATTCAATCGACCTTTACTTGCCGATTATGTAAATCGAGAAATCGCCAATAAAGAGCGTATTGTTTGTCTAAATGATGATTGGCTCGTAGTCGTACCTTATTGGGCTGCTTGGCCTTTTGAAACGCTGTTGTTACCGCGCTTTCCGATAAAGCGAATAACTGAATTAACCGAGAATACTCGACAGTCGTTAGCCGATATTATTCAACAAATAACCATACGTTATGATAATTTATTTGAATGTTCATTTCCTTATTCTATGGGGTGGCATGGCGCACCATTTAATCAAAAAAATCATGATGAATGGACATTGCATGCGCACTTTTTTCCACCCCTTTTACGTTCAGCTACCGTTCGAAAATTTATGGTTGGTTATGAAATGATGGCTGAAGCGCAACGAGATCTTACTCCTGAGCAGGCTGCTTCTCGTTTACGTGAGCTTTCTTCAAATCACTATACTCAAAGGAGTTAGTGATGACATTGGCAATGAGCGGCAATCGTATTGATAAGATAAAAAACGCATTTACCCAAGCTTTTAATTTTGAGCCAAGTCTTGTATGTCATGCCCCAGGACGCGTTAACTTGATGGGGGATCATACTGATTATAACGATGGCTTTGTTCTCCCTGTTGCTATCAACTTTGGTACTGATATCGCTGCTAGTTTACGAGATGACAGGCAGGTAAAGGTCATTGCTCTTGATATTGACTCAAGTGAGAATGCGTTTTCATTAGACGGTATTACTTTTGACAAGCAAAACAGCTGGAGCAATTATGTTAGAGGGTCTCTTATTGCTTTGATGGAAACTTATCCTGATATTAAGGGGGCTAATCTAGTTGTTTCAGGGAATGTACCCAGAGGAGCGGGTTTAAGTTCTTCAGCTTCTTTTGAAATCGCTATTCTTTCAGCTTTTTCTCAATTGAATAACTTGCCATTGAGTGGCGTTGAAGCTGCATTGAAAGGTCAACAAGCAGAAAACGACTTTGTTGGTTGTAACTGCGGCATTATGGATCAACTCATTTCTGCCTTAGGCAAGCAAGATCGCGTTATGCTACTAGACTGCCAAGACTTGAATGTGCAATACGCAAATATACCGGAAGATTTATCGATACTAATTATTAACTCCAACGTCAAACGTGGATTAGTTGATAGTGAGTACAATATTCGACGTGAGCAGTGCGAAGCGGCAGCAAGGTTTTGTGGTAAAGATGTTTTGCGTGATGTGTCACTTGCTGAACTTGATGCTGTGAAAGAGGAAATTGCCCCAGTGTTGTATCAAAGAGCTCGACATGTTCTCACTGAAAATAGTAGAACAATCGACATGTTAACGGCATTAAATAATCAGGATATGATATCAGTCAGCGAGCTTATGGCTGATTCACACCAATCACTTAAAAGTGATTTTGAAGTTACTACACCTGAAATAGATATTTTAGTTGAAATACTTGCACACTCATTTGGAAATAAAGGTGGAGCAAGGATGACAGGGGGCGGTTTTGGCGGCTGTGTAGTCGCTCTTGCTAACAAGTCTTTGATACCCGCAGCAATCGACGCAGTATTAGCGAGTTATCAAGAAAAAACAGACTTAGTACCAGATATTTATCAATGCCTCTCAGTTGATGGCGCATTCATTAATAGCACACTCTGTAGTAGTGCAAATAGAAGTAAAAAATAATCGTTAAATAAGAATAATAACAAGGTGAAATTATGAAATTAGCAATGCTTGATATAGGCATATTTGTGGTCTACGTGATTGGTCTTTTGTGCGTTGCATTATGGATCTCTCGAAGTGAGAAAAAAGGTGGGGCTGACACAGAAGACTACTTTTTGGCAGGGAAGTCTTTACCTTGGTGGGCCATTGGTGCTTCATTAATCGCATCAAATATTTCAGCAGAACAAATTATCGGTATGTCAGGCTCTGGCTTTGTTGTGGGTATGGCAATCGCATCATATGAATGGATGGCTGCTATCACCTTGATATTGGTTGGGAAATACTTGTTGCCGATTTTTCTTAAAAATGAAATTTTCACCATGCCGCAGTATTTAGAGCAACGCTTTGATCATAGGGTAAAAACCACATTAGCGCTGTTTTGGTTACTGGTTTATATCTTTGTAAACTTAACTGCCGTGCTTTGGCTTGGCGGACTGGCGATCGAAACGGTTGCTGGGGTTGACTGGTGGTATGGCATGTTATTTCTCGCGACTTTCTCAATTGCCTATTCATTGTATGGTGGTTTAAAAGCGGTTGCATATACAGATATCATTCAAGTGGTTTTACTTATTTTTGGCGGTTTGTTATTGAGTTATCTAGCCCTTGATGCCGTTGCTGATGGTAAGGGAGTATTAGCGGGGTTTGGTATTTTAACAACAGAACTACCGGGACATTTTGATATGATTTTATCTCCAGATAATTCTCAATATACTAACTTACCGGGTATTTCCGTACTGGTTGGTGGCATGTGGGTGATGAACTTGTCTTACTGGGGGTTCAATCAGTACATTATTCAACGGGCATTGGCGGCAAAAAATATTCAAGAAGCACAAAAGGGTATTGCGTTTGCTGCCTACTTAAAATTATTGATGCCGATCATTGTTGTATTGCCAGGTATCGCTGCTGTTGTCCTTTATCCTAATTTGTCGGCTGCTGATCAAGCGTATCCATCAATGATGGATTTAATGCCTATAGGTATTAAAGGGCTTGTTTTTGCTGCACTTGTTGCCGCTATTGTTTCTTCACTTGCCTCTATGACCAATAGTATTTCAACCATATTTACTATGGATATTTATCGCCCAGCTAACCCTAATAAAAGCCAGCAACATTATGTGAAGGTTGGCCGTTTTGCTACGCTTGTATCATTGGTCATTGCGCTGTTTATGGCTGAACCGCTATTAGGCAAGTTTGATCAGGCATTCCAGTATATTCAGGAATTTACCGGTGTTTTTACTCCTGGTATTGTGGTGATATTTTTATTAGGGATGTTTTGGAAAAAAGCGACCTCAATGGGGGCATTATCTGCTGCTTTAGGCTCTGCAATATTCTCGTTTGGATTACGTGTATTGCAGCCAGAATTACCTTTCATGGATCGTATGAGCTACGTGTTTATTTTATGCTTAAGTTTAATGGTTATTGTATCTTTGATGAATCGAGCGAGTTCACCATCAAGCGATACAAGTGTTAGTTTAAATGATGTCAGTTTTGTCACGGAAAGGTCGTTCAATATTGCAGCCACAGGTGTTGTGATTATCTTGACTGCCTTATATACCCTTTGGTGGTAGTTAGCGATAAGGGTTGATAAAAAAGGATAGGTTATATGCCTATCCTTTTGTTTTATAGGATTTGATTGTAAGTCATTTTAATGTCGCTGGAGTAAAGGAATGTCTCTTGGAATTATTAACAGTAATCTCTGGCATACAACGTCAAAAAGTTTATTGAGGACTAATAGTCTCAATAAAGATAAGTCTGTCGATGTAGTTGTTATTGGAGGTGGTTACACTGGTGTTTCTTGTGCATTGAAACTTGCAGAAAAAGGCAGCAATGTTTTACTTTTAGAAGCTGAACATATTGGTGATGGCGGCTCAGGAAGAAATGTTGGTCTAGTTAACTCAGGGCTGTGGATGGAACCAGATAAGGTCGAAAAGTTACTGGGAAAAGTAGCGGGTACAAAGCTTAACCAAATGCTTGCTCGTGGCCCTGAATTTGTTTTTTACAACATTGATAAGTACGATATTGATTGTGAATTAACCCAAACGGGTACCCTGCATTGTGCTCATTCAAATAAGGGGCTTGAAAATTTAAAAGAGAGATTACGGCAATACCGACATAGAGGACTGAATGTTGACCTGTTGTCTAAAGCTGAAACTGGAAACAAGTTAGGTACGCCATTCTATCAAGGTGCTCTTCATTTGAGAGACGCAGGCACTATTCAGCCGCTTGCTTATCTACGAGGTTTAGCCTGTGCAGCAGTATCTGCCGGAGCTTCTATACATCAAATGACTCCTGTTACTGCAATTGCTCGCAAGAATGAAACTTGGGAAATAAAAACGTTTGAGCACATCATTGAAGCTGAAGCGGTTATATTGGCGACTAATGCTTATCATCAAAGTTTAGATGTTAGTGCAGCCCCTATTTATACACCTGTAAATTACTTTCAAACGGCAACTAAACCGCTGGATGAAGAATTATTAAAAAAAATTATTCCTGAGCAGCAAGGTTGCTGGGACACAGCAATGATAATGTCTTCACTTCGCCGAGACCAAGCAGGAAGGCTAATTCTAGGTGCTGTTGGCTCTCTTGATGTACCTTCAAGTTATATTCATTATAACTGGGCCCAACATAGGCTGAAAAAACTATACCCTTATTTAGGTGATATTGAGTTTGAACATGCATGGCAAGGTCGTATTGCCTATACACATGACCATTTACCCCGCATCGTTGATTTTGGTCCTAATGCAATCAGTATTTTTGGTTACAGTGGCAGGGGGATTGCCCCAGGTACTGTTTTTGGTAGCGCCGCTGCGGAGTATATTCTTTCTGGAGATTTGTCTTATCTACCCATACAACCAATGAGATCATATACGGAAAAATTTACAAAGTTAAAAGGTGCATTTTATGAGTTTGGGGCAACGGCATTTCATGGAACCACTAGTTTTTTTTAGCTTACAGCTTTCTATTTTATATAATGAGTATATATGAATGTATTCGTTATTAGAGGTGCCGATTATAAAAACTCAAGCCTAAAGAAAGTAAAGAAAAACAACAGGTTCTGTCAGAAAACGATAAAGGGTAATTAGCTTGATAACTAAAACTAAGTTGGAAACAATATTACTGACTAATGACTATGGCATGTCAGTTGAAATTATTAACTTTGGTGCCAGAATTAAATCGATTACATTTCCGGTAAATTCCAAACCAACCCAAATGATCCTGGGCTATGAGTCTGCCAAAGAATATCTAAATGATGAATTTTATATAGGGGCAACCTGTGGCAGGGTGTGTAATCGTATTTCGAGTGGTAAATTTCAACTATGCGACAAGCAATATCAATTGCCTTTAAACGACGGGGATAATTGTTTACATGGTGGGTATGACAATTTTTCTTTTCGTTATTGGGAAATAGACAAGCCAAGCCTTACTAGCACTTCAGTCACTTTATCTCTTGTTTCTCCCAATGGCGATCAAGGGTTTCCTGGTGAATTAAATTTATCTGTCTGTTACCAGTTAAGTGCGGATAATAAATTAAGTATTCAATATGCTGCTAATACTGACTTGACTACAGTCATCAATTTGACCAATCACACTTACTTTAATCTAGGCGAAACTGACTGCCAATCATTACAGTTACAGATGATGTCATCGGAGTTTCTAGAAACAGATGTTAATAATATTCCAACAGGTAAGATTTTTCCCGTATTTAATACTGATTTTAATTTTCTAGAAGCTGACTCCATTGGAAGTCGACAACAAAATACTGAAGATAAATCTATTAGACAAAAAAATGGCTTTGACCACTGTTATATTTTAGATAACTCGTTGTTTGAGTGCCCAAAAGCGATCCTTACATCAATAAAGAACCAAGTTAGTTTATCTGTTTATACGGATCAACTAGCAATACAACTTTACACTGGCTTTTATTTAAATGGTCACTTTAAGCCATATCAAGGCGTATGCTTAGAGGCACAAAATTACACCGATGCAGAAAACAACAAATATTTTCCTAGTAATGTTTTAAAACCAAATCAACTTTACCAGCGAAAGATCACCTTTGGTTTTTCCTCCATAGATTAGGCAAGTTATGATCGCTCTAACGTCAGCTACCCTTGAAGAAAGAGGTCATAAAAGTGGAAGTGATTGTTCCAATGATCTAGTCCGCAGTGTGGTATTAAATGTCACTTTCGGCTTAATATTTTGAACCTTGTTTAAATTATTAAAATCCAGTTTTTCATAAAGATTCCATCTTCACCTGACATTATTTTGCTCTATGGTTTAATGAGCCGCTTTTTCCACGCCAAACATCACAATATGGTAGAGCTATCTCATGATATTCTACACATCGGCTGCTATGTTCATCATTTGCTGCACAATGTGTTGAACAATTTCGTTTATTCCAAACATTCTCTTTTGCCGCCGCCCTGTAGAGATCATATTGATTGTGGGCAACACAGCCAGTTAAAAAGGTGGTTGTTACTAGTAACATTGCTATTTTCATCTAAGCGCCCCTTCTTTAAGTTGAAGTGACAATTATAGTTGATAGTACGTTTAACGCTAACAGCCCTGACTAGTCATAAAAATTGCCACTAGATTTCTTGCATAAAATATATTGCAATTAAGACTCATTGGTTTTGTGAAAGGGCTATTCTGTATGATTTTTTGATAGATTATTCGATTTAAGCAACTTTTATACTGAATACAGAAAGGCATCCTTAGGTGGCACAGCGGACTTATATCCTAAGATAAATTTCAACCCTAAATTTTGCCTTCTATGTGGAAAAAATGAACCTTAGACTTTAACCGATGGATAGTTAAAAAACAGTTCACCAATAATGACTTCTTGGTGCGCATTGGAGACATGAGTCTCAATATTTTAGCTAACTATAAATTCCCCCTAGCTGAGCTTTAGTTTCCCCATAAATTTAGCCTTCAACTATAGTTATACCTCTATAAGTAGAAGGAGTTTAATAATGCCAAAATATGTAATAGAAAGAGAGATTGAAGATGCAGGTAAGTTATCATCAGATGCTCTAAAAGGGATTTCACAGAAATCATGTGGTGTTTTAGAAGAACTTGGATCGAAAGTACAATGGGTTCATAGCTATGTAACGGATAGTAAAATCTATTGTGTATACATTGCACCAGATGAAGCATCTGTTCAAAAACATGCGGATATGGGGGGCTTTCCTGCTAATTCTATCTCGGAAGTCAAAAATATCATTGATCCAACAACATCTGAGTAAAGGCAAAACTAACAAGGCAATAAAGCAGGACAAAAAACAGCTGGCTTTTGCCCCTTATTGGGGCGTTAAGTGTTTAATTTTATATCGTCAACTATAGTAATAAAGCTTAAATTCAATTATGGAGTTTACGAAATGAGTAACATTACAGAGGTAGCTGAATTGTTTTTTGATGCCTGTGAAACAGGAAAGGGTTGGGAGGCTTGCAAAGAGTATTGTCATCCTAATGCTACATTTTCTGCACAAGCAACTGCATTAGCCGATATAAGTAATATAGAAGGTTATACAAAATGGATGAAAGGACTTTTAACTCCGATTCCTGATGGTCATTATGAGTTAAAAAGTTTTTCAACAGATGAGAAACGTAATTGTGTAACTGCTTTCTGCAGTATTTCATGGTACCCAAACAGGAGAAGGTGGACCTAGAGAGCCAACAGGTAAAGTTATTGCGGCTGATTATGTTTATGCAATGCAATTTGAAGGGCGACTAATATGTCATATGACAAAGATATGGAACGATTCAATTAGCCTTCAACAGCTGGGGTGGACATAAACACCTACAAACCAATTAAGAGGGACCACCAAAAGCTTGTTCGGTTCCGCTTCTAGCCATAAGCTGACATTAGCTTATGGTGGTACTTTACGATAACTAATTGCAATATGTGGTCACTTTTGTGCAAATGAATATTGGCTCAAAAAACTCTATGCTTGGCTCTAGTAGTGTTTAATATTTAGTTAAATTTTCGAAATTTTTTTACACACGTATTACCGCAAAGTTTTAAGTCTCTTTTATTATGCTTTATTGATGAAATAGTGATTTAGATTTTCAAAAATTTCACTTTTCAAGGACGTTTTACTAATCATAATCGTCTATTCTAGATCGGAATAGAAAACTCATTTTAGTTTAACTTTATCGCTATCTTAACTTCAATTTCTTCCATATGCTGGCTATAAGCCGTCTTTCTACAGCGTCAAACGGATTATCGGCGACTACATAAGAGGAGGTTGATTTAGTCATTGCAAATAATTCACTGTTGGGGTCAATCCCATTTTCGTCTATAGCAACGTTATTGAACAAATTAACCACCGCCGATTTTAATTCCGCCAATAATTGTTCAAAAACTTGCTGTGCCTGTTGGACAAACACATGGTGAGGCTCATTACCACTTAACATAAAATTGGTGCCCGCCGTCCCCACTAGATTAATACCTTCTTTGATGTAGTCAATCTCAGACAAATGCTGGACCCACATTTTGTCGATGGCGTGCATAACTACAATGTTCAGTGCTTCATTGAGCTTGTCATCACTCACATCAGTACTGAGACTTTGCCAACGCCGTGTTACTTTGCTTTTAAACTGATCAGCCCCATCACCCAGTAAAATTTCATCCCGCAATTGGTGGAGCACTTGCCTTTGTTGTTCAACCAAATCACTGTATTTGTATAACGCTTTGCGTCTATCAAGATTCGCACCCTCAAGCACCCGCTGGCCGTGGGCAATTTTTTTGCTGATACGGGCACTAGAGATCAACTCCCCGATGTCGCTTTTGCCAGACAACAAGCCATCACCCTCTAAGTGATTAAACAATTTGTCTTCAAGGCTGACAAAATATTGCGACGACCCTGGGTCGCCTTGTCTTGCTGCCCGGCCCCGCAACTGGTCATCAATCCGTCTAGACTCAAATCGGCTGGTGCCGATGATATGCAGGCCACCTGCTTTTTTTACTTGTAAATTGCGTGCTGTGTCTTTTGCCCCCAGTAAAATATCTGTGCCGCGTCCGGCCAAATTGGTACAGATAGTAACGGCCCCCCAAGCACCTGCCAGAGCAACTATTTGGGCTTCCTGCTCATCATTTTTGGCATTGAGCAGACAACAGTCAATCCCTTTTTCGACTAACAAAGTGTATAAGTTTTCAGACTCGCGGACATTGGGCGTGCCCACCAAAACTGGTTGTCCGGTACGTTGAATGGAGGCTATTTCATTGCAAATGGCAATGTTTTTTTCGGCTTTTGTACTGAACACCCGATCTGGCTTGTCTATTCGAATGCAGGGTTTTCGTGGTGGAATAACACAGGTTTTCAATTGGTATAATTGGTCAAACTCTTGCGCTGCCAACACTGCGGTGCCGGTCATGCCGCTAATTTTCTTAAACAGGCACATCAAATGTTGCAAGGTGATTGAGCCTAGCGTTTGACCTTCCCTTTTGACTGGCAGACCTTCTTTGGATTCCAATGCCGATTGCATACCGTCGGGCCAACGACGTTTTTCGGCAATTCGACCGGTAAATTCATCAATCAGCTTGATGCTGTTATCTTTGACGATGTAATCGATATCTTTGACCAGCAAAACCTCGACGTGCAGCGCCAGGTTGACGCTGGTTAGCAACGGCAAGTTGTCGATGTCAAACAGGTTTTTACAGCCAAATTGTTGCTCTATTTTACGACTGCCGCTTTCCGTTAAATGAACAGAGGTGCTTAATTCATCGGTCGCATAATCGTTTGTTTGCTCTAGTTGTTTAATCACCGTTGCAATGCGCGTCAATTGATCATTGTTTTGGTGGATATCACCTGAAATAACTAGAGGAATACGGGCTTCGTCAATCAGAATCGAATCGGCTTCATCGACGATGGCAACATCCAATCCCGACAATACTTTTTGCTGTTTATAGTGCGCCAACTGATCACGTAAATAATCAAACCCAACTTCTCTTGCTGTGGCAAAAACAATGTCGCAGGCATGAGCTTTTTTTCGTTGTTCACCCGACATGCCTGCTTGAATCATACCAACACTCAAACCAAAAAATTGATAGAGGGGCTGTAAAAAGTGACTGTCTCGTTTAGCCAGGTAATCATTAAAGGTGAGTACGTGAACTTTGCGGCCAGCTAACGCATTAACAATAGCGGGTGCAGCTGCTGCTAGTGTTTTACCTTCTCCAGTTTTCATGTCAACAATATAACCGTCATGCAATGCTAACCCTGCCAACATTTGGCTATCGAAGGGTCTCATGCCTAATAGCCTGTTTGATACTTCTGACACAAAAGCAAAAATTTTGACTTGAGTAGGTGTACTCATTGGCGGTGAAATAGAAGCACACAGTGATTGTAGTTGTACTTTGAGTTCATCGTCACAAAGCGATTTCAAAGTCTCACTGAATGAATCTATTTGTGTCAACGTTCTCTTAAACGGTTTAAGCTCGGATTCAATCGATGACCTTTGCAGTTTTTCCATGACCCTTTTAAACATACTTCCACCTGTTTATTGATGCTTAAGCTATATGTTGGTTGTGGATAAGCTGAATTCAAGTCAAAATCTTTGAAATCCTTGTTCTTCAATCTAATTAATGTCCGCTATCGTATTTTTGTTAACATAGAGGTAGTGAGTAACAGACTCTTCTTCAATTAGCCATAAGCTGACATTAGTTTTTGTGAAGTCATGAACATACTCAGCTGGCAATATACTAGTAGCTGAAGTTAGCAATAGGAAACCACTTTCTAATTAACTTATTGCTATTCAAAACTGTTTAAAAACTTAGATAGCAATACGTTCAACTGTTGCTGCTCTTCAGCCAATAGCCCTGAAGTAAGCTTAGTTTGAGTCGCAACATGCGCTGTTACGGTCTTATCTATCAAGCTAAAACCTGATTCGGTTAGAGAGATAATAAACCCTCGCCCGTCGTTGGGGTTGGCGATACGTTTAACTAGTCCTGCTTTCACTAATCTATCGATACGATTGGTCATAGTTCCAGAAGTAACCATCATAGTAGCTAGCAAATCGTTGGGGGATAATGCGTATGGCGCTCCGCTGCGACGTAATGTGGCTAAAACATCAAAACTGGCATAATTTAAATCATACTCGGCAAAAGTTTTCTCCATCTCCTTAACTAGGTGGTTATTAATATTTTTGAATCGACCAACCAATTCCATAGAGCTGACATCAAGATCAGGGCGCTCATTATTCCACTGTTTAATAATATTATTTATTTTGTCCATTCGAGTATAATAACATAATTTATCTTGACGTCGAGATAAATTGTGTTATCTTGACGTCAAGATACTTCTGTAGGATTAGATACCATGTCTAACAAAATAATATTAATAACAACTGCATTAGCACCGATAATTTGGGGCTCCAGCTATTTAGTCACTACTGAATATCTACCACAGGGTTACCCTTTAACTTTGGCAGTATTACGAGCACTTCCCGTTGGATTGTTACTGTTAATACTCTGCCGTCAATTACCTAGTACTAATTCGTGGCTAAAAATTGTAATACTCGGCGCACTAAACTTTTCCATTTTTTGGTGGTTACTGTTTGTTTCTGCCTATCGATTACCAGGCGGTGTCGCAGCGACTATTGGCGCTATTCAACCACTACTGGTGCTTTTTTTATCCCGAGGACTTTTGGGTTCAAAGATTAATATATATTCGATTATAGCGGCAATATCTGGAATCTTTGGCGTGGCATTATTACTACTAACCGCAAAGTCAGCACTAGATGAAATTGGTTTGTTAGCAGGTGTAGGTGGGGCTGTTTCTATGGCTTTTGGGACTGTCTTAAGTAAAAAATGGCTGAATGAAGATAAGCGAAATTCAGTCAACCCCTTATCCTTTACTGCATGGCAATTAGTAGCGGGAGGGATTTTATTACTACCCGCAGCGGCCATTTTAGAGCCCTCACTCCCCAAGCTAAGTAATGACAATATATTTGGCTTAATTTATTTAGGATTGATTGGTGCAGGCCTTACTTACCTTCTGTGGTTTCGTGGTTTGGCTAAGCTGTCACCGAATGCTATAGCCCCCTTAGGGTTCCTGAGTCCGGTAACCGCTGTGTTCTTAGGTTGGGTAGTGCTAGAACAAAGTTTATCAGCTCCACAGTTGGCAGGTTCGGTCATTATATTTTTCAGCATTTGGCTAAGTCAGCGAAAACCACTATTCAATCGAGCACTAGTGCTCACAGACAATACATTTAAGCATCAATCAATCACTTAAAACTTAAAGGAACACTCATGAAAATTACAATATTAGGAGCAACAGGTAATGCAGGTAGCAGAATAATCACTGAGGCGCTTTCTCGCGGCCATGAAGTAACCGCCGTCGTTAGAAAACCTGCTGCAACTAGCAGTCTCCCACCTGGCATTAAGGTTCTTATTGGCGATGCCAACAATATTAAGGATGTAATTGCATTTAGTACTGGTCAGGATGTTGTGATTTCAGCTATCAGGTCTGCATCAGGGCACGAAAGTGAGGTAATTCAGTCAACACGAACATTGATGGATGGTCTCTCAAAAAGCGGTGTAAGATTGTTGGTTGTTGGCGGCGCTTCAACGCTAATAGTACCTGATACTGGTGGTAAAACGGTCATTGAAGATTCAAATTACCTACCTGTTTCAGCACGACATATCGGAAAGGCGAGTGCAGATCAATTAGCGGTCTGCCTTGCAGAAACTAGAGTGGACTGGGTTTACCTTAGCCCTGCTGCACATTTCTCTCCGGGAGAGCGAACGGGTAAATACCGACAGGGCACTGATGAACTATTGATTGATGCAAAAGGTATATCAAAAATATCAATGGAAGATGCTGCGATTGTCCTTCTCGATGAAGCCGAGCAGCCAAAGCATCACCAAGTTCGATTTACTGTCGCATATTAATTTTGGCAGGAGCAACCAGCCCAACTGACACACTAAATATTGTCCAACAATAAAGGCATTACAATGAAAAACATTATAACTAAGGTATCTCTATTTATATTCCTATTTACTTCAACAGTTATCTACGCAGATGGTGTAATTAACAAACCCGAGAAAATATTAATTGTTCTTACTAGTCATACTAAACTGGGGGATACAGCTGAAAAAACAGGATTTTGGTTGCAAGAACTAACCCATCCCTACTACGAATTTACCAAAGCTGGCTATTCAGTCGATGTCGCTAGTATAGATGGGGGAATAGCTCCGCTAGACAGCAAATCATTTGAAGAAAAAGATGAGTACCATCAAGTTTTCTTAAATGACGCTAAGCTTATGGCAAAAGTCATTCAAAGTATCCCGTTAGCAGAAGTAGATTCTAATGATTATCAAGTTATCATGTATGCTGGTGGTTCTGGTCCTATGTGGGACTTCGCCGACAATAAAGACATTAATCGTATTTCCTCAGCCATATATGAAAACAAGGGCATCGTTTCCGCCGTATGTCATGGTAATGCTGCTCTTATAAATATCAGGCTATCAAATGGAAAATTATTGATCGCAGACAAACATATCGCTGCTTTTACTAATGAAGAAGAAGTCTCGCTCGGAACGGCTGAAATAGTACCTTTTCTATTACAGGAAAAGTTAATTGAACGAGGGGCAATTCATGTATATGGTAAAGCTTGGGAAGAGAACGTAGTAGTAGAGAATAGATTGGTTACTGGACAAAACCCAGCATCAGCGAAGAAAGTAGCTCAAAGTATTATTACTTTATTGGAACAATAATAAGCTTCTTTCACTGTTTAATTGGCTCCATTACACTACACAATTTTGTAAACGATTAAACGCCCGTTAACCTGGGCGTTGCACAAATTCATTTATCTGAACGACCGCTCTGGTGGCATTTTTGCCTGTCAGGTTATTCGATTAATTGGTAATGCTTATAGTCAAAACAATGCATATTTATATCTGTGGGGAACGTCCGCTAACGTATCCAAGCAGACTGTTTTGATGTAGGTTTTTCATTAATGAAAGAGTTCGAAATGTGGTAAAAGTGATCATGTCTTTATAGAGGGATAAGCCGAGCTTAATATTATCAGGTATTTCGTCAACTATGAGTTATCAGTAGGCATTGGAGCTTACCTCATCTAAAATAGCTATTGATATATTTTCGCAGCATCATTGGTCTTATTCGTAGTCATATTATCAACAAGGCCTTTAAACTCCTCAGTAAAGAAATTTCTTCTTTGCTGCCAATACCATTTAAACCCAGGCGTAGGAGCTGCTGTATTTATAGTCTCCAATAGCACTATTTGTAAAGATTTATCTAACGATCCATCTAGACCCATTATGTAACTTTCTTGGTAAGCAAGCATCACGCTGTGGATGCTCATTATAAACTGTACTTTTTCATCTTTTGTTAGTGAAGATGGATTCTTCAAGCCTATTCGAAAAACACGAGAAGCCTGTCCATTTACACCTAAAGAGTTATACCAGGTTTGCAGTGATACTGTTACATTATGTGCGGCCATAGCGCGCATTTCTTTTGTATTCCCGGATATCTGAATGCCTACAAAGCCTAACGAAATAACTATTGCAAAAGTACCTACTATTTCCGCTATGTGTGCCCAATCACTTAAGTTTTTCTTCATTTTCAATCTTCAGCAAAATAAAAGTATTAAGTATAGACGCTTTATTTTTATAGTTGTTAATATTGATACAATTACTGCTTATTAACACAACAAAATGCTTTTAAATCAAAGCTATCGAAAACCCACTTTCGTATCCATAGCGGACCTGACTTGATGGGGTAGGGATCTTATATTGAGTCCGCTTTGTGGTAAAAGAAGTAATAAACATCCCTCGATCCATATACCAATTGTTTAGCAGGGAATATATAAATGCATCAAAGTGCTCATGTGACAGAGCGTTAGACAATGATTTCGGTTATTACCTTTATAGCAACACGATAATCTTTGTAATCAATTGGTATTACATGTACTTGATCCTGATGTTGTAACACCATTGACGGAAAACCGTTTATGGGTAAGCTACGAGCAAACTTCAACTCTTGCATAAAAACGTTTTCTAATTTTTCTGAACTAAAATCCGCTGAAAATTTATCAGTATCAAGCCCTAATTCAGCCGCTAGCAGAAGATGAGTTTCAATATCAGAAGGGTTTTTGGCATTTAAATAATAAGCTTCTTGTATGGCAACTATCATTTTCTCTTCAACATTTTGCCAACGAGCGGCGATAACCGCTCTACAAGCGGGATACGTTGAACGACGTGGTGAGTTTTTTTGCCAAAAATCGTGATTAAATTGAGTGCCAAGCATTCCTTCAATCTTTTTCCAATAACCGCTTATCGCTTGCTGTTGAGCTAACGGCATAACCTCGTAACTGTCAGGCGCAAGTCCGCCGACCACGTTTTTTACTGATACCGAGTCTGGTAAAGCTACTTGCAACTGCTCCCATTGAGGTCGATGCCCCCAGCACCAGCTACACATTGGATCATGTACATAAAATAAAGTAGAGGAAGACATTAATTACTCCTGCCAATTAGGTGTTAATACAAGGGAGTTACTGTAATAGGCTTTAAAGTTTGCTTTTCATTATTTATAGGTCATTTGAGTGATATGAAATATCACTTATTTTTCTATACCCTTCAATAACTTTACTAGTAGCTTCAAACGTTTCCTATTTTCTTTACTATCACTAAAAGCTACAACTAATTCTTTTTTCATAATGTAATTGATAACTTCTATATTTGAAATCCCTTCTTTTTCAGCCAAATGTAGCATGACTTTTGGATCTGTAATGGCTACGACTCCTCTTCCTATTGAAAGTTTTTTTAAAAGAGTTATTTCGCTTGTTGCTCCCTCAACGTGTTGAGGGTACTTTTTCATTGCATCGTTAATTTCTTTTGGATAGATATAAGTGTTAACAACACCTACTGTGTATTTTTCAAATAACTCATCAATATTTTTAAATTTAACTTCATTTTCGGAAAGCTTCAATATACTAATTTCTGACCAGTCGATAGCGGGAGAAATGATTGAACCATCAAACACATCTTCCGGCCATGCGGGGAAAATACCAACATATTCATTATTAGTTTCAACTAATTTTTTAGCTCTGTTCCAAGGGTAAAATTCAACGATAAGCTTGATGTCTTCTTTCTTTAATAGCTCTCTTAACTTTTGTATTGAACTTCCCTGATTTTCTATCTCTGAACCAGCATAAGGCTGCCAGTTTAATGACGCTATTTTCCATGTTTCTACAGCATATAGGTTTGATGTAAATACCATTACGAAAAATAAAATGAGTTTATTAATCAACTTTTATTCCTTCCTTTTCGTTAGTTTTTTTATAATAACATAAATAATTAGAGACTAATTCAGTTGGATTTTACTCGCTCATGATGTCAGCTTTATACTGCTTAGTTTCCCTTAAATATTGAAACTTAAGTGTCTTGATTGTGGTAAAAAGTGACTTTGCGGTGATAGTGCACAAAGCAGAAGTAACAGGCGGATATTTTCAATGATCTGTTTCAAACGAATTTTAAGTATTAACTCTGTACGGCTAACGTTTCAAAGTGAGATCAAAACTATAAATTAGTGTCCACAGTCTTCTGGCTACCACAGAGAATTTGTGAATGACGCTTGAGTTACGGTTCAAGGAGATATGCATATTAATGAACAGGGAAAGGTCATGTTCTTAATATACGCTTATAAGAAAATAGGTAGTTATAAAGGTTCCCCATCACTTTCTTTTGGTTTCTTAACTTCTTCTTTATTATCCTGTACAACCTGTATTGTCCGTTCCGCATATGGGTCAGGTAGTACCGTTTGCACCATAGCACCAAAAATATATGCTCCTGTATATTGAGCCTTAGCCCATTTTAATAATAAGCGAGCGAATAAAAATATAAGGAGTAAAATAATCCAAATAAGTATTTGTATGGTTACCTGATTTAAATCACCCATTTTTTCTCCTTATTAATTTTTGATTTATTAAAAACATTATGAGAAACAAATTGCCATCCGATTAACATAAAGCTTATTAATACGCTAAATCTCGCTAAGCACTTTCTTTTCAGTTCGTTTGCCCGTTTAGTTAATGGATTGTCATTTAGGCATAAGTTATCAAATTGTATATTTTAAAGTTCAAATTACAAATTACAAAAATGTAATCTTTAAGAAAGGTTTTTGAAATGAAAACTAGCGTACACTTGGTACTTTGATTTTTGTTATCATTTAAAAATCGTTAGTTTATAGGCCATTTATTTTATGCGTATTTTAATCATTGAAGATGATAAAGAAGTTTCAAGCTATATTGCTAATGGATTAAAAGAAGCAGGGCATAATTGTGATCAAGCGTTTGATGGTAAAGATGGACTATTTTTAGCGACGACTGAGCAATATGATATTTTACTGGTTGATAGAATGTTGCCCTATGTTGACGGATTAACCATTATTAAAACACTTCGTAGTACTGATAACCATACCCCAGCCTTGATTTTAAGTGCTTTAGGTGATGTTGATGATCGTGTTATTGGTTTGCAAAGTGGCGGTGATGATTACCTAGTTAAACCTTTTGCATTTATTGAATTACAAGCTCGAGTTGATGCACTTTCTCGACGAGTTCAAAAAGGCTTTTCAGACCAAACACAATTAAACGTCGCCGACCTTGCCGTTGATCTTTTGGCTAGAAAAGTCACAAGAGCAAAACAGGTCATTAGTTTGCAGTCTCGAGAGTTTAGATTGTTAGAATATCTGTTAAAACATAAAGGACAGGTTGTTACCCGCACCATGTTACTTGAAAATGTGTGGGATTATCGTTTTGATCCCCAAACCAATGTTATTGACGTTCATATCAGTCGTTTACGAAATAAAATTGATAAAGGTTTTGATCAACAATTGCTCGTAACTGTACGTGGTTCAGGGTATATGATTGATGATATTTAAATTTAAGCGCTTATCTATTCATCATCAAGCTTGGCTGTTTGGTGGTTTCTTTTGCATCACTTTGTTTATCTTAGTGGCTTCATTAATTTCTAGCTTATCAATGAGCCGTAGTAGTAATCAGGCTTTTATGCTTAATATTTTGATGGATGCGTATCAAGACGCGTATCAATTATCAGGTGGTGAAGCTTTACAAAAACAAGTAACGGGAGAGTTTTACAATACTTTTTTTATTATTCTTGATAATAATGGGCAGCGTCTGTTTTCAAATGCAGAGAGTTGGATTGTTGTAAGTGATATTAAACCAGGCCTAAATCGGCAAAAAATAGCTAAAGCTGGTGTTGAAGAAAAAAACATAAGTTTACGATATTTAGCGAAGGCAATGCCGGATGGAAATCAACTAATCGTTGGTCAAAATATAACCGCGCTGGATATCGATCATCCTGATGGCTATTGGATGATCTTTTTGATTTTAGGGGCAATGTCAATTGCAGGCGTTTCTAGCATCGTACTCGGCTTTTTTATCTTACGCCGCTTACAAACCATGAATAAAACAAGCCAGTTGATCATAGAAACTGGTGACTTAAGTCAACGAATACCTCGGGATGGCTCAGGAAAAGATTTTGATGCCCTAGCGGGAAATCTCAATAATATGCTTGAGCAAATTCAACAGCTTATGATAGAAGTACGCCAAGTTAGCGACAATATTGCTCATGACCTGCGAACCCCATTAACACGATTACGTAATAAACTAGATTTATTAAAGCATGACAATGATTCAAAAGATGAAACAAAAAACATTATTTGTTCATTAAAAAATGAAGCCGATAACTTATTAAATGTATTTGCTGCACTGTTGCGTATAACAAACATTGAGTCTGGTCAGCGCCATAATGCTTTTAAACAAATTGATTTGAAAACAATTTTAATAGATTTACATGAGCTTTATGAGCCTTTGGCAGCGGATAAAAAACAATCGTTACTATTGAAAGTAGAGCCTTGTATATTATTGGCCGATGGTGATTTACTTTTTCAGGCATTAGCTAATATTGTTGATAATGCCGTTAAATATACCCCAGAAGATGGCACTATATCATTGTCGATGTCATCCCATAATAGCTATGTTGACATTCATATCACCGATAGTGGTATTGGGATAAATGACAATGAATTAACAACAGTTTTTCAGCGCTTTTATCGTGTTGAAAAAAGCCGGAACATGCAAGGTAATGGCCTTGGTTTAAGTTTAGTTTCAGCGGTAGTTTCCTTGCATAAAGGTCAAGTTTCTCTCCATCAAAACAACCCAGGTCTTAAAGTATCAATACGTTTGCCTATTCATCTAATTGAATAAGTTCATAATACTTATCTTGTACTTCGTCAATTTCAGCCTTACTAAAATGTAATGTTTCGGAAAGGTTTAGGATAAGCGCAATCACGTATCATTTATTCATTGTCTAACTAATATCTCGCGGGTATTTCTGTGAATAAAATGAAAAGAGTTTTACTACCATTCCTTATCTTAGCAGGGGGGGGCATCTTAACCTCTGTAATATTTGCATCGGGTCACAAACTTGATAGCAACATAGAAAAAATGAAAACACGGCCACTTGTTTCCGTAACAGAAGTAAAATCTGTCGATCATCAAGTATTATTAAGTGCTTGGGGGGAGTTAAAGCCAAGAGAAATTACCAAGTTATCGTTACAGGTAAGTGGTCGAGTTAACCATCTACATGATAATTTTATTGAAGGAGGCATTATTAAAAAGGGTGAAGTGATATTTACCATCGAAAATGATGATTACCTCACTCAAATAATAGAGTCAGAAGCTAGCTTAGCAAGTGCGAGAAGTAAATTAGCCCAAGAGTTAGCTGAAGCTAATGTGGCAAAATCTCAATGGCGCAATAATAAAGAACAAGCAACCTTATTAAGTCTTCGTGAACCTCAGTTACTACATGCCCGTGCTTCCGTAAAGTCGGCACAAGCAAAACTTTCACAAAGCCAAAGAAATCTGTCACGCACTGCTTTTAAATCTCCCTACGATGCATTGGTGATTATTAGAGATTTAGGTTTAGGACAACTTGCTAACCAAGGCGCTATAGTCGGTGAAATATATAACATTGAACATGCTGATGTGATCTTAGCTATTCCACAGTTTGAATATGATTTTTTACCAAAGAAAGTTAACGGAATTGATGCCACTGTAGAGTTTAATGGCCATCGTCGTAGTGCTTACATAAGTCGAGAGTTAGGGACCGTGAGTAGTAAAACACGAATGAGTCATATTGTTAGCACCATCGAAGACCCATACGCTATTCACCATGACTTAGAAAATATGCAATTTGGTCAATTCGTTAATGTAAAAGTTCCCGCGAAAACAATACATGGTGTATTTCAAATAAACCAAGATCTCGTTAATGACAATCATGTATGGCTATTGGATCAAAATGATCAACTACAAAAAAGGCCAATTACAACCGTCCGTGCTCAAGGGAAAAACCTCTATATTTCAGGTTTAAAAAATGGCGACTTATTAGTAACGAGACCACCTTCTTATCCGCAAGTTGGCATGAAAGTTCGCCGTAAACTCAACACGTTAGCTCATGAACTTAGCTTGTTAAAAGAGGCAAACTAAATGAAAAAATCAACAGGTCTAATTGCTTATTTCGCCCACAATACCGTTGCGGCTAATTTATTGATGTTTTTTATCATTGTTATGGGAGTAATGAGCTATTTTACAATTCAGCGACAAATGTTCCCTCAACCAGAGTTTAACCTTATTAATATAAGTGTCAGTAATGCTGGGGCAGCGCCACAAGAAATAGAAGAAAGCATTATCATTAAGATTGAACAAGCACTTGAAGCAATTGAAGGTATCAAGGAAATTCAGTCTCAATCATTTCGAAATGGTGGTTCAATTACGATTAAACTCAATAGTAACCAAGATGTATTAGTACGTCTTGATGAAATTAAGCTGCAACTAGATACTATCGCTAATCTTCCTGCAACGATGGAACCACTGGTTGTTTACAAAACTGAAATTAAACAGAATGCTTTACAAATAATGCTATCAGGATCTGATGATGAAAAAGCATTAAAACAATTAGGCTTAGAAGTTGAAGAGGAGTTACGTAATTTAAAAAGTTTAACCTTCATTGATTACGATTCTATGCCCGCTGATGAGATTGCAATTGAAGTTAAACCTGAAATATTAAGAGAATACAATCTAACGCTTAATGATGTTAGTACAGCTATTAGACGTTATTCCAAAAACATCTCCGCAGGAATGATAAAAACCGACAATGGTGTTATTAGCTTACGTTATGAAAATAGAGCATACACACAACAAGCGTTTGCGATAATACCAATTTTAACTGGGGAAAATGGCGAACAAGTATTACTCGGGGATATCGCTAATATTATCGATGGCTTCGAAGAACGCTTAAATTATATGCGTTACAACGGAAAAAATGCGACTTATATCGGTGTTAACGCAAGTAAAGACCAGTCAATTACAGATGTAGCACAAGCGGCCAAACAATATATAGTCCATAAAAATAAGGAGCTACCTGAAGGATATAAATTACATGTATTGGTAGATATGACTTATTACTTAAACGGTCGCTTAACAATGATGTTAGAGAATCTATTTTTAGGCGGCTTATTGGTCTTCATCATTTTAGCTATATTCCTTCGTACTCGATTGGCCTTTTGGGTCATGATTGGCTTACCTGTCACATTTTTAGGTGCTATGTGGTTAATGCCTTTATTCGGCGTTAGCATAAATATTATTTCATTATTTGCCTTTATTATGGTGCTTGGCATTGTTGTTGATGATGCTATTGTTATTGGCGAAAGTGCTTGTAGCGAAACTGAAGAAAATGGACATTCAATAGATAATATTGTTCGTGGTGCTAAACGTGTCGCTACTCCTGCAACTTTTGGAGTATTAACTACGATTGCCGTGTTCGTGCCCTTTATGTTTTCAAATGGCACGCAAGCATCAATGTTTCAAGCGATTGCGGGGGTTGTTATTTTATGCCTGATTTTTAGTTTAATTGAGTCTAAATTAATTTTGCCTGCCCACTTAGCACATAGTGTTATTAAGCCTTTACCTGAAAACCATTGGCGACTGCGTTTTAACGAGAGAATCAATAACTTCTTAAACTACCCTTACCATGATTTTCTTAGTCGTTGTATCAAACATAGATATGCAACATTAAGCACGTTTATTGTCTTATTGATTTTGTCTGTTGCTTTAATTGCATCTGGCAATGTAAGAATGGTGATGATGCCAAAAGTCCCTCATGACTTCCCGGACATAACCATTGAAATGAATAAAAATGTGAGTGAACAACAAACATTAACGGTACTAAAAACTGTTGAACAACTGATTATTGATGTGGATGAACAAATTAAAAATGAAACAGGAAAAAGTATTATTCGTGATGTTTTTGTTATGGCCAATAACACTACCTCTGGTCGATTGGTTGTTCCTTTAGTAGACGAGGAGCTTAGACCCTTTGATACTTTTGAGCTTGCAAAGCGTTGGCGTGAACAATTACCCGAATTGGTAGGAGTTAAGAGTTTTAAAGTCACTGATCATATTGGACCGATGAGTGCAGACGATGATATTTCCTATCAATTATTTGGTAAAAATCTTGATGAACTCAATCAAGCCGCACAAAGTTTGATGAGAAGTTTATCAACAATAGATGGTGTGTATGACATAGGTACAAGTATTGACCCTTCAACAAAAGAACTGCAATTAAAATTAAAACCCGTAGCGTTTCAATTAGGGCTGAATCCTGAAGATATTGCAATGCAACTTGGTGGTAGCTTTTATGGTTATGAATCGCAACGAATTTTACGAGACAGAGAAGATGTTAAAGTCATTGTCCGTTCACCTAAAGTAAACAGGGAAAAACTTTCGCAACTTAATTTAACCTTAATTACGCTGCCTAATGGCGAAAAATCTTATTTAGGAGATCTAGCTGAATTTGTAGAAAAGCCCGGTATGAGTTTGATTAGTCGAGAGTTTGGTCATCGCTCAGTTAATGTTTTCGCCAGTTTAGATGAAAAGGTAATGACTACTGCACAAGCAGTAAAACTGATAGACAAGGACGTTATCACGGCAGTATTAGAACAATTCCCAAGTATTACAACTAAAGTAGGTGGAGCATTCGAAGAACAGCAAAAGCAAAATGTTGAGTTACTACAATTTATGTTGACCGGTTTATTAGCCGTATATTTGTTGCTAGCCTTACCTTTAAAGAGCTATAGCCAACCGCTAGTGATCATGTCAGTCATTCCATTTTCATTAACTGGTGCAGTATTAGGTCATTATTTATTGGGGTACGAATTAAGTATGATGTCTATATTTGGTGTAATTGCCGCAGCAGGCGTGGTAGTAAATGATTCTTTAGTTTTAACAGATCATATTAATAAAACTAAAATGAAAGGTATATCAAACCAATCTGCTTGTATCTCTGCTAGTAAGTCAAGGTTTAGGGCAATTATGTTAACCTCATTAACGACCTTTTTAGGACTTATTCCGATAATGTTTGAAAGTAGCTTACAGGCCAAAATGGTGATCCCAATGGCAATATCCTTAGCGTTTGCTGTAGTTTATGCGACATTGATAACGTTAGTACTAGTGCCTTGTTTCTATGTGATTAAGGATGATTTGAAACAATTAACAAGGAAACCATTTAAACGGAGTATTCCATTGTTAAAGTATTAGGGGATAAGTAACAAGTTTATGTAACGATTAAAAGCGAATGATTAATTGAGATAAAGTTTGATATACACCCCACTAAGAGGCTCTTAGTGGGGGGATTTTTATCCTTTGTTATTACTTTCGGCTTGGCATTTAATACTTTCCAAACAGGAGCCAGTTGGACGGGATTGGTCTTGGCTCTACTATATTAAATAACTGTTGTGCTGTAGCTAATCGAGAAACTTCAATTACGAGAAATTCAAAATCATAAAGTACAAAATCTAGCTTTTTAGCTAACGAGATATCAAGAAAACTAATACTTTTACCCATAACCTATTGTAAAGGATATGCGGATGAAATTTGTATAGGTAAAAATCAAGTTGTGCAGTAGTAGCTTGAGTTACTACTGAGTTGTTTGGTAGTATATTCTACTATTGAAAATAAGCATCAATGATGTAATCCCCTTAACTTTTCTAACGCTAATTCTTAACTTACCCTCACATGGTAATAATGACTTATTTAATCAATAGAAACATACAGAACAGGAACTGTTGTGCATAAATTATTATTTGTTTTTTTATTTTTTGGCTATAACGTACAAGCAACTCAAAAAGAAATTAACGTAAAGTCTTTAGAAAAAAAAGTCATTCAAATGACCAAAGCTTTTATGGAAGAAGAGAAGGTTTTTGTGGGTATACAAGCAGCCGTTTTGTATCAAAATGAAATCATATTTAATAAAGGGTTTGGTTATGCAGATATTGAAAATAAAAAGCCTTTCTTGGCCAATACCATTGTCGCCCTAGGATCAAACACCAAAGAGTTTACCAGCGTGGCGGTTCAGCTATTAAAGAACAAGGGGCTTATTCGTTATGATGATAAAATTGAAGAGTACTTATCTAATGAATTAGTAACTAAGTCAAATGTAACAATAAAGCAATTGCTCTGTCATACATCTGGAATGCCTGATTTTTTTGATATTTCACGCAAATATAATTCAAACTTAATGACCTTTAATCGTTTGATTTCTGCCGCCGCAAAATTACCAAATAGTTTTTCAGCAGGAGATAAATATGAATATAACAATACGGGGTACATATTATTAGGCAAGTTGATTGAAGAAATAAGCGGTCAGAGCCTAGGGGATTTCTATCGAGAAAACATTATTGCTCCGCTAAAGTTAAAAAATACCTATTACTTAGGCGACACTATACCTCCAATCAATATGGCAAAGTCTTATGATAGAGTCGATAACCAAGTTACCTTATTTGATCAAACCCATGAAGATTACACCGAATATCGAATATCCCAAGGTGCAGGAGGGCTTGGAGGAAGTTTATCTGATTTCATAAAATGGCATACTGCAATTCTTAAAGGCCATTTACTCCCAATGGAGAATGTTGGCGAAATGCTCACGCCGTGTACTCTTAATGATGACTCTCAGACAAAATATGGTTTAGGAATGGAAATTAGAACCCTTGATAATGAACTGTATTATTATCACAATGGAGCAACGAATGGCTTCCTATCAAATGCACTTTATTTTCCAAATAAAGAGTTAACCATAGCTTTTATAACCAATTCATGGGAAAACCCGTCAAAATATGAAAAAAAATTAATAAGTGACGTATTGGACTGGTTAAATCACGAACTGAGTAAATAACATGAAAATAGGCAACAAAATCACGCTGTCAAAATTAAGCTCGTTGTGAATGTTTTTTATTATAGTCAGGGGGAGTCTACATAAGTTGGTTGTGTCTCTCCTCATTTGTCTTAGTCAATTGAATTTGCCCCGTAGGGCCTACAAGTATTGGAAAAAGTTATGCAAATATTAATAGTTAGCGCAAGTCAACGAGCACAATCTCAAAGCTTTGAACTAGCTAAGTTTATTCAAAAGAATACATTGGATACAAACCCTGATGTTTCATCTTCAATTTTAGATTTGACACATTATTCAAATTTGCTAGAACATTATGGCGTAAATAATGAAGATAATTTAGCATTAAATAGAGAAAAAGATGAGTTGCTAAGTCAATTATATCGCTGTGACGCTATTATTTTTGTTACCCCTGAGTGGGGAGGAATGATCCCTCCAGCATTAGTTAACTTATTTTTGCTCACTGCAAATGGCTCAGCTAATGGCTTGCCCCTTGGTCATAAGCCTGCTTTTGCTGTTGGTGTTTCTGCATCAGGAGGTGGTAGTAATCCCATATCATTACTGAAAGCGTATACCGCAAAAAATAGTCATGTTACTTGGTTACCACTACATGCTGTAGTACAAAATGTTGAGCAGTTTTTACAGCAGGCATGGTCGCCAACGCTTACTGATAAGTTTTCTCAAGTTCAGTCACGTTTACTTGTCGGTGTTAAAAGCTTGCTTATATATTCAAAACAGCTTTCAGGAGTTAGAGAAGAGTTGGTATTGCTATCTAAAGTGCATCCTTTTGGGCAATAAATGTAGGAATACCTAGATTTGTTAAGAGACTAAATAACAATAAAGGCATAAACAAATAGCAACATGGGTAAAGGCAATAAAAAGCTAAATATTATGGTTTCACACCATTCGATACTTTTATAAAACTTGATCCAAAAAGGCTGTTGCTCCTTTATTGAGGGTAAAGTTTGAAAGAAAAAAATAAAAGAGGCTAACACTAACGATTGCAGTGCGGCAAATAAAAGAAAAATAACTAACCACACAAGTGCCGTAGGTGTATTGCTAACAACTTGTTGTTGAAGAACCATAAATAAGACAAAAGAAAAAGCGCTCCAAAGCAATAAATACCAGCGATAATTAAATAAGGAAACGGCTAGGTGGTTAAAAAGTTGAGGGGTGAACCAATACTTCATTCATTAATCCTAAATGTGATATAACTAATAAATCACTTATCCATGAGCATATCTTGTGAACACTGTTTTTAAGTATTTATTCATTTGTCTATTATTTCTTGGTAACTATAACACGCAGCTTCATGCAAAAACACTTGCCATGAGTTTACTCGAAATGCAAAACGATATCGACAGTGCGGCTGATACTCCCATAAATAACTCTATTTTACGAAAAAGAACTCTTTTGGATTTAAACAATGAAGCTAATATTTCAAAAACACTAAGAGTAAAAATTGTTGAGCTTAAAGATAGTACAGGCTTGGTTTATTTAGGGGCGTTAATTACTAAAGCTGAATTGACACCTTATCTTACGCAAATGAAAACGCTATTAGGTAACGAGTTTAGTGAGTTTAGACAAAATCAAATGGCGAGAGATCATCATTTATTTCATTTTACTGTTGTTAATCCGTATGAATATCAAACCATTAATAAAACTAAACTTACCACTGAATTAAAAAATCATTCAATGGTTAGTCTCACTTTGCATGGGTTGGGAAGCGTAGGACTAGATAAACAAGGATATTCACAAAAAAGCAGTTACTACGTTGTTGCTAGTTCAAGTGATGCTCAGTTTCTTCGACAAAATCTTCTACTTAAGCGCAAAGATTTTCATGTCACTTTAGGTTTTAACCCTCAAGATATTTATGATCAGCCAAAAGGCTTATCGACGCTAATTATTCCCCAGTCACCATAAAAATTTCAACAGAACAGTAAATCATCATAAAAATTTCATCACAATTGCAAAAAGCTTTTGTGATAAATTTGTGATTTTTTCGTGAATCCTTAGCGATATCTCATTTGCATAATGAAGTCGAATTAGTTAAAGCAAATAAAATTATCTTTAAGGAAAACTTATGAAACTGCAAACAATAATAACGGCGTTACTTCTTGCTGGAACCAGTGTCACTAGTCAAGCACAGCAATTAGATATTACCGTTACTAACATAACCCAAGGCATACACTATACCCCGATAATTATTGGTGCACATAATGGCGATATGTCGTTATTTAATACGGGAACTATGGCAAGTTCACAATTGCAAATGATGGCAGAAGGTGGAGATATTTCTGGTTTATCCACGATGTTAACGACAGCTAATGCTGACATAAATGAAAACCCTGCTGGCGGTTTATTAGCACCTGCAATGAGCACAACCACACAATTAACCACAGCTGATGGCAACATGTACTTATCGTTGGTGGCGATGATGCTACCAACCAATGATGGTTTTATTGGTCTTAATAGCTGGAAAATTCCAACTGAGGCAGGTACTTATACTGTTATGTTAAATGCATACGATGCTGGTACTGAGGCCAATGATGAAATCATTAATGGCGCTGGGGCACCTGGTTTGCCAGGCATCCCGGTAGCACCTAGTGGTAACGGCGGTGTTGGTGCTATGGGGGTAACTATGGATGAAGCAAATAGTGCTATACATATTCATCGAGGAAACTTAGGTGATGATAATCTTACCGGTGGTAAAAGTGATTTAGATAATACTGTTCACCGTTGGTTAAACCCTGTTGCCCGTGTAACTATTGTTGTTAACTAGGAGTCTGAGATGAATATTTTTATTAAAAAATCTATGACTGTGGCTTTGCTTGTTTCATTAGGATTATTGTCTGCTTGTAATGACAGTGATTCATCGAAAATGAAGGATATCGTTGAGCCACCACCACCTCCGCCAGTTAATTATAGCTATGAAGTCACGATAACAAACTTAACTCATGCGCAACCTATGTCGCCTGTTGCTGTAGTTTTACATAATGACGAGCAATTATGGCAGTTAGGGATGATGAGCAGTGTTGCACTGGAGAACTTAGCTGAAAGCGGCGACAACTCAATGGTACTCGCTCAAAGTATGGTTCTTGCAGGACAAAGTGGTGCAGATATCATTATGCCGGGGATGAGTGAAACTATCATAGTTACGTTAACGGATACCGAGCCGATGATGCTGTCGTTAGCGACGATGTTAGTCAATACCAATGATGCGTTTAGCGGTGTTAACGCGTTAAGTCTGACTAATTTAATGGTTGGCGAAAGTATTTCTATGACAACAAGTTCTTATGATGCAGGTACGGAAAGAAATTCTGAAATGATGTCAACGATCCCAGGACCTGTCGCTGGCGGTGAAGGCTTTAACGAAATGCGTGATGATGTAGATTTTGTTGCTATGCATGCAGGAGTAGTAAGTGTTGATGATGGTTTGTCTACTTCGGTATTAACACAAGCACATCGCTTTGATAATCCAACGTTAGCCGTGTTAATTACACGAACAGAGTAATAGCAAAAATACAGTCGTTAGCTTTTAACGGCTGTATTTATTGTTAAGTATTTCCTACCTATCGATATATTTAATTAATATTGCATAAATGTTGAATCAGTATTGAATGATAGGAGCAGGGAATGGATAAGGTATTAGTGGTTGAAGACGAACAAGATATTGCTGATTTGATCAGTATTAATTTGCAAGAGTTATCCTTGCAAGTTGATCATTGTTTAACTGGAGAGTTGGCTTTAGAGGCAATTAACCAAGAGAATTATGCATTAGTTTTACTGGATGTCATGCTTCCCGGAATATCAGGCCTAGATGTTTGTCGGCAAATAAGAGAGCAAAAACCTGAGCAAGTAATATTAATGTTAACTTCTCGCAATGCAGAAATAGATCGGGTATTAGGTTTAGAGCTTGGTGCCGATGATTATATGACTAAACCTTTTAGTGTTAGAGAGTTACAAGCGAGAGTGCGCAGTCAATTACGGCGCTTGCACTTATTAGCGCAGTTAGCAGAGCAAAACAATCAAGTACAGCACAGTGAGCAGTTTATAACCATTGGTGAATTGCAAATTGATAATTTGACTCATCGCACGGTATTGTCAGGGAAAGAGTTAGAGTTAACTTCTACGGAATTTGACTTGTTGCTTTACTTAGCTTCACATCCAGAACAAGTATTCTCTAGAGAGCAATTACTTAGTTCTGTATGGGGATATCATCATAGCGGTTATGAGCATACGGTAAATTCACATATTAATCGTTTGCGTAATAAAGTAGAAAAAAATGCCACTAAACCTGAAATTGTACAAACGGTTTGGGGGGTGGGTTATAAATTTAGTCGTCAAGGTGTTGCTGCATGAAATTGTCATTATATCAACGTTTATCACTTTCTTTATTGTTGGTATTTATTGCAATTATTACGGTTTTCTATTTTTGGGCCCAGCAGCTTGAACACAAAGCGCGTTACGAGTCAGAGCAACATTTACATTTATCATTAGCAGCAAATTTGGCTCGTGATAACCCGCTATTGCAACAAGGGGTTTATGATCATAAAGCGTTAAAAAATTTGTTTCATACGCTAATGGTATTAGGTCCGGCATTTGAATTTTATTTTTTAGACCCTAAAGGTAATATTCTTACTCATTCAATTGCACCTTCACTGATTAAAAGACAAAGGGTTGATATAGGACCTTTAAACCAATTAACTCACAATCAAGCAACATTACCTATTTACGGTGATGACCCGCAACACCTAACACGGCAAAAAATATTTTCATCAGCCCCAGTATTTAACGGTTCGACATTACAAGGTTATCTTTATGTTATCGTTGCGGGAGAACGCTATGAGTCAGCTTTTAATCGATTGCAGTCAAACCGCAATGCTGAAGTATCTGCAGTGTTAGTAGTAGCAGCAGTTTTATTTTTATTTATTGTTATGTTAGGTATTTTCGCCTATTTTACTCGACCATTACGTCAGTTAAGCGTTGATATTAATAACTTAAAATTAGCAGGCTTTGATAAATCAAAAGTTCACTTAACCCATTGGATGGCTAACAGCAGTAATGAAGTTCATCAATTAGGTGCAGTGTTTGAGCAAATGGCTGAACAAATTAATCAACAATTAAAACAATTAACACAAAGTGATATTCACCGACGAGAGCTACTTGCTGATATTTCTCATGATTTACGTACACCGTTAGCTTCATTGCAAGGGTATATAGAAACCTTATCAATAAAAGGAGAGGATGTTAGCGCAGAGCAACAAAAAAAATATATTGATACGGCGCTTAAAAATGCTTGTCAGCTTAAAAAGTTAATCGATCAAATTTTTGAATTGGCTCATTTAGAAGGCGGACAAGTTTCACTGAATTTAGAAACCTTTAACCTTGCAGAGCTGCTTTATGATGTGATGGCCAAATTCACCTTGAATTTACAGAAAAAACAAGTTTCTATAGTTATTAAACCAGAAATTTCAACAACTTTAGTCCATAGTGATATTGGAAAGTTAGAGCGAGTATTGAGTAATTTAATTGAAAACTCTATTCGACATACTCCAGCCAATGGCACTATTACATTAGAGATTCAAGATGTGAATGACTCTCAATGTTGCATCCATGTCATAGATACAGGCACAGGAATTAAGAAAGAAGAATTGTCTTATATTTTTGATACCCGTTATCGAGCCAGTAATGCGACACAAGGCGGTGAAAAGCACACTGGTTTGGGCTTGGCTATTACCAAGAAACTTTTAGAAATATTACAAACTGATATTAAGGTAAACAGTCAGTTAGGAATAGGTACAGAGTTTTCATTTAATTTGAGAAAGGTAGTGTCTTAGGAAAACAGACTTTCATAAAGTACTTTTTTCTCATAAAATACACATACCAATTTGACTAAGTTTGTTCCCACTCAGAGTTTTTTTGTATATAGTCATTCTATATTAAAGAAATTCTGTGCAGTTATCGAGTCACTGACAAACTCCCAAAGGGCGAGTTTAAAAGGCTTATAGCTTGCGTTATTGATTTTGACAAGAGAGCAACCAATCTATTCAATCAATGCCTTGCCTCTAAGCCTTTTAAAGCTCGCTGAGCGAGAAGAAACTTAATCAAAATGGTATCATTATTACTTTTTGACAATGGAAGGCAAATGAAATCACCTATCTTCTCAATACTTGTTACATGCGCATTACTTATACTGTTAAATGGTTGTGCTAAGTCATCGACAGGTCGAAATCAAATCACCTTATTTTCATCTGCCGAGCTGAGTAAAATGGGGATTCAATCTTTTGATGAAATGAAGCAAAAACAAAAGATTAGTAAGGATGTTGCTACCAATAATTATGTGCAATGTGTTGCCAATGCTATTATAAAAAATGTACCTAAATCTGCTCATAATGGTTCATGGGAAGTGGTGGTTTTTGATTCAGAGCAAGTGAATGCTTTTGCCTTACCTGGCGGGAAAATAGGTGTTTACACCGGTATTTTAAATGTGGCAAAAAATCAGCACCAATTAGGCGCTATCATTGGTCATGAAGTAGGGCATGTAATTGAGCGCCATTCTAATGAACGACTATCATCAAACCAGTTAGCACAAATGGGTGCTGTTGCAGGTGATGCTCTTATGACACAAGCAGGAATTGAGCATAAAAATACTTACTTAATGGCAGGTATGGCAATAGTTAAATATGGGTTTTTAATGCCATATGGTCGTACTCATGAAAGTGAAGCTGACATTATTGGTCAAGATTTGATGGCACGTTCTGGTTTTAAACCCGATGCAGCCATTGCGCTTTGGCGTAATATGGCAAAACAGTCAAAAGGTGCACCACCTGAGTTTTTATCAACTCATCCCTCTAATAAAACGCGCATTAATGATTTAACTAAGCATCTATCTCAGGCGAAACAATACTATAAACCAAGTGAATCCCCTCATTGTGTTAAGCCATAAATTAAAGTGACTGCGGAAATTTGTTTTATTGTTCTAAAACAATAACGCTTAAGACAATGATATGGTATAAATCTTATAGTCTTGATTTTTGGGTCTTGTTTTATGCTTGAACACGGTTTTTTTACCATTGAACTAGAAGAGGAGTTATTAATCTCCTGTTTTTTTTCTGCGTGGAATTTTGAACAAACCAAGCATTATCAAGAGCAAGTAAAACTTGCCGCTAAGCCCTTGTTAAAAAGACCATGGGCAAGACTAGTTGATTTAAGCCTATGGGAAGGAGGTGGTGAAGAAGTGATCAAGCCACTTGCTGATCTACAAGCTTGGGCTGAACAGCATAATTGTTATGAAATTATTTTTATTAACCCGCCGTTAGTACCAAAATTTATGTTAGAAAAATACGGTGATCTTTATTCCGAATTTCAAATATTTGAAGATATAGATGAAGCTAAACGTTGGGCTCTTGAGCAATTGTCAGATGTTTAGCCAGCCCTAATTAATCTTCTTTTTTAACTGTCGGCATTTTATGTTCAGTTTTATGACTTCTTGGTAGCGTCTCTTTTAAATCATTCAAACCTTTTTTTCTTAGAGGTGTTTTTGCATTCTTTTTTACGGTATTAAAATTCCCAATGATTACTACCAGAGCCAGTACAACTAAGGTTGGTGCTATCCAACTATCCATTATTTTATCCTATGCTGACAGTACGTTTGTAATGTATTGCGTATAAATATCATCTAAGGTTGAGATAATAACATCTTTACCTAAAATATCGCATTGAGTTAAACAGTTTTCAATTGTTGATACTTGAAGTTGTTGCTGAAAACTCTTAGCTAAAGGGAAGTATGATAAATGCCAAGGCTCGGCTGCAATCCCACCACGATATTTATCATAAGGAAAGTAGAAACCAAAATCAGTAGCATGCTTGGTTAGCCAAAGGCTTAATGGTTCAAAAGGCCCACCTTGTTGATACTCCCATGGCTCAAGCTGTAATGATTGACCATTTGATAACAAGTTTGGTGCATATATATCTATATCTGTGCCCCAATGATGCCGGCTAGCTCCTGGTAGTGCTGAATAGGTTAATATCGCTTGTATGATTTCTTGTACTGATAAAGTGTTGATGTCAACGGTATTACCCGCTTGATTTTTAGTCGTTAACTCCCCACTAAACTTTCCATTCCAAATGGCTAATTGCCGTGAAAATCCTCTAAAGCCACTGGCAATTTCAAGTTCGAAACCTTGCTGTTTTGCTGCATTACATAACGCTTGCCAAGGTATTACTACATCGCTATGTATGCCAACTTTTTCTGTTAGCCAACTAATGTGGTGTTCACTTTGTCCAGTTAAAAGTGAGCAGCTTACTTTTGGTGATTCTTTGGATGTGCTCACGTTAAAACATTGACCAAAGTTTGGTAATAAATGTCAGTAAGTAATTCCAAATCAGCACAATTCACTGATTCGTTCACTTGATGAATAGTGGCGTTACAAGGGCCTAATTCAAGTACTTGTGCACCTGTTGGTGCAATGAAACGACCATCTGAAGTACCACCTGAAGTGGATAATTCGGTATCAAGTTTTGTGACTGATTTTATCGCTTGAGCAACACCTTCAACCAAAGTACCGGGCTTGGTGATAAAAGGTTTGCCATTAAATATCCAACTAATTTCATAATCTAATTGGTGTTTGCTTAGTACCGCATTGACTTTATCTACAATCATTTGGTCGGTAAGTTCAGTACTGTACCTGAGGTTAAACCATGCCGTTAAATGTCCTGGCACTACGTTAGTTGCGCCTGTACCTGACTGAATATTGGATAATTGAAAACTTGTTTCTGGAAAATATTCATTACCTTTATCCCAATGCATATGACTTAATTCATCTAATGCCGCCATGGCAAGATGAATTGGGTTTTTAACATGCTCAGGGTAAGCGACATGGCCTTGTTTTCCGTGAATAGTTAATTCACCTGAAATAGAGCCTCGACGACCATTTTTAACTGTATCGCCAACTTGATGACTACTGGTTGGTTCGCCAACAATGCAATAATCAATTTTTTCATTTCGTGCTTCTAACGTATCAATAACGCGAGTTGTGCCGTTAATGAAGGGACCTTCTTCATCACTGGTTATGAGGTAGGCGATAGAGCCATGATGATCAGGATGATCGTTTACAAAACGCTCTGTTGCCACCACCATAGCGGCCAAACTACCTTTCATATCCGCAGCACCTCGACCATATAACATACCGTCTTTAATGGTTGGTTCAAAAGGAGGGGATTGCCATAACTCTAGATTACCTGCGGGTACCACATCGGTATGACCAGCAAAACAAAATACGGGAGATGTTGTGCCTTTACGCGCCCAAAGATTGGTAGTATCGTCGAAAACCATTGATTCATTATTGAAAGCTAAGGCTTTTAATCGTTGAGCAATTAATTGCTGGCAACCTGCATCTACTGGCGTAACTGATACACGACTAACTAAATCTTTGGTGAGTGTTATCACCGCAGAGTCATGATTGTTTTTCTGCTTTGCTTTATTCTGAGTTGTCATTTAAATAACTCTTGGTATTGCGGTGCTTTAAAACCGACATGTAATTTGTCATCAAGTAATAATAACGGCCTTTTTAATAACGTAGGTTGTTCAAGTACCGCGTTGAAAATAACTTCATCAGTTAAATTCTCTTTAATACTGTCGGGTAAGTTTCGATAAGTGGTGCTTCGCTTATTAAGCATCAGCTCCCATGAGGATTTATCGGTCAATGAAGAGAGTAACTCAGCTGTTAAACCTTGTGTTTTAAAATCATGAAAAGCGTAGGAGACATTTTCTGAAGCTAGCCATTTTTGTGCTTTTTTAACTGTATCGCAGTTTTTAATTCCGTAGAGAGTTGTCATATTTTGTTGTCTTTATCCTAAATGCTATTTAAACAATGTCATAATTGTTGGCACGCAAAGCTTCAACCGCTTCTGCCACTTTATTTGATTTTACGAGAATATAATCGGTATCGAAGGTCGATATTGCAAAAATACTGATTTTTTCTTTTGCTAATACACTGGAAATACTTGATAAAATACCTGTTAACACAAAATCTAATGGGCCAACCACTTCGAGGGCTTGCCAATCAGGCTCTACCTCATCACTTTCAATATTAACCGACTCAGGTAGAACAATGGAAACCTCTTCATAAGTTTTTGCAATGAAAAATATTTCAGCGGTAAATACCGAAGCTGGTATATCACTATTTGCAGGTAAGCTGTGTATTGAAAATTTTTCATCTAAAAGTTTTAACGTAAGTGTTGTCATAATTGTCCTTCGTTAAGTTTTCGTTGTTTATAGTATCCGTATTCAACGACCATCAATATAATAAAGATTACTATACAGTCATTACAAGATTTAGACTAGCGAGTCAGAGTGGGTTATTCTCTTTTAACTATCGAGTGTAGCAATAGAATAGGTGGAAATACTAAGTTAATGTCATTTATGCACTAGACTGGGTATTTATAATAGAAAATAAAGCATCATTTTGGTGGTTTTATTAACCTAATGTTTTAAATGATATCCACAAAAGCTGTGGATATCATTGTGAGCAAGCCTTGGTTATCTTTCTAGTTTTATGTTTTTATTGATAAAAATACCTAGTTCATTTTTTGTCTAGCTACTTTTTGAGCAATAAAGTGTTGATAATTCATATTTAAATCCTTATCCCAGCTTAAAGTATACTAATACTCAGCTTTAAGCTGGAATAAGCGGATATTTTCATTGGATTAACTGTTGATGCAGTGAAACGAAACCGTTTTAGTTTGCCTGAATTGCGGTTAATGCGATGGTATAAACAATATCATCAACCAATGCTCCTCGAGATAAGTCATTCACTGGTTTTCTCATTCCTTGTAACATTGGACCTATACTGACCAAATCAGCTGAGCGCTGCACGGCTTTATAAGTCGTATTACCTGTGTTTAAATCAGGAAAAATGAAAACATTAGCCTGTCCGGCAACAGGGCTGTTTGGCGCTTTTTTCTTCGCGACATTTTCCATAATTGCAGCGTCATATTGTAAAGGGCCATCAACAATAATATCGGGTCTTTTCTCTTGCACAAGCTTAGTTGCTTGACTTACTTTCTCGACGTCGGCACCAGCGCCTGAACTACCCGTGCTGTAACTTATCATGGCGACTTTAGGCGCTATACCAAATTGTTTAGCTGAATCTGCTGATTGTATGGCAATGTCTGCAAGTTGTTCTGCATTTGGCTCAGGATTAATTGCACAGTCCCCATACACAAGTACTTGGTCGGGCAATAGCATGAAGAATACAGATGAAACTAAGTTGCTGTTTGGTGCCGTTTTGATTAGTTGTAAAGCAGGACGTATGGTATTGGCGGTAGTATGTATTGCGCCTGAAACTAACCCATCAACTTGTCCAAGTTGTAACATCATTGTGGCGAGCATAACATTGTCTTTGAGCTCTTGTTTGGCAACTACTTCGGTTAAGCCTTTATGTCTCCTAAGCTCCACTAAGGGTTTTACATAGTTATCTCGAATGTTTTCAGGGGCGGTGATCATCAAACCCTCAGGTAAATTTATACCTTGTTGCTCGGCAATTCTTAAGATAGTTTCTTTATCACCTAACAACTGGCAGTGGGCAATGTTGCGCTCGACACACAGAGCGGCAGCTTTAATTGTGCGAATATCATCACCTTCAGGCAAAACAATTAACTTTCCTGCTTGACGAGCAAGTTCAGTTAGTTTGTGCCTAAATGCTGGCGGTGAAAATTGTTCTAGCTGAGTCGCATGCTGAGATAGCTTTTCTAACCAAGGCGGTGCAAGGTTGTCAGCAATATACTGTTTAACTTTCTCTAAACGCTGCACATCATCGAGAGGGATATCAGGATTGTAATTCATTAAGTGTCTTGAAGTTTGCCATGTATCCCAAGGAACTGATAAAACTGGCAAGCCAGCAGTTAATGCTTGTTGGCATAACTGCATAATTTGTTCATTAGGTTGAAAGCCATTGGTTAGTAATAACGCCGCTACTTTGGTGCCGTTAAGTGCTGATAAACAGGTAGCGATTATTATATCGGTTCGATCGCCTGGTGTGACGATCAAACGGCTGGGCTGCAAATGGCTCATTAAGTTATCAACACTACGAGCACAAAAACTAATACTACGAATACGTCGATGGTCAATATCACCTGCATTAAGCACTGTAGCATTTAAATAACTGGTAATATCTTTGACTCGTGGTGCAATTAGGTCCATTTCCCATGACACAGTGCCGAGTAGGTCAAAGTGGCGATTCTTAAATATGCTTAAGTTTTGCCAAAGTTTCAGATCAAATTCTTGATTAAATTCACTTTCGCGTGGCAATAAACCAAACTCATCTTTATCTGGTGAGTTTAGTTTGTTGATAATACAACCAATAAGTTTTTTATTTTTTATTCCACCAAAGGTTTCAGCACTAACTTCTAATCTGTCTTCAAATTCTTCAGCACTATCGCTATCTGGTGCGGCAACTAATACAATCTCTGCGGATAATGTTTGAGCAACATCGCGGTTAATACGACCAGCATAAGGTTGTCTGGTGGTTGGAATAACCCCTTCAATAATGATGACATCTTGGTTTTGATTGAACTTATCGAAGTTTGCAACAAGTTGCTCCAATACTACATCATGTAAGCCATCCCCCATTTTTTCTTCAAAGTAGCTCAATGGAATTGAATTATCATTGTTAACTAGCTCTTTATTATTTTTTTTACTTTTTTTAGCTAAAGCATTTCGAGAAGGTTGGCTGATTGGTTTGAAATGACCAACATTTATGCCTTTTTGTTGACATGCATGTACTAAACCTAAAGCAATACTGCTTAAGCCCACGCCAAAACCTACTGGAATTAACATAATACGACGTGACATGTTAGGTCTCCTTACCTTTAGATAAACTATTGAGTAATTGATAAGATTGCTGGGCAATCACCCATTCTTCATTCGTAGGGATAACCCAACATGATCGTGAACGGCTGCTAGAGATCAAGCCGGTTTTGCCAAAGCGAATATCTTGATTTGCAGCCTTATCTTCATGGAAGTTTAATAACGATAATGATGAAAGGATCATACTTCTGATCAAATTAGAATTCTCGCCAATGCCACCAGTAAATATCAAGCCATCAAGCTGTTCAAAACAAACACTGAATGAAGCGATAGACTTGGCTATACGATAACTAAATATTTGTAACGCGAGCTTTGCCTGTTGATTATTATCAAGTGCCGCTTGCTCTATTGCTCGACAATCGTTACTTAGCTCTGAAACACCGAGTAAACCACTTTTTTTATTTAATACCGTTTTAACTTCTGCTAATGAATAACCTAAATGATCAACTAAGTGAAAAATAATACCGGGGTCAATATCACCGCTGCGAGTACCCATCATCACACCTTCAAGTGGTGTAAGTCCTAAGCTGGTATCAACACTATGACCATTTTTTATTGCTGTGATGCTACAACCGTTGCCTAAATGTGCGCTGATAAAGTTACATTGTTCAGGAGATTTATTGATGATTTTTGCAGCTTGTTGACTAACAAAGTAATGGCTGGTGCCGTGAAAGCCGTATTTACGAATGCCATGCTGTTGATACAAATGATAAGGCAAACCATAAATATAGGCATGCTCAGGCATGCTCTGATGAAAAGCGGTATCAAATATTGCTACTTGTGGTAATGATGAGAATGCTTGCTCCGCTGCTGCAATACCTTGTAGATTTGCTGGGTTATGCAGTGGTGCTAGCTGTGCTAATTCTTGAATGCTATTTTTTACTTGTTCAGTGATTAATGTTGGTTGGCAATATTTTTCACCACCATGAACTATACGGTGACCTATGGCATAAATATCATCGCTAAGTTGATGCTTTGTTAAAAAAGTAACCAAGTGGTTTATTGCACTTTGATGATCATAAGGGGCTGATAAAGAAGATTGCTCTTTATTTCCTTGATATTTTAAGGTGATTGTTGCTTGCGAAGAGGATATACACTCGGCTAAACCAGTTAATAAGGTTTCACCACTCGTTGGTACAATCAAGGAAAACTTTAATGATGAACTGCCACAATTAATGACGAGAATATGATTTTGCATGATATTTATTAATATTTTTAATGTCTGTTATTTATCAATAAATTATAGCGCTTAATTTATAGGGAGATATTGATTTATGCCAATTATTGTTTAAATAATTACTCTTGATGATGGGTAAGTTACAACTTTATGCTATCTTTTAAATAAGAGTTGTTATAGTGTGTCGCCTATGAATATGAGTGTTGTAGATATTATAAAGTTAGGTCGAAAGTACATGCAGCTTTGGCCTGAAAAAGTTGAACTAGCCAGTTACTTCGTTGAATACCGAGCTGTACAAGTAAGTCGATTAGTCTGCCGATACCTTCCTGGTATGGCATTATTTGTTCTTATTATGCAGTTGTACCTTGGTGGCATGTCGATGTTGGCTCAATCAGTGGTTTATTCTTTGTTTATTTTAACTATCCCTGTACAGGCATTGGTAATGTTAGGTATGAAAGCTGATAAGTTTTTACCGCCGTCATTAGCTAACTGGTATAAAGAAGGGGTAGCTAAGGTGAACCAAAAAGGCGGGCACATCAAGTTATTAGTTGATAAACCTCGCTACTTTGATTTAGCCAATTTACTAAATGTTAGTTATTCAAGTGCCCAGTACCGGTAGAAATATCGATAGACAGTATTTTCTTAACGACAGTTACTAGTCATTATTTTTATAAAAGCGTTAACCTATCAGGTATAACGCTTTTTTTATGCTTATAACTTTTCAAACAAGCTAAGTAGAATTGCTCTGCTACCCACTAGTTATTTGATATCAAGCTTTTCACTGGTATAAAAGTAATGATAAAAAATAAGGTAAAACTGATCCCAAGTCCTATTACATACTGTTCATTATTTAGAATATTGAAATAAAATAAACTAATTTCTATCAGCGCGACTAAAGCGCCATAACTTATAAAGTAAACAGAGGGGGGCTTTGGAGGACTACGAAATAGTTTTGATAATAAAAATCCAATAATAGGAATAAAAGACCATATTAAAAATACAACAATTGAAAACAATACAGCTGAGGCGGATATATTTTCATGATAAATTTTGTTTACAACAGGAAAAAACTGAATAAAAACGTAACCAAAATAAAGGTTTAACATGAAGAGTAACTTATTTTTGATATAAACGTATTTGAAAATCGGCTTGGCAAATAAAGTTTGTAAATGTTGCAAGCTGTTGCTTAACTTCTTCACTTGCTTTAAAAGCGAAAGGGGTCATTGATAAAAGGTTTAATACATCTTTACCTGTTTCAAGTGTCATAGCGTAAGACAGGTTTTCTTGGTGAACTAGGGATAAATTATCGATGTGATCTCGTTCAATATTGTGTTCTTTAGCTTCACGATAAATTTTTTGTTTTAGCTCGATTAAATGTAGTTTTGCTGGTGTCACGGTTAATAAAAAGCCTTTGTCATTTAATATTCGCGTAAACTCAGTTTCTAGAATGGGAGCATAAATCGAAAAAATCCAATCAAAAAAGTTATTAGAAAAAGGCAGTTGTGATAGTGTGCCGACACTGAAGTGACAAGAGTGATATTTTTTTGCTGCTTTTTTCACTGCTTCTTTAGCAATATCAACGCCATAAACTTGATTTTTATCTGTTTTATGTTGATGAGTGTAATATCCTTCACCGCAACCAGCATCTAGCACATTGCTATTTTCTAAAGCGTATTCTTGATATATATCGACAATTTTATTGATCAACGGTTGATAATAATCCTGCTCTAAAAAAGCTCTACGGGCATTGACCATCGCTTTGTTATCACCGGGTTCTTTTGAGTGCTTAAATTGCACAGGTAATAAGTTTACATAACCTTCTTTTGCTAAATCAAAGCAGTGGTTATCAACACAACGAAACGTTCTTTCACCTAATGAAAGTGAGTTATTGCATAACGGGCAATTATATTGAGCAGTTTTATTCATAACTTTTTTAGAGCTTTGTTCATAACAGTGCTTGATGAGAGAAATATAAATATTCCTCTCTCATTAGCTTATTTAAAGGTTGACCAAATAGGAGCGTGATCAGAAGGTTTTTCAATACCGCGCATTTCATAATCAATGTCTGATTCAATACACGATTTGGCTAGTTTTTCTGTTGCAAGAACGACATCAATGCGTAAACCTCGATTATCATCAAAGCCACGTGAGCGATAATCGAACCAAGAGTAACGTTCGCTACGATCAGGGTGTAATTCTCTGAAAGTATCTGTAAAACCCCAGTTCATCAATGTTGCTAACCATTCACGTTCTTCTAATTGAAAGCTACACTTGCCCGTTTTTAACCAACGTTTACGATTTGGCTCACCAATACCGATGTCTAAATCGATAGGTGAAATATTAATATCCCCCATAACAACAATATGTTCATCTGGTGTATGATTTTCATCGAGATAGCTCATTAAATCTTTATAAAACTGACGTTTATAAGGGTATTTAGTTTCATGATTAATGTTTTCACCTTGTGGGAAATAGCCATTTAGCACGGTAACTTTTTCACCCGCTTCGTTGGTAGTTGATACCATGATCATACGTTTTTGTGCTTCGTCATCATCACTAGGAAAGCCCATTTGGACATGGTCAGCGGCTTTTTTACAAAGCATAGCAACACCGTAATGCGCTTTTTGTCCATGAAAATAAACGTGATACCCCATAGCTTCTACATCAGCTAAAGGAAAAGCATCGTTATGCACTTTTATTTCTTGAAGACCAATAATGTCAGGTTGGTGTTTATCTATAATAGCTTGTAGTTGATGTAAACGAGCACGTAGCCCGTTGATATTAAAAGAGATGATTTTCATATTAGGTACTTTAAAAAGGAAATTATACAGGCATAAAAAAGTTATGCCTGATCAGATGATTGTATACTATCAGCTTTTCTGACTTTTCATTGCTAAAATTTTATTAGTCAGTTTTACTGAGAATCTACTACTGCCTACAAAGTACCAAAAATCTTATCTCCAGCATCCCCCAATCCTGGCAATATATAGCCATTTTCATTAAGCTTTTCATCAATAGCACCAAGGTAAATATCAATATCAGGATGTTTATCTGTTAATGCAGAAATGCCTTCAGGGGCAGCAACTAAAAATACGGCAGATATACTTTTACAACCAGAAGCTTTTAACATATCAACAGTAGCTATTGCGGTACCGCCGGTTGCTAACATAGGATCTATGATGATCGCTTGACGCTCAGTAACATCGTTTATGATATTTTCATAGTAGCTTTCAGGCATTAGTGTTTCTTCATTACGTTTAATGCCTACAACACTGATTTTGGCGCAAGGTAAAATACTAAGTGAACCATCTAACATTCCTAACCCTGCTCGAAGAATTGGTACTAGGGTAGGTTGTTTATCGGCAAGCATTGGTGTCGATATATTGCCAGACCAGCAAGTTAATGGTTTAAGGGCTACGGCAAAATTTTGGGTTGCTTCCATTATTAATAGAGCTGATATCTCTTTGGTTAACTCTCGAAAAGATTTCACAGAAATATGTTCATCTCTTAATAAACTGACTTTATGTTTTACTAGAGGATGGTTGCTGGCAAAAACTGACATAATGTTTCCTTTAATATATTTGATGCTATCGATACGCTGGATGTTCTATAGGTATAGTTTTTATTTCTTAGTTTGTTTGATTGTTTTTAATTATGTCCAAACAAGTGCTTTAAAGTGACTTCGACATAATGATTCATAACGTTCATTACCGCCTACTTCAATTTGATTACCACCCGTAACAGCATGACCGTTTTTATCTCGACGAATAACAAAGTTGGCCTTTTTCCCACAGTAGCAAATGGTTTTTAATTCAATCAATTTATCAGCCCAAGCAAGCAGGGCGGCGCTGCCTGAAAAGGTTTCACCGAGAAAATCTGTACGGATGCCATAAGCTAATACTGGTATTTTTAATTCATCAACGATATTGGTTAATTGCTTCACCTGCTCAGCCGTTAAAAACTGGGCTTCATCAATCAAAACACAATCGATTTTAGTTAGCTTAATTTCATTTTTTAGTTCAGTAAATATATCCGTTTGGCTATCAAATAGCTTGGCATCGGCAGATATGCCGAGCCTAGATGATACTTTTCCTTGATCAAATCTATCATCTATCAATGCGGTATATAATAAAGTAGATAAACCACGTTCACGATAGTTGTATGATGATTGTAGTAAATGCGTTGATTTACCGGCATTCATGGTCGAATAATAAAAATAAAGTTGTGCCATATAGTTTCTAATTTTTTCTTGTTTTTAGTTTTAATTTTTGGTTTTAATTCTTTTGCTTGTTAAAAAAAGACCTTATTTATTATAAATAAGGTCTGTATTAATCAATTATGTTTAAGCGCCGTAGGGCACCCAAACATTTTTTATTTCAACGGCTTTTCGAAGGAACAAGTCTTGCTCTATTTGTTCGCTGCTCGTCCAGTCATAATATTTTCCGTAGTTGACCCAAGTACGTTTCATTGAAGCGGCTGATTCAAACTCAACCAACTTACTACCTTCCTTTGTACCCCAATACCAAAAGCCATCAATATCAAGATGCTTGGCTAATGTATCGGTTAATTCATCTCTGTTACCTGTGATGATATTAATAACACCGCCGGGTAAGTCAGAGGTATTTAATATTTGATAGAAATCAGTAGCCAACAAAGCACATTGCTGTGACGGTACTAATATTACTCTATTACCCATGGCGATAGCTGGCATAATAGTGGATATCATGCCTAAAAAACCAGCTTCTTCTGGTGCAACAATCGCAATATTACCAACCGCTTCTTTCATTGCCAAGGTAACAATTCTCTGCGGAGGAGTATGAATTTGACCATCATACTTATCAGCCCATGCAGCACTGGAAAAAATACGGCTTATTGCAAGCTCTACTTCTGCTTGAGCTTGTGCTGGTGTTTTTCCGGCAAGTTGACTAATCCTTTTAGCAAATTCATCCGCACGAGCATCAATATTTTCAGCGATAAAATACAATACCTGTGCACGATTATGTCCGCTGGTATTGGTCCAAGCTGTAGCCTTATTTGCTGCTTCTACCGCGTTACGAATATCCTTTCTACTGCCTGATGGAATTTCTGCAATTTGATTTCCTTGTACGTCAAAAGCTGGAATGCTGTAACCACTGTCTGGACGAGTTTGTTTGCCACCAATATATAATTTAGCGGTTCTATCAATGCGACTATTTTCTACTGACTTTGTTGTTACGGATTTCGCTTTACTTACTTTTACAGCACTAGGCTTTTTATCTGATAGCGTGCTTTGCCATTTCTCTTGAACATATTCATAAAGACCTTCTTTACCGCCTTCACGACCAAACCCTGATTCGCGATAGCCACCAAAACCTGCTGAAGCATCAAATAAGTTGGTTGAGTTGATCCAAACTGCACCGGCTTTTACTTTTGGTGCGATATCTAGCGCAAGGTTAATATTTTCAGACCAAATACTTGCTGCTAAACCATAACGACTGTTGTTAGCAATTTGAACGGCTTCTGCAGGCGTTCTAAAGGTCATTGCAACGAGAACTGGACCAAAGATTTCCTGTTGAGCAACCGTTGATGCTGGCTCAACATCAGTGAGTAAAGTAGGTGGGTAGAAACAACCATTGTCAGTGTCACAATTGCTTGCTTGATGTAAAGTTGCTCCCTCTTCCACGCCAAGTAAGACGAGTTTTTTAATCGTTTCTAACTGACTTTGGTCAACAATTGCACCAACATCGATACCTTTATCTAAAGAATCACCTACAACGAGTTTTTCCATGCGTTGTTTTAATTTGATGATTAACTTTTCAGCAATAGATTCTTGCATCAGTAAACGAGAGCCTGCACAACATACTTGCCCTTGATTAAACCAAATAGCGTCAACAATACCTTCAACTACGCTATCAAGATCGGCGTCTTCAAATACAATAAAAGCAGATTTGCCACCGAGCTCCAAAGAAAGCTTCTTACCGCTACCAGCCGTACTTTGACGGATAAGCTTGCCAACATTGGTAGAGCCAGTAAAGGCTATTTTAGCGATACCTTTATGCTCAACAATGGCTTGACCCGCTTTTGCATCACCAAGAATAAGGTTGAAAACTCCTTCAGGTAGTTGAACCTCTTCACATATTTGAGCAAATAATACCGCGGTTGCAGAGGTAAATTCTGCTGGTTTAAGAATAACGGTATTACCCATGGCCAACGCTGGAGCTACTTTCCATGCCAACATTAATAATGGGAAGTTCCAAGGAATGATCTGACCAACCACACCTAATGCTTCGTGGTTTGGTAACTCGCTATCCATGACTTGAGCCCAACCCGCATGATGATAAAAGTGACGAGCAACAAGCGGGATATCGATATCACGAGATTCACGAATAGCTTTACCGTTATCGAGTGACTCAAGCACTGAAAATAAACGGCTGTGCTTTTGTATTTGACGAGCTATAGAATATAAATATTTAGCACGTGCATGACCGCTAAGTGCCTGCCATGATTTTTGCGCTTTTGTTGCTGCAGCTACGGCTGAATCAACATCAGCTACATCGCCATCAGCAACTTTCGCGATATGTTCTAAATTTGCAGGGTTGGTACTATCAAAATATTGTTTTGAGTTTGGCTGTTGCCATTGACCATTAATATAATGATCAAAGGTATGTTCTTTACTGGCAAGCCACTGATGAGCTGCAGTTGCGCTTTCTGTTGCTGTGCCATATTCCATAGTATGAAAAATCTCTTTAACTGAGGTATTAGTTGAAGTATTAACTGACATAATGAATTCTCTCTTAAGTTTTAAGGCTAGCTAGTTGCGTGGCGGTGCTGAGCTGAATAACAACCGGTAACGTAATGTTCAAGTTGTCGTTCAATGTCGCCAAGTAAACTACTGGCACCAAAACGGAAGAGATGAGGCTGTAACCATTCATTGCCTAATTCTTCTTTCATTAAAATCATATATTCAATCGCTTGTTTTGCTGTTTGAATACCTCCAGCTGGTTTATAGCCGATTTTAAAGCCTGTTAATTCAAAAAATGCTCTGATCGCGCGTACCATCACTAAACTTACTGGTAATGTGGCATTTACAGGCTCTTTACCTGTACTCGTTTTAATAAAGTCAGCACCTGCCATCATACAAACCCAACTAGCTTTTGCTACGTTAGTTAATGTTGCTAACTCACCTGTTGCTAAAATAGTTTTAATATGGGCGTCGCCACAAGCTTGGCGAAATGCATAAACTTCATCATAGATACTTTGCCAATCACCACAAAGTACTTTCTCTCTGCTGATCACTATGTCTATTTCTTTAGCACCATCAGTAACTGATGCTTTGATTTCAGCAATTTTAATTGACTGTAAAGATTGTCCTGCAGGGAAGCCAGTGGAAACTGCAGCAACAGGAATATTGGTACCTGCTAGTGCCGTAACTGCGGTATTGATCATATTATGATAAACACAAACCGCACCTGTAGTGATGTTTAAGTCTTCGACACCAAGTGCTTCAAGAAGATCTTTTCGTACTGGCTGTTTGGCTTTTTGGCAAAGGCGTTTAACTTTACCTGGGGTATCGTCACCCGCTAGAGTGGTGAGATCAATAAAAGTGATCGCTTTTAATAACCAAGCAGCTTGATGTTGTTTTTTTACTGCTCGGCGTGAAGCAATGGTCGAAGTACGTCTTTCAACGGCACTTCGATTAATATTAATTCCTTGAACAAAAGCCATATCTAAAGGCATGCCAGGATTTCTAGGGCAGTGTGTCTGTTCAATTATTACTGTTTTGTTTATCTGTACGTCTTTATTAGTGGTCATAAAGCACCTAAATTCAAATAGTTGGTAAGGTACGCAGTTTTATCTGCAATACGGTTATTTCAATATTTGTATCTTTTACATATCAGTAAACCAATTTTATTCACTTCATATATTAATTTAATAAATGGAGGAACAGTGTGTAAGTTAAATTTTTATCATGCTAATACAAATAATTATTGTATTAGCATGGGGCTTCAATTGTTGTGAGTATAAATTTATTTCTCAGTTTTTTTTACAAGCCAATAAATACTCCGGCAATGGCTGCGCTCATTAAATTTGCCAAGGTAGCGGCTATCATTGCTTTCATACCAAGTTTTGCGATGTCATGACGTCTGTTCGGTGCCATTGAGCCAATTCCGCCAAGTAAAATAGCAATCGACGATAAGTTAGCAAAACCACATAAGGCAAAGGTAATAATTGCTTGAGTTGAAGCACTTAAAGAGTCTTTGACTGCAACAAAGTTGTTATAAGCAAAAAATTCATTTATCACAACTTTTTGACCAATAAAACTGCCTGCTTGCAGCATTTCATTTGCAGGTACTCCAATAATGAAAGCAAAAGGAGCAAATAGATACCCTAGCAAAAATTCAATAGTTACATTTTCAAAACCCAGTAAACCACTGACACCACCAACTAATTGATTAAGTAAAGCAATTAAAGCTACAAAGGCCAGTAACATTGCACCAACATTTGCTGCTAATTTTAAACCTGATGCTGCACCTGATGCTGCAGCGTCAATCACATTAGCTGGTTGGTCTTCACCTTTATCAATCACAGTGTTTTCTTGTGCTTTAATTTTTTCATGTTCTGTTTCTGGTAGCATAATTTTAGCCATCAATAAGCCACCAGGAGCCGCCATGAATGAAGCGGCAATTAAGTATTTTAATTCAACACCTAAAATAACGTAACCGGCTAAGATTGAACCGGCGACTGAAGCTAAGCCACCTACCATAATCGCAAAGAGCTCTGATTGTGTCATTTTGGCAATATAAGGGCGAACAACTAAAGGAGCTTCCGTTTGACCAACAAAAATATTAGCAGTAGCGGATAATGATTCAGGTTGACTGGTTCTCAATAGCTTTTGTAAGCCGCCACCGATAATACGAATAACCCATTGCATAATGCCGAGGTAATATAAAACGGCAATAAGTGAAGAAAAGAAAATAATAACCGGTAATACTCTAATGGCAAAAACAAAACCAACGCCGTTGCCAAACATAGCATCAGTGCCTAAACCACCAAATAAAAAGTTTATCCCAGCTTGAGCACTATCAATGACTTGCTGAACACCATTACTAACTGACGCTAAAACATCTTTACCAAAAGGAATATATAAAACAAAAGCGCCAAGCAATATTTGCAAAGTAAAAGCGAAACCCACGGTTCTAAAGTTTATGGCTTTACGATGTGTTGAGAGTAAATAGGCGATAATTAACAATACGCCAATGCCTAATAAACCGTGTAATGCCCCTAAATTCATATTTTCTCACCTTTGTTTTTATCGTTATTATGTAAGTTGTGTTTAATTATTCTTTTAATTATCTTTTTGGTAATAGTTATTGATGCTGTTTGGTTAATTGACGAATTTTAGCTTTTAATACTTCAATGGCCATTCGATTTTTGCCGCCACGAGTTACTACAATATCAGCCCATGTTTTTGCTGGCTCAATATGTTGATAGTACATTGGTCTAACCGTAGATAGATACTGATTAGTTATAGAGTCTATACTTCGTCCACGTTCTACAGTGTCACGCTGAATTCGTCTGATCAAACAAACATCAAGCGGTGTATCCATATACACTTTAATATCAAAACATTCGCGTAGTGTTGGATTAGAAAAAAGTAATATGCCTTCAACAAGAATAATAGATGTAGGTTGAAGTGCAATGGTTTGTTGAGTTCTAGTGTGGGTTTTATAACAATAAACAGGGCACTCAACTGATTGATTATTTATGAGTTTATTGAGTTGGTCGGTTAATAAATTATGTTCGAAAGCATCGGGATGATCATAGTTTGCTTGTTCTCGCTCATTCATTTCTAAATGATCTTGAGCTCGATAGTATGCATCTTCTTTAATGATTGATATCGCATTGGAGCCTAGCTCTGGCAATAATTCTTCATAAATGGTTTGAGCAAAAAGAGTTTTCCCAGAAGCAGAAGCACCTGCAATGGCAATAACTGTTGGTTTTATGGTGTGCAATGGGTTGTGCCTTTTATTGATGCCAGCAGTTTTGATAATTATCTGCTGTTTACTATAACTAAAAGATGAATAGTGCTAAATTAACACAACTTGACCATGTGGTCATGAAAATTATTTGATTATTTAGGAAAACTTGATGGCTAGAGCAATTATTTTAGTGATGGACAGCTTTGGAATAGGGCATGCACCTGATGCTGATAAATTTGGTGATATATCAGCAAATACATTTGCTCATATTGCCCAGTACTATTTTAAGCAAAAAGATAAGGTACTCGCATTACCCAATTTAGCAGCACTTGGATTAGTAGATAGTTGTTTAGCTGCAGGTAAAGAGGATTTTCCTATTGCCAAATATACACTAGATAAAGGCGCATATGGTTATGCTGCTGAAATCAGTAGTGGCAAAGATACTCCTAGTGGGCATTGGGAAATGGCCGGAGTGCCAGTACTTTTTGATTGGGGATATTTTCATGAAAAAAATAATTGCTTTCCCGTTGAGTTGATAGAAAAAATTAATCAAGTAACTCAGTTTCAAGGCATATTAGGTAATTGCCATGCTTCGGGCACGGATATAATTTCTCGTTTAGGCGAAGAGCATATTAAAACTAGTTTACCCATTTGTTACACCTCAGCAGATAGTGTTTTTCAAGTAGCAGCTCATGAAGAGCATTTTGGTTTAGATAATTTATATCGTTATTGTGAAACTGTACGTGAGTTGCTTGAAGATTATAATATTGGTCGAGTGATTGCTCGACCGTTTGTAGGGGATAACGCTAGCAATTTTGAACGTACGGGTAATCGCAGAGATTATTCTGTGTTACCACCTGCGCCAACTGTTTTAGATAAGCTTACCGCTGCTAATGGTCATGTGATCAGTGTTGGAAAAATAGCAGATATCTTTGCTCATCAAGGTATTAGTGAAAAAACTAAGGCTAATGGTATTGATGCATTGTTAGATGCCACTATTTCTCATCTTAAATCTGCTCCCAATAAAAGTTTAATTTTTACAAATTTAGTTAATTTTGACCAAGATTTTGGTCATCGTCGTGACGCAATAGGTTATGCCGAAGCATTACAAGATTTTGATCAACGTTTACCTGAAATTTATCAGGCGATGAATGAAGACGATGTGTTGTTTTTAACCGCTGACCATGGTTGTGACCCTACCTGGCCAGGTAATGATCATACCCGTGAGTACGTGCCTATGCTGGCATATCATCATAATATTAGTTCAGTTAATTTAGGTGAAAGAAACACCTTTGCTGATTTAGGGCAAACCATAGCCGAAATGTTCAATTTAGATAAGTTGGAATACGGTACAAGCTTTTTCAAAGAATTAGCTATGACAACGTAAATACTGAGATATTGACTATACTATCCTCGATACATATTGATCTTTATACAAATATAATAAATCTAATACGTCCTTGGGAGAGAGCTATTATGAAAATGTTCGGACGAACACCACTCGCTTATACAATGCAAGTGGCTTTAATGTCAACAACAGTAGGTTATTCAGCAAGTACTTTTGCTGAAGAGGCTGAAAAAGCAAAAGTTGAAGGTCTTGAAGTTATTCAGGTTACTGCACGTAAGCGGGTCGAAACCGTTAAAGATGTTCCTGCAACCGTTACTGCAATCTCTAGTGAAAGTATTAAAGATTACTTAGGTGCAGGTGAAAACATTCGTGCACTTGCAGGTCGAGTTCCTAGTTTGCAAATCGAATCATCAAATGGACGTCAATCACCTCGTTTTTATATTCGTGGACTAGGTAATACGGACTTTGATGTTAATGCGAACCAACCAGTTTCAATGGTATTAGACAATATAGTATTAGAGAACTCAGTACTTAAAGGTCTACCTCTTTTTGATATTGAACGAGTAGAAGTATTAAATGGCCCACAAGGTACTTTATTTGGCAGAAACACCACTGCGGGTATTGTAAAAATAGATACTATTTCACCTGACTTTAATAATGAAGCATATGCTAGTACAGGTTTTGGTAGCAGGGGCACATTTTTTATTGAGGCTGCGAGAAATTTTGAATTATCTGATACTTGGGCTGCCCGTGTTTCTATCAAGCACCAAGAACGTGATGCTTGGATTGATAACGTAACAACAGGTAAAGAGGTTGGGGGTTATGAAGAGCTTGCATATCGTATTCAATTTTTATATGACAATGATAGTGATACACGGGCATTGTTTAAATTACACGGTTTTGATCAAGATGGTGATATGCCGCAAGTATTCTATGGTAATGCTATTGAAAGAGGAAGCAAGGGATTAAGAGCTGGTTTTGATGAAACGAAAATTTATCACGATAGCCAGTCAGGATTTGATTTACAACACACTGGCGGTAGTTTTAAGTTTGAACATGACTTTGAAGATATCATGTTTACAGCTATTACAGGTTACGACTCTGTAGAAAGTTGGAGTTATGCAGATATTGATGGTGGAATAACTGATTATTCAGGTGTTCCAAACCAGTTAGGTAAACAACTTTGGTTTAATGTCGCTTCTGGTGATGGCTTATCTGACCATAGTCAATTTACTCAAGAATTAAGGATCTCAGGTGATACCGACGAAATTTATTATCAATTAGGCGTTTTTTATTTTAAAGAAGATTATACCGTTGATAATAAAGATTTAAATACTGAAGGTGGCACATTAAACTTTTATCAAATTGATCAGATAACTACTTCAAAGGCTATATTTGGTCAAATTGAATATAAACCGTTTGACCAATGGGCATTTACTTTAGGTTTACGTTATACCACAGACGATAAAGAACTTGATATCCGTGAAGGTGGAACCAGTAATGTTATCTTTGAAATTAATAAAGATGATAGCTACGGAAATTGGGATATTGCGGCTCGTTACACCATTAATAATGATTGGACTACATTTGCACGAATAGGTAATGCTTCTCGAGGTCCGGTAACTATAGGCCGTTTTGGTTTCCCAAGTGAGGCTGATACAGAAACGTTGACCTCTTATGAAGTCGGGTTAAAAGCGGATTTGTTAAATGGTAACGCTCGCTGGAATATTACTGCATATACTTATGATATTGAAGATCATCAATTAACAGCTACAGGTGGTGGAGAAAATGAAAACTCAAATACATTACTTAATGCTGATAATACTTATGGCGCAGGTATAGAAACAACACTAGAAGCACTTATAACTGACAACTTACGTCTGAGTTTAAATTTAAGTTATAACAAAACAGAAATTCAAGATAAAACGTTAAAAGCCGAGCGTTGTGCGATAGACCCAACAAGTGGCCCATATTGTCACTCGCCTGACCCAATAGCAAAAACAACTCCTAATGCTTTTGGCGGTTTTACAACTACGGTTTATATTGATGGAAACCCCTTACCTCGTGCTCCTGAATGGCTAGCTAATATTTTTATAAATTACGAATATCCGGTTGAATATGGCTATTATTATGCTCAAACAGATTGGAATTACCGTAGTGAGTCGAACATTTATTTGTATAATTCTATAGAGCATGTGGCTGAAGCCCGTTGGATTGGAGGAATACGTTTAGGTTTTAAAAATGATGATGATTTAGACATTGCTTTGGTCGGTCGTAATATTACAGATGAAATTGTCGTTGATGGTGGGGTTGATTTCTTAAACTTAACCGCTTTTGTTAATGAACCTGCATTTTGGGGGATTGAAGTTAGTAAAGCGTTTTAATATTTAAGTTCTTTATCAGATTAAAAAAAACCGATAATAATTATCGGTTTTTTTGATAAAATCGATTTATAAAATACTATCTAACGTTAATTCCATCATTTCTTTAAAAGTGGTTTCACGCTCATCAGCACTGGTTTGTTCACCAGTTTTAATATGATCACTAACGGTTAATACTGTTAATGCTTTTTTACCAAGCTCTGCGGCAACACCATATAAACCTGCAGCTTCCATTTCTACCGCTAAAATACCGTGTTTTTCCATAGTTTTGAACATTTCAGGTTGCGGGGTATAAAATAAGTCAGCGGTGAATATATTACCGACATTAACTTTTATATTATTCTTTTCGGCAGTATCTACCACTTTCTTTAATAAAGAAAAATCTGCACAAGCAGCAAAATCACAGTTATTAAAGCGCTGACGGTTAACGTTTGAATCAGTGCTAGCAGCCATGCCAATAATTATGTCACGAATCTTAATATCATCACTTACTGCGCCACATGAGCCGATACGTATAATATTCTCTACACCATATTCTTTATATAATTCTGTGGCGTAGATTGAAATCGATGGAACGCCCATGCCTGAGCCCATCACTGAAATGGCTTTACCTTTATAGGTACCAGTATATCCGTACATATTACGTACACGGGTGATGCATTTTGCGTCATCTAGAAAATTTTCAGCAATGAATTTTGCTCGTAGTGGATCGCCGGGCATAAGGACTGTTTTTGCGAATTCGTTGTTTTGTGCTTCGATATGAGGTGTTGTCATAAGAGTGAACCTTTTAATGGGTTAGTCAATGACAGTAAGTTTCTAGCCAGAGCCTGATTTACTATCAGCTGCTATCAAGGGTGTTTTACTGAGTTTTGTTAAAGTTTATAAAATTAATTTTAAAGCATGCTTTAAAATGCGATTTGTTAAGTGTTACTGATTCTAACTGAAAAAGCGTTCAATGATCCAACTATATCCTACGCCGCCCAAATAGATTCCAAAAATTCCAGCAATTCCTGACGCTACTGGTGGAGCAGGTAAGGGTAGTTTGATTAATGAAAAAACGATGCCAACAATGGCTCCGGTAACAAGTGCTAATAGTATTTCAGTCATATTATCTCCTGTGTTTAGACTTACTTTTTGTGGTTGTGTTTATCAGTATTTACTATCTGATTTTTATTTGCTTAACGCTTGGCTAATAAGTAATTTTTTTTCACTATTTGATAAAAAGCTCGCGTTAAGTGCATTTAATTGTAACTGTTTTAACTGCTGATTACTTAATTTTAATATTTGTTTAGCTAATTGGTATTCATGTTTGAGTTCAATGTTTTCAACACCCGGATCGTCGGTGTTTAGACAAACTAATAACCCTTTGTTAAGGAAGCTTTTTACAGGGTGCTGCGCTAAGTCTTCTATAGTGCCGGTTTGATAATTAGAAGTTAAACATGATTCAATGGCAATATTATGCTTAAGCATATAATCCATTAGTTTTTCGTCATGAATGCAAGCGACTCCATGTCCGATACGCGATGCTTTTAATTGCTTAATAGCTTGCCAAATACTTTCACTTCCTGCTGCTTCTCCAGCATGAATGGTTACTTGTAAATTCGCTTTATCAACTTGTTTAAAGTGCTCAACAAATAACTCACCAGGAAAATTATACTCATCCCCTGCTAAATCAATTGCCACTAAATTTTGCTTATGAGTCAGTAGGGCATCTAATTCACTTTGGCAATTATCAACACCAAAGGTTCGACTTAAAATACCAATTAAGTTAATTTTTGTGGGAAACTGTTTCATACCGGCTGTGATACCGTCAACAACAGCGGCAACCACGTCAGCGGTATTGAGTTGATGTGCCTGTGCCATATAAAAAGGTGAGAATCGTAGTTCCGCATAATCAATGCCAGCGTTAAATGCATCTTCAACATTTTCAAATGCCACACGCTTACAATCATCAAGGTTTTTTAACACAGCAACACCCCAATCAAGTTTTTTTAAGAAGGCGAGCAAGTCAGCTTCACTTTCTTGAATTTGCACATGGGGTATGAATTTTTCTAAGCTATTTTCAGGTAAAGCAATATTATTTTGCTGGGCTAATTGCCAAATAGTCGCTGGACGAATATTGCCATCTAAGTGTCGGTGTATATCAATAAGAGGAAGAGATGAATCAATCATTATTTTCCTTAGTTAAAATGTTTTTTTTATTAAAACTTTCATTGTTAAGATCATTATTATTATATCGTGTTTTTCAGTTTTTATAATGGTATTTGAGTAATAACACTGATAAATTAGCTGACGGGATTACTTATCTAGGCGTCTAGACGTAAATTAATATTATTAAAGAAGTATAAAGAGAAATAGCTATGTTCAATCAAAACGACGATGTTCGTATCGAAAAAATTAAAGAATTATTACCTCCTATCGCCTTATTAGAGCGATTTCCTGCATCTGAAAAGGCTTCAGAAACAGTATTTTCAGGACGAAAAGCTATTAGTAATATTTTTAATAATAAAGATGATCGTGTTTTGGTGGTTATTGGACCATGTTCAATACATGATACTGATGCGGCAATTGAATATGGACAGCGCTTAGTTAAATTACGTGAAAAATATAAAGATAGCCTTGAGATTGTGATGCGAGTCTATTTCGAAAAGCCACGGACAACTGTGGGTTGGAAGGGGCTTATCAATGACCCCTATATGGATAACAGCTTTAAACTTAACGATGGTTTGCGCATAGGTCGTAAATTACTGCTTGATTTAAATGACTTAGGTTTGCCTACTGCAGGTGAGTTCCTTGATATGATCACTCCACAGTATATTGCTGATTTTATGTGCTGGGGAGCTATCGGTGCACGAACCACTGAGAGCCAAGTTCATCGTGAGCTTGCATCAGGGCTGTCATGCCCCGTAGGTTTTAAAAATGGCACTGACGGTACCATTAAAATAGCTATTGATGCTATTGGCTCAGCTAGTGCGTCACATCACTTTTTATCAGTCACAAAATTTGGTCATTCAGCTATTGTGCAAACTACGGGTAATGAAGATTGTCATATTATTTTACGTGGTGGAAAAACAACAAACTTTGATGCTGCTAGTGTTAAACAAGTTACTCAGCAGCTTGAGCAGTCAACACTTAAGACTAAAATTATGATTGATTTTAGTCATGGTAATTCAAGTAAAAAATTCGAAAATCAATTGCTTGTTTGCCAAGATGTTTGCCAACAAATAGCTGAAGGTGAGAAAAACATTTTTGGTGTTATGGTTGAAAGCCATTTGGTTGAAGGTCGACAAGATTTAATTGATGGTAAAGTTGAAACTTACGGACAAAGTATTACTGATGCTTGCATTGGCTGGAGTGATACAGAAAAGTTATTAGCACAACTTAGTGATGCGGTAGTACAGCGAAGAAGCTAATCAAACCAAATAAGTTAACAATAAGGCAATGCTGTACATGAAATAGCATTGCTTTTTTTTCATGTACAGGATGTACGGTCAGCTTTTTATTTCCAGACAAAATTTAAGTACCACCGTCCATGGAGGTAATGTCGCGATCACATGGCTGTGAATGAGCGTGTATTGTCTGCTTTTTATTTATCTGCTGGAATAAACTCACCTTGAATGCTTTGTGGAATTCGGCCATTGGTTAAACGAGCAAGCCAGTCGATATAATCATTTAATGACATTGGTTTGGCGTAATAAAATCCCTGACCGATGTCACAGCCAAATTGACGTAATGTATCTTCATCTTCTTGACTATTAATACCTTCTGCTACGACCTCTAAACCTAGTCCTTTTGCCATTTCAACCGTTGCTTTTGCGATAATCTTACGTTTTTTATCCTGACAGACATTTTCAACAAATTGTCTGTCTACTTTTAACTCTTGAAAGGGTAAATTACTCACTTGTGACATGGATGAATAGCCAGTACCAAAGTCATCAATACTGATAGTTAAGCCAAGCTCTGTAAGCTTATTTATTACATCGATCGCTTGTTGGTTGTCGCTAAAAGAAGCTGATTCAGTTAATTCAAAAATAATTTTTTCTGCTGCTATATTTGAATGCTCAATAATATCTAATACATCACTAAAAAAATGTTTTGAAGATAAATCTTTACCACTAATATTGATGGAGACCATGTGGTTGTAGCCGTTCTCTTCGCTAAGCTGTAACTGTTGTGCTAGAGATCGTTTAATGACCCATAAGGTTAATCGATTGATTAACCCCATATCTTCAGCTAAAGGCACAAAAACTGTTGGCGGAATAAATTCACCCTGTGTATTTTTCCAACGTAATAAGCATTCGCTGCTGCAGACTCGTAAAGTCTTCAGATCAATTTGAGGTTGATGATAAATTTCTAGCTGGTTACTTTCAATTGCAGCATTTAATTCAGCGGCTAAATTTAATAAATATGCAGTTTTGTCAGATGAAATACTTTGGAATAAAGACCATTTTTCATGATTCAACTCAGCTTGAGTTAATGCTAATTGCGTATGATTAAGTAGCAAGTGACTGGCTTTACCATGCTCGGGAAAGTTAGCTACCCCAACAACTGCAGTTAATGGGATCTTAAGTTGTGCCAGTTGAAAGTTATCACTAACAATTTGCTGAACTGATTGAATAAGGGTTGTTAATGGCTGGAGACTTTTTTCATTATCAACCACTAATGCCAAGCTATTATTATTGAGAAAACAAAGCTTTTCTTGTTTGTCTGTTAACGAGCAAACAGCGTCGTTAAAGTTAAATAATGATGCTAGCTTTTGATACAGGTGCTTAAATAGTTCGGTATTCATTTTATCATCTATATAAAGTGCAATTTGATCAATATGATCCGGTTTGATAATTAAAACACTAAAGTTAGTATGGCCATTATTAATAAGTTGAGCGATACAGTGGTCGATATTTGACTTACGTGGTAAACCACTGGCAAGGTGATAAACAATATCATGCAGCCTATCTTGTTCATTTCGCTTCATCCGCTCTGCTAGTGCAAAAGCCATCAGTGTTACTTCTGCCATAATAGCAAACAGGAAAGCGTTGCGAGTTAAAAATGAATAATCAAGATAATTCAATAAAACTAAGGGTTGAATTGCAGCACCTATTAATAAAGGAACCCATGATAACAAGTAAAATTTTGCCCATGAGAAATCTGTTTTTATCCGCCTGCTAATTGCCAATAAAGCAAAAATATATACTGCAGGCTGTAAGGAGAAAAACAACTTGGTTTGAGCGATAGTGTCTAGGCTGAGTGAATAAATAGAGCAGATAAATAAGACGACAGAAAGAATAATACCCAATTGATAGGTTTTACCTTTCGTTTGCTCATACCTGAGAAATAATAAGGTAAAAGCAAGTAAGAAAATTACTAAATAATAATCATTAAATAGTAGGTACTGATTGATTATTGTTTGTACTTCATAAGAAAAAATCAAATAGCCAAAGCCTGTCAGACTTGCTAGAACAAAAAATGCACTTAATAAATAACCAATATAAACTAAATACACTTTATCTTTTATCGCAAAGTATAAAACAACATTGTATAGCGCCATAAGTAGAATAATGCCTATAAAAGCTCCATAAACCATTTGTGCATAGGCAATGCGTTGTTGAAAATCTGCTTCGCTTAAAATCATTAAAGGCACATTTGGTGGCCCATCAGTTTTGATTTTAATTAAAAAATGTTGAGTTGAAGCTTTTGGTAAAGTAAATACAATATGAGGATAGGCATTTAATAAACTTTTTGGTTGGCGCACTAAGTTTATATGGTCGTATTGATCTTTATAGTTTTTTTGATAAACATCAAAAACGTCTAATAAGCTATTGTCGGCATAAAGCACGAGTGCTTGTTTTTCATTTGCATGACTAGCAATATCTATAGTAAGCCAATAGGTTTCATCGGCCAGATCATAAGGAATATCCTGCATTTTCGCAGAGGTAAACTCATCTTTTCTATGTTGTATTTTAGTAAACGTTAGCTGGTTAGATTTATCGACAAAGTATTTAAAATCACTAACAAACTCAGCATTCTCTTTTTCTTCAAAGTTAATTTCATCAAGCACATACCAGCTATTAAATAAAATAAAGCCCAGTATTAAGACAATAAGGGATATCGCTGAGTACTTAGCTAATGCTAATGAAAACTTAGGGAGTGTGACCATCAAAAAAACAACAACAAATATTATTATGAATTGGCTTAACTTTAGCAAAGTTAAGCGAAAAATGGGAATGTTAGCTAATTTTATTTTTTAACAGTTACATTTAATTAAGCACTGAATGAAAGTATAAGACACTAAGTACTTTTAATATATTTTATTATAAATCCTCTTTACGTTTTAGAAAAAATAAATCAAAATAACTTAAAATAATTCCAAAAAGAGAAGCACAAGCTGTTGATCTTTAATGGGCTGAAAACCTTAAAAACACAGAAAAAGAAGATTGATAATGCTTAATCCTATGAATTTAAATGATGTTAGTAGTGTGTTGTTTGTGTGCATGGGCAATATATGTCGCTCACCAAGTGCTGAGGCTGTTTTTCGCCATAAGGCTAAGGAGTTTGGTGTTGATTTGTTCATTGATTCTGCTGGAACTATTGGCTCTCATGCTAAAGAGGCGCCTGATCATCGAGCACAAAAAGCAGGTATGGCTAGAGGCTATTCCTTTGAAGGTATTAAAGCACGTAAAGTAATGATCCAAGATTTTGAAAACTTTGATTTGATATTAACTATGGATGATAAAAATATTAAAGATTTGTTAAAAGTAGCACCGGAGCATTTACAGTACAAAATTAAAGCGTTCTTAGATTTTTCTGATAACTTTGATGAAACTGAAGTACCAGATCCTTATTATGGTGGAGCACAAGGGTTTAGGTATGTGATTGATTTAGTTGAAGATGCTAGTGAAGGATTGTTGAAATTACTTTAAGGGAAATAAAGCGATTAATTTGAAGATAAAGCCTTGAATTTTCTTTGAGAAAAACCCTTCAAGACTTTATCTTTAATCAAACCTTTATTTTGAAGCTAAATTTATCATTGAAAGCTATTACTTAACTTTGAGTTTGAATTTCTTGAGCAACTTTTTGCACGTCATCTAAAACACGCAGTAGGTTTTCACCCCATAACTTATTTATATCAGCTTCACTGTAATCTCGCTTAACTAACTCTAAAGTAACATTAAAAGTTTCTGCTGCATCATTCCAACCATTGACACCGCCACCGCCATCAAAATCTGAACTAATGCCAACATGGTCAATGCCAATTAGTTTCACCATATAGTCAATGTGGTCAACAAAGTCACTGACATTAACCTGATTTATATTTTTACTTAATTCTGCAATTTTGTCGGCAGATTTAGCTTTAATTTCTTGCCATTGCTGCATGGCAACTAGTTTGCTTGCTTCATTCATTGCACGGTATGCTTTGCGATCAAGTATTTGATAACCAAGTGTTTTAGCTACATCGCTTTGAACTTGTTTTTTGGCATCACTAAATTTTTTACTTTTTTCACCATTTAGATAAGAACGAAAGGCAACCGTTTGAACGACGCCGCCGTTTTTCTTAAGGGCTAACAATTCTTCGTCATCAAGGTTTCTACTGTGATCATACATCGCGCGACTTGCTGAGTGTGATGCGATAACAGGCGCTTTTGATAGGTTCATCATTTCTAAATTAGCGGTTTTCGACGGGTGAGACAAGTCAATCATGATGCCCCATTTATTCATTTCTTTTACTACATTTCGACCTAAGTCACTTAAGCCGTTGTGAAGCCACTTGTTATCTTTATCACCAGTGTTTGAATCACTTAATTGGCTATGACCATTGTGAGCAAGCGACATGTAGCGTGCTCCTAAATCATAGAATTTTTTAACGTTATTAATGTCAGTGCCGATAGGGTAGCCATTTTCTACACCGATCATCGCGACTTTTTTGCCACTTTTAATAATGCGTCTAACATCATCAGAGCTAAGTGCAAGTTCAATTTGCTCTGGTGCTATCTCCTTGGTTAACCGATGAATCGATTCAAATTTACTCATAGCTTGTTGATGAGCCTTGGCAAAACCTGCTTCATTGAGTTCGCCCTGACCGGTGTAAACAATTAGCCATGAAACATCAAGCCCACCTTCAATCATCTTAGGTAAATTCACTTGGCTTTTTAAGCGCATCGTATAGTTTTTATCAGCAACAAAATTGGCGTTGCTAAAGTCGTTATGAGTATCTAAAACTATAGCCTTGTTATGAATACTTCGGGCTCGTTGCTCGAGTGTTTGTTGTGGCTGTTCAACTGAAACATTATTTTTTTGCTGAATAGTATCTTGAGAGCAGCTCATTAGTGTTAAAAGTGTGGCTGCAATAAGTGTTAGTTTCAATTTCATAGTGAACTCCGTGATTTCATTGTTATTTTGCCAAACAGCATAAGCTTTATTCGCTTAGAATACTTTACTATTAAGGTGAATTGGCAAAAAAATGCGATACATAAATAAAAGAAAATGGAAATAAATAAAATATTTATCAACCTTTTTCAATAATGGCAGTATTCATTAGTAGTAACGATGGTAGTAAAGAGAAACATTTTAGCTTTATAGGAATCAATTAATTCAATGACAGATGAAAAGAAACTGATGTTTCAGGTCAAAGCAGGGCAGTTAGATAAACTTGCTGTGCTTTATGAAAATAACAAAGTGGCATTGTTCAATTACTTTTTACGCTCTGGTAATAGTCGAGCGTTAAGTGAGGACTTAGTACAAGAAACCTTTATGAGAATTTTGGCATATCGTAGCAGCTTTAATGGTAGCAATACATTTCGGAGTTGGTTATACGGTGTAGCAAGAAATACGGTAGCTGATCATTATCGAAAAAATAGTCACGCAAAGTTACATAGTGATATCGATGAACATGAGCTTACCCTAGATAAAACGCTCGTTGAAGGGTTAGAAGAGCAACAGCAACAAGCATTATTTGATCGCTCATTAGCGAGTATTTCGCCGGAGCATAGAGAAATTATTTTATTAAGTCGTTTTCAGCAATTGAATTATCAAGAAATATCAACACTATTAGATTGCAATTTAAGTACCTTAAAGTCTCGTATGCGTAGTGCAATCAGTAAGTTGCAGTATAGTTATCAAAAATTATTAACGGAGATCAGTTAATGAACCCTACAGATATAATTGATTGGAAAATAGCATCATTGACCAATGGCAGTCAATTGATGATGACTGATGAAATGACATCGTATATAGAGCAAAACCCTGAAATTCTGGAAGAATTAAATTTTATTGAGTTGTTTTGGCACAATAAAAGTCATGAAGATGTTCAGCCTTCTGCGCAACTTGATGCCAACTTTTATCAAATGTTATCCAGAGCACAAGCCGCTCAATCTCCTGTTAAGGAAAGTGATAAACACTCAACATTATTGAGTTTTGTTCAACAACTATTTGTACCTAAAGCACTGGTTCAATTTGCTAGTTTAGCATTGGTGTTTACTTTAGGTTTTAATCTTAATCAACCTACTATTGGCGATAAACAACAAGTAGGTTTAGTGAGCTTGCAACAGGAAGTTTCTTCTTTAAATACGATGCTTGCATTGTCAATGTTAGAACAATCGTCGGCAAGTCAACGTTTAAGTGGCGTTGCCTATAGCAAACAATCCGACTTGTCAGATCCCTTGTTAGTGGAAAAATTAATGGGGTTGATAGCAACAGATACATCAACTTCGGTGCGTTTAGCGGCGATTAACCGTTTTGTAAATGTTCAAAATATTAATACTTACACTGAGCAACTATTAACGTTAGCAATAACGGAAGATAACGCATTAATACAAATAGCTTTATGTCGATTGCTATTAAACCAAGGCTCTGCTGAGCTTAGTACTCGATTAAAAGGTTTAGTTAAAGAAAATAAATTACCCCCTGAAGTAGATGAAATTATACAAGCAAATAGCGCTGTTTCGTTTACCTAGTTTTATCAATGGAGAATACAATGAAAAATACATTAATTAAAAGCATTATTATTTTATCTAGCTTAACTTTCGGGGTAGCTAATGGAGCTGAAAAAAACTATAGCTTGCCATTATCAAACCCAAGTGAACCAGCTTCTTTAAAAGTTGAGCTATATCGAGGTACGGTTCGTGTTATTGGTTATCAAGGTGATAAGGTTGAGATTACAGCGAACATTTCCGTTGTTGAAAATAAAGATCTTTCGGCGAAAGAAAAGAAAATTACAGCGAAAATAGCCAAAAAATTGAGTCAACATGGTCAAACGAAAACTCGTTCTATCGAAGGGTTGAAAGCAGTTAATAACTCAATGTTACATCTTGAGATTGAAGAAGAAAATAATGAAGTAGAAATTACCAGTGAATCGATGAACCAATATGTTGATTTAGTCATTAAAGTGCCGAGTAAATCTTCTGTTGAGCTTGAAGTTTATCAGGGAGGTGATATTCATGTTGAAGATATACAAGGCAGTTTAGAGCTTGAGTCTTATCAAGGAGGAATTACAGCAAGTAATGTTTCTGGTCCTTTGGTTGCAGAAACTTATACTCAGGACATTGTAATTAACTTTAGTGATTTTGATAAAGCAAGCCCAACATCATTAACAAGTTACACTGGGAATGTTGACATTAGTTTAGCAAAAAGTATTAAGGCTAATGTTAATGTACAAACTTACCAAGGTAAGATTTTTTCAGGGCTAGATAGTGATTTCATCCCTAATGAAGATGTTAAGAAACAATCAAAAAAAGGTAAAAAGCAAAAAATAGTGATTGGTGGCATGATGCAAGCAAAGGTTAATGGTGGAGGGCAAGAGCTTTCACTCATTACTTATAGTGGAAACTTATATATTCGAAAAGAAAAGTAGCATTCGTTTAACTTTTAGGTAAAAGATAAAAGAAGTTCATTTGGGCTTCTTTTTTGTTTCTGTTAAAATGTTTTATCGTAAATTTAAATTACTTAAAAACGAATAGAAAACTATGAATAGAAAAAAGAAAATTAACCAAACTTTAAAAAAGAAACTGAAGAAGATGAACGCCAAACTGCATAAAAGTAATAAGCCGCGTTATATTTCAAAAGCGGAGCGAGCGGCGGCAGAATCTGCAGAGCAACTTGAGACAAATGAGTTATCAGAAGGTTAACTTTTGGTTTAATTAACTAAAATATATATTAATTATAATTACACATTTTTGCTTTACTATTAACTTATTGATATTATTGGTTATATCTTGTTGGCATTATCATTGCTTTATTTGCAGACTTATCATTTATTGTTTTTATTTTTAAGGAAAAAAAATGGCTGTAGTTATTGAAGATAGACCTATAGAAATTGTCAGAGAAGAAGTGATTGACCAGTTAATCATGAATTACAGTCATGGAAAATTATCATACGAAGCATTTGAGCGACGTTTAGATCAAGCAATGGCAAGCCAGAACAATAAAGAAATAGTAGAACTTGCTGCAGATTTAGATTTAGCCGTAGATAAAGCTTTTGTTGATACCAAAAAGCGAGATTTCTCAGCAAATTATTCAACTGAAAAAGTTAATGATACCGACTACCTTGTTAATATCTTTGGTGGTAGTACACGTAGTGGTCGTTGGACGGTGGGTAAAGAGTTACGTTCAGTGAGTGTTTTTGGCGGCTCTAGCATTGACTTTAGTGAAGCCGAATTCTCTCAACCGAATGTCACTGTTAAAGTGTTTTGTTTATTTGGTGGCGATAGCATTTATGTACCTGAAAACGTTAATGTTGTTTCTAAGGCTTTTTGTGTTTTTGGCGGTATTGATAACAGTGCCCCATCAATTGCAGATCGCCATGCACCAACGATAACCATTGAAGGAATGGTGGTTTTTGGTGGTGTTGGTATAAAAGTAAAACGTACAATTAAAGAAAAATTTGTCGCTTTTGCTGATAACTTAAAGAATATGTTTAGTTAATTATATAAAAAATAAAAATAAATTTTGGGATGAAAATGGCCTTGTTAGAAAAATCAAACGGTGTTGCCAAAGCATTATTAGTTACTGCTGCTTTGTTTATTGTGTTAGCAGGAATTAAAACAGCTACTAATATTTTAGTCCCATTTTTACTCTCAACTTTTATTGCTATTATTTGTAATCCAATCGTAGCAAAAGCAAGTCGTTATAAAATTCCAAAACCTATTGCTGTTATTTTTGTTATTGCTATTTTTCTTACTGTAGCCTTATCTATGGCTGGCTTGGTCGGGAAATCATTAACAGAATTATCGCTACTATTACCTGAATATAGAACACAATTAACCGGACAATTCACTTGGTTGATTGATAAACTAGCTAGCTTTAATATTACCGTATCTTCGGCTTTACTGATTGAGTATTTTGACCCCGCAGCAGCCATGGGGTTAGCTGCAGATATGCTAAGTGGCTTAGGTAGTGTGATGGCAAATTTGTTTTTGATCATTATCACGGTGATTTTTATGTTATTTGAAGCATCATCGTTGCCTAAAAAACTTCATTTAGCATTAGATGACCCTCAAATGCGTATGCAGCAAATTGACCGCTTTTTAAATTCGGTTAATCATTATATTGCGATAAAAACCGTAGTGAGCATAGCCACAGGTGTTTGTGTTTCTTTGATGTTATGGGCGTTTGGTCTTGATTTTCCTTTATTGTGGGGGGTTCTAGCCTTCTTACTCAATTACATTCCTAATATCGGCTCTATTATTGCGGCGGTCCCGGCAATGTCACTAGCAATATTACAACTTGGCGCGGCAGAAGCGGGTTTGATTGGTTTAGGCTATATGACCATTAATATGGTGATGGGTAATGTGGTTGAACCTCGATATTTGGGCAAAGGTTTAGGTTTATCAACCTTAGTAGTTTTTCTTTCATTAATATTCTGGGGCTGGCTGTTAGGAACCGTTGGCATGTTATTGTCTGTACCATTAACCATGATTATTAAAATAGGCTTAGAAAGCTCAGTGGAAGGGCGATGGTTCGCAGTATTACTCTCTGGTGACGAAGAAGAAAAACCTAAAGCCGAATAACCACTCTCTACAAAATCTTACATTTTATCTTGTAAATCTGACACTTTAGTTACGGACTTTAAACGCTATTATTTGTGAGTATAGTGTCAGACATTTTACCTACAGAATTTTATTATGATCAAATTTATTATTGCTTGTGCCTTTTGCTTAAATTCGTATCACTCGACTGCCGACGATGGTGAAAACTTTGGCTTTTTTGTTAAAAGTGAAATTAATGGCGATGATTTTATTAATGGTATTGGTAGTGAAGCTTGGCTATTAAACAGTGAAACACATTTCGGCATAGCGGTGAATAGTGCTATTGGTAATGCTCAGGTTACGGATATTTATGGTTATCAACATGATTATCTTGCCTGGGACTTTGGTGTTAAGTTTGGTTATTTTTCTGATGTTTTTATTTATGCAGAACTGGGCTTTGATTTAGGAGAGTTAATTTTAAGTGATCGTGACGATGATCATGACCGATATGACCATGATTCGGATAGTCTCGTTATCGATTTAATTGATGCTCTTGCTCATGATCATCATAGCAGCAGACATGATCATGAAAATGATGTTGATGCCTACTTTGGTGCTGGTATTGGTGTAAAGTTGAATCAGGTAAGCATTGAAAGCTTTGCTCGTTATCGTCAAATTGATGGTGAATACTGGAAAGCTGATAACCAAGTATTCACTGGGATAAAGTTAACCTTAGCTTTTTAAGGTTTTGAGCCAATTTTGAATAGACCATTGGAAAGAAACTGTACTGCTTGCTGTCGTTTTTTTCCAATTAAAATAACGCCATCATCGATAAATAAAAAATTCTTCCAACAGCGCTTAAACACCGCCCAAGTTGTTTCTATTACATGATTTCTTGCAGTGCAGTAATAAACCACTGTATTAGCATCCCAATCTAAATGATTTATAATCAATTCTGGTAACTCAGTTTCTTTACTATCCCAAATACCTTCCCACTTTCCATTGTCTAGCCAGTTTTCTTGATTGAAAGGCCAGTCGCCTTTTTTGAAAAAATCAGGGTGATCGACTTGGTTGCTGATTGAACTATCCCATAAAACTTGCGCTCGAGTCGCTGTCATAGGTTTGATTTTTATTTTATCTTGTTCGGTAATAGGTAAACTTTTGTGTTTAAAAATCCAAGCGTTTTTAAGCTGTTCTAATGGTATGTAATTCATTTATGATATATGTTTTGGGAGCAATATTTCGATTATATCATTGATGTTCAAAATTTAATGACTTTAATAAATGCTATTTGATTTTTTCGGCTCTGGTCACCATTTGCTTCATAATACTATAGGAAAGTTCACTATATGGTGGAACAAATAATCCCGAATTGAACAAGTTTGGGTATATTTCTAATAGACCGCGGTTTTCAACGTTAATTGCTGCTGGTAGCATGGAAAGTTCATTGGTTATTCTTTGTTGTGCTGTTTTGTTGATGAAGTAATTTGCTACAATTTCTGCTGCTTCAAGTTTTTTTCCTGATAAACCACGGACAAAATTAATGGTGTCGAGCCAAGCTAAATGTCCTTCTTTGAAGTTAATTAACTGCCAGTTTGCACCCTTGCTATTCTCTTTTTCTATTTCAGGCCCCCAACTTGATACTATATCTAATCCTTGGGAAAACTTTGTAGAGCTTTGCCAAAAATTACCAGCATTTTGATAAAGCTGATTGAGTTTAGTACTCACTTTTCCTTGTTTTGAAGTGAGCACTTTTAGTGCTGCACGATCATTGTTAGTGGCTAATTGTTCTAAGTGAAAAGGGTGATAATTAAGCGCTTGTAATGATAAGCCTACGTTATACCAAAACTGTCCTTGATTGAGTGAAAAACGATTTTTCCACTTTTCTAGCCATAACTCATTCACAGATGATGGAAAGTCTTCAGCTTTTACCACATCTGCATTTACAAAAAATCCATATATACCACCACCCCATGGGATATAAAGTGGTTTATTATTTTTCATTCCCATGCTGAGGTTAGTCAAGTTTGGGTCGAGGTTTTTATAATTACTAAGTCTAGGTGAATGTATGTTTATCGGTTGCAATAACCGAGAGGTTTTTTCACCGTGCATTTTTATAAAGAATAATGTCAGGAAGGTAACATCACATTGTTTTTTTCTGATCACAGAAAACATTTGGTCAGCATCTTCTGCTTTTGTAGAAATTACCTCTGCTTGAAAGTTATATTTTTTTTTAATTAATATTTTGTTTATAGCGATAATATCTTCAGGGAGGATATACCCCTCCCAAGTAAAGATTCTCAATTTTTCAATAGCGATGGTTTGAAAACTTAGTAACAGAAAGCAAGCTAAAGTTGTTATTTTCAAATTTTACCTAGCTGATTATTTATGTTTCTTTATTAAATAATACTAGTTCTTGTTTATCTATTTATCTATTTATTTTTCATTAATTAATGTACTAATGGAGCAACACCCGTTGCAGGATTATTGGCTAAACCAATATCTCTTGCATGTTGCTCAAACCCTTTGTTTTTCCAAAAGAATGCACCTGGCATGGTAGTGGGGATCACCAAAATATAGAACAATGCTCTACCAATGGTGGCAGTAAAGCTATTCACCAAAGCCAAAGCTAACCATATTAGTAATAAACCTGTTTCGTTATAGCCAAGTAAATTAGCGGTAAGTAATACCAATGAAAGCACGATGTTTATTGCTAATACCCAGTTACGAAAAAGGTAAGTTTTACCAAAAGTAGTACATTGAATGTAATGCGCTGCACCGCCCTCATTTTCGCTACGGTTTAAATCGCTATTATGTTTGAGTAAACCTAGCGCTTCTATCGCCATGCCAAATATAAATATGCTTGAAAAAACCGCAGTTAATTCATTTATTATCTCATTACTCGCATCGTTGATGATAAATGTGCTGAGCACTAAAATACCACTAATAAAAGCACCCAACGATAAACAGTTACCTGCAAATGAAGAGGCAGTTTGTAAATGATGCCAAAACGGACGAGCTTTTATCTGGTAACATTTATTCATGTAGAACATGCCGCCAAACCCTGCTAGTAATGTAAATATGCCTGTGGCAGTAACTAGTGTTTCTAGTGGTAAATCGTTCGTTAAGTTCTTTAGATCTAAATCGAATGTGCTGGTTGATAACTCAACTACCCAATCATTACTCGGCAATGATAATAAAGCGGTTAACCCACAGCCTATTGAAAATAGTGCCAAGCCAAAACCTTCTCGTGCCATCGGTGAATAACGTAAATTATTAAAGCCACGATAAAAACGCATTGGCTTACCTAGATGTGTAACACTCATTAATAACGCGAAAGTAGTCATGATTAATGCCGTAATAGTTAGCGGTAAAAACATATCTGACTGAGTAAAAGTTTCTAATGTTTTAATGCCGATTAATGCGCCTAAAAATGGAATTAAGAAAACTCCATAAGCGGCTTGTGCAAATAAAGTGAACATTACCAATGGGTTTTCTCTGCTATTCAATTTGGCTAAATTCCAGTGTTTCGATTTACCTGCTTTTTGGTCTATGACAGGTCTGAATTTACCATTGACATCTTTATGATATTTTACTGGCATTGAATCAGTACGTGTCATTTCATTTGGCAGAGATTTTGTTTGTTGAAAACGAATATTTGGATGAGTGATTTCAGGATCAGGAAAGCCAGGAATAGACGTTTTACATTGCTGTCGATTTTCAGGCGTGTCTTCGATTACGCCAAAATCTAGGGCGTTACCTAAACAAGCTGAAACACAAGCGGGTTTTAGACCTACTTCTAGGCGATCAACACACATATTGCATTTTGAGACTTGACCTTTAACTGGGTCAAGTTGTGGTGCATTGTATGGGCATACCCATGTACAGTAGCCACAGCCAAAACACGTTTCTGAGTCTTGTAAAACTGCGCCATATTCAGCATGCTTGGTGTAAGCACGTGTCGGGCAGCCTTTTAAACACACCGGGTCGTCACAATGGTTACAGGCCATAGAAATATTCATACGTTTATAATCTGGGTAAGAGCCACCTTCAACATAACCGACACTGCGAAAAGCCAAATGAGCGGGATTATCATTTTTTTCTGAACACGCAGATTCACAGGCATGGCAACCAATGCAGTTATCTGCGGTGAAGAAAAAGCCATGTTGTTTATTTCGGTTAGGATTAGTGCCCACTTCAGGGTTTTCATTAATAAACAATGAACGGTTTTTTGGTTTATCAGTAAGTTCAATCAGATCAATTCGCTTACCGTAACGGTTTTCTATCTCCGTTTTATTATCATCTTCTTTAGTGTCTAAAAAAGCATAGCTTTGCTCTTGAGTACGAACTTCCCAGTGATTTGAACGACCTTTTTGTTCGCTACCGAATTCACTGTTGGCTTTATTAACCGTATTATTGCTATTTTTAGTGCTTCTTTGGTTAGATCTAGGATCAAACGATTGTACTATTTCTTTATTTTTTGTTGCGATATTCATAAGGCAAAACTCATGTTAGTTTTATTTACTTTCACTGAATGCTTTATTAACTCATTGAAAATTAGTTAATAGGTGCGACGTTCTACGTTTAACCTTGCTGCTTCCGATTGATCAACATGTTCTATACGAACCGAACATTGCTTAAATGCAGGCTGGCGTGAATGCGGGTCTAGTAAACCGAGAGTTAAGCGGTTTACGCAGTCATGGTAATGAAAAGGTACAAAGACCATATTTCGAGGTACACGCTGCGTTAATTGTACAAGTACTACTGCATCGCCGCGCCGGCTGGTTAAACGCACATAACTTTGATGCTTAATGCCTAACTCTGTTGCCGCATCAGGATTCATTTCCATATAAGCGGTTGGGCTGAATTTATTACAGTTGCCGATTTTTCCGGTACGTGTTCTGGTATGAAAATGTTCAACTACACGACCACTGTTAAGCCAAAAAGGGTATTCGCCACAAGGTTGCTCGTTGTTGTTATAGAACTTAACGGGAATTAAATTAGCTTTACCTGATTTTGTTGGGAAAATACCATCGATATACAAGCGCTGTTCACCTTTTAGGTTTGTTGTTTTTGGTGAAGATGTAGAAGGCGATTGTTCAGCTTCTACGCGACTTTCTTCTTTTAGAAGTTCTTTCTCTCGACTATCTACTTCACGATAAGGCCATTGAATACCACGGGCCTTAATGATTTTTTCATAGCTCATTCCTGAAATATCTAAGGTACGAGGTCGACCATGATGGGTACCTTTTGAAAGTAGCTTCATTTCATTAAATGCATCCTCGGGTTTATCGGGAAACTTCATTGTTTTACTATTTTCAAAACGCTTTGCCATTTGATTAAATATCCAAAAGTCAGGCTTTGAATTGGCAAACGATGGCAACACGTTATCAATTAAATTTACGCGACGTTCTGTATTAGTATGACAACCTTGTTTTTCTGCCCATACTGAAGCGGGAAAATATACGTGTGAATACTGATTGGTTTCGACATCTTCATAGACGTCTTGCACAACAAGAAAATCGAGTTTTTCAAGCATTTTACGAATACGTGCTGTGTTAGGCATTGAGGTCATCGGGTTGGTTGCAACGAGCCACATTCCTTTTATTTCGCCCGTTTCAATAGCGGGAAAAATATCGGTTTGAGCTAAACCACGTTTTTTCGGTAAAAATTCAACATCAATACCCCAGAAGTCGGCGATTTCTTTGCGTTCATCGTCGTTTTCTAAATAGCGATAACCAGGTAAACCTGAACAAGATGACCATTCACGTGTACCCATGGCATTACATTGTCCGGTTATTGATAAACTGGTGCCACCGGGTTTGCCTATATTGCCAGTGATTAAATTAAGGTTATTAATATTAGCCACACCGTCAGAGCCGTGCGTTGACTGGTTAATGCCCATGGTCCAAATACTCATCGCTGCCGGTGCTTTTGCGTAAATTCGAGCAACGTTGCGAATAGTATCCTCGTCTATACCACAAATATGTTGTGCACTTTTAGGATCGTAATCTTGTACTAGTGCTTTAACTTCAGCGAAACCTTGGGTATGTGCGTCTATATAGCTTTGATCTTGCAACCCTTCACTAATAATGACAAACATCATCGCGTTGATTAATACGCAATCAGTACCGGGAGTTATAGGTAAATGAATATCAGCAAATTGCGCTAACATGGTAACGCGCGGGTCAACAACAATCAGTGGAAATTTTCGCTTTTCTAATGCTTCTTTTAAGCGCCAATAAATAATAGGGTGTTGCTCGGGTAGGTTTGATCCAAACGCCATTAAGCAGTGGGTATGTTCGAAATCTTCATAACAGCCGGGCGGGCCATCTAAACCAAAAGATCGTTTATAACCACTAACCGCAGAAGCCATACAAAGGGTAGTATTACCATCATAATTATTAGTACCAATACAGCCGCGAGTGAGTTTCCCTAAAGTATAAAACTCTTCGGTTAAAAGCTGCCCTGTTGAAACAACGGCAAAAGCATCTCGACCGTACTTTTGTTGAATTTCTTTAATTTTACTCGCGGTTGTATCAAGTGCTTTATCCCATGATGTTTTTTCAAACTTTTCAAAATGTTGTTCTCGTATTAACGGCTCAGTACCACGACCGGGACTTTCAAATAATTCATGTTCGAGCAAACCTTTAATACATAATTTACCGCGGTTAACATCGGCGCCAGCATGGCCACGGGTGGTAACAATTTTTTTATCTTCATTTAAGCCTATTTCGATAGAACAGCCAGTAGAGCAATAGTTGCAAGTGGTGTATTTCCATTCTTTAACTTTTTTACTGGGAATAGTTATGGGTTTTCTATTTTTACGACCAAACAGCATAAACAGATCCTGAATAATTTTATTACTTGGTATGTATTGTTAATTAGAAAGGGTAAGAGCAGTTACTGTGCCAGATAAATTTTTCTTTTAAATCAAGTTGTTGGTTCGTTTTATATTGATAGTTTTGTGCTTTTAAAGTGCTTTCGCACTTTATTGGTGCGTATATTGGGAAATAAAAAGGCGAACAAGACAATCTTAATGGGTGAGGTAGGCGAATAAAATTATTACTAACCTGTTGTCACTTTATCAACATCACATAAAAGGCATCATTTGTTCAATGAATAAAATTGATCCATAATAAAATCAGTTTGATTATTGTAGGGGTTGAATAAATGAGAGCATTGCTGGTAGAGCCTTCTAAAACTTATCAATTAATGCTGAACGAATTACTCAGAGGTTATTCCATCGTGCATGAAAAGGTAATAACTGGAGAATCAGCATTATCTATAATAGATGGTCATTGTTTTGATCTTATTTGTGTTTCAATGCAGCTACCTGATATGACAGGTGTTGAATTGGTAAAGGTACTGAAGACTAATCCGCATTTGAAAAATACTACTTTTCTTCTTTTAACAAGTGAATGTGAAGAAGCCAAATTAAAAAATATGAAAACATCAGAAGTTAACTACGTCATCCAAAAAAAGAACATAGCAGAGATTAAAAAGTTATTTGCTAAGCTGACTCAAGATGAATTAATAACTTGTAATATTACAGGACGCATTTTATATATAGAGGATCATTTATCTCTTGCTAATATGATTATAGATATACTGCAATCTATGGGGTTGACTGTTGACCATTTTACTTCCGCAGAAAAAGGTTTAGAAGCGCTAGAGGCACAATACTATAACTTAATATTACTGGATATTATTTTACCTGGAGAGAAAGATGGTATTGCCATGATAGAGGAGATAAGAGCTAAAAAAGATGATACTAGCTTAATTCCAATTTTGGGTGTGTCAGGTATATTAAATGATAGTGAAAGAATAAATGCTTTAAAAATTGGGGCAAATGATTTTATTGTTAAACCCGTTATTCAAGCCGAGTTGGTCGCACGTGCTAAAAACTTGATTCTTGCTCAAAAGCTATATCAGAAGGTACTCACACAAAAAAAAGAGTTAGAACATATGGCGATGACCGATCAGCTTACAGGTTTATATAATCGTTATTATTTGGCTCTATTTATTGAAAAAGAATTTAGTACCGCTAAACGACATAATTACCCGCTAAGTCTGATGATGATAGATCTCGATAAATTCAAACAAGTTAATGATAATCTTGGTCATGAAAAGGGAGACCAAGTACTTGTCGATATTGCAAAAATATTACAAAAAGAGAGTCGAACTGAAGATGCTATAGTGCGTTTAGGTGGGGATGAATTTCTTTTGTTCATGCCACACTGCACTCTCGAACAAGCCAAAAACAAAGCTGATAGTATTAGACATACTATTATTAGCCAATTAGCTTTAAGTAGTATAAAGATATCTGCGAGTATAGGAGTGTCATCAACAGAACAAGGTTCTTTTGTTTTTAGTGAGCTTTTTAATCGTGCTGATGAAGCAACGTATCAAGCTAAAGAAAGTGGAGGAAATAGTACTAAGTGTTCAGATTTTTTGTAATTTAGCTAAGGTGGGCTAGTTAATAAAGAACTTAATCATGAAATGATTTCATTACGTCATTTACAGTATCAACTGTTAAACAGTTACATATCATATACTAAGTAAAAGCAGAGCTTACTAAACCGTGTCAAATACATTAAAATAGCATTTATACTGTTAAATTTAACAATCTTAGTTGTCTGGAAAATATAAATCATGCGAGTAGCTGTTACTCAGTTTGCCACATCCTCAAATACTCAAGAAAACCTAGCAAGTTGTATTCGTATAATAAATGAAGTGGCAGTATGCGAACCTTCATTAATTGTTCTACCTGAATATTCTAATACCCTGTTTTGTAATGCTCCGCTTTATAATAAGCAAACTTGTTATGTTGATCATGAGCAAGCATGGAATGAGGCCTTAACTATTGACGGAGCGTTTTTACAAGCTATAGCAGAACAGGCGATAAAGCATAACTGTTATATCGTAATTAATGTCACTTTGAGACGAGACAAGAGAAGCGAAAGTTTAAAAATTTCGGTTAAGTCAAATATTAGTGTTACTTCACTTTTATTTTCTCCACTTGGTGAACTTATTTATCAAGTAGATAAACAAGCCTTAACAGAGCATGAAAATGAATTTTTTATCAGTGACGAAAATATCGCACAGTTGGCAACAACTCCCTTTGGACAAATTGGTTTTTTAACAGGAAACGACGAAGTAACTTTTTCGGCATCACGTGACACATTGGTAAGTGGTGCCCAATTATTATGTCATTCTATGGGGGCATTCGATTTAGAGCAAAGTGATATATATGGTCCAGCAAAAGCGTATGAAAATAATGTCTTTTTAGCTACGGCAAATAAAATTGGCTCGCTTGTTTGTCAAGGTCAGTCAAAACGCTCTAGCTATTCAGCAGTTCAGTTAGGTGTTGGTCAAAGCCAAATAATTTCTCCTGATGGTAAAGTGTTAGCAAGAATAGCTAACAAGGCTGAAGGCTTTGTATATGCGGATATTGATTTAGCTAAAGCAGGGGTAGACAATAAAGTTCGCCCTGATGGTAGCAAGCTTGTTAAGCAATTGCGTCCAGAACTCTATCGAGAGTTGTTAAAGCAGATAATAGCATTGCCAACAAAGAAAACATCTGAACATGAACTAGGACTTGTTACGGCTAATAACCAGGTTCCATCAACAGTTAATGCTGCAATATTTGCGACATATAAGTCTAACGAACAGGCGATTGAAGATGTTTGTCATTATATTGAAAACAATCTAAGTGATATTATTCAATTACCTGAATTGTTTTTTATCGCCGATAAAATAATAACTAATGATGCTGAGAAAAGAGATCAGATATCATGTTTGAGTAAACAAGTTATTAAACAAGTCAGCGCAGTACTTAGACCTTATCAGTATTTGTGTACCAGCTTAGTGATTGATGAGAAGCATCAGGCGGTGTTAATAAGTGAACATGGTTTATTGGCAACACAACAACAATTACATTTTTGTCAGAGATATCAGTGGACTGCACTAGGCGATGACCTAAACATTATAGAATTACCCTTAGAACAAGGGGTGATTAATCTTGCGATGTTAACAGCCGATGACGCTAACATACCTGAAATAGTTATGGTGTCGGCTTTACATAACATCCACCTTTTACTTATCCCTTTTGATATTCAGGAGCCGGGGGAGGTTGAATTCAATTTGTTGGCTCGCGCAACTGAACATAGAATTTGTATCGTTGCTGCCAGTCGAGAGAAAAGCTTTACCAGTGATTTACCTAAAGAAAATATTAAAACTCACACTAATACTTATAAGAACAAGAATAAAATAAAAGCGCAGAAGTCGACTGGATTGATTATCAGTTTAAGTACTGATTACCCTTTATCAACTTCGCTCAGATCAAAAACAATAGATGGTTATGTCAATAACCCTTTGGTTAAGTATCAACATGGAAAAATCACTAAGGCTCTAATTCATCCTCTTGCGGCAAGCAAGAAAACTTAAGCATAAACTTAATTCGCCAAAACAAAAATTAATAACAGGAACAATATCGCAGAAACCCCTTGCCAAAACTGCACAGGGTTTCGTGTAATAATTGGCTGATTTTTATAGTCTTCCAGTGCTGACATATTAGGTTTGCAAAAGTCAGCATTAAATTCAGAAAAGGCTTGATAGCGACAGTTTGGTTGAGCTTGTGTTGCTTTATTTAATGCTAAGTCTAACCAAAGTGGTAAGTCTTTTCTAAATTGTTTAATGCTTCGGTATTGCCATTGGTTATAGTTGTTAAATGTGATCTCTGCACGCCGCATTGGTTTATATGGTAATTCACCACTCAACATTTCATAGGCAATTACTCCTAATGAAAATAAATCACTTTGATGATCGGCTTTAAGTGTTAACAGCGTTTCTGGGGCAATATAATTTAACGTTCCTTGTGGCACTGTTTCAGTCAGGGTGTCGCTGTTTTCAGCTAATGAAGCAATCAGTACAGTACCATAATCAATGAGCTTAATTTGTCCGTTGTTGTCGATCATGACGTTGTCGGGCTTCAAATCACGGTGTACCAACTCTAATCGTTGAAAGGCGCGTAAAGCTAAAGTTACTTGTTTAACAATATCACGTACTTGGGCAATGCTTGGTTTTGGATTATCGTGCATCCATTCACTTAAGGTTTGACCATTTATATATTCGCAAACATGATACAAGAATGGGCTGTTATTCGTGCCAGCTTTAATTTTCATTATATGCGGATGTTTAACTCGTTCGCCTAACCATGCTTCACGCATAAAGCTTTGTAGATGTTGGGGATTTTCAGCAAAATTTTTTGAAGGTGCTTTTAGTATTGAGAGCTTTTTATTCACTACGCTTTCCACAAGATATATATGTGAACGTATACTGGCATGAATAACTTTACGCACTTGGTAACCGTCTAACTTCATGCCTATAGATAAAGCAGGTGGGATCGTTTTATTTAATAAGTCGCGCTCAACCTCAATCAACTCTCTATTAGGGGTACTTTGAATATAAACCAGTAAACAGCTAACATTATCCGTACTGCCTTGCTTGATTGCGAGTTGCGTTAATTTTTGGCTAAAGTGCTCTAGTTCTTGATTGTTTGGTGGATTATCAGGTGAGGTCTTTATCTGTTGTAATTGTTCAGTAATTTGTTTATTGCTTAAATACTCATGCACACCATCACTGGTTAATAGGTAAATATCTCCCGCTTGAATATCTATTTGATGAACATCAACTTTTAAGCGGCTGTCTGCACCGAGTGCACGGGTGAGTATTATATGTTCAGCACCTTGCTTGCGGTTATGATCATGAGTAATGGTGTTTATTTTTTGTTGGCGAAATAAGCTGATACGCGTATCACCAATGTGAAAAATATATCCCGTTGTAGATTTTACTATTAGCGCAGAAAATGTTGTTAACCATTGAGTACTTTGTAGGTTGAAAGCATGGCCTTGTTTATTTATGCCTTCACGTTGTGAAAATAACCATTGGTTTAAACTCGTTAAAACTTTTGCCGCAGATTTTTGTGTTGACCAAGTTTCAGGTGTTGCGTAATAGTCGTTAATAAATTGAGTAACACTTAACTGCGCAGCTTCTGCAGCTTTATTGGCGCTAGAGACACCATCGGCAATTGTTGCGACAAGACCTTTACTGAGTATTTCATTTTGTTTTGGAGTGAAGGCGGAAAAAGCATCTTGATTTTGTTCTTTTTTTCCTCCACAACTATAGCCACCAAAGTGCAAAGAAAGTTTACTCTTCGGTGAGGGCTGTGATGATGGGGGAGAAGATTTAACTGACATGAATTAACTCTATTGTTCCGTCTTCATTTATTTCCGTTATGCTACCTTTTGGCTCTTCCATTAATAGCAGTATGCCAAAACCTAACACCGCAGTGGCGGCGATGACTAAAAAGAAAACTTGATAACTCACCATAGACAGCACGGTTAAATAAACTACAGCGCCGACATTACCGTAAGCGCCTGTCATGCCAGCTATTTGTCCGGTTAAGCGACGCTTAATTAATGGTACCGCGGCAAATACTGCTCCTTCGCCTGCTTGTACGAAGAACGAACAGGCCATAGCGGTAATAACAGCAAGAGCTAACGGCCATGAACTATCAATTGCCGCCATGGCAAAATAGCCAAGAGCTAATCCTGCGGTCAGAATCAGTAAGGTTTTTTTACGGCCGAATTTGTCACTTAACCAACCGCCACCCGGACGTGACATTAAATTCATAAAGGCGTAAAGCGAGGCAAGCAAACCTGCGTAAACCATGTCTAAATTGAACACATCAGCAAAAAACAATGGCAACATAGAAATAACAGCGAGTTCAGAGCCAAAGGTGGCAAAGTACAAAATGTTTAATACCGCTACTTGTTTGAATTTATACTGATGCTCAACAGGTACGGGGTTAGTAAATAGTTGACCATTAACTTTGTAGGTTTGTATCACTTCAATAATAAATAACACCACTAAAGCAAGGTAGGCAAGTAGGGCAATGTTTTCATTAAATAAATTAACGCCACTTGGTGAAAGCTTCCATGTTAGTAAGGCTAATGCCCCATACATGGGTAATTTCATTATGAGTAATAAATAAAAGTCACTTACATTGGTGACTTCCATAGCGCCTGTTTGTTTAGGTTTGAAATAAGTTGATCCTTTTGGTGTATCGTTGATATTGAAATACCAAATAAAACTAAAAATGAGACTCATTAACCCGGTGAGTGCAATGGCATAGCGCCAGCCATCTTTGTCACCAAATAGGTTAGCAAAGTAAAGGGTAATAATTGGTAGTGACATTGCAGCTGCCGCTGAACCAAAATTTCCCCAGCCACCATAAATACCTTCGGCAGTGCCAAGCTCATTGACTGGAAACCATTCACTGACTAAACGAATACCAATAACAAAACCTGCGCCAATAAAGCCAAGTAAAAAACGGGCAAGGGCAGCTTGTTCAAAGTTGTTGGCGAGGGCAAACATGAAGCAAGGAATGCTACATATGGCTAATAATACTGAGAAGGTTAGCCGAGGACCATATTTGTCAGTAAGCATGCCGATAATAACCCGTGCTGGAATAGTTAGTGCCACATTGAGAATAAGTAGCGTTTTAATTTCACTGCTCGACAAACCTAAGCTAGTAGCAATAACCGCAAGTAATGGTGCGTGGTTAAACCACACCATGAAAGTGATAAAAAATGCCATCCAACTGAGATGTAGGGTCTTCATTTTGCCGGAAAAAGAAAATAACTTAAAACCAACAGAATTATTCATAGTTAACTCCAAAAGAAATGCTTTGCTAATCAATAATTGCAATGTAGGTGCCATTGTTTGTTGTTTTTGTATTTGTCTTATTTATTAGTATGTTACGGATTTGTTTTGCAAGTTCGTCATTGCTTTGTTGCACATGTATAGAGCTAATGCCCAGTTAAGGGGCAGTGATTACTTTATTTGAAGTGATAGTTTGAATAGATGGTTTGAATATTGCTTGAATAACCTCTAGACAATAAACTGACAATTTTTTGGTGGATAGGATGATTAAAAACGTGCTTAAAATTAACTTGAGAGATTCGATAATGAAAAAACAAAAATTCCAATGCCGATTTTTACTTGCTTCAATGTTACTGATAGGGGCAAACCAAGCTAATGCAATTGAAGCAAATCTAGCGCTTCATCAAGCAAGTGAGTCACAAACTCAAGGTTTTTCATTTTCTGTTGCTGATAAATTTTCTAAATCGAGTGATTTTTACTGGACTGTTGGTTATAGCAATTTAGATGATGTAAAGGTTGAATGGAATAATGATGAACTATTTTTCAAAGTCGATACTATTGACGCTATGGTGAGTTATCGTTATTCGCCAAAAACCTATAATGCTTTTATGAAGAAAGTATCTTTTGATTTTCAAACAGGTGTTTCTTTTGCTTTAACCGAAAATAAATTTGTTTGGCCTGAGCTGAATGAAGAAAAGTTTTTTACTGAAAAAAATGACATCAATGCCATGCTAGGTTTTGCAGTTAACTATGACTTATCAAAACAAAGTGCAGTAAATATAGGCTTTAAGTATCAACCAAGCTTTTCTGAACTTGATGACATAACTTCAATGTATATTGGCTTTACCTATAGGTTTGGTAAGCAAGTAGGTTATTAGTTTAACTAGCATTCTCAAAGCATATTTTGTCATGTTTGCTAAACTTAGTTCATTCTTTATCGTTGTTAATATCACACCATTATTTGTAGTAGGTAGGAATATTTATGTCAGTTAAGATGAAAATTATTACGTTAATTTTTGCTCTTTTTATTCAGTTAAACGCTAATGCTGCGGTATTGGCTGCTTGTCCTCTTGAAACTCCGACGGGTTTAGATGCCGATGGTGATGGGGTTGACGACGGTATAGACTTGTTTCCAGCTGATCCGACAGAGTCCCATGACAACGACTTGGACGGCATTGGCAACAATGCTGATCCTGATGATGATAACGATGGCATTCCTGATATATCAGATAATAACAATGATGGCGATCCAGTCGTTGATCTTCATGACCCTTTTCCTTTAGACCCGCTGAGATGGTTAGATTTTGATGGCGATTGTATCGACGATACTGCTGATACTGATGATGATAATGATGGTTTTATTGATAGCCTAGATGCCTTTCCTCTTAATGCCTTAGAATGGGCAGATACCGATAGCGATACAATTGGTGACAATGCCGATAGTGATGATGACAATGATGGCATTATCGATTTATATGATGCCTTTGATAAAGACCCATTAGAGCAATTAGATACCGATAGTGATGGTATTGGGAATAATGCTGATACCGATGATGATGGTGACGGTATTTTAGATGCTAGCGATGCTTTTCCACTTGACCCCCTTGAGAATAATGACCTTGATGGCGATGGTTTAGGTGATAATGCTGATAGTGACAATGATGGCGATGGTATTGCTGATGCGATAGACATTTTTCCGAACAATGCTGCAGAATGGTATGACACGGATACTGATGGTATTGGTAATAATGCCGATACTGATGATGATGGTGATACCTTTCTAGATGCAGATGACGCCTTCCCATTAAATCCTGCGGAGCATTTAGATACTGATGGTGATGGCATTGGTAATGTTGGTGACGGTGATGATGATAATGATGGCATTGCAGATGCAAGCGATGCTTTCCCATTAGATAATACAGAGTTTTTAGATACCGATGGTGATAGCACAGGTAATAATGCTGATACCGATGATGATGGCGATGGGATACTTGATGGTGTTGATGCTTTTCCTCTTGATGCAACAGAATATCTAGATACGGATGGCGATGGTGTAGGCAATAATGCCGACAGTGATGATGATGGTGATGGCATTCTTGATGGGGTTGATCCTGAGCCATTAAATATGTTGGCTACAACCGATACTGATAATGATGGAATCGCGAATGTTACCGATCCCGATGATGATAATGATGGTGTTATTGATACCCTTGATGCTTTTCCATTAAATGCGACTGAAACTATTGATACAGATGGTGATGGTCTTGGTAATAATACCGACAGTGATGATGATAATGATGGCTTTATCGATGCGGTTGACCCCTTTTCATTGGACAATAGTGAATGGTTTGATACAGATGGTGATGGCATAGGTAACAATACTGATACTGATGATGATAATGATGGTGTAACTGATAGCTTGGACGCTTTTCCAACAAATGCTACGGAGTCAATTGATACAGACGGTGATTTAATAGGTAACAATAGTGATAGCGATGATGACGGCGATGGTTTTGTTGATATCGTAGATATATATCCTCTTGATGCTAGTGAATGGCTAGATTCCGACTTAGATGGTATCGGCAATAACGCTGATCAAGATGATGATGGCGATGGTGTTTTAGATAATGATGATTTATTCCCTTTGGATCCTAATGAAAGTGATGATTTTGATCGTGATGGATTAGGGGATAATGCTGATGCTGATGATGATGGTGATGGTGTACTTGATGCTAAAGATGAATTTCCATTTGACCAAACTGAGTGGATTGACTCAGACGATGATGGTTTAGGAAATAATATTGACACCGATGATGATGGTGATGATGTGCTCGATAATGTTGATTTGTTTCCATTAGATCCAAATGAGTCACGGGATGATGATTTGGATGGCTTAGGAAATAACGCCGATAGTGATGACGATAATGATGGCGTATTAGACATTGATGATGCTTTCCCGCTTGACCCTTTTGAATATCGAGACACTGATGGAGATGGCATTGGTAATATTGCCGATACTGATGATGATGGAGATGGTGTTTTAGATTACATTGATGCTTTACCTCTTGATCCTAATGAAACTCACGATTTTGACGAGGATGGTGTCGGTGATAATGCAGATCCTGATGACGATAATGATGGCATGAGTGACAACTTTGAAAATCAATACGGTTTTGATCCCTTCGATGCTGCTGATGGCCCGTTAGATACAGATGATGATGGTACTGATAATGCAACTGAAGAATTAAACAATACTAACCCGCTTATTGATGACTATGCGCCAGTTATCAATGCAGCTCAAGCTTTGTATATCAATGCAGAACATATCTTCACACGTCTAACATTAGAGCGATTATTAGCGTTAACCTCAATGACTGCTGATGATGGTCGTGATGGAGCAAATTGCTGTGAAGTATTACCTATAGGGTTTGAATCAGGAGAATATAGCCTGCTATCCGGCAAACAAGTGATCACTTGGCGAGCAGAAGATGAAGCAGGAAATATAGGTACTATCGACCAAATTATTAATATCCAACCTCTTGTTAGTTTTGCTAAGCAACAAGTCATTGCAGAAGGGGGGATAGCACGAGTTGAAGTAGTCCTTTCTGGTGATTCGCCACTTTATCCCTTAGAAGTCCCTTTTAGTGTTAGTGGAGTTGCAGATGGTTTAGATTATCAATTAACTGAACATAAAATAGTTATAAACTCCGGGATATCAGGTTTCATTGATATTCAGATTAAGGAAGACTTTCATAGTGAGGGGGATGAAGAACTAATTTTAACCTTAAAGTCGAGTGTCAACCAAGGTAGTTATCCAAGCCATAGCATTACGATTACTGAAGGAAATGTTAAACCGATCGCACAACTTGCACTTATTCAGCAAGCTCAGCCAGTGGCGTCAATTGCTAAAGATAAAGGCGAGGCAACGGTTCAGCTGGCTATTATAGATAGTAACGTAGATGATCAGCATATCATTAGTTGGGATATCCCTGAGTATGTCAATGCAAGTATTAGTGCGAATCAGTTGAATGTTTTCATTGATCCATCGTCATTGCAATTACCTGATGATGCCCGTGGTTTGATCCCTATTAAAGTTACGGTAACTGATAGTGGCGCCGATGAATTGACACATACACAAGTATTTAATGTCGCTGTATTTGAGCAACATGGTCGATTAGATGGTAGCGACACCGATATGGATGGGGTTGCAGATGATATTGAAGGGTTTCTTGATGAAGATGGAGACGGGCTGCCAGCATATTTAGATCGTTCAACCATTCCTCATTTACAACAACTGCATGTGAATGCAGCCCGAACTAAGTTAATCGAGACTGAGCCTGGATTGAAATTATCATTAGGTAAATATGCTAAGCAACAGTTTTCAGATGGCATTCAATTATCTGCTGCAGAGATTGTTAATACTCAATTGATTGCAGAAGATGATTATACCCATTTAAGTGATTATTTTGATTTTGAAATTAGTCAAATAAAACCTTTTGGTCGCTCGGTTTATATTGTTATTCCTCTTAATGATTCTATTCCTCAATTTGCGCTCTATCGTAAGTTTTCTAAAACCAATGGTTGGCAAAGTTTTGTGGAAAATAGTACAAATTCACTGTCATCAACGACATCAGTAGATGGCGTCTGCCCATTATCAAATAGTAATAATTATCAAGCTGGTTTAAATCAAGGTGATAACTGTCTTCGTTTATATCTTGAAGATGGAGGTATGAATGATGCTGATGGTATTGTTAATGGTTCTATAGATGATCCAGGCGTGGTGGCGATTGTACCTAATAAAGAAATAACGAAAGAAACTGATCCTAAACAAAAAAGCAGTGGTGGCAGTATGAACCTGTTCTACTTAATATTTGTTTTATACATTATTGGTTATCGTCGAAAGACTTTAACTTAAAAGCATACCGTTAAAATGAGCTAAATAAAGAGAATACTGAGTTTTCAACTTATTATTCTCTTTTTGCTTTCTATGAGCTTATTTTATGCTTTTTTCTAGGGCTGTTCACAGGTAAAATATCTGCTATATATTTTGTTAAGTAGTAATAGAAAATGTTTGAATTAAAATACAAAACACCATTTATATGGACCGAAGCTGTTTTAGCTGATTTTGATGCCTTTTTACAAGACCATGCTGCGGCAGAAAAAAAAGCTTCTGGAATGGCGGTAACCATGTTGTCACATTACCCTGATCGAAAAAGTTTAGTGAGAGCAATGGCAGATTTAGCCATTGAAGAATTGATTCACCTTAAGCAAGTCCTCAAAATAATGCAGGCTAAAGATATTCAATTGGCTAATGATGTAAAAGATCAATACATAAAAGAGATTCGTTCAGTCTTTCGTCAAGGTAAAGAGGTTTTCTTTTTAGATAGATTACTTGTTGCCGCTGTTATTGAAGCAAGAGGGCATGAAAGATTTGCTTTAGTGGGAGAAGCATTGCCAGCTGGAAAAGAAAAAGAGTTTTATGAAGCCATTGCAAAATCTGAAGAAAAGCACAAAAACCTTTTTGTTGAATTATCTTATGAATATTTTGATAAAGAAGAAGTTGATCAGCGTTTAGAAGAAATATTGATTGCTGAAGCTGCGATATGTGAAAAACTGCCATTTCGTGCTGCATTGCATTAATCATTCTTATGGTTAAGTAATGTTTTTTTAAGTATTAGTTTTCATCCACCGGTATTTTGAGTAACAGCTATTTTGAAAAACTTAACTAAGTACCTAACATCTTATGCTGAAAGTGAGGTTGGTTTATTAGTCGACTTCCCTTGCAAGTATAACTTTGAGTATACGGTTGTTATTCCAGCTTATAAAGAAAGTCCTGAATTTATCACTCGTTACATCAAGTCAAACTTAGCTCATCAAAATAGCTTAATGGTCTTAGTGATAAATCAGCCTGAGAATGATAAGAATCTATTACCACAACAACAATTGTTTGATGAGGCTCTTTCCCAGGGGAAGTTGGTTTGGCAAGCTGAACATTTATCTTTGGTATTTATCTCAGGCACAACTTCAGCGTTGTTGGTAGTTGATAAATATCATCAACCAATTGATGAAAAGTTAGGAGTAGGTTTAGCAAGGAAAATAGGTTGTGATATAGCTGCTGCTTTAATTGCCGCTAACCGAGTGAAAAGTCCTTGGATATTTTCTACCGATGCAGATGCCAGTTTACCTGATAACTATTTTAATGCGGTAAATGAACTTGATAAAGCGACTGTCGCGGCTTGCTTTAACTTTTATCACCAAAGTGATAATCAAACATTGCATCAAGCGAATGCTTTATATGAACAAGCATTACGTTATTATGTTAGCGGACTGAGGTATGCTCAGTCACCTTATAGCTTTTTTACTATTGGTAGTATTTTAGTTTTTAAAGCTCATGCTTATGCTGCGGTGCGGGGCTTTCCTAAACGTAGTGCGGGAGAAGATTTTTATTTATTAAATAAACTAGCTAAGCAGGGAACAATTGGTTGGTTAGTTAATGAATGCATTATACTTGATGCTCGAATGTCTGATCGAGTGCCATTTGGCACAGGTCCTGCCGTTAAGCAAATTATAGACTTACAACAAGAAAATAAAGATTATTGTTATTATCATCCTGAAATTTTCAGTTTGTTGAGGACAACAATTCAGGCATTTGAAAGCTTATACTTATATCGTCACCAGTTACCACTGTGGTATGACAAACTTGACGATGAAATTGTTGTGGTTCTAAAAGGTTTATCTTTTAACCGTTTTATTGATAAACAAAGTAATAGCAGTGAGCAACAATTTTTGAAACAACTTAATGTTTGGTTTGATGCATTTAAAACCCTGAAATTTATCCATAGTGCAAGGGATGCATATTATCCTGATATTCCTTTGTCGCAAGCGATCGAACTATCAAATTTTATACCTAAATAGCATCTTATGAACAATATATAAAAATTACTCAAGCTATGTCAGAGATTGTAACTTTTATTGTTTAGCTAGAGTATTTATTAAGAAAATTACAAACACAATTATTTAAATAAAAAGGGTCGTTACTTCACAGTAATGACCCTTTTTAATTTACAAGTAAGTGAGGTTAAGGTTTTGTAGGACCTGCCGCACTTCTATTTCTAACATCAGCGACCATTGCCATTCTACCAGAGCGAGTATGCTCAGGACGTTCTTCATTGGCAAAGAAGGCGGTTGGGATTTCATTAGTTGTACTAATGGTTTCCGGCTTTGTCATACCAGATGACGCTCTATTTTGCTTACGTGAAGATTGCTTAGATTTTGCAAGTTTTTCTATTGCTACTTTAGTTGGCTTTTTAACTGCTTTCTTAGTAGTTTTTTTAGCTTCTTTCTTCACTGGTACTTCTGCTTTCGCTTTTACTTCTTCAGTTATTTCAGTAGCATTATCAACTTTTACCTCAACAACTTCTACTTCAGCTACTTCATTAGAATCATCAACTTTTACCTTAACAACTTCTACTTCAGCTACTTCATTAGAAATATCAGCTTTTACCTCAACAGTTTCTACTTCAGCCGTTTTTGTAATTTCAATTGGGGCGGCTTTAACTTCTTCGTTATTTACTGTCGCTTCTGCAGTGTTTTTCTCTTCTACATCAGTTAATAAATCAGCTTGTACATTAGTAGTTGATTCAATTGGTGTGGCTGTTACTTCTTCTGTATTAGTTGCTTCAACTATAGTTACTTCGCTGCTATCTTCTTCGATTGTAGTTGTTACACCTTCATCAACAACAGCTTTTTCAAGTTTAGCTTCTACTGGTTGAACAGAATTATTATTAACCTCTTCGAACGGTAAGTCTTGTTGTACTTCGGTTGAAACTTCGACTTTAATAGATGAAACTTCTGATTCAGGATAACGAGATTCAACAGGATCTAATGATGGCTCTGTTAACACTGTTTCAATGATATCAGCACTAGGAGACTCATTGTTTTGCTTGCGTCTTTGTCCGTTAGAACGTAAATGACGAGGTGAACGACGGTTTCTAGGACGCTGTTCATCACGTGATTTTTTCTCAGGTTGGTTATCAGTATTCACTACATTTTCAGCTGTAATTGCTGTATTTACAGCTGCTTTTTCGACAACTTTTTCTGGTTGTTGAGAGCTTACTTTAGTGGTTACTTGAGCTGATTCAACATTTTTTGGTGCGTTTTCATCACTCATGCGCACCTTTTTACGGTTGTTTCTGCGTTGACGGCGTTCTGCAACTTTCTCTTCTTTTGGTTTTTGTTGACGCTCAGGTTGTGGCTTGCGATTAGGTTTAGCAGACTTATTATCTTTCTGCTCAACATTATCTTTATTAGTCGTAACACGTTTGTCATTACGTTTGTCGTTACGTTTATCGTTACGTTTATCACCACGGTTATCTGATCGGTTGTTTCTACGCTGTCCTTGACGACCACGTTGAGGTCGACGTTCTTGATCACGTTTACCTTGAGTACTTTTTTTAACCGTTGGTTTAGTTTCAACTTTCTCATCACCAACCAGTGCTTTTAACCAAGAGATAATGCCAGAAAACAAGCCCTTTGATGCAGTCTTTTTCTCCACAGTTACTGAAGGGGTTGGCTTAGTTTTTTCTGCAACTTTTTTCGGAGCAGACATGCCTTGTAATAAAGGTTCGTCTTTTTTAGTCGCAGCTTTATCAAATTTTGGCATTACTGCTTCTTCAGGCGCTGCTTGAATCACAGATATATCATAGCTAGCTTCAGCAACAGTATCATCGCTTTTTACGCGTATAACTTCATACTGAGGGGTATCCATATTTGGATTAGGAATGATCAGTATTCTAACACCGTGATGTTTTTCAATGTGAAAGACGGAGCGACGTTTTTCGTTTAATAAATAAGTAGCAACAGGAACCGGCACTTGTGCTTGTACTTGTTGAGTATTATCTTTAATCGCTTCTTCTTCCATCAGGCGAAGTATAGATAGAGCTAAAGATTCAACACCACGCACATGACCTGTACCATTACATCGAGGACACACACCTTGGCTGGTTTCACCAATAGAAGGGCGTAAACGTTGGCGTGACATCTCTAATAAACCAAAGCGAGAAATACGACCTAATTGAATACGAGCACGATCCGGTTTTACTGCGTCACGCATTCTATTTTCAACTTCACGTTGATGGCGAACCGGTGTCATATCAATATAATCAATAACAACTAAACCACCTAAGTCACGTAATCGTAACTGGCGAGCAATTTCATCTGCAGCTTCTAAATTGGTATTAAATGCTGTTTCTTCAATATCACTACCTTTAGTTGCGCGGGCAGAGTTAATATCAATTGAAGTCATCGCTTCAGTAGGATCAATAACAATTGAACCACCAGATGGTAAGCGAACTTCACGCTGGAAGGCCGATTCAATTTGGGTTTCTATTTGATAATGAGTAAAAAGAGGAACGTCGTTAGTATAAAGCTTAATTTTGCTCAAAAAATCAGGACGAACTACTTCAATGTGTTTTTTAACACTTTCAAATGTTTTAGGGCGATCAATAAGTACTTCACCAATGTCTCTGCGTAGATAATCACGTAAAGCACGTAAGATAACATTGGTTTCTTGATGAATTAAAAATGGTGCTGGTTTACTTGCTCCGGCATCTTCAATAGCTTTCCAATGATGAAGTAAAACGTTCAAATCCCATTCTAGTTCTTCATAATCTTTGCCTACACCAGCAGTACGAACGATTAGTCCCATACCCTTAGGAAGATTTAATTTGCTTAATGATGTTTTAAGGTCGGTACGCTCATCACCTTCAATACGACGAGAAATACCACCTGCTCGAGGATTGTTCGGCATTAATACTAAGTAACTGCCGGCTAAACTAATAAATGTGGTTAATGCTGCGCCTTTTTGACCACGCTCTTCTTTATCAATTTGAACAATTACTTCTTGTCCTTCGTGTAATACTTCTTTGATGCTTGGTCGACCTTGGAAGGTATAGCCTTTAGGGAAATATTCTCTAGCGATTTCTTTCATTGGTAAAAAGCCATGTCTTTCGGCGCCATAATCGACAAAGGCAGCTTCTAAAGATGGTTCAATACGGGTGATTTTTGCTTTATAAATATTAGATTTTTTTTGTTCGTGACCAGGGCTTTCGATGTCTAAATCGTAAAGTTGTTGACCATCAACAAGTGCTACACGCAATTCTTCAGATTGGGTAGCATTGATTAACATACGTTTCATAGATGTGTGACTCATTTTTAGTCACAGTACACTTTTGCTTAGTACACAAAGCAATCTATCGGGATGTAACAGCAGTTTGTCAGCCTCACGGGTGTCAATCTTATTGCGCCATATTACGCAACAAGCTGTTCAAAATTTCTGATTGTTTACTTTTACCATGATGTTTTATACATCACCGTTAATATATTCTTTATGTGCTCAGCTCGTGTGCTGTGCTTGTTTTGATAATACCTTACTTATTGATAATGCTTTTAGGTTTTTCTAAAAGTGCTTGTTATCGGTTGAAAAAAAGGCTCATCAAACATTATTTAAATATAGCTTCAATTGCGCGGGACATAATGTTTATGCGTTACTCTTGACGTGATCATCAGGTCAATTTTCGCAATAGGCTTTACTGTTAAGGTGTCATATAAAAATATTATGCACATTAATGTAGCCGCATTATTGCCTCTTACCTTTCGCTTGAAGCTTCCAATAGTTGTTATCGTTTCTATATTTAGAACATAACCCACTTATTATCTATCATTTTCTTTGAAAAAGATAATTAAAACGTCATTTTAAACTCCTATTTGCTTAAAAAACTATGATAAACTTGCCTGCATGAATGAAAGTACTAAACCACAAGTCCGATTCATCACTGTTGATAGTGAAGATGAGGGACAAAGAATCGATAATTTCCTTATAAAAACACTCAAAGGTGTGCCTAAAAGCATGCTTTATCGATTGTTACGTAAAGGGGAAATTCGCGTTAATAAAAAACGCACTAAGCCGGAATACAAATTAGTCAATGAAGATATTTTACGCATTGCCCCTATTCGTGTTTCAGAGAATACAACAACAGTGTCAACTCAACTTAATGTTGTTGCCAACCTTGAAAAACAAATATTGTTTGAGGATGATCGTTTGATCGTTATCAACAAGCCATCAGGCATGGCAGTTCATGGCGGCAGTGGTTTAAGTTTTGGCTTAATTGAAGCTTTAAGAGCACTAAGACCCGATGCCAGAATGCTTGAGTTAGTGCATCGTTTAGATAGAGATACCTCCGGTTGCTTGGTGGTTGCTAAAAAACGTTCAGCACTAAGAAATTTGCATGAGCAGTTGCGCAATAAAAAAGTACAGAAATTTTATCATGCTTTAGTTAAAGGTCGGTGGTCACCTAAATTAACTCGCGTGACTGAAGGGCTAAAGAAAAATGATTTAAAATCAGGTGAGCGAGTTGTTGTTGTTGATAATATTAATGGCAAAGAATCAGAAACACGTTTTAAAGTGTTACAAAACTATGAACAAGCAACCTTAGTTAGAGCATTTCCTGTTACTGGTCGTACTCATCAAATACGTGTGCATTGTCAGGTGAAAGGTCATGCTATTGCCTGTGATGCTAAATATGGTCACCCTGACTTTGATAATGAAATGAAAGGGCTTGGCCTCAAACGTTTATTTTTGCACGCTGCTAGTATTGAATTTACTCACCCCTTAACAGAAGAACGGATAAAAATCGAAGCGCCTTTAGAGCCATCTTTAGAAAAATTGCTGAAGAGACTCAAAAAAGTTGATTGGAACGAACTCATTTAAATAAAGCTCAATTGAAGCGAGCTGACTGGAAAATTAGGTAAATAAGTGCATCAATATAAATTAATTATTTTTGACTGGGATGGTACTTTGATGGACTCGGTTGCTCGCATTGTTTCATCAATGCGCTCAGCCGCTGTAGATTTAGCATTAGATATACCGAGCTCTGAGCAGGTAAAAAGTATTATTGGCATGAGTTTGCCTCAAGCGATTAAGCAAATATTTCCTTTGATAACGCCTGAACAGGTTCAACAAGTTAAGCAACGCTATAAAATGCATTATGTTGAACTTGATAATACGCCAACACCGCTTTTTGAACATGCCTACACTTTGCTTGAACAATTAAATCAAACAGACAAATTATTAGCGGTTGCTACGGGGAAAGGGCGAGAGGGTTTAGAGCGAGTGTTTGCAGCAACAAGCACGAAACACTTTTTCCATAGTTCAAAGTGTGCGGACGAAAGTTTATCAAAACCTGACCCACACATGGTCAATTTAATTTTAGCTGAACTGAATGTTGCTGCCGAGCATGCGGTAGTTATTGGTGATACCGTGCACGATATGGCCATGGCAAAAAATGCTGGTGTTGACCGTATTGGTGTTACTTTTGGTGTTGATGAACGAGAAAAGTTAATGGCATATCAACCTAGAGCAGTTGTTGATTCATTAGCTGAGTTGTCGTTGTTGTTAATTGAGAATAGTTAATTAAAAGTGACTAGCAATACGCGAAAAAAACTTATAATTTAATTTACATAAAAATGGCGTTCATATGAACGCCATTTTTGTATTAGGGAGAACACTAAATTGCGTTAGTAACATCAACGGAAAGTTTCAGCATTTGTCCTGGTTGCAAATATTTCTTTCTATTCAATTTATTCCACCGCTCAATATCGCGAATAGAGACATTGAATTTATCGGCAATTCTTGCAAATGAGTCGCCACGTCTAACACGATAAGTGATATTTCTCATAATGGCATTTTCTGTGGGTTGTATGGCTGTTTTAGCAAACGCAGGACTAGCTAACTTTTTAGTTTGCCAAATCACTAATTTTTGACCTAGCTTCAAGGTGTCCCGTGGAGCCATACCATTCCATTTGGCGAGTTTTTTATAACTGACATTATATGCACGGCTAATATCCCACAGAGTATCACCAGATTTTACTCGATGAATATGTTTATCACCTTTAAGTTTGCGATTTTGTTTGGCTGCTAAGCGTTGGTTTTGCGATAAAATATATTTATCTAAGGCTTTAGAGGCAACAGGAATTAATAAAAACTTTCCTGCACGAATTTGAGAGCCTCTGATTTTATTTACTTGGCGGATAACGCCAACCTCAGTATTAAATTTTTGCGCTATTTCACCTAAACTATCTCCATTTTTAATTTTGTATCGTTGCCAAGACAATCGATCTGTTTTACTCAGAACTTTTAATTGTTCAGTAAAGCGATCAACTTTAATATTGGGTAAAACTAAGTAATGTGGGCCTTTAGGATCGGTTGCCCAACGATTATAACCTGGGTTTAAGTGTTGCAGTTCAGCTAGCGTCAAGTCAGCTAACTCTGCAGCTTTTGCTAAATCAATTTGAGAGCCAATATCAACAGTGCTGATCACTGCTTTATTTTCAATTTCATATAACTTGATACTGAAGTCATCTGGGCGTTTAATTAAATCAGCTAACGCCAATAATTTTGGTACATAAGCGCGGGTTTCTTTGGGTAAATCAAGTGACCAAAAATCAGTAGGCATATTTCGTCGAGCATTGTTTTTAACTGCACGCCTTACTCTGCCTTCACCCGAATTATATGCTGCTAAAGCTAATAACCAATCACCATCAAAAAATTTATGCAAATATTTTAGGTATTTTATCGCACCTTGAGTTGAAGCTATCACGTCTCGGCGCCCGTCATACCACCAGTTTTGCTTCATGCCAAATCGTATGCCAGTACCTGGTACAAATTGCCACATGCCTGATGCTCTGCCGTGCGAGTACGCGAAAGGATCAAAAGCACTTTCTACAATAGGCAATAATGCCATTTCTAATGGCATATCATTGGCTTCTAGTTCTTGCACTATATAATGTAAGAAGGGCTCAGCACGCTTTGCGACACGATCTAAATATGATTGATGCCTGGCATACCAATTTCGTTGTACAACAACTCTACGGTTTTCTGGTATAACAAAATTTAACTTACTTCGAATCTCTTGCCATAAATCATCACTTACATTGATGTCTTTATCGATAAGAGGGATTTCAACATCATCAACGGGATGTATTACGGCAATAGCTTCATCAGCCAATAATGCTTGGTTAATGTCTAATGGTGTGGCGATCATAACTTGATCAGCGGAGCGACTTGTTGAATTGGTAAGTTCAGTCGTTTGGTCGGTTGTCATCTGACAACCGCTTAAAATTATTACAGCGGATAGGGAAAGAGATAAATACTTCATGAAATTTCAAACTAAGGATACTTAGCCTTAAGTGTCACTTATTTAGCTGATTTATTCAAGAAGGGTTAGATAATACCTGTATGCTCGTTAACTAACAAAGAAAATTAAAACTGGTCTTTCCATTGTCGAATAGTCGTAAAAACTTCGAGAGTTGAATTGAGTTTTTCACTGTTATTAAACTCTTCAGCACTTTGCTTAATGTTTTCATCGAAGCAACGAAGAAAGGGGTTGATTTTTTTCTCTATAAAAATTGATGATGGTAAGCTAATTTGATTGTTTTCTCTTAATTCTTTGATTTTATTGTAATACTGAACAAGTTCACTATTACTTGGATCAACGGTTAAGGCAAAACTTAAATTAGTTAAGGTATATTCATGAGTACAATAGACTCGGGTATTTTCAGGCAAGCTACTGAGCTTTTCAAGTGAGAGTAACATTTGCTCAGCCGTTCCTTCGAAAATTCTTCCACAGCCACCTGAAAATAAGGTATCACCGCAAAATAAGTTATCGTCAAATAAATAAGCAACATGATCTAAGGTATGTCCTGGCAACTCAATAATATTAAATTCAAGATTTAAAGCTTTGATAAAAAATACATCATCTTGTTTTACGTTGCTAGTATTAGCGACATTAGCTTGATGTGCAGGTGCATAAACCTCAACAGAGAAACCTTGTTCTTTGCTATAACTTAGCAGTTCATCAATGCCACCAACGTGATCAGAATGGTGATGAGTCACTAATATTGCTGTAAGTTTTAACTGGTGTTGTTCAATATGGTTTATACATACTTGGGCATCACCAGGGTCGACTAGAACAAGCTGTTTGTTATTTTTTGAGGTTATAGCCCAAATATAGTTATCGGTAAATGCTTTAATAGCTGTAATCGACACGCTGTTTTTAATCTGGTTTTGCTGCATAAATCATCCTCAATATTGTTCTGTCACTAATATAAGTATGATATCATTTTTTCTATGAAACCAGCATTATCATTTAGACAGCCACATTATCCATCATCATGGGGGAAACTGCCCAATGGTGATATTATTCTTAATGAAATCAATTTACAGCTTGCCCCTTGGTGGCCTAAGTTTTTTGGTTATCACTTATTAAAAATAGGAGCATTAAGTGGCGCAGTTGATAGTACGAACTGTGCGATCAAGCATCAAATGACTCTGTGTGATAATAAAAATGCTCTGGATAGTAAATTATCGACACAAAAAAGAAGTTGCACCATTCATGGAGAAGTTGATGATTTACCTTTTCTAGAGCACAGTGTTGATGTTTGTTTATTAAGTCATGCGCTAGAGTTTTCTTTAGATCCACACCACGTTATTCGTGAAGCAAATCGAGTGCTTATTCCAAACGGATATTTGGTGGTTACTGGTTATAATCCTTTTAGTTTAGTGGGGATCAATAAACTAATTCCATATCGTCGACAACATTCTCCATGGAATGAACGTTTTTTTTCTGCAATGCGCGTTAAAGACTGGTTACACTTGATGGGGTATGAAATATTGATGGACGAAAGAGGGCTTCATTCAACATTAGCAAATAATATGAGCTATGGAATTGTTGCAAGAAATTGGCGTAGATTAGCCGATAATTATTTTTCAAGCTTAGGTTCTATTTATACGATTGTTGCTAAAAAACGAGTATTGCCGTTAACACCAATAAAACCTAAATGGCAATTAAGAGCTAAATTAGAACCTATCAAAGTTTCATCTGTAAATTCAAGCCAATAAAATAACCCTTTATTATTTATCTAAATATATATGTCTAGCTATATTGGCAAAAGGAAAGTGATGCTCATGAATAAATTGTTGGTAGGCTAGTTTTTTAGCTGAGCTATTTTTTGATTTTACCCCATTACTATTTTTAAGTGTACATACAGCTATAGCATCATAGAAAGTGCACTTATCTTTGATTGTTGTCTTATGAGCAGCGTTTAAACTTAATAACGTACACGGTTTATTTGATCTAATATCTAAGTTGTTACTAAACATAATGTCACTTTTCTCTAAAGAAAGAGCGTTCATTTGTTTAGCATTCACAGTGTAAATATTAAATATCAGTGAAAGCGAAAGTAAAGTTGATAGTAATTGATACAAGTTATGCATCGTTTAAATCCATTTTAAAAGTTGCCAATGTAACGATGTCTTACGTAGTTACATGAGTATAAGGCCATTCTTTCAAATAAAAGTGTGTATTTATATCGAATTAATATGTCTGGCAGCACTTAAATGTAACTAAGTTTTACATTTCGGTTACATTTGTTGATAACGATTGTTAATTGAACGAAAGCGATCGTACTTTAAGTGGGTTCTTCAATAAGAGTTGACTGTAATTTTAATTTTAGTGGTTTATTAACCACTAGAGAAGTGGTGTTAATGTACGTTAAAATATAGAATATTATTAAAAATAATGAAGGCTTGTAAATAATGAATAGAAGTGATTTTGAACAAAAACTTAATAATCTATTTAATCCTGATCAGATTAAAGATTATTGCCCTAATGGTTTACAGGTTCAAGGAAGTGATCAGGTTAATAAAGTGATCACCGGAGTTACGGCAAGTATGGACTTAATAGAACATGCTATAAAACAAAAAGCTGATGCTCTTATTGTTCATCATGGCTATTTTTGGAAAAATGAACCTTATGTTATTCGTGGAATGAAATACGACCGAATAAAAGCTCTGCTTGACCATAATATCAATTTATTTGCCTATCATTTGCCACTAGATATACACCCTTTACTAGGTAATAACGTACAGTTGGCTAAGCTACTTGATATAAAAGTAACAGCACCGCTAGAGTTGGGGAACCCATTAAGTGTTGCATTACAAGGCCAGTTGCCAGAAAGGATAACGGGCAAAGATTTTGCTCAATTGATAACCAATAAACTTAATCGTCAATGTTTGCATATTACACCACCATCAAATAAAAATATTCAAACTGTTGCTTGGTGTACTGGCGGTGGACAAGATTATCTTGAACTGGCTGCAGAGCAGGGGATTGACGCCTTTATTACCGGTGAAGTATCAGAGAAAACCACACATATCGCTCGAGAAATGAATATTCACTTTTATGCTGCTGGCCATCATGCAACCGAGCGTTATGGGGCAAAAGCACTCGCTGAATTTATTACTCAATCAATGGCATTAGATGCTAAGTTTGTTGATATTGATAACCCTGTCTAATGGTTAACATGAGTAATAAGCATCAAAGCGTTTTTAACCATTGAGCTAGTTGGCCCAAATACTCATACCAAACATGGGTTGTTTGACTGAGCTTATGACTATTGGGTAAATAGTATTGCCAAGATTTTTCTTGTTCTGCAGCTTTTACCCAGTTACTGGCGGGTGCAGGAATAATATCAATGCCTTGTTGAGTAAAGTATTTTACTGCACGTGGCATATGGTCAGCATTGGTGACTAATACAACTGTTTTACCTTTTACTCTTGGTGCAATTAATAGCGCTTCCTCTTCCGTATCTTTAGGGAAGTTTTCAACGATTATTTTATCTTCACTTACTCCTAAAGCTATTGCTGCTTGTTTAACTTTTTCGGCATTAGAGCTTTCATCATCAAGCGCTGCACCCGAGGTGATTAGCTGTGCCTCAGGGTGAAGTTGTAATATTCTTAAAGCCTCAACCAAGCGCTGTAAAGAACAAGAATGTAGTTGAGACGTAACTGGAATAGCATGATCTGTAATATGACTACATCCTAAAACTACAATGTAATCTACAGGTTTGGTTGAACGAGTGAAACTTTCAAAATTATTTTCAATTGGTAACATCAGTCTATCTGATACTGGAGCTATGGAAGATAACAGTAAAAGTAGCGTTGAAAATAATAAACATTTGAAGCTGAAGTTTGGTTTAGCTCGAAAGAAAACTATGGCCAAAATAAGAAAGATAACAATTAGGCTCATTGGCATAACAAGCGCACTGATAATTTTTTTGAGGGTAAATAAATCCATATGAAAACAATTAGTTCAACGAGAGTTTGATATAGCCCACTATAGCAATAATTTTATATAGGTTGCATTAATTGATTGATTTCTCCAGCAAGATAGGTTTTAATTGCCATGTAAAAATTAGACTAATTACTCAAATGTGTGTTGTTAATAAACACTAGGGGTAATAAGAACTAGTTTTTAAACCAGAAGAGGTGCAGTAGCGAGGTAGATAACAGTAGGAGCCACAACTCCGATGAATGTTATTGAGGGCGACTACTGCCGAGAATGAACGTTGTGTGGCAACACTCATTCGGTTACTAGGGCTGAATCCCTAGAATTGTCACCTCTGTTTTCATTAAAATGAATGAAAACAGATTGGGTGGAGAGCTTCTGGCTGAAATGTTAAGCTCATCCGCACAAGCGTTAGCTTCTCTTCAGTCATGCTCTTCCTTGCTGTTTTTTTATAGGGAGACCTTTTAAATGTTATATATTCATATTAGTATGCTTAGCGTACACACTCATGTCCTCGCTGAGGAATTTTCATGTCGATAAATCAAGTTATTACTCAAGCTGCTCCTAAATTTTTAACCGTCGCAAAATTTGGAGGCACCAGTGTCGCCGATCATCAAGCAATGTTGCGCTGTGCAAACATTATCAAAAATGATTCCAGCAATCGTGTCGTTGTCGTTTCTGCTAGTGCAGGTGTGACTAATCGGTTAGTTCGTTTAAGCCAAGCGAATGTTTCATCAGTTGAGCAAAAGCAGATAATTGATGAGATCCGTCAAATTGAACTGAATATTACTCAAGATTTAGCGAGTAGCTCAGAAGAGATTCTTAATAATGTTGAACAAGAGATATTAGTTTTACTTGAACAGTTAAGTACGTATGCTCAAGCACAATCATTGAATCATAGTAGTAGAATTAGTGATGCTATTCTGTCTTTTGGTGAGCAAATGAGTTCAAGGATTTTTGCTCAAGTATTACAATCAGTAGGTGTTAACGGCCATTATTTTAATGTTTCTCAAATCATGAAAACTAATAGCTTATACGGCAAAGCTGAGGTTGATGTTGAGCAATTAACAAATAATTCTCAACAGTTACTTACACCATTACTGAAAGATAAAGTTATTGTTACCCAAGGGTTTATTGGCCAAGATGACGCGCAACATACCACAACACTTGGTCGTGGTGGGTCTGATTACAGTGCAGCATTAATTGCCGAAGCGCTTAATGCAGACAACTTGTCTATTTGGACTGATGTGGTGGGTATTTTTACTACTGATCCTCGTATTACCGACCAAGCACGCGCAATTAAAGAAATTAGCTTTGGTGAAGCGGCTGAAATGGCAACATTTGGTGCTAAAATTCTTCATCCTGCAACATTAATTCCTGCGATGAGATCGAATATTCCCGTATTTGTTGGTTCGAGTAAAGAGCCAGAAAAAGGCGGCACACGTATTCAGCAAAGTGTTTCGTCAAAACCAACCTATCGCTCAATTGCTTTACGTAGAGAACAGACGCTTGTTACTGTGAAAAGTCCGGCAATGTTACATGCGAGTGGTTTTTTAGCAAAAGTATTTACTGTTTTAGCTAAACATCAATTGAGTGTTGATTTGATCACTACCAGTGAAATCAGTGTAGCGTTAACTTTTGATAATCCTACAGGCTCAACACAAGCATTGATCACACATGCGGTAGTGGAAGAGTTAGAAGATTTATGTGAAGTTTCGGTTGAACATGGTTTATCACTGGTTGCGGTGATCGGTAATAGTATTCATAAAACTAATGGTGTGGGAACTAGTGTTTTTGACGCTTTAGTTGGCGTAAATGTTCGGATGATTTGCCAAGGGGCTAGTGAACATAACCTATGTTTCTTAGTTGATGAACATCAAGCTAATGATGCAGTAGAAAAGTTGCACTCAGCTTTATTTGTTTAAAATTAACAATTGATTTAGAAGCTATAAGATAAACCATTCATCTTATAGCTTCTTAAATACTGTTGCTAGAGGCGCTTATTCGTATGAAAGTGGGTCAGTTAATTTATTTTCACTAAATGCTTCTAACCGTTCTTGGCAAGCTCCACATTTTCCGCAAGCTTTTTCACGACCATTATAGCAAGTCCATGTATGGCTATAATCTAAGCCCATACTAATACCATCGGTTAAAATATCAATTTTTGTATCATTTAAATAAGGACTGAATATTTCCACAGCTTCATAGTTCGCAATTTGACAAACATCATTCATTTTCATAACAAACTCAGGTCGACAATCAGGATAAATGGCATGATCACCTGAATGGGCACCATAGTAGACTTGGCTAGCACCAACAGAAACTGCATAAGCAACTGCTAATGATAATAATATCATGTTGCGATTTGGTACTATGGTTGACTTCATACTCTCCGCTTCATAATGTCCTTCAGGAATTTCAATGTCATCAGTCAATGAAGAACCAGCAAGCAATTGATTAATTGCAGAAATATCAATTATTTTATGTTCCACATTTAAAGACTTACAAACATGACTGGCACATTCAAGTTCTTTGACATGGCGTTGACCATAATCAAAAGATAAAGCATAAACCTGTTTGCCATCTTTTAGGGCTCGATTAAGCACGGTAAAGGAATCCATGCCGCCTGAATAAATAACAACAACTTTGTTGGTCATTTGTAATGTCTCTTGAGGTATAATTATAAACACGCGCATTCTACTAAAATTAATCTCACCAATAAAGTAATTGATATCACTTATGAGCACAGCAATGACTACAACATATAAAATCAACGAATTATTTGAAACTATTCAGGGGGAAGGATCATTTACCGGTCAACCGTCTATTTTTATTCGCTTGCAGGGCTGTCCCGTTGCTTGTTCTTGGTGTGATACCAAACATACTTGGGAAATAAAGCTTGATGATGAAGTTTCAGCAGAGCAAATGTTGAACAAAGAAAATGAATCTGATCACTGGTCAGCATTGAGTGTTGAAGATGTTTTAGTGGTAATTAATCAACAAGGTTACCAAGCTAAACATATTGTTATTACTGGTGGTGAACCTTGCATGGCAGATTTAACACCGCTATGTGCTGGGCTAGAAGCACAAGGCTATAGCTGTCAAATTGAAACATCAGGCACTTTTGAAGTTAAGACAAGCAAGAACTGTTGGGTGACGGTTTCTCCAAAAGTGAATATGAAAGGAGGATATGAAATTTTAGCTTCAGCGATGAAAAGAGCCAATGAAATTAAGCACCCCATTGCTACAGAACAGCATGTTGATGATTTAAAGAAACTATTAGCTGAACATAATGTGATTAATACGCAGGTTTATTTGCAGCCGATCAGTCAAAAAACACGAGCAACAGAACTTGCAATTAAAACCTGTATCGAAAATGACTGGCGTTTATCAGTACAGGTACACAAATATATTGGTATCGAATAGATCAGGCTACTCTCTTGGGCTAATTATTAAGCGGTAGGGTGATGCTTACAGTCACACCTTGTGGATTATGATGATCACTTGCACTGATTTTCCCTAGATGAAATTCACAAATTAAACGAGCAATATATAATCCTAGCCCTAAATGTGGGCGACTGTTTTTAATGACATGCACATTATTTTCAGCACCAGTACCTCTAATAGAAACCATAGAGTCAAATAAACGCTCCACCATATTTTCAGGTAGAAAGTTACCGTTATTACTAATATGAATCGCTAATTGCTGATTGGTTTGATCAACGGATACGGTGATTTTTTTGTCAATACTAAACTCCACTGCATTAGTGATGACTTTATCGAGTAATTGGGCGATATGCTCTGGTGAGCCATACATATTAGCTATTTCATTTTTCCCATGATATTCGATAATAAAGTCAGGGTAAATTTGTTGGTAGCCTTGCATACAACCATTGAGTACTTGGTAAATGTTAAAATCGTGTTTATCTGTGCTGTGTAACATTTGTTCAATACGAGTGGCTTCACTCATATTAGTTAAAATGAGATTTAATCGTTCAATACCCCCTTGAGCACGTTCAATATACGCTAGGCTATTTTCAGGTAATTGTTGAAGCATAGTTAAATTCTCTAACGAAGTTCGCACTACAGCAATTGGGGTACGTAGCTCATGAGAAAGCCTAGATGACATGTTTTCTAGGTAGTGGTTATATTGACTTAAACGACTGACCGCGGTAGAAAAACTACGGGATAGATCGCCAATTTCATCATTGCTTTTTGAAGCTATCATGGCAGCATTGATGCGGCCGTGTTCGTCAATGGCTATTTCTGCTTGATTACGAAGCGCACGAATACGATTAGAAATACGCGAAGCAAAAAAGAAAAATGCTAGGGCGCCCAATAACATAATTGCTAAAATAGAGCTAAATAGTTTTTCTAATGCTTGATTCCTTACCGTTAAAATACCATTAGTGGTTTCTTCAACTACAACTGCGCCATTGACTTTGTTGTTTATAAATATCGGATAAGCAGCTGATAAAATAACAGCTTTATTATCCGTGGTTAAGCGCCACTGAGATTGTTCTTTACCATGTAGTGCGTTCTCAATGTGCTTGCCGGTGAGTGTTTGAGCGTCGTATAACTGATCAATAAAATCTTTAGGTGGCTCACTTAATATTTTTCGATACAGAGGTTTTAACCATTGATCATCAATGTAAGCAAGTGCTGAAGAAAACATCGTTGGGTCTTTATCATTTTTTTTATTATTGTTTATTTTCCATAAACCGCTCGCCTTATTAATATCTCCAGCCTTGGCTAATATACGACCATGTTGATCAACCACCCAAATACTTGAATTGGTATAACTCATGCCTTTTACAATGCGCTCTATTTCTGGCGAGGGTACTAAAATAGTACCTAGCGTTTCGGCACTTGTTGGATCAGCACTGCCAATGGAGGTTAATATTTTCCCGAAGTTTTGATCAACGTCATGTACGGCAAAAGCAATATTATCGCTGACGTTATCTAATGGAATTCGAAATTCAACATTGTAACCTTGTGGAGTGTTTTGCCAGTGACCTTGAATAAAGTTAGCAGCAATTGGAATATTATTATCTATATCGGTAATTTGGTAAGCGTCAAGCCAGCCTTTATTTTTATTACTTAATAAATAACGATTAAAACTGCCGTCTGGTTCGGTAAAAGCGAGTTCTATATGATCATTATGCCTGATACTTCGGGCATTACTGTCTCTAAAAATAACGTGGTCATCAACGACACGCATAAAGAAATAAAGGTATTTGCCATATTTTGCTACTGAAGCGGTAAAGTTAAGCGATAATTCATTAATATTAAGCGGTTGGTATATTTGATTATCAAAGCCGTAATAATGAGATTTATTAGCAAAGTCAGGCCAGTCAGTCGCTAAGCCATCAAGCTGTATGGCTTGTTTGAGTTGATATCCATAAAGATCTTTACCTTGCTCAACATTAGGCAAAAAACTTGCTTGATTATTAAATAAATTCGGGCGTTCATGTAAAGCAGTAGCAAGGGCTCTAGCGGTGCCAATAATGGTTTGCTCTTGACCAAAGCGTAAATACTTTTCCATTTCCCATACATATTGATAGCCAAACCAAGGAATGGTAAATAAAAAACCAGAAAGTAATAATAATTTACTGCGTAAACCAAATCGTATTTTCATATAGGAGACTTCATCTAAAATACTTCATTTCTCTTTATTCACTTTGCTGCTTGATCCCAGCGATAACCCATACCATAAACCGTTTCAATACAATTGAATCGGTTATCAATTAAAGCAAATTTTTTACGAATACGCTTAATATGAGATGTGATCGTGCTGTCATCAACATAAATATTTGAGTCTTGCATGAGTTGTTGACGATTTTTAACATGTCCAGGGTGTTTTACTAGCGCATATACCATCCAAAACTCGGTAATGGTTAAGTCAACAATAGTATTTTTCCATGAAACTGTCATGCGTTGACTATCGATAGTAACCGAGTCCAAGGTGAGTAAATGGTCTTGCTGAGGAGGTTGTTTAAATGCTTCTTGTCGACGAAACAATGCAGCAATTCTTGCGGTTAAATGTGGCAAGCTAATATCTTTGGTGAGGTAATCATCGGCACCAATACGTAGACCAGAGACAGTATCCACATCATTATCTCTTGCAGTTAAAAAAATAATTGGCAGTAGGGTTGATTGATTACGTAACCATTGGCATAAAGTAAAACCGCCATCATATTCTTGCTCCAAGCCAATATCTAAAATAACCAAATGGGGTAAACGTAAAGCAAACGCTTGCGTAGCACTTTCTCTATTGGCATAGGTTTGCACTTGATAACCTTGACTGCGCAATACATCAGCATAATTTTCTCTAATGGCGGCTTCGTCCTCTACTATGGCGATACGTTTTGACATCTGTTCCTGATCATCTACTGATTTTGATAAATTGCACTATATAGCAGTTTATTTCTAAAAGCGCGTAAAGTTTGCAATTGCCACATTGTTGCCATATTTGCTCATTGCTTTGCCATTTTCATGTCGTTTAGTGAACTTTTTTTCTTGTTTTAATCTATGCATCAAAACGATTTATTTAAACAATTTATATTTAAGGATACTAAGATGAAAAACGTTTCTAACGAAAAAGTAAATAATACAACACAAAATAAAGCATTTAAAAAGTCAACACTTGCCTGTTTAGTGATGGCGTCATTAGCAGCAGCTCCTATGATGGCTAGCGCTAATAACTCAGTACAAAACAGTATGAAGCAAAAACAGGCTGAACAAGCTAAAACTAATGAAGAAATAGGTTTTGGTACGGGGGCACTTATCGGCGCTATTGTTGCTGGACCGTTTGGTGCTTTTTTTGCGGGCATTGCCGGTAATCTTATTGCGAAACACGCTAATGTCATTGATGAGCGCGATGTGTTAACCGCTGAGTTGTCGCAAGAGAAAAGCAGTCATCAATTAGCTTTACAAAATTACCAAGAAAAAATGCAAAAAGCTGAGCAAGAGTATCAAAATGAATTACTTGCTTTACAACAGAGTCAGCAAAATACCAGTCAATTACAAGCAGAAAACTTATTGATGAGCTTGCAGTTTCCTACTGGCTCAAGTGATCTGCAACCGCATTATCAGCATCAAATTTCAGCGCTGGCTAAATTACTTGTGCAATCGCCTGAATTGACAATAGATTTATCAGGCTATACAGATTTACAGGGTGATGAAAAACGTAACCATGCGTTATCTATTGCACGCGTAAATACGGTTAAACAAGCGTTGATTGACCAAGGCATTGTTGCTGAACGTATACGTTTATATGCCTTTGGTGAAAATGCTCCTGTGGTTGCTAATGCAGAAAAACAAGTGAGCTTTTATGACCGCCGCGTCGTGATCAAATTACGAGCGGATAAACCACAAATTGCCAGTAACTTTTAATAACCTCTATTTTACCAATACTAATTTTCATGAAACTTTACTAAAAGACAAGGAGGTGAACTACTGACTATTTAAATGGAAGACTTAATTAACATTGTAAAACCAAGGTACCTCCCATCCTACCTTGGTTTTTTTTTGTTTTTTTGATTATTGATGAGTCATCATCTACTCTACAACCCGCTTGTAAGGGGGGAGAGAGTCAAGTAGTTGTTTACCATATCGCTTGGTCACAACTCGTCTATCTAATAACGTTATCGTGCCAGTATCTTGTTCATTACGCAGTAAACGACCGGTTGATTGAATTAATTTTTTAGAGGTTTCAGGTACCGATAACGACATGAAAGGGTTACCACCTTTAACTGTGATATATTCTGATTGTGCCTCTTCTACAGGTGAGGTCGGAACTGAAAAAGGCAGTTTGGTAATAATCAAATTGGTTAAATATTTTCCAGGCAAATCAAGCCCTTCTGAAAAACTTTGCGTACCAAAAATGATACTGTCTTTATCATTATCACAATACTTTTTGTGTTGCTCGATAATATGCTGACGAGATTGCTCGCCTTGCACTTGAATTGTTAGCTGATGTTCATCACGAAGCTCACGAGCCACTTGTTCCATTTGCCAATAAGATGAAAACAAAACTAAGGTGGCTTTATCCTGCTTTATTAAAGAAGGTAATTGCTTAATTAGCTCATCAGTAAATTGAGGTTGGCTTGGCTCATTTACCATTTTAGCAATCACTAATTTAGCATTGTTTTGATAATCAAAAGGTGAATCAACTTGTTGATATTGACTGCCGTCGTTGGTTTGCAAACCTACTTGTCGGCGAAAATGGTCAAAAGAATTTAACGCTAAAATAGTGGCAGAACACAATACAGCCCCCTCACATTTTGACCACAGCATATCCTCTAAAGCAAATCCTACTTCTATTGGAGAAGCACTGAGTAAATAATCTTGTCGTTTATTAGTGGTTTTTTCTAACCAGCGTGCCAATGGGGCGCCTTTTTCACTGTCGGTTTTTGCATACATTTTCCATAACGCGTTAAAGTTTTCTAAGCGTTGGATCATAAAACCTGACTCTGCTAGTAACGGCTCAGCTAGGTGAATTTGGCAATCACCATCTTTAACTGACTCCATCAATAAATTGTAGAGTTTATTGATGTGGCTTAAACACTTTTTACTGAGCTCGGTTAAGTCTTCGGCCCAGTTTTTAAGTGATTGAGGAATAATGCCATTTTCAAACCGATATAGGGCTTCGTCTTGATTTTTATTATCATAAGCATTGCCATAGGCTTGGCTTTTTTCTGGAAAATAAAGCGACACGTTATTATCAACAAAACTTAAAACTTTTTGCAATTCCATTAATAAATCTTGGCAATCATCACCAAGTTTTAAAGATGGAGATATTGCAGATTGTGACTTAATGGCATTTGCCATTTTATCGCCAGTTTCTTTAAGTTTGTTTAACCAGTCTATTGCGCCTTTTAAGTTAACACTGGCACTTGAATGGTCACGAGTAACCTTTGGTAAATGGTGTGCTTCATCAATTACGTAGTAGGTATCTTCTGGAGGAGGTAATATAACGCCGCCGCCTAATTCTAAATCAGCTAATAATAAACTGTGATTGACCACCAAAACGTCAGCTTCTTCCATCGTATCGCGAGCTTTATGAAATGGGCAGTGGGTATGTTCGCTCTGATGTTTAATACAGCTGTGTTTATCACTTTGTACTTGTTGCCAAATGTAATGAGGAACAGGATCTTGCCATGAATCTAAATCTCCTTGCCAGTCATTATCTAACAAGGCCTTATGCATATCATGAAGTAACTTTATTTCATTCGCTTTTGGCTTTTGCGCAAAGGTAAAGCCTGCTTGAGGAGAGTCATCTTGGGTGATAGCTTGAGCGAGCTTTTGTCGACAAACATAACGTTGTCTGCCTTTAACTAAGGTAAAGTTGAAATTTAAGCCTGAGTGTTTTTTGAGAAAAGGTAAATCTTTATCAACGAGCTGTTCTTGTAAAGCTACGGTCGCCGTTGAAATACAGACTTTTTTTTCTTTAGATATGGCTAAAGGAATGGTTGCTAAAGTATAAGCTAAAGATTTTCCTGTACCTGTTCCGGCTTCTATGGTTATGATTTTTCTTGCTTTGTCGTAGTCGCCCGCTAAGGTTTTAGCTATTTCAGCAATTAAAAAGGTTTGTTGTTTACGCGGATTAAAGTTTGTTAAGTTTTCACCAATGGCTTTATAGGATATACGAATGGCTTGCTTAATTTTATCACTTAACATGGCTTACCTGAATTTTAGTTATTTTTTGCGTTGAAAATGTTGAGTTATACCAACGATTGGTTGTATAACTGAGCAAAGATGATTTACACTGCTGTATATATTAACAGTTTAATTTTGTGTTACAAACATTATGCTCATGAAAAATAAAAATGTCATTTTCTGCTAACTCTACAACAAACAAAGCTCATGTTGAACGAGGTTTTTTATTAACTCGTCAAGCTTTTGATAGTCGTAAAGGCATTGTGCTTTCATTTTGGTTAAAAACAGCCTCTGGTACAATAAATGTTGTCGTTGAAAATGAATTGGCGTTATTTTTCGTTGAGCAAAGCCAAAAGAATAATGCTGAGCTGCAGCTAGAAAAGCAGGGCATTATCATTGGAAAAATCACTGACTTACCATTAAAAGCGTTTAATCAACAAGCAGTGACAGGTTTTTACTTCACTTCAATGCGTGATTTATACCGTGCAAGAGAGTGTTTAAAACAAAACGATATTAAATGTTATGAAGATGATTTTCGACCTGATGAACGTTTTCTTACTGAGCGTTTTATTACCGCGAATATGGAATTTCTTTTTCAAGAAAATGGTCAAACAGGAAAACAAAAGCCCTTTCATAAATTCCCACGTTACATTACAGATAAGTGCCGTGCTTATTCACATGAAAATGATGCAATTGAATCTCTGAACAATGAAATAAAAGAGAGCCTTCAAGTAAATAAAAAACAAAGCATTGAGCTAGAAATGGTCTCGCTTGATATTGAATGTTCGATGCAAGGGGAGCTTTATTCAATTGGTCTGTATTCTCATCTGTTAAATAAATACCAACCGTCTGACTCACCATCAATTAAACAAGCCTACAAATGCATTCTAATGATCGGCGATGAAAAAACTGATGCTCAAGAAACCCAACTAACTGATGATGAAAAAAATATTGTAGAGCACATTATTTGGCTCTCAGATGAACAGCAGTTATTGATAAAGCTCATTGCGTGGTTTACCCAATACGATCCTGATATTGTTATCGGTTGGAATGTAGTTAATTTTGATTTTAACTTATTACAAAAACGTTGTGATTTATATGGAATTGATTTTGCTATTGGTCGTGATGGCAAAGCACCACGCTGGCGGAAAAACTTATCATCAAGCAGTGGTCAGCAGTTTATTGAAATAGCTGGTCGAGTTGTCCTTGATGGTATTGATCTATTAAAAACCGCAACCTATAGCTTTCCAAGTTTTTCACTGGACAACGTAGCGAGCACTTTATTAGGCCTTAAGAAGAAAGTGGTTGATGTAGATAATCGTGTGAAAGAAATTACTGACAATTTCTATCATGATAAATTAGCCTTAGCTGCCTATAACCTAGAAGATTGCCGTTTAGTTACCTTGATATTCGAACATACACAGTTACTTGAATTTGCGATGTTGCGCGCTCAACTCACAGGTTTATCGATTAATCGTATGGGCGGTTCAGTGGCAGCCTTTACCAATTTATATTTACCTAGGCTTCATCGAGCAGGTTATGTTGCACCAAATTTAGGCGATGGTTTACAAGGGTTAATTTCTCCTGGTGGCTATGTAATGGATTCCATTCCCGGTCTTTATAAAAATGTATTAGTACTAGACTTTAAGAGTTTGTATCCATCAATCATTCGCACTTTTAAAATCGATCCTATGGGGTTAATTGAAGGATTAAAATCACCAGAAAATAGTATTAGTGCATTTGATGGTGCTTTATTTTCACGAGAGCAACATTTTTTACCGGATATTATTACTGACTTGTGGCTAGAGCGTGATAAGGCTAAACAAGATAAAAATGCCGCCTTATCTCAAGCAATTAAAATCATTATGAATTCATTTTATGGTGTTTTAGGCTCTACGGGGTGTCGATTTTTTGATCCTCGATTGTCGGGTGCTATCACTAAACGTAGTCATGAAATATTAAAAAATACTCAGCAGTGGATTGAAGATAAAGGCTATCAAGTGATCTACGGTGATACTGACTCCATATTTGTTTATGCAGGAGAAGATAAATCGCTTAAGGAAAGTAGGGCGCTTGGCAAAACATTACAAAACTTTATTAATAGCGAATGGCAGAAAAAAATTGAGCAAGACTTTAACTTAACTTGTTATTTAGAAATTGAATTTGAGACTCATTTTAGCCAATTTTTTATGCCCGCTGTGCGTGGTCAAATGAAGCACAACATATTAACTGCGAGTAAAGATGGTATGACTGGCTTAGGAACAAAAAAGCGCTATGTCGGTCAAATAGAGCATAAAGATAAAACAGAAATGGTGTTTAAGGGCTTAGAAACAGTTCGTAGTGACTGGACTATTTTAGCTAAAGAGTTTCAGCAAAATTTATATGAAAGAGTTTTTGCACAAGAGAACATACAACAAATAAAAAACTATATTAAAGAGATGGTTCAGCAAACGTTGGCTGGAGAGTTTGATGACAAGCTTATCTATCGTAAACGTATACGCAGAAAGTTAGTTGATTATATTAAAACAGCTCCCCCTCATGTTAAGGCGGCGCGGTTTGCTGATCAGCATAATGTTTCATTAGGTAAAAAGAAGCAGTTTGAGAATAAGGGGTGGATCGAATATGTGATCACGGTAAATGGTCCCCAAACTAAGCGTTATCAAAATGCTGTACTTGATTACCAACATTATATTGATAAACAATTAAAAGCGGTGGCTGACGATATATTACCGTTTTTAGCCACCAGTTTTGCTGAAATTAATGATCAACAACTTAGTCTGTTTTAGGTTAACCGATCCCTTTGATAAAAATTACTTTGCCTTCTTTTTCAATAACGTCAACTTTCCCAGCTTCAATCAATTTTGTTTCAATAACGAAAGAGTCTTTACCTTCTACTTTTGGCTCACCGGTCAATTTATCAATGATAATTGCAGTGCCAACAACTCCTGCAAAAGCTGACCATGGACTTATGCTGTGATGATGGCCTGACTTTACTACGACAACTTTTGTCTTTTTTAGTACGGGTGTACAAACTCGGCCTTTACCTTGGATCCAACGGCAATTATTTGCAGCTTCACTTGGTAAGCTGTAACTGAAAATTGATGCTGTTAATATTACATAGATAAATTTGTTCATAGTTATTCTCCAAAGGCTAATTGATGTTTATATTTAGATGGAGCTAATGTACTTTGCATGTGGGTTACCAGTCCGTTATAGAATGTAATAATTTGTACTAAGTGATAATTTGTTTTATAGCTTTGTAACGCTGCATCAGTATTAAACTCAATTTAACTTTATGAAGTTCACATATTGATGATAAATAATACGTGCACTTTGATTGCTTTAAGGTTATAAATACGTCTTGATAGATGTTTGGATGGCTAGATAGCTGTTGTTTTTGAATAAATTTGAAAAGTAGAGTAGGCATGATGAAGAAAGAAACAAAATTTGTAACTGCAGGTCGACAATCAAAGTGGACGCGTGGGGTGGTAAACCCTCCTGTTGAAAGAGCCTCTACAGTAGTGTTTGATTCAGTGAAGCAAATGAAACATGCAACGGCTAATCGTGCTAATCAAGTTTTATTTTATGGTCGTCGAGGCACGTCAACTGCTTTTGCCTTTAGTGATGCAATGACTGAATTGGAAGGTGGTGCAGGTTGTGCAATTTATCCATCAGGTACTGCAGCAATTACTAATGCGATATTATCTTTTGTTAAGACCGGAGACCATTTGTTAATGGTGGATACCGCCTATGAACCAACACGTGATTTTTGCGATAAAATATTAGTCAATATTGGTGTAGAAACCACTTACTATGATCCTATGATTGGTAAAGGTATTGAAGCATTAATTAAAGAGAATACCCGTGTTATTTTCTTGGAGTCACCTGGCTCAATCACCATGGAAGTACAAGATGTTCCCGGCATTGCTGAAGTTGCTCACCAGCATAATTGTATTATTATGCTAGATAATACATGGGCAGCAGGAGTGAACTTTCAGCCATTTGCTCATGGTGTTGATATATCTATACAAGCTGCAACTAAATATATTGTCGGTCATTCAGATGTGATGCTAGGTACAGCAGTTGCTAAAGAAGAATATTGGCCAAAGCTTCGTGAAAACAGCTACTTAATGGGACAATGTACGTCGCCCGATGATTTGTATTTAGCGATGCGCGGTATTCGTACGTTAGGGGTACGTTTAAGGCAACATCAAGAAAGTGCCTTAAAAATTGCCAATTGGTTGGCGAGCAGAGAAGAAGTTGATGTTATTTTACACCCCGCTTTTGCAAGTTGCCCAGGACATGAGTATTTCAAACGAGACTTTACTGGTTCAAATGGGTTGTTCTCTTTTGTGTTAAATAAAGGTAATCAACAAGCCCTTGATGCCTTACTTGATGGCATGCATCACTTTAAAATGGGTTACTCTTGGGGAGGTTTTGAAAGTTTGATTTTAGGTAACACCTCTGTTGAACGATTAAGGACTGCTACCGAGTGGAAATATCAATATCCACTTATTCGTCTACATGTTGGTTTAGAAAATGTTGATGATTTAATTGAAGATTTATCAAAAGGGTTTGAACGTTTTAATCTTGCTTTGCAGGAGTTATCTTAAACGTTGCTTTATTCATTAGCAGAGCCAAAGGATAAAATTAAAGGCGCACATTTACTAAAATGAGCGCCATAAATTACCATCAATAAACGATAAATTAAGAGAAGCTAATTTATTCTACTAAGCTCAGCGATCCTATCTCTTGTTGAGAGGATATAACACTTTTTAAAAGTAGGAGCTGCCTCCTTTTTAGGAGATATATGCAAATATTGCCAACGACAATTATTTTCTCGATAAACAATGAAATTTCTTTGAGATCGTTTAAACATAGCTAAAGCAGAGCGTCGACCCGTTTTCAAAGCAAACTCTTCTAAAATAAAAATTTGATTATTGATCCACGTTTGTAGCTCTCTATCTGTTTTCTCTTTAACAACATCAAAACACTGTGATAATTCAGCAATGGTTTTATATTTGCTTTCACAAGCAGCAACACTTTTTGGCGTAGCTGCATACAATACCGGTGATATGGCTAAATAAGCTAAGCTAAAAAATAGTATTGTTTTTAATTTGGTAAAATTCATGCAGGTAATACTTTCTTGTATGGTTTAACGGTAACTTTTTGGTAAACACCTGCATCAATGTAAGGGTCTTGATCTGCCCAACTTTGTGCTTCGACTAAACTTGAAAACTGAGCAATAATTAATGAGCCAGTAAAGCCTGCATCTCCTGGATTTTCACTATCTATTGCTGGACAAGGTCCAGCAACAAGTAATCGACCTTGATTCTGTAGCTCGGTTAATCTTGCTAAATGCAACTCTCTTACTTTCATTCTTAGTGCTAAGCTATTTTCAACGTCTTCGCTATATATTAAATAGTACATCCAGTTCTCGTCTTTTATTTTGAAGCAATGTTATCGCAATCTTTTTGTTCACTTTCTTGTTCATCGTCTTGTGGTAAATATTTATATAAAGAGAATATTGAACCAATAGCAAAAACAAAGGTAAGCCCCATTAAACCGAATACTTTAAAGTTAACCCAAGTCTCTAACTCAAAATTATAGGCGATATAAATATTAAGTGCGCCACAGAATAAAAAGAATATTGCCCATGCTAGGTTTAATTTAGTCCAAATATTTTCAGGTAAAGTTAATCCTTCTCCTAGCATCTCTTTAATCAAGTTCTTTTTGAATAAATGATTGCTGATAACTAAAGTGATAGCAAAAATAGTATTAATGACGGTGACTTTCCACTTAATAAAAGCATCATCATGGAAAAATATTGTTAAACCACCAAATACAGCGATCAAGCCAAAAAATATCCAATTTCTTTTGGGAATAGGTTTTCTCTTAATAATGTAATAAAGAATTTGTAGCGCAGAGGTAACAATGAGAGAGCCAGTCGCCCAGTATAAGTCACCAAATTTAAAGAAAATAAAGAAAATAACCAATGGTAAATATTCAAAAATGGCGTGCATGCAAACCTTAAAATATATAGGATAGTAAGATGATTCTATCTAATACTAACGTATTCTCCAACTGATTAATGAGGATCAAGCAAAAAACTTATTGGTGGGTGTTTTTTGCTTGACTGATAATAATCCTATTTTAAGCTAAATAGCCAAAAGGATCGTCAATGCTATGCGAAGGTTGTGTAAACCATTTGGCACCTTGCTCTGTCATATAAAAATGATCTTCTAAGCGAACACCAAATTCTCCTGGCAGAACCAACATAGGTTCATTTGAGAAACACATGCCGATAGCGAGTGGTGTTTCATCACTTCTCACTAAATAGGGCCACTCATGAATATCTAATCCTATCCCATGACCTGTTCGGTGTGGACAACCAGGTGTTTGATAATCAGGCCCCATATCTTGACTGGCTAAATATTCTCTAGCGGCAATATCAATCTGTGCGCAGGTTTGACCTAATTCAGCAGCATTAAAAGCGCTAAGCTGCGCTTGCTTCTCAACTTGCCACATCTCTCGTTGTCTTTGATTCGCTTCACCAAAAACATAGGTTCTGGTAATGTCTGAATTATACCCCTCAAGTTGGCAGCCAGTGTCAATTAAAACAATATCATTCTCTTCAAGAGTTTTTGGGGTTTTTACACCATGAGGGTAGGAGGAATTTTCACCAAATAGCACAATACAAAAGTACGATCCTGCTTTTGCCCCCACTTTACGATGTGCTTGATCAATAAATGTACTGACTTCCTCCGTTGATATACCTACTCTTAATATTTTTGCCACCGCTTTATGAACTTCCATGGTCATATTTTTAGCTTGTTGCAATAATGCTATTTCATTTGTCGATTTTTGCGCACGACAGCCTGCAGTAATGACTTTTGCATCAACAAGCTTAATGTTACTTGTAACGTTATTTGCGGCAAGATTAATTCCGTTAGCAATAAAAAATGCTGTCGATTCATCAATGGCAATATTACCCTCAGAAATATCAAGTGATAATAAACACTCCATAAATAGTTGATAGGGACTTTGATGCTCTTGCCAAGCGTGAACATTGCCTTCTATTTGCATATATTGCTTTAGGGTATTCACTTCGAAGTGAGGTGCTATATATTGAATATCACCTGTTTGTGGAATAATTGCGCCAACCATACGTTCGCTTGCATACCAAGACGTACCCGTAAAGTAATAAAGGTTTGTACCTGCATTGATATAAGTTGCCGCAATATTGTTTTCTTTCATTAACTGTTGAGCTTTTTGAATTCGTGATTGGAATTCGCGATGAGAAATAGACTCAACATTTCCTACCATGGAGCTTAATTTATTTAGTTCAATTTCAGCTGAAGAGCCACCTACACCTATTGTCATGATAATTCCTTTGAATATAATATTTTTAGTATTATGACAGGAGTTAAAAATAGATCTAGTTATTTTATACAATATACATTTGTTTTGGTTTATATCAAAAAAGCATTCTGATCTTTAAGCTACTTGATTGCTTTTCACTAATTCTTTTGCATATTCATATAAGTCTGGTTGTTGGTTTTCAAAATGCTGTACACGCGAGATTGCTTGAGGTAACCCTTGATCTGCTGCTTTAATTAGCCAAGCTAAACCTACTGCTGGATCTTCTGCTATACCCTCACCAATAAAATAACATCGACCCATAGCGCCCATTGCTTTGTCATGGCATTGCTGTGCAGCTTGTTGAAAGAGCTCAAACGCTTGCTCAAACTCTTCAGCGTGTCGATGATTCAGTGCTTGATCAAAGAGTGAATTAGCATCATTTGTACTCTCAATGCTATCTACTGGCAAAGGTGAAAAGCTTGCAACATGATCAGTAACATTCTCTCCTTCTGTTTCACTTTCTTCAGGTACAACGACATCAGGTGCAACCTCTTCAGAATTAACTTGATAAAGTTCATTAGATGTTTTTAGCCTCTCATTACTTTTATTATTAAAAAAATCATCATTATCAAAGACTTCTTTTATATTTATTTCTTTTTCTTTTTCAGCTAACAAACAAGACATCACGGCATCATAACGAGTATTTAGTTGTTCAATAGTTTGTTGCTGTTGCTGGATTTGTTGTTTGAAGTAGTCAATTTCTTGGTGGAGATGAGCAACGTTAGCTTGATTTTGTTCAAGTTGAGATTGATGAAGGGCTTTTAAGTTTTCAATATGTTCACTGTTTGCTTTATCAATTCGTATTTGTTGAGACTGAGAATACTGTTCAAACCGCGATAGCACTGATTGCAGGCTGTGCTCATAATTGCTTTTCATTTTTTCAAACCAGCGAAAAAGTTGGCTAGGCACTTTTTGTCGTTCATCTGACATGAGAACTCTCATCAATATTTTTATTGTTGTTTATTTAACCATAATAACAGTAGCTAGCTAAATCAATATAAAGCGTAAAAAAAAATAATTTGGAAAGTTTCATACTTACAGTGAACGTACAGTCACTCTGAGTTTAGACTGAAAGATGAGTATTAATCTTGCTTAAACATTGCATTTATTTACATTTTTTTCAGCTAATTTCTTGCGATAGTGAAAATATATAATATCTTTCAGTGTAAAGAATGAAAAATTTTGCTTAGGGAACAGCACTTAATGTTTAAATTGCCAACCGAACTTACCATTGTTCAAGTAGATGAATGCAAATCACAGTTTCTTGATTTTTCACAACAGCATGATGAAATCACTATTGATGACAGTGAAGTCAATCGTATTGATACTATTGGTGTGCAATTTCTACTAACGCTTGTCACTTATGTTGCCGCGCAAAATAAAACACTTCATTGGGAAAGCCAATCTTCAATTATCAGCCAAAGTGTCAAACAACTTGGTATTAATGAAGACATTTTAAATCAGTATTTAAATGCTTAGTACTTGCTATCAGTATTGTTTTTATATGAGGACTAAAACATGACCAAAATTTTGGTTGTAGATGACTCTAACTCTATTCGCGATATGGTTAGTTTTACGTTAAAAAGTGCCGGTTACGAAACGGTTGAAGCTAAAGATGGTCAAGATGGACTTTCAAAGGCACAAACAAACGGTTTTGATTTGGTGATTTCAGATGTCAACATGCCAATTATGGACGGCATTACTTTATGTCAAGAGCTTAGAAAACTGCCAAGTTTTAAGTTTACACCTATCTTAATGTTAACCACCGAAAGCTCAGGTGATATGAAAATGCGAGGCAAATCAGCTGGAGCTACTGGCTGGTTAGTTAAACCTTTTAACCCAGAGAAATTACTTGCCACCATTAAGCGAGTGATTCGGTAACTTATTATGAGTGTTGATCTCACACAGTTTATTCCTAGTTTTCTTGAAGAAAGCTTTGAAGGTCTTGAGTTGATGGAGTCAAGCCTGCTTAATTTAGAGCAAGGTGACGACGAAACAATTAATTCTATTTTTAGGGCGGCCCACTCAATAAAAGGTGGAGCTGGGACTTTTGGTTTTGATAATGTTACTGAATTTACCCATTTAGTAGAAACATTGCTTGATGAAATGCGCGATGGGCGACGGAGTATTGAGCAAGCTGATGTTGAATTATTGCTTGAGTCTGTTGATTGCATGCGACTTTTACTCGAAGCCATTCGAGACGAAGTAGAATGTGAACAAGATAAGATAATTGAAACGTCTAAATTATTAGCAATAGCGCTTGATGGCAATAGTTCGGAAAATTCTCAAACAACAGATTCAACTGCTGAAAGTAGTGAAGAAAGCCAAGCCGAAAGTAATACTGGAAATAATGACAATGCTGAAGGTTCAAACTCATGGCAAATTGAATTTATTCCTGAGCATCATTTAGTACAAACAGGTAACGATCCGTTATTATTATTTAACGCCCTAAGTGATTTAGGTGAAGTATCGATAAAAGCTAATTGTAAAGATGTACCAGCCCTAAATGATATCGATTCAGAAGAACTTTATATTACCTGGCAACTCACTTTAACGTCGAATGCATCAGAAAACGATATAAGAGAAATTTTTGAATGGGTTGAAGATGAGTGTCAACTAAATATAACTAAAGAGCAAACAGAACAAACTGCACCACCAGTAGAAGGACCTAAAAGTGAAAGTATTGCAGAGCCCTTAGCAGAAAGTAATTTATCACCAACTGACAATACATCAGAAAATCCTACTCCAACACCAAGTGAAAATGACAGTATCATTAAAGATAAATCCGTTACTAAAACTAAACCTGATGTTGGCTCCATCCGTGTCGGGGTAGATAAGGTTGATAGCTTAATCAACTTGGTTGGTGAATTGGTCATTACCCAATCTATGTTATCTGAATTAGGTAATGATTTTGATTTAACTAAAATTGAACGATTAACTTCAGGTTTAGAACAATTATTACAAAATACCAAAGAGTTGCAAGAAAGTGTGATGCGCATTCGTATGCTACCTATTAGTTTTGCTTTTAATCGTTTTCCACGTTTGGTTCATGACCTATCTAAAAAAACCGGAAAAGATATCGAATTAATTTTAAAAGGTGAACAAACCGAACTAGATAAAACAGTGATGGAACAAATTGGTGATCCTTTAGTGCACTTGGTTCGAAATGCAGTTGACCATGGTATTGAACCGAGTGAAGTACGAATCGCTAATGGTAAATCAGAAAAAGGCACTATTACCCTTGATGCTTATCATCAAGGTGGCAACATCGTTATTGAAATTAATGATGATGGTGGCGGTATTGACCGCAAAGCAGTGTTTGATAAGGCGTTAGAGAAAGGCATTGTTGATGCTAATAGTACCTTAAGCGATAGCCAAGTTTTTGATTTGATTTTTGAACCAGGATTCTCTACAGCAAAAGAGCTGAGTGATATTTCTGGTCGCGGTGTTGGGATGGATGTGGTTAAGAAAAACATCCAATCCCTAGGTGGTCGTATACAGGTAGAGTCAGAGCCAGGAAAAGGCTCCACCTTTAAAGTGAATTTACCACTAACCTTAGCCATATTGGACGGTCAACTGGTCAAAGTAGGTAGTGAAGTTTACATCATCCCTCTAATAACCATTGTTGAATCGTTGCAAACGCAAAGCGACCTTATTAATCGTGTTTCTGGTGATATGGTGCTTTATCGCTTGAGAGAAGACAATGTTCCGGTTATCCCCATTTATCAATTATTTAACATAGCTTCAGACAATGAAAAAATTGAAAATGCTTTATTAGTCGTAGTAGAAGCTGATGGGCAAAAAGTAGGTTTGTTAGTTGATGATTTACTCGCTCAACAACAAGTTGTTATCAAAAGCCTAAATGATAATTACCAGCAAGTTGAAGGTATTTCAGGCGCAACTATTTTAGGTGATGGTTCAGTTGCCATGATTTTAGACATTCCTGGCATGATTCAAATGGCACTTAAAAAAGCCCAAAAAGCTCAGAAAAATAAACAAGCCGAGCAAGTCATGTTAGAAGGAGTGAGCTCTTAATGGATATTCAAGCATTAGCTGCCGAAGTACCTGTTGAAGGTGAATACAACCTTGAAGGCATCGACTTCATAAGTAGTGGCAAACAATACCTTGCTTTTATTTTGGCTCAAGAACAGTACGCTGTTGATATTTTATGTGTTGAAGAAATAAGAAGCTGGGAAAACCCAACCAAAATTCCTAATGCACCAAGTTACATTAAAGGCGTGATCAATATGCGTGGCATCATCGTGCCCATAGTTGACCTTCGTCTTAAATTTAGCATTGGAGAAGCAAACTATAGTGAAACGACTGTTGTTATTGTATTAACCGTAGAAGGTGATAGCAGTACTCGTACCATTGGTTTTGTGGTTGATGCAGTTTCGGATGTGTTAAATACCGAAGAAGAAGATATTAAAAATGCCCCTGCATTTGGCGGTTGTGTTCCTCAACATTACGTTGCAGGTTTAGTTAATGTTGGTGATAACGTCGTTACTTTATTGAATGTGGAAGCATTACAAACTATTGAATCACACCAATTAAGTTAGTTTGAGTATAAAAAGGGAACATCATGGAAACAGAACAGGAATATCTCACCTTTATTCTCAACGGTGAAGAGTTTGGCGTCGACATACTTTGTGTACAAGAAATTCGAGTATGGAGTTCTGTAACCGAGCTGCCAAACAAGCCTGACTATATAAAAGGCGTGATTAATTTACGTGGCGTCATCATTCCTATCATTGATTTACGTCAGCGTTTTGGTCAACAGCCATTGGAATATAACGAACAAACTGTCACGCTAATTTTACGTAATCATAATGCAGAGAAACCGTTGGTTGTTGGCATTGTGGTTGATGCCGTATCAGAAGTTTATAAATTTGACAGTAAATCTATTCGTAAGCCTCCTGCCTTTGGCACACAAATAGATAGCTGCTTCTTACAAGGTTTAGCATCCATTGATGACAAACTTATTATTTTGTTAGATAGCAATAGCTTATTAAATCAAGACGAGTTGTACAGTATTGAACAAGAACGAGTTGCAACTGCTGATTCATAGTAATTAGTTCTCAGTTGAGTGAATGAATATTTTACGGAGCATAGTTTATGACCCCCAAACAGATCAGTTTAGTGCAAGAAACATGGCAAAAAGTAAAGCCAATCGCCCCGCAAGCGGCGGAAATTTTTTATCAAACATTATTCGAAATGGATCCTGCACTAAAACCTTTGTTCAAAAATAATATGACTGAACAGGGCAATAAGCTGATGACTATGCTCGATACTGCCGTAAAGCTGCTAAATAGTCCTGAAAAACTTATCCCTGCAGTACAAAAGCTTGGCGAGCGTCATGTTGATTATGGGGTTACTACTCAGCATTACGACACCGTTGGTGCTGCATTATTAAAAACCTTAGAAGTAGGTTTAGGTGACGCTTTTACTGTGACAGTTAAGCGAGCTTGGACAGCTGTTTATAAAGTACTTTCTAGCACCATGATAGACGCAGCTGACAAACTTCGTGAACAACATAATTCTGCTAACTCAACTGATACAACTATTGACAAAAAAATGGATACAAACATGGATACTACAACTCAAACAAGTAATGATGATTTAGCAGTTCGCCTACAAGGTGCTTTAGATCAATCGGCTACACCCTTCATTATGATTGACCGTGATTTTTTCATTAATTACGCTAACCAGGCAACGATGGCTTTATTGAAGAGTAATGAAGCTGTGTTTGCGAAAAAATGGCCTGGCTTTAAAGCAGACGCTGACAAAATTATCGGTATGAATATTGATGGTTTTCATAAAAATCCAGAACATCAACGAAAATTATTAGCAGACCCTTCAAATCTTCCGTATCAAACTGATATTCATATTGAGCATTTAACCTTTGAGCTTAATGTTAGTGCCATTAATGATGCTAACGGTAACTATATTGGTAACTCATTAGAGTGGCAGGATGTCACACAAGCTAGAGCGTCAGAAAATCAATCAATACAATTACAAGGCGCGATAGACCAATCTAATACGCCAAATATGATGATTAACCGCGATTTCAATATTACTTATGCGAATGCGGCAACCATGGCTTTATTAAAAGAGAATGAAGAAACCTTTGCTAAAGTTTTCCCAGGCTTTAAAGCGGATGAAGATAAAATTATTGGCGCTTGCATTGATGGTTTTCATAAAAATCCAGAACATCAACGTAAGCTGTTGGATGACCCAAATAACTTACCATGGCAAACCGATATTCAAGTGGCAGATTTAACCTTTGAGCTTAATGTTACAGCTATTACGGATGCACAAGGAAATTACATTGGTAATTCGTTAGAGTGGCAGAATGTGACGCAGTTACGTGCACAAGAAAACCAAGCGGTGCAATTGCAAGGAGCGATAGACCAATCTAATACGCCAAATATGATGATTGACCGCGATTTCAATATTACTTATGCGAATGCGGCAACCATGGCTTTATTAAAAGAGAATGAAGCAACTTTTGCTAAAGTTTTCCCAGGCTTTAAAGCGGATAAAGATAAAATTATTGGCGCTTGCATTGATGGTTTTCATAAAAATCCAGAACATCAACGTAAGCTGTTGGATGACCCAAATAACTTACCATGGCAAACCGATATTCAAGTGGCAGATTTAACCTTTGAGCTTAATGTTACAGCTATTACGGATGCACAAGGAAATTACATTGGTAATTCGTTAGAGTGGCAGAATGTGACGCAGTTACGTGCACAAGAAAACCAAGCGGTGCAATTGCAAGGAGCGATAGACCAATCTAATACGCCAAATATGATGATTGACCGCGATTTCAATATTACTTATGCGAATGCGGCAACCTTGGCTTTATTAAAAGAGAATGAAGCAACTTTTGCTAAAGTTTTCCCAGGCTTTAAAGCGGATGAAGATAAAATCATTGGCGCTTGCATTGATGGTTTTCATAAAAATCCAGAACATCAACGCCGATTATTGGACGACCCGAACAACTTGCCTTGGCAAACCGATATTCAAGTGCTGGATTTAACCTTTGAGCTTAATGTTACAGCTATTATGGATGCACAAGGAAATTATATTGGTAATTCGCTAGAGTGGCAAAATGTAACTGCAGCAAGGGAAAAATCAATTGAAGTTGGCCGATTAAGCTCTGCTGTTGAAGGCATGAGTACTAATTTAATGATGGCAGATCTGCAAGGTAATATTGTTTATGCCAATCCGGCGGTTTGTCAAATGCTACGTCGTCGTGAAGCTCAGTTAAAAACAGTATTACCTGCATTTAGTGTTGATACTATGGTGGGTACTAACTTTGATTCATTTCATAAAAACCCTGCCCATCAGCAAAACCTTCTAGGTAATGCTGCCAACATGCCATATACCACAGAAATCACTGTTGTTGGTTTAACCTTTGAATTAAAGGCAATTGCACTGAAAGATGAAGAAGGGAATCATGTAGGTAGTGCCGTGCAATGGTTAGATTTAACTGAAGAAAAAGATGCTCAAGCGCAAGTTGCCAATATGATCAATGATGCTATTTCCGGTCAACTTGATAGCCGCATTGATACCGCTGAGTATGAAGGGTTTATGAAAGGCTTAGGCGATAACATTAATGGCCTGATGGACGCTATTGTTGAGCCGATAAATGAAGCAATTAATGTTGCTCAAGCATTGGCTGATGGTGACTTATCTCAAACTATGGATGGTCAATATGCAGGTGAGTTTTTAGCCTTAGCAGATGCAATGAATGGCTCAATAGAAAACTTAAATAACATGGTTGATGAAATTCGCTCTGCATCAACCAATGTTTTCGACACTGCTAGAGAAATTGCAGAAGGCAATAATGAGTTAAGTCATCGTACAGAATCACAAGCATCAAGCCTTGAAGAAACCGCATCAGCTATGGAAGAGCTAACAAGTACTGTGCAACAAAATGCTGAAAATGCTACTGAAGCCAGTAAATTATCAGGCTCTGTTATGGATAAAGCGAGTAATGGTGGTGCGGTGGTTAAAAATGCCATCACTGCCATGAGTGATATTAATAAGTCGAGTAAAAAGATTGCCGATATTATTAGTGTTATCGACGAAATAGCTTTCCAAACTAATTTACTTGCATTAAATGCCGCAGTTGAGGCTGCACGAGCAGGAGAACAAGGCCGTGGTTTCGCGGTTGTTGCTGCCGAAGTTAGGAACCTAGCACAACGTTCTGCGGGAGCTGCCAAAGAAATCAAGGGATTAATTAACGACAGTGTTGAAGCGGTTGGTCAAGGAACCAAACTGGTTGATGAAACAGGGCAAACCTTTTCAGAGTTAGTTAATGCGATTGAAGAAGTGGGTAAGATGATTGGTGATATCGACAGTGCAGGTAAAGAGCAATCTGCTGGTATTGGAGAGGTAAGTGCTGCAGTAAGTCAAATGGATGAAATGACTCAGCAAAATGCGGCATTGGTTGAAGAGGCTGCAGCATCGAGTAAGTCGATGGAAGAGCAATCTCAAGCACTATTAGATCAAGTTGCTTTCTTCAATAGTGAAGAAGAAACCTCTGCACCCGCTGCAAAACGTTCAAACCCAGATAAAGCTAGAGCCAGAAAGCCAAGCCGAACGTCGAAAAAAGCAGCTCCTAAAGCAAGAGCAAATCGCTCAAAAGTAGAGACAGACCAAGAGTGGGAAGAATTTTAGGCCGCCAAGGAGATGAGTGTGCGGAATAAAACTAACCAGCTTAGCAAAAAAGATTTTAGTTTCATTTGTCAGTTTGTTTATGACCATACAGGCATTGTTTTAAATGATAGCAAGCGTGAAATGGTTTATAGACGACTGACTAGGATCATTCGAGATCGTAAGCTTTCTTCTTTTACGGCTTATTGTGATTTATTAAAGAGTCAACCTAAAGAGGAAATGGATTATTTTGTTAATGCGATAACGACTAATTTAACTAGCTTCTTTAGAGAGCAACATCATTTTGATTATATGACTCAACATGAATTACCTCGACTGGTTAATAATGCAGTTAAAGGAAATAAGCGTCTACGTATATGGTCTTCTGCTAGTTCAACAGGTGAAGAGCCATATAGTATCGCGATGACATTGCTGGAATATTTTACGCCAGCTGAACTTTCACAGTGGGATGCAAAAATTTTAGCAACGGATATAGATTCCAATGTTTTACAGAAAGGAAAATTTGGCGTTTACGATGAAAGAACAATAGATGAAGTAAAAAGTAGGTTTAAAGCAAAGTACTTTCATCGTGGTGTAGGTCAAAATGCAAATAAAGTTAAGATTGATAAAAACTTACAATCAATCATTACTTTTAAACAACTGAATTTACTACATGAATGGCCGATGACTGGGCCATTCGATATTATTTTCTGTCGTAATGTCATTATTTACTTTGATAAAAGCACACAGCTAGACTTGTTTGAACGTTATCACCGCTTATTAACTCCTGGAGGATTATTGATCCTTGGACACAGTGAAAATTTAGGTACTTATCAACAATATTTCGACAACGTTGGTCGAACCATTTTTAGAAAAGCCTTTTAGAATTATTTTTATTAAGGAAGAACGTAAATATGTGGTTAAAGGTACTAAATATTATAGCTTATAGGCTTTACTAAAATGTTGTTAAACAGGAAAAACAATATTCATGTTGAGCAGTGTATGCAGAAGTGCTTACCTGAATTTTCCCATATCAACCATTATTGGGATAAAAATCGAGGCATGGTGATAGCGAAAATTTTACCAGGTGAGTTTTATATGACCAGAGATAATGTTGCGATTGCTACCACGTTAGGATCATGTATTTCTGCTTGTATTTGGGATAATAAAACACACATTGGCGGCATGAATCATTTTATGTTGCCACTGACAGACAAAGAAGCGCATGAAGTTGACTGGGGACAAAGAGGTATGGCGTCTGATGCAACTCGTTACGGTAACTTTGCCATGGAACACCTCATTAATATGATTTTGAAAAATGGTGGTAGAAAAGCAAATTTACGTGCAAAAGTATTTGGTGGTGGCAAAGTCTTAAAAAAAATGTCTGATATCGGCGAAAGAAATATTGATTTTGTTATGAGTTACCTTAAAGCAGAGAATATTGAAATTGAATGCTCTGATTTAGGCTCTTTTTATCCTCGTAAAGTATTATTTGAACCCAGCTCCGGTAAAGCATTTATCAAAACAATTGATAATTTACATAACGATACTATTGTTCGTCGAGAAAATGATTATCGTAGTCGAATTGACCAAGGCTCTATAGATGGTGACGTTGAGTTGTTCTAATTAACCTTTTTTGTCACCGTGTATCATGAAAATTATTGGGAACTGTAAAAGATGAAAAAAATAAAAGTATTGGTCATAGATGACTCTACAGTGATCCGAAATATCGTTAAAGAAGTGTTATCAACCGATGATGAAATAGAAGTCATTGGTGAGGCAAAAGACCCTTTTGTTGCCCGTGATTTAATAAAAGAATTGGTTCCTGATGTATTAACCCTTGATGTTGAAATGCCAAAAATGGATGGTATTACTTTTTTAAGAAACTTGATGCGTTTAAGACCCATGCCAGTGATTATGTTATCAACGTTAACCACTAAAGGGGCTGATATTACACTCGAAGCATTAGAGTTAGGTGCTATTGACTTTATTGCTAAACCTAGCTTTGAAGAATTGATTGCTAACAAAAGTACTTTTAGAGAAAGCCTGATCAGCAAGATAAAACAAAGCGTCTTAGTTGATCAAAAAAATTACCAATTGTCTAATGCTATTCAAGTGACAAAATCTGACTACAAAACTTTAGTATTCTCTGGTGTTAAACGTTCGAATCACCTTGTTGCTATCGGTGCGTCAACAGGAGGGACTGAAGCAATTAAAGAGGTGATAAAGTTATTGCCGGAAAATGCTCCCCCAATAGTCATTGTTCAGCACATCCCAGAAACCTTTAGTATGCGCTTTGCTGAAAGAATGAATACTATTTGTGATGTCACTGTGCAAGAAGCAAGACATGGTCAAAAAATTAAGCCGGGTAATGTTTATGTTGCGCCAGGCAACCAGCATTTAAAGGTTGTAGCTAAAGGCGGATCTTTATTTTGTACTTTGGAAGATTCAGCTTTAGTTAATCGACATAAGCCTGCCGTTGATGTGCTGTTTAATTCGTTAGAGCCAATTGCAGGGAATGTACAGGCCGTTTTGCTTACCGGTATGGGGCAAGATGGATCAAAAGGTATGTTGACACTTAAAAATAGCGGTGCAAGAACACTCATTCAAGATCAAGCAAGCAGTTTGATCTGGGGCATGCCAGGAAGTGCTCACGCGTTAGATGCGCATACTGGGCAGGCAAGTTTAAAAAATGTTGCCAAGGAAATATTAACTTACGCGGGTTTGAATAGAGATGACATGGTAGAGGCATTAAATGAGAGTTGATATGCGTAGCGGTGTATGGCTTGCCATCTTTCTTTTAGTGCTCGCCTTGCTAAATGAATGGATTTTTAACAGCCAGTTACTGACTTTCCTCATTTACATTTCTTTGTTGTTGATTTTTATTGTCATCTTAATAAAAACGCCTAAAACGAGCAGTAAGATTAATGAGGAAAATCATGCAACGCAAGACAATCAAGTTGCATACTCCGCTTTCATTGATGTGAGTGATCTACTCTTTCAACAAATAACCATTATTGAGACTGAATTAGCACGTACCGCTGACTTAGTTAAAGATGCGGTGTCTGGCATTTCAAACAGTTTTAAATATTTGCAAAATTTATCTGATGATCAGCAAAAATTGATTACAACTGTTATTGAAAATGGTCGAAATATAGGTGACGAAGAAGAACATACCTTAGAGTCTTTTGTTCATGATTCAAGTCAAACATTAGAAAATTTTGTTGAGGTGATCATCAGTACCAGTAAACAAAGTCTTGAAACCATGTCCTATACTGATGAAATGGTTAAACAGTTTGAAAATATTTTTAAATTACTTTCACAAGTAGAGAGTTTAGCCAGCCAAACTAATTTATTAGCATTAAATGCTGCTATTGAAGCCGCAAGAGCTGGTGATGCTGGCCGTGGATTTGCTGTTGTTGCTAATGAGGTGAGGGCACTTTCAGTAAACTCTACGGAACTTAACCATGATATACGTAATGAAATCAGTGATACCCAAGACATCATTGCCAAGCTAAGAGCTTCGGTTGAGGTTATGGCATCGGCAGATATGACTGGAACTTTACAAGCAAAAAATAAAGTCAGTCAAATGATGATTCATGTGCAAAGCCTAAATGAAGAAACAAATAAAGTTGTTGAGGATATGGCCGCTCTTACCCCACAAATTCTCGAAACAGTAGGCTTAGGTGTAAGGTCTTTACAGTTTGAGGATTTAACATATCAAACACTTGATGCACTTTCCCATAATGTCGATGTGCTTAAGAAAGTAAGTCAAGAACTGCAATATATTGGGAAAGCACCCCATAATGATTTTGTTGAAAACCTAAAGTTACTTAAAGCTACGTGTGTTGTGGTATTAGCTGAAACTGAAGGGAATAACCAACAACGTAGTGTATCTCAATCATCAATGGATGAGGGTGATATCGATTTATTTTAACTATTTATTACTAGCTAAGGATGTCAGATGACTATTAACAAATCGAGTTCTGAAAATAAGAAAGAAATAAAGCTTTCAATTAGTGAGCGCTTTGATTTCTCTCTACATCAACAGTTTAGAGATGCTTATGTTCACTGTAATGAAGAAGGAACCGAATTTAAATTAGATTTATCAAAAACAACTTATATGGATAGTTCAGCTTTAGGCATGATTTTATTATTGAAAGATCATGCCGACAAGATCTCAGGAAAAGTTATTATCAGTAATCCGGTAGAATCGGTTAATAAGATATTAGAGATAGCGCAATTTCATCGATTAATGAAAATTGAAGGATAAAAATGCCTAATACTTCGGTAAAGAATGGCGCGAAATTAGCTTTGGTGGTTGATGATTCAGCTATGCAATGCAAAGTACTTAGTGTGCTATTAAAAGAAGAGGGCTATCGAGTTTTTACTGCCAATGACGGTGCTCGAGGCGTTTCTATGTACATTAAATACAAACCAGATTTAGTGTTGATGGACATAAATATGCCTATTATGAACGGTTATGAGGCTACTAGAAAAATTAAAAGCTTGTCTCTAAATAATTTATGCCCACTTATTTTTATTACCAGTATGGATACTGACAAAGCCTTTATTGAAAGTATTGATGCAGGTGGTGATGGTATTTTAGTTAGGCCGTTTTCTCCCGAAGTTTTCAAAGCAAAAATCAAATCAATTCAGCGGATCAGTGATTTATACGGACAAGTTAAAAAGCTACAGCAAGAGCAACAACAAGATGCTGAACTGGCTGAGCAATTAATGTCTGGCGTCATAGAAGCGAGAAATTTTGCTTTAGAAAAAATTGGTATTGTAAAAAAACCTGCGGCATTATTTAGTGGTGATATCCAACTTACCGCATTGAGCCCAAATGGAAATATTAATGTTTTATTAGGTGACTTTACTGGTCATGGTTTGCGATCTTCCATCGGTGCTATTCCTCTTGCTGAAACGTTTAGAGTCATGACTAAAAAAGGCTTTTCATTAATTGAAATTATCACCCAAATTAATCATCAGCTTTATGATTTATTACCAACAGATTTATTTCTAGCTGCTTCATTTGTCACCATTTCTAGCCATGATTCATCCGCATATATATTTAATGCGGGTTTACCTGAAGCTTATATTTTTGATGATAAAGGGGAGATAAAGCATAAAGTATTATCTTGTCACCCGCCTATGGGAGTGTTGCCTAAGTTAATTGAAGATGTAAATTTAAAAGTCATTACGGTTGAAGAAAACGATCGGATCGTCCTGATCAGTGATGGCATTGTTGAAGCACATAATGAACAAGGGGAAATGTTTGACTTTGAAAGATTTGAACAGGCAGCCAAGCTAGGAATACAAACTGAAAATGTCAGTAAAACGGTATTGTCAGCGGTCAATGAGTTTTGTCAGAACATGGAGCAAGAAGATGATATTTCGCTCATTGATATTCCTTGTGGAGGTTGGCATCAAACTTTTGCAGTTCATCAGCTTGATGGTTCACCGTCTGAAAATAAAAATACTAACCAAATAGTCGATAACACAGCTTCATGGACTTGGTCGTTACATCTAACCGGCCAACATCTAGCAAAAGTTAACCCTATCCCTGTTGCGATGAACCAAATACATGAAATTGAAGGCAATGCTGAGCATTGGCAAAGCCTGTTTACTATCCTTACTGAGTTGTTTATCAATTCTTTAGATCATGGTGTTTTAGGCCTTAGTTCTGATTTAAAAAGTAGTGCAGAAGGTTTTGCTGAATATTTTAGTGAAAGAGAGCGCAGATTGAAAAGGCTATCCTCTGGTTTTATTGATTTACAGCTAAGATATTTTACCCATGAAACTGGCGGCAGAATTGAAGTAAGAATTCAAGATAGTGGTAAAGGTTTTGAGCATAAAGAAATTATGAATGCTGGCTCAAATAATGAAAACCACCAGCAACTTAGTGGGCGAGGTATCGAATTAGTAAAACAATTATGTGAACGCTTAACTTATCAGGAAAGGGGCACGTTAGTTGAAGCCTCTTACACTTGGAGTTGATGATAATGGAAGCGCTTAATTGAATGTACTTGTGGTAGATGATAACAATTATATTCGACAAGTTATTTCAACTATGGTTGAGCATAGTGGTTATATTGCTTTTATCGCTAATGGCCATTTACAGACATTAGATATACTTGCAAATGAACAGATAGACTTAATTTTAATGGACATAGAAATGCCAGAGGTAGATGGTTTTGAGTTAACTAAGCGCATTAGAAAGCTATATCCTATTTGGTTTCCTATCATTTTTTTAAGTTCAAATGATACAGATGAATACTTTGAAAAAGGCATTGATGCAGGTGGCGATGATTATTTAACTAAACCGGTTAAACAAGTCATTTTATCTGCAAAACTCAAAGCAATGGCACGAATATTTAACATGCAAGGCGAACTTGAGTTAGTTAATAAAAAACTAGAGTTGTTAACACTACTCGACCCTTTGACTCAAATATATAACAGACGAGGTTTGAAGAAATCTTTGTTAAAAGCATGGCAGGTAAATAAAAGGCAACAAGGAGAGTTGTCTATATTAATGATTGATATTGATTATTTTAAACCGTACAACGATCACTATGGTCACCCTCAAGGGGATAAATGTTTAATTGATGTAACAAAAACATTAGTTGAATCTCTTAATCGTGAAACCGATGTGATTGCTCGTTATGGAGGAGAAGAGTTTGTTATTATTTTACCTTTTACTCCTCTTGATGGCGCTAGGTTTAAGGCTAAAGAGTTGAAAACCTTGCTAGAAAAAACACAGATTCAACACCAATACTCTAGTGTATCGCAGTATGTATCTGTCAGCATTGGTATTTCAAATACGGTTCTTGGTGCAAATGAAGTAAATGAATTAATTAAACAAGCTGATGACGCACTTTATCAAGCAAAAGCGAATGGACGTAATCAGTATTGTTTATTTACAAATACTTAAGATTATTTTTAAAGAAGTGAATTTTATCTACTAAACTAATATTAATTAAAGTGATTTTTCAGAATCATCACTCTAATCATCAAAATAGGGATGTATTGAATATGTCAAAACCTCTGGTTCTAATCATTGACGATGATCGTGATTATCTTTTGCTGTTAACTGAAGCACTCGAAGGTGAATTTGAAGTTAAATGTGCGGGAAATATTAAAGAAGCTGAAATGCTGGTTGAAGAAATAAGTTTATTTGATATTGCTTTAGTTGATGAATACATCGGTGATGATAAAGGCTCTCAATGGATTAAAGAGAAATCAATACACGGTAATGTTGCCACTTCTTTTGTTCTATATTCAGGTTTAGCTACAGAAGATGCCATATTAAAAGGCTTGGAGTGTGGAGCAGATGATTTTCTAGCAAAACCAATATCCTTACTTGCCTTAAATAATAAATTAAAAAAACTCATTACTTATCAAAATAAAATTCATGATTTTGAAAGCGAAATTACCTCTAAAGATCGCGTAATAAACATTTCCATGGCTCAAGCATCTAAATATGGCAGTTGCATGCAGCTAACGTCTAAACTCAATCAGTGCTTTACTTTAGAAAAAATTAGAGATGAAGTTTTTTCTTATCTTTATAGTATGAACTTGCAAGGTTGTATTGCTTTCTACCCAATAAATGAGCCGCCACTATTTTTTAGTTCAAAAAATGGCTTTTGCTCGCCTGTGGAAAAAGGCGTAATGGAGTTATTAAAAGTTAAGTCGAGGCTTTATCGTTTTGGCACTCGAACAATCTTCAATCACTCATTAGTTTCAATTCTTATTCTAAATCTTGAAGATGGCACCATAGATACAGACATTTATATTGATGCATTAGCTTCGGTCATTGAATGTATTGGTGCAAGAATGGAGTTTTTAACCTACAAAACATCATTAGTCAAAGTTCAAGGGCAGATACAGCAGGCGGTGCATGCTACTAAAAAAATGATTGAAATATCAAAGCATCATCAACAAGAGATTATGAATGAAATTGTTCAAAAGATTGGGATGAGTTTTCACGTACTTGATATGAATGAAGAACAAGAAGAGTACCTTACCACGCTTGTACATAACTCATTAAAAAAACATAGTCAGGATGACGTTAACTTTTTTGAAGTCACTCAGTTACTAGATAATGCTTTATCAAGTGTTGATGAATTAAAATCATTAAATAGTGAGCAATCTGACCAAGTTGATGAAGATGAAGATGAGGATGAACTATTTTGAAAAACTTAGAATTGTTATCACTTAACTCTATTCCATTTCCTGTTTTTAAAGTGAATTATGCAGGCGATATTATCAATTTAAATGCTTTTGCTGAAAATCTTTCAGGTTACAATAAAGTTGAATTAGTGGGAGAAAAAGTAGAAAGGTTAGTTCCTGAACATTTAGCCAAAGGACATGTTAAGCACTTTAAAGGTTATCAACCAGGATCAGGAAGTTTGACCGCAGGGAGAAATGTTCAACTCTTGACTAAAACCGGTGACATTATTGGGTGTTGTTTGCGGGTTTCAGATATAGAGGGAGGATATATTGCTTATTTAACTGAAACTCAAACTCAAACTCTAACTCAAACATCAGAAGTTTTAACTTCGAATCATCTATTTTCGGGTGCTAAAAAAATATTAAATGGCATTGATGAAGCTTTTTGGGAGTGGGATATAGAACAAGATATTATTTGTTTATCAGCACCAATCATGGCGATGCTGGGCTATGAAAAGGTTTCATTTACAGGTCATAAATCTTTTTGGGAAAAGCATGTTGCTAGCCAAGAGTTAGAAAATTTTTACGAGCAAATTAATGTCCATATTGCAGGAAAGATCCCCTGTATCTCTATGACTTATCCAGTAACGACTAAAAATAATGAAGAAAAATGGATCCGTTGTGTTGGTAAAGTGCTCGAATATAAGAATGATCGGGCATATAAAATGTTTGGCTCTGTTAAAGATGTTACTGAGTCGCACTATATGTTGCAACGACTAAAAAAACGCAACAGTTACTTGGTGCTAGCTGAGCGATTAAATGACTCAGGTCATTGGCGCATTGATTTAAAAACTGATGAACTGTTTTGGTCTAAAGGCATATATACAATTCATGGGGTGACACCCAAAACGTATCAACCAACAGTTGAGTCTGCCCTGGCTTTTTATGATGAAAGTGAAGCCAAGCATATAGCATCATTGATTGAACAAGCGGTTATTGATAAAAAAGGCTTCCATCATAAAGGTGCCATTACACAACCGTCAGGAAAAAAAATCAAAGTAGAGTTTCTCAGTGAAGTTGAGCTTGATGATAATGGTAGAGCTGTTGCAATTTTTGGTGTTTTTAAAGATATTACTAAAGCAGAAGATGTTTTTGAAAAATTAAAACTACTTGCCATGGTAAATTACACCATTAAGGTGCCAATTTTCTTTATTGATGAAGAAGATAATATTGTTTACCAAGATTTATCACCCCAAACAGGTAATGAAAGTTCAGTTCTGTTTAACTATATTAATTTTAGCATTACTGAGTATTTGAACTTTAAAAAGAAAACCAAAAAAGTAGGGCAGATTAAGAAAACAAATATCAGTTTTGATAACTATAACTCGGTCTTCGACTTATCAATTACTTTTGAGGCTGATGAAGGAATATATATTTGGATTGTTGAGAATGTCACTGAAAAGTTTAGAAAAGATCAACAACAAATAATTAGCAATAGGCTAGCATTATTAGGTAATACCTTTGGCAACGTCTCACATGACATTAATAATGTACTTGGCGTGGCATTAGGTGCTATAGAAATGTTAGAGCTTAAATTTTCTCAAGGCCAGCAAGATATTTCAGGTTATATTGAGCGCGTTAAAAATGCTATCGATAAAGGGAAAAGTGTAACTGAAAGATTGTTAGCTTTTACAAGAAAACCTACCGTCAAAGTGGTTGAATTTGACCCTATTCAAGACATTGAAGATAATAAATATTTATTTAAACAACTGCTTTTAAGCACCATCGATTTTACTTTTAACTTTGAAGATTTTCACTGTCAAATTAAATTTCCGCAAGGGGAATTTATCAATATATTGCTTAACTTGGTGTTAAATGCTCAAGACGCAATTAGAGAACAAGGGCTTATTGGTAAAATAGAAATATCAGCGAACATAAATGAAGCCGGTCGGCTTGAAATTCACGTAAAAGACAGTGGCGTAGGAATAAAACAAGAAAATTTAGCACGTATTTTTGATCCGTTTTATAGCAGTAAATCGGTTAACAAAGGTAATGGTATCGGTCTAGCTAACGTTTATAGCACTATTTACAAACATAATGGTCAAGTTCAGGTTTCAGGTACAAGTGATTTTGGTGGTGCACAATTCACTTTAATATTTAAGTGTCGACTTACCGATCATAGAACTATAGTCGCTGAGAAACGACAAGGATTAGGCATCGCAGAAAAATCGATTCTAATTCTTGATGATGAAGTCAGTATTGCTGAGTTTATTGCATTATTTTTAGAAAGTGAAGGCGCTATTACTAATCATGCAACAAGTAAAGAGTCGCTGGTAGCTCATTTAGCATCCTCTCAACACTATGATATTTTTATTACTGATATGATCTTGCCTGATATCTCAGGGCGTGATGCTGTTGGCCTTGTTTTAGCTAAGTTTCCTGAAATAAAAATATTTTCAATCAGTGGCTATATTGCTGAAGAAGATAAAAAATGGACCTACCCAGTCCTTAGGAAGCCTTTTAACTCTAAAGAACTCGCCAAGTTTTTGATAGAAAATTAGTTTAAGGATAAATGAATGAATCCAAAAGACTATGGAGCTAAAACTGAGCTAGTTAGAGACAACTTATTGAGTATATTTTGGTTAAATAAAACTAATGTTATGATATTTTTTATCATAATATTATGTAGTATTCCTTATAGCTTAAATTTGTTGGGTGTAGATTTTTCATCAAAAGTTGTTCCATTAACCAACGATAGTATTGTTAATGGTAAGGTAATTACCGAGCAATTATTTCAAGCTGTATCTGGAGCTCTTCACCATGCATTACTCGAGTGGAGTGCTGTAGTTTTAGCTGCACTAGCAACATTTGTTTCATTTTTGCATTACCGAATAAACAAAGATATCACCATTCCTATTATTGGTTTAGCACTATTTAGTGCAGGTGTAGTTGATGCTTTTCATACCTTAGCCGCAACAAGAATTATATCTGCTAGTGCACCTAATACTGACTTTATTCCCTTTACTTGGGCTCTTTCTCGTGTTTTTAATAGTTTTATTATGCTGCTAGTTGCGGGATTTAGTTTATGGTTTTCAGCCAAACATCATAAAAATGTTAACCAAAATACTCGTGCTAAACTTTTTTTTTCTGCAGTGATACTCTTTGGTGGCATCTCTGCCATTGTTGTTTTTATGGCAGCATCAAGTCAGTCTTTGCCACAGACTATGTTTCCAAATGCAATTGTTACTCGTCCTTATGATGTACTCCCTTTAGCTCTTTTTTTCTGCTGTGGTATTTTTTATTGGCTTTGGTATATACAAAGACCTTCAATAATACGCTTCGCTCTATTTCTTAGTATTTTTCCTGAAGCCGCCACTCAGCTTCATATGGCTTTTGGCTCTACTTCATTATTTGATAATCACTTTAATATTGCACATTTTCTAAAGAATGTTGCCTATGGCAGCATACTTGTCGGGTTATTAATCGATATTATAAATAATCGAAAATATACTGAGAATGAGTTGGAGGAAGTAACTGCCACGGCTTATCAATCATCTAATCAAAGTGACTTATCAAATAAACTGAAATTAAATCCTGTTCGTTGGTCATTAGGCTTTAAGGTGCCACTTGCTGGTTTTGTCTTATCCTTAACTATTGCTTTAGTGGTTGGCATCACATTTTATAAAGAAAGCTATCAATTAGTTATTGATAAAGAGGTGACAGAGTTAAAACTAGAGTCTCAAATTATTGATACATTGTTTACCAGTTATTACTTTCAAGGTGTAAATGACCTTAAGTTTTTAAGTGGAGTTCCTCCTATTAAAAAAATAAGAGAAGCTGAACAGTTAAATGATAAAGAATCGTTTGAGCTATGGAGAAGTCGTTTACAGGTTATTTTATTTGAGCTATTTAAAACAAAAGTTAGCTATAAAAATATTGGCTATTTTCTTAATGATACATCACCACCTATCATTGCTTTTGAAAGAACATCTCAAGGGGTTAAAGATGTCAATCTTGATTCTTTAACTCATCGGTTTGATGACGTCACTAATATTAATTCTTCAACTGACTTGATCAGGACAAGCTTAAATGAAAGCCTATTGAGTATTGTATTTCCTGTTATAGATGATACTGAAAATAAAGCGCTCGCATACATTGAAGTAACCCTTGATCTTCGCCTCTATCTTCAAAATTTGCAAAAAAGCGCCTTAAAGAATATTAATCTTTTTTTAGCTAGAAATGACGGTGAGATCATTTACTTTCCTAAGGATGGTGTTGCTAAAGAAAAGACCAGCTTTATCCAAAAGCAATACCCTAGTTTAATTGATGTAATGAGAACCTATGATGATGGATATAAAACGGTTAATAGCGCGTTTTCAAAATTAGAAAACAGCAGTATCACAATTTATAGTCAATCAAATTTCTCATGGGGGAAAGACATTTTACCCCTACATTTATTTGTTGAAAGCCGAAGTGAAAACTTTTTATTAGCTGTTAATAATATGCGTTATCGAGCTATTTTATTAGGATTTTCCCTTGCGATATTAAGTTTAGGGTTATCTGTGTTTGCTGCAAGAAAACTGATTCAACCATTATCAGACATGACAAAAGCTCTAAAAAATTATGAGAAAACTGGGAATATTAATGCTTTACCTGTTTCTGAAAAAGATGAAATAGGCTTACTGGCTCGTGCTTTTCATAATTTACTGTTTACCGTAGAGCAGCAATTTGAGCAGCAACAGATAGCAACAGTTGATGCTATCGACGCTAATGCTAGATTAACAAGCATTGTTAACTTTATTCCTGATGCTGTGATAAATATTGATGCTAAAGGATTTATTATTTCATTTAATAAAGCAGCAGAAAGAATTTTTGATTATCAAGCGCAAGAGGTATTACAACAGAATATTTCGATGCTAATGCCTCTTACTCAAGGAAATGAACATGATAGTTTTATCAAACAATACATTCAAACAGGTAAAAGTCACATCATTGGAGTTGGGCGTGAGCTAACGGCAGTACGTAAAGATGGCGAAGTATTTCCTATGCATTTAAGTATAAGTCGAGTGGAAACACCACAAGGAGTGGTTTTTACCGGACTTATTAGGGATTTAACAGCAAGTAAATTATTAGAGGCAGAAAAAGAACGAGGGGATTTGGCAACCCAAGAGTTGGCTTGGCGTTTAAACTTTGCTCTATCAGCACCGAATATTGGTGTTTGGGAATATCAAATAAAGACTCAACAATTAAGTTGGGATGAAAGAACTTTCGCTTTATATGGCCGACATGATAATGAAAATGATTTACCTGATGATATTTGGCAACAGAGCTTAAGTGATAAACAGCAAGACATTTATCAAGCAAAAATGGCAATGATTATTGCAACAGGTGAAGATTTACATCATCAGTATGATATTAGTTGGCCTGACGGATCAAAGCATTACTTAGAGCTTCATGCTCGTTTGATTGAAGACCAAAATGGAAATAACTCAAGAATTGTTGGTACTCACCAAGATATTACCGAGCAAAAGAAACTTGCTACTTTAAAACAGACTGCACTAGATTTAGCGGAAGATTCGTTACGTTTAAAGTCAGAGTTTTTAGCTAGCATGAGTCATGAAATTCGAACACCAATGAATGGTGTTCTTGGTATGTTAGGTTTGTTGGAACAAAGCTCATTAAATAAACAGCAGCAGCATTATACTGAATTAGCTAGCTCAAGTGCTCAATCATTACTGACTTTAATTAATGACATTCTTGATTTTTCTAAGATAGAGGCTGGAAAGCTTGATTTAGAAGTGCTTGATTTTGATATACGTAATCAACTGGGACAATTTGCAGAATCTATGGCTTTTAGAACACAAGATAAAGGCCTTGAGCTTATTCTGGATCTTTCAAAAATAAATTACTCAATGGTAAAAGGAGACCCTAGTCGTATTAGGCAAATATTATCTAACTTGGTCGGCAACGCCATTAAATTTACCGATAATGGTGAAATCATTATAAAAGCGAGTGTGATTGAATTTGGTGAGCGATTAAAGTTTCTATGTGAAGTATCAGACACTGGCATTGGTATACCACAAGGTAAAATTAAGGACTTATTTGATTCTTTCACACAAGTGGATGCTACGACTACTCGGAAGTATGGTGGTACTGGCTTAGGTTTATCCATAGCCAAACAACTCTCTCAGTTAATGGGAGGGAATATTAACGTTATAAGCGAAGTAGGCAAAGGTAGCTGTTTTAGCTTTTCCATTGAATTAGAAAAAAGTAATCTTTCTCAAATTGTGATGCCAAAGGTTGATATCAAAGGTACACAAATTCTTATCGTTGATGATAATGAGACTAACTTAACGGTATTAAAGGCGCAATTAGAAATTTGGGGCGCGATTGTTACCCAAGCGAATGATGGTTTTGAAGCTCTTAATCAAATAGAAAAAAATGAAAGTAATAAATTTGCAGTTGCCATTCTTGATATGCAAATGCCAGGCATGGATGGGGCAACATTAGGAAGGTCATTAGTTGTTCATAAAAAATGCAGTAACCTGAAACTTATCATGATGACATCAATGAGTGAACGAGGTGATGCAGCCTTTTTTGCAAAAATTGGTTTTTCTGCATACTTTCCTAAACCTGCAACTACTTCTGATTTGTTTGATGCTTTATCGGTAGTTTTAGATGATAGTGAAGCACTAGAAATGGCTACTCCTTTGGTAACGCGTCATAACTTACCTAAAAATAAATATGATAAGGATGGTTCATTTATCAAGAAAGAATTACCGAATAAAACGAGAATATTATTGGTTGAAGACAATAGAATTAATCAAGCGGTAATTCTTGGGATTTTATCTAACAGTGGTTTAAAGGCCGATGTCGCTGGAAATGGTGTCGAAGCATTAAACTTGTTAAATAACTCGTTAGATGATGTACCTTATGAGATTATTATTATGGATTGTCAAATGCCAGAACTTGATGGCTACGACACGACAAAAGCTATCCGTAATGGTGAAGGAAAGGCAATTCATGTTGATATCCCTATAATTGCTATGACAGCTAATGCAATGAAAGGAGATAAAGAAAAATGCTTAGCAGCTGGAATGAATGACTATGCAACAAAGCCAGTTGATTCGGTTGTTTTGTTAGAAAAACTAAATCATTGGCTTAACAATAAAAACCATGAAGATGAAGAATCAACTAATAATAAAACCGTTGACTCGGCGATAGAAAAACGTGAAGAGAAACCAGACTTAGTTGAGGCATCACCAGACAACCTACCCATTGAAACCGTTGTTTGGCAGAAACAAGAATTTTTACAGCGTATTCGTCATAATAAAAAAATTGCCACAAAATTGATTTCGCTTTTTTTAGAGGATTCCCCTGCACTTATAAGTAAAATTATTACGGCAATTGAGCAGAAACAACATCAAGAAGTCCTTGATTGCTCACATAAATTGAAAGGTTCTACTAAAAACCTTGGTGGTCAAAAACTAGCATATGCTATTGAGAAAATAGAGAGTTTAATTTGTGCTGACCAAGAACATGAGATTGGAAAGTGTAAAGATGACATGGTTAGGGAGTTCGAGCTGCTTTGTCATGAGCTAAAGAGCTTTGAGCTTGTTGTTTGATCCAGTTAATAAAGTTATGTATTGAGGAGATAGAATGGCAGATAAGCCTATAAGTAATGAAACTGCATATACGATTTTAGCTGTGGATGATGCTAAAGACACCTTAATGCTATTAGAATTTGACCTTACGGAAGCCGGCTTTAATGTTCTCACAACGGAATCAGGTGAAGAAGCGCTAAAAATAATAGCAGAGAATAAGGTTCATTTACTCCTACTTGATATGTATATGCCGGGCCTTTCAGGTTTGGCAACTTTGCAAAGTGTTAAAGCCGAGCCAACCTTAGCACATACCCCTGTGATCATGCTGTCAGCTTCTGAGAATGAAGACGAAATTGTTGCTGCATTAGAGTCAGGGGCTGACGACTATGTTACCAAGCCTTATTTAGCTAAAGTACTTTTAGCACGGATTAAAACTTCGCTACGTTTGATGGAAAAAACATTGCAACTTGAACAGTTGGCTCGTACAGACTTTCTGACACAACTTAATAACAAAGGAAGTTTTGAAGAGTTTGTTTTTAAAGCAATCAGCCAAGCTAAACGAAATGACGAAGAACTCTCTATTGCTATGTTTGACATCGATTTTTTTAAAAAAGTAAATGATAGTTTTGGTCATGAGGCTGGTGATAAGGCTTTGGTTGATTTCGCTTGTTTGATGAAAGAAAGCTTTAGAGATTATGATATTCTTGCTCGAATAGGTGGCGAAGAATTTGCCGTTTGCATGCCAAATACTGAAATTGCTGATGCCTATATTGCTTGTGAGCGTTGTAGGGTATCACTTGAAAAACATGTAATTATTTCTGATTCCATTGAAGGTCAACAATCATTTAAAATTACAACAAGCATTGGCCTCACGTCTGCTAAAGGTCACTTACTAGATTATGAGTCGTTAATGAGAGTTGCTGATTATGGGTTATATGAAGCGAAAGAAAATGGTCGTAATCAAACTATAGCGGAAACCCCCCATAGTGAAGAAGTCGTTGATGACGTTTTAGTCATAGACGAAAGCCTTCAAGATTTAACTGAAAAAAATACATTAAGTGAAAATACAGAAGAATATCCGGGTATTGATTACCAAGTAGGGATAAATAATGTATTAGGTGACGCAGAGCTATTTCGAGAAATTTTAATCATGTTTTATCAAGATCATGGTAGTAATAGAGACGAGATCGCTCTGGCTCTAAAGAAAGAGGATCATCTAGATGTTAAGCGTTTAGTTCATACCTTAAAAGGGGTTGCCTGTTCAGTAGGAGCAATGAAACTTTTTGAATATTGTAAAGCATTGGATGTTGCTCTTAATCAAAATGAAAAAGAGCAGTATTGGTTGTTATTTGAACCACTCGCCCAAGAGCTAGTTAAAATTGTTCAAGGTATAGAAACTAAGCTATGTTAAATGATCTGCCATGACTTCACTTGTAAATTTACTTTTAACCAAGCTGTAATTTTTGTTCCCATGGGTAATCAATAGAGTGACTGATTGGATTTAAAATATTAATTGTTTAATAAAAATATCGGTTACGTAGTGCAGTTATTAACGCGGTGGTGACCATCTAAAGAATGGTCACTGCTCACACGTTTGTCACTGACAGGAAGGTACGTTCCAATTTAGTTGACAGAGAAGCAGTAACTACAAGCGAGCATTGGATAATATGCACTCTATGGAACTTACGAGATAAAGAGTAAAAAACTCAAAATCTTTATATATCTATTTCAATGGTTATATTAGAAGTAGGATAGGCACAGCAGGTAAGTATTTCATTGTCCCCGACATAAGCTAACGGGTACTGCCGATATTCAACAGTACCTTGCTTTAAAGAACAACGACAAGCGCCACAAAATCCGTCTCTACAGTGGAAGGGCGATTCGATATTTTCTCTTTCTAAAGTATTTAGTATAGTTTTATCTTCTTCATGAAACGCTACTTCACAATTTTCGACAGTAATACTAAAAGACATAAGCGTTATAAATCAAAGTCGTCAAAATCATCACTTGATACGGATGAGTCAACTTGTCCAACTAAATAGCTAGAAATTTCAGTTTCTTGAGGAGCAACTTGTACGTTGTCGCTGACTAAATAGGCATTCATCCAAGGTAGAGGGTTACTCTTTATTGAGAATGGGGCATCAAAGCCAATAGCGGCAAGACGTTGATTAGAAATGTACTCAATATACTGATTTAATATTTCAGCATTTAAGCCGATCATTGAACCATCTTTAAATAAATATTGTGCCCATTCTTTCTCTTGTTCAACGACATCCATGAATATTTTAAAACCTTGCTCTTTCATTTCTTGAGCAACAATTTGCATTTCTGGATCGTCTTTACCCGACATCCAGTTATTAAGAATATGCTGAGTGCCAGTTAAATGTAGTGCTTCATCACGTGCTATCAATTTAATGATTTTAGCATTACCTTCAAGCAATTCGCGCTCTGCAAAAGCAAATGAACAAGCAAAACTAACATAAAAACGAATAGCTTCAAGTGCATTTACTGAGCAAACGGCTAAATATAAGCGTTCCTTTAACTTACGGGTAGATACTTCCAGTTGCTCACCATCAACGTCATAAGTGCCTTCACCTTGAGATTGTAATAGTTGAGTCGTAATGATCACGGCATCAAAATATTTGGCTATGCTTGATGCACGTTTTAAAATAGCAGGGTTGACCATAATATCATCAAACACTTCACTCGGATCAGTGAATAAGTTACGTAATATATGGGTATAAGAGCGAGAGTGAATAGTTTCACTAAACGCCCATGTTTCAACCCAAGTTTCTACTTCAGGTAAAGAAACTAAAGGAAGTAATACTGCGTTTACCGAACGAGCAGCCATGCTATCTAGTAACGTTTGGTATTTTAAATTAGAGATGAAAATATGTTTTTCTGACGCGGTTAAACTTTGCCAATCAGCTCTATCCTTAGACACATCAACTTCTTCTGGTCGCCAAAAAAACGAAAGCTGCTTTTCTATTAACTTTTCAAAAGCCATAAAGCGTTGTTGATCGTAACGAGAAACATTAACACTGTTACCCATAAACATTGGCTCTAATAAAGCATTGTTTGGGGATTGGTTAAATGTGGTGTAGGTCATTTAAAGCTCCTGGAACAAATAAATTAATTTGAATTACTTGTTCGAATATTGGCGAAGGAAATTATTATTTTTATTGTGTATTAGCTATTTCAATTAATTTTTCATGAAAAATAGAAAAGCAGGGCAGTGATAGCATTAATAACTATCACTGCGAACCTTTATATTTTACAAGCACCACCGGCGCAATCATCATCTTCAGTTTCTATTTGACTATCTGCAGCACCATCACGAGTGTTGTGGTAATACATGGTTTTTACGCCCAATTTATAAGCCGTTAGAATGTCTTTTAGAATTTGCTTAACTGGAACTTTGCCACCATCAAATTTTGCTGGGTCATAGTTGGTATTCGCAGATATAGTTTGATCGATGAACTTCTGCATAATCCCAACAAGTTGCAAATACCCGTCATTACTTGGAATATTCCATAGTAATTCATAGTTGCCTTTCAGTTTTTCATATTCAGGAACAACTTGTTTTAAAATTCCATCTTTACTGGCTTTAATGCTGATCAAGCCTCTTGGAGGCTCAATACCATTGGTTGCATTTGATATTTGTGACGATGTTTCTGAGGGCATTAAGGCAGAAACTGTTGAGTTTCTTACCCCATGCTGCTTAATGCTTTCACGTAACCCTTCCCAATCTAAATGAAGCTTTTCTCCGGTAATATTATCGATTTCTTTTTTGTAAGTATCGATAGGTAAAATACCTTGAGATAAGCGTGTTTCATTAAATTTTGGACAAGCACCTTGTTCAATAGCTAATTTGTTTGACGCTTTTAATAAGTAATATTGGATCGCTTCAAAGGTTTTATGGGTTAAGTTATTAGCACTACCATTTGAATAGTAAACACCATTTTTTGCTAAATAGTATGCATAGTTAATAACACCCACACCAAGTGTACGACGGCCCATGGTAGCATTGTATGCTGCCGGCATTGGATAGTTCTGATAATCAAGCAAGCTATCTAATGCACGTATCGCTAAATCAGCTAAGTCTTCTAATTCATCTAAAGAATCAATAGCGCCTAAATTAAAAGCAGAAAGAGTGCATAAGGCAATTTCGCCATTTTCATCGTTAACTTCTTCCATTGGCTTAGTTGGCAATGCAATTTCTAAACATAAATTACTTTGACGTATAGGTGCTACCGTTGGAATAAATGGACTGTGAGTATTACAGTGATCAACGTTTTGTAAGTATATACGGCCAGTACTTGCACGCTCTTGGGCAAATAATGTAAATAATTCAATTGCTTTAATGCACTTTTTACGAATAGAGTCATCAGCTTCGTATTGTAGATACAACTGTTCAAACTTCTCTTGGTCTTCAAAAAACGCGTCATATAAACCAGGTACGTCGCTTGGGCTGAACAGAGTGATAGAGCCGCCTTTAATTAGGCGTTGGTACATCAATTTATTAAATTGCACACCATAATCTAAATGGCGAACGCGGTTTTCTTCAACACCACGGTTATTCTTTAATACTAATAAACTTTCAACCTCTAAATGCCATAACGGGTAGAATAGTGTTGCTGCACCACCACGAACACCACCTTGTGAACAGCTTTTTACTGCTGTTTGAAAGTGCTTATAAAAAGGAATACAACCTGTATGAAATGCTTCACCATTACGAATTGAGCTACCTAATGCGCGAATTCTTCCGGCGTTAATACCAATACCAGCACGCTGGGAAACATATTTTACAATAGAGCTAGTTGCCGCATTGATAGAGTCGAGGCTGTCACCACATTCAATGAGTACACAAGACGAAAATTGACGTGTTGGTGTACGGACACCAGCCATGATTGGTGTTGGTAATGAAATTTTAAAAGTAGATATCGCGTTATAAAAACCTTCAATATACTTTAAACGTGTTTCTTTAGGGTATTTAGCAAATAAACATGCGGCAACAAGTATATATAAGAATTGAGCACTCTCATAAATTTCACCGGTTACGCGATTTTGTACTAAATATTTACCTTCAAGCTGTTTTACAGCGGCATAACTGAAATCTAAGTCACGACGATGTACTAATAAAGCTTCCATTTGCTCAAATTCATCTTGAGTATAATCAGCTAATAAGTGTTGATCGTATTTTCCGGCTTCAACAAGTTTTATTACATGTTCGTAAAGTTTTGGCGGCTCGAATTGGCCATAAGCTTTTTTACGTAAGTGGAAAATAGCTAAACGAGCAGATAAAAATTGATAATCTGGGCTTTCTTCTGAAATTAAATCAGCAGCAGATTTGATGATCGTTTCATGAATATCTGCGGTCTTTATACCATCGTAAAACTGAATGTGGGATTTTAACTCAACTTGAGACACCGAAACGTTATCAAGGCCTTCAGCGGCCCAAGCAATAACTTGGTGAATTTTTTCTAAGTCGATAGGTTCTTTTCTGCCGTTGCGTTTGGTTACAAAAAGATTGTTATTCATGAATGACCTGTAAATCTATTATTGTTTTAATTATCCAGAAGGAATGCATATTCATTTCCCCTTTAGATTATTTACTCAACTTTATTATTGTTTTCTTAATAGTTGCTTGTTTAGTAAATACACTATATCTAGGGGTAAACTAAAAACTAATCACAAGATAATGAGGTTTAGGTATTTTTGCAAGCACAAAAAAAAACATAATTTTGTTGCAGAATTTAAGAGAAAATGTTCGGTTAGTAACAACTAACTTAGTAGGGCTAATTGTTTTTGATTTCTCTAAAAGGCAAACTTTTTTTGTTTTTTTTTAATTGTATTTAGCACTAATTTTTTTTTACTTATAACTTTTATTTATTAAGAATTAATGATTAAACATAGTAAGAAAATTAAGCAATACAGTTGAGTAGCTCTTCAGGTGAGTTGATTAATAAATCAGCTCCCCATTCATAACAATTGTCATCGGCTTTTATATAACCCCATTTAGCAACAATGGATAGCATATTTGCATTATTCCCTGCTTGAATATCACGTAAAGCATCACCAACATACCAGCAATTAGAGGGGATAACGTTTAACAACCTGCAAGCATGTATTAGCGGTAGAGGGTGAGGTTTACGCTCTGGTAAACTATCTCCTCCTATCATGACCTGGCTTTGTATTAACTCATCAAAATTAGGCAGTAATATCTGTGTTAACCCTTCAGGTTTGTTGGTGACAATACCCCAAGGAATATTTAGTGCACTCAATGTTGCTAGCACTTTTGATACACCACTATATAAGCATGTATGTTTAGCAATGTTATCTTGATAATATTGCAAGAACTCAGCTCTAAGCTGATCATAATCAAAATAAGCAAGCTTTTCTTTAAAACCTAGTTCGAGTAAGCCTTTTGCGCCGTCTGAAGCTACTGGTCGGTAATCTTTACGAGCAACAAGAGGCAAGCCATGTTTAGCCAATACGTAGTTGAGTGCTTCACCTAAATCATTCGCGGTATCAAGTAAAGTGCCATCTAAATCAAATAAAACGGCAGCAGGTAGAGACTTAGTATTTGTCATGACCTATTAAACCTTTTGACAACATAAGATGTAATTTACATCCAATGATGGGATGAGTTTGTGATTTTCAGTCAAAGGGTTGTAATGAATGCCTGCTGCATCAATACATTTAAGATCAAAGGATTCAGCCCAACCAATAAGTGTAGAAGGGCGAATAAAATGCTCATGATCGTGCGTCCCATCAGGAACCAGTTTTAAAACTTTCTCTGCAGCAATAATAGCCAATAGGTAAGATTTTATGGTTTTATTTAATGTTGAGAAGAATACAAAGCCACCAGGTTTCACCATGTCACTACAGGCTTTAATAATAGATGCAGGGTCAGGAACATGCTCAAGCATCTCCATACAAGTTACTGCATCATATTTTTCAGGATTTTGCTGTGCCATTTCTTCGGCGGTGATTTTTTGATAATCAACTTTAATACCGCTTTCAAGAGCATGTAATTTAGCGACGTTAAGTGGCTCAGTTCCCATATCAATTCCGGTAACTTTCGCACCAAGCTTGGCTAAACTCTCTGCTAAAATGCCACCACCACAACCGACATCAATTATTTCTTTATCAAAGATATCTTGCAAATGCTGAACAATGAACTGCCGACGTAATGGGTTTATTTGATGTAGAGGCTTAAAGTCACCGTCTAATTCCCACCAATGGTTGGCTACTTTTTCAAATTTAGCGATTTCTTCTGGATTAACATTCAAAATATTGGTCATAACGGATTAACTTTCAGCATTTGGTGGCATGAGTGTAAACTAAAGTATGTATGAGTCCAACGCTTGATTAAGGCTATTTGATGTAAATCAAATGGAATCATTCATTGAACAGCACCTAGTTTGTATGAATTGTAAACAACCCAATGTTTCGTACAATTTACTGTTAAGTGGTGATGAAATATTAGGTAAAGTTAACAAAGGATTAGCTGTGATTTTTTAAGATTGAAATTAGCACTTGAAATAGATGATTAACCAGCGCAAAATGTTAGGTTATAAAGCAGTATAGTGAAGCTAATCTTTGTGTTAGTATTCTCTGTCTTGTAAAAATAATAATTTCGAAAATCATATTTAGGGATACCGTCGTTTTATGACCGATCTGGCAAAAAATATTGCTCCTATCAATATCGAAGATGAGCTTAAAAACTCCTATTTAGATTATGCGATGAGCGTAATTGTAGGGCGTGCATTACCTGATGTACGCGATGGTTTGAAACCTGTACATCGTCGCGTACTTTTTGCGATGAATGTTTTAGGTAATGATTTCAACAAACCCTATAAAAAATCAGCACGTGTTGTTGGTGATGTTATTGGTAAGTATCACCCTCATGGTGATACAGCGGTTTACGATACGATTGTTCGTATGGCCCAACCTTTCTCATTACGATATATGTTAGTCGACGGTCAAGGAAACTTCGGTTCAGTTGATGGTGATTCTGCGGCAGCGATGCGTTATACCGAAATCAGAATGGCGAAAATTGCCCATTCTATTTTGGCCGATCTTGATAAGGAAACCGTTGATTTTGTGCCTAACTACGATGGTACAGAACATATTCCGGCCGTAATGCCTACCCGTGTACCTAACCTTTTAGTGAATGGTTCATCTGGTATTGCTGTAGGTATGGCAACCAATATTCCACCTCATAACTTAACTGAGGTTATTAATGGTTGTTTAGCACTAATTGAAAACAGTGAAATATCTTTTGAAGAGTTACTTGGACATATTCCTGGACCTGATTTCCCAACTGCAGGGATTATCAGTGGCCGTGCGGGTATTGAAGAAGCTTACCGTACAGGGCGCGGAAAAATAAAAATTCGCGCTCGTGCAACAATTGAGTGTCATGAAACAACTGGTAAAGAAACTATTATCGTTCATGAACTTCCTTATCAAGTAAACAAAGCTCGTTTAATCGAAAAAATGGCTGAGCTTGTTAAAGATAAACGTCTTGAAGGTATTTCAGCGTTACGTGATGAGTCTGATAAAGACGGCATGCGTATGGTAATTGAAATCAAGCGTGGTGAAGTAGGTGAGGTTGTATTAAACAACCTCTATAAACTTACTCAAATGCAAGTGTCCTTTGGTTTGAATATGGTGGCATTAGCCAATGGACAGCCTAAATTATTCAATATTAAAGAGATGCTCGAAGAGTTTGTACTTCATCGTCGTGAAGTGGTTACTCGACGCACTATTTTCGAATTACGAAAAGCGCGTGAACGTGCACATTTACTAGAAGGTTTATCAATCGCATTAGCGAATATTGACCCGATCATCGAGCTAATCAAGACATCACCAACGCCAGCTGAAGCGAAAGAAAAGCTTATTGCTCAAGGGTGGGATTTAGGTAATGTTGCTGAAATGCTTGCCGCTGCAGGTGATGATGCTGCTCGCCCAGAATGGGTTGAAGAAGGTTTTGGTATTCGTGACGGTCAATATTTCTTAACCGTACAACAAGCACAAGCAATTCTTGATTTACGTTTACACAAATTAACCGGCTTAGAACATGAAAAAATCTTAGCTGAATATAAAGCACTACTTGATGTTATTGCTGAGTTATTACATATCTTAGGTTCGCCTGAACGCTTAATGGAAGTTATTCGTGAAGAACTTGAAGCTATTCGTGATGAGTTTGGTGATGAAAGACGTACTGAAATTACCAATGCATCTCATGATTTATCGCTTGAAGACTTAATTTGTGAAGAAGATGTTGTCGTAACCTTATCCCATGAGGGTTATGTTAAATATCAAATTTTAAGTGATTACCAAGCACAACGTCGTGGTGGTAAAGGTAAAGCTGCAACGAAGATGAAAGAAGAAGACTTCATCGAACGTTTATTAATTGCTAATACGCATGATACGATTTTATGTTTCTCAAATCGCGGCAAATTATACTGGTTGAAAGTGTTCCAGTTACCATTAGCCAGTCGTACTGCTCGTGGTCGTCCAATTGTGAATATTTTACCATTGGAGGCTGATGAACGTATTACCGCAATTTTACCGGTACGCGAGTATGAAGAAGATAAATACATCATCATGGCAACAGCATCAGGTACCGTGAAGAAAACAGCACTAACTGCTTATAAAAATCAACGTGCAAACGGTATTATCGCGCTTAATTTACGTGATGATGATACTTTAATCGGTGTAGATATTACTGACGGTTACAACGATATTATGTTGTTCTCTGATGCAGGCAAAGTGGTTCGCTTTAACGAAAAACTTCGCGATAGTGAAACCGGTGAAATTAAACTTGACGAAGAAACTGGTGAAGAACGTTGGGCATTAAAACCTATCGGTAGAACAGGAACTGGTGTTCGCGGTATTAAATTAGAGGAAGGCCAAAAAGTCATTTCATTAATTGTTCCTAAAAATGACGGACCAATTATGACTATAACTGAAAACGGTTATGGTAAACGCACGGCATTAACTGAATACCCAGCGAAGAGTCGTGCAACCAAAGGTGTTGTATCAATTAAAGTAAGTGATCGTAATGGCCCTGTAGTTGGTGCTGTGCAAGTTACTGAATTTGATGAAATTATGCTAATCACTGACAACGGTACTTTAGTGCGTACCCGTGTAAATGAAGTTAGCGTTATTGGTCGAAATACTCAAGGTGTTCGAATCATTCGTACCGCTGAAGATGAGCATGTAGTCGCTCTACAGCGTATTGATGAAATTGAAGAAGATGAAACTATTGATTCTGAAGGTGAAGGCTCTGAAAATGAAGCCTCTACTGTAGAAGGCTCAACAGTGCAAACTTCATCGAGCGAAACACCTCCTGAAGCTGAAAGTAATGAAGAACAACTCAGCGAAGGTGATAACGAATAGTTACCGCTAGGCAAATAAAAATAGGCGGTTTTAACCGCCTATTTTTTTGTCTTCAATAAGTATTTTCACTATATCGCTTGGTATAAATAAATATTACATAAATTAATAAGGGTTTAATCTCACATGTCTGCTATCTATAATTTCTGTGCTGGTCCTGCCATGTTACCGCAGGCGGTAATGAAAAAGGCTCAAGCTGAGTTTATCAACTGGCAAGGTACTGGAAGCTCGGTGATGGAATTAAGCCATCGCAGTAAAGAATTTATGGCGGTTGCCGCAAAAGCTGAAAGTGACTTACGTGAATTAATGGCCATTCCAGATAATTACAGTGTACTTTTTTGTCATGGTGGAGGGCGTGGCCAGTTTTCAGCTGTACCGTTAAATTTATTACCTCAAGGAAAGTCTGCCGACTATATTATCTCAGGCTCGTGGTCAAAAGCTGCTGCAACAGAAGCTGAGAATTATGGCCTAATAAATCGTATTGATGTCGTAAGTAAAACTGATGGTGCAACGCATGTTATGCCTAGCAAGGAATGGCATATTAACCCTGATGCAGCGTTCGTACATTACTGTCCCAATGAAACCGTTGATGGTATTGAGATGTTTGATATACCAGAAACCAACGGTGTGCCTTTAGTTGCAGATATGTCATCAACTATCTTATCTCATGAAATAGATGTTGAAAAATTTGGTCTTATCTATGCTGGAGCACAAAAGAATATTGGCCCGTCAGGTTTAACGATTGTAATTGTTCGTAATGACTTACTAGGTAATGCTCAACTAACTACGCCATCAATTATGAATTATCAGGTGTTAGCGAAGAACGATTCAATGTACAATACGCCGCCAACTTATGCTTGGTATTTAGCCGGTTTGGTTTTTGAATGGTTAAAAGAAGCAGGCGGTGTTGAAGCAATTGCGCGAGTGAACAAGCAAAAGGCAGAACTTTTATATAGCTATATTGATGAAAGTGATTTTTATCAAAACCCAATTGAGTCACAATTTCGTAGCTTAATGAATGTACCCTTTTGGCTTGCCGATGAAAACCTAAATACTGACTTTTTAGCGCAAGCTGAAGTACATGGCTTGATGGCACTGAAAGGTCATCGCATTGTCGGCGGTATGCGCGCAAGTATTTATAACGCTATGCCAATGGCTGGTTTAGAAGCACTTGTTGCTTTTATGAAAGATTTTGCTGCGAAGAATAGCAAATAAAATATTGTCGTAGGATGTTAACTCGGTTGTTAATACGCACAAACAACCCAAGAATAATCATGCTGTTTATCAAAAGTGATTAATAAAATCATGATAAAGCAAAATCAATTAACTGGAAGAGAAATGTCACAAGTAAAACAAACATTAACTATTACCACAGGCCTTGCCGGAAAAGTATCCGGAGATATCATTGTACCGGGTGACAAGTCATGTTCGCATCGCTCCATTATGTTCGGCTCTTTAGCCGAAGGAACCACACATGTTTCTGGTTTTTTACCTGGGCAGGATTGCCTAGCAACCATGAATGCGTTTAAAGCGATGGGCATACAAATTGAAGGGCCTGATGAGAATCAAAACGTGGTTATTCACGGTAAAGGTTTACACGGTTTAACGGCACCAAGTGCTGCGTTAGATATTGGCAACTCAGGCACTACTATTCGTTTAATGTCTGGCTTGCTGGCAGGACAAAGTTTTGCTTCAGAAATGGCGGGTGATAGCTCGTTAAATAAACGTCCGATGGCACGTGTTGTTGATCCATTAAAATTAATGGGCGCGAATATTTCCGCCGCTGAAAATGGTACGCCACCGGTTATTTGCCAAGGCGTTAGCGATAATGAGTCTTTAACTGCTATTCATTACGATTTACCGATGGCCAGTGCGCAGGTTAAATCTTGTGTTTTATTAGCGGGTTTGTATGCCAACGGCGTTACTTCGGTCATTGAACCAGGTATTACTCGTGATCATACCGAGCGCATGTTAACTGCTTTTGGTTATCCAGTAAAAGTTGAGGATACCCCTGTTGGAAAGAAAGTTTCTATTGAAGGTGGGCACAAATTAACCGCCTGTGATATTCAAGTACCTGGAGATATATCATCGGCAACCTTCTTTATGGTTGCCGGCTTAATTGCTAAAGAAGGTCAATTAACTATTCGCAATGTTGGTATGAATCCAACACGTATTGGTTCAATTAATATTTTGAAACAAATGAATGGTGATTTGACCGTAATCAATGAAAGGATGGCTGGTGGTGAGCCTGTTGCCGATATTGTGGTAAAATCTTCTCAATTACAAGGTATTGATATTGATGATCGTGATGTTCCACTTGCCATTGATGAATTTCCCGCTATATTCATTGCCGCAGCTTGTGCAAACGGGACAACTCGTTTACGTGGAGCAGAAGAATTGCGGGTAAAAGAAAGTGACCGTATTCAAGCGATGGCAGACGGTTTAGTTGAACTTGATATCGATTGTACTGTCTATGAAGATGGCATTGATATTGTAGGTGGGCAGCTAACTTCCGGTACTATCTATAGTCAGGATGATCATCGTATTGCCATGTCATTTGCGATCAGTTCACTGCGGTCAACCGGTGAAATTAAAATTTTAGAATGTGACAATGTAGCGACATCGTTTCCAAATTTTGTCACTTTAGCAAATCAGGTAGGTTTAACGCTTAATCAAATTTAAGTAGATAAAGTAATACCTAACTTAGGAAGAGTATATGAAAGAGCAAGTCCCTGTTATAACCATTGATGGACCTAGTGGCGCAGGTAAAGGAACCGCAGCACGTTTAGTTGCTGAACAACTTGGTTGGCAACTACTTGATAGTGGCGCGATATATCGTGTTCTAGCGGTTGCTACACAGTATCATCATTTAAGTGCTGATGATGAAGAAGCACTTATCCCTATTGCCGCACATTTAGATGTACAATTTGAAGTGAGTAGCTCGGGCGAAGGAAAAGTGATCCTTGAAGGTGAAAATGTTACTGATACCATTCGCACAGAAGAGATTGGAGAATTAGCTTCAAGAGTTGCGGCCTTTCCACGAGTAAGGGAAGCATTACTTCGTCGTCAAAGAGCATTTAAAGTGGCTCCTGGCTTAGTTGCTGATGGTCGTGATATGGGCACAGTGGTCTTTATTGATGCTCCCGTTAAGGTGTTTTTAACTGCCAGCGCAGAAGAGCGAGCGGAGCGGCGTTTTAATCAGTTGAAAGAGAAAGGCTTTGATGTTAAAATCGGGCGCCTTTTGGATGACATACGTCAAAGGGATGAGCGAGATCAGAACCGAAAGGTAGCTCCACTCATTCCCGCGGAAGGTGCGTTAATTGTTGATTCTACTAGCCTTTCTATAGAAGAAGTGGTTGATAAAATCCTTTCGTTTACGAATGAAGAATTAACACAAACTACGGGATCTTAATTTTAAGACTCTGTAAAAATATACCTAAGGTAAGGATGCATTAGGTCATTTTAATAACCCCATGAAACATGTAAGTTGATTGGATTACAAGCTGAGTTCATATAAATATTATGACTGAAAATTTTGCACAACTTTTTGAAGAAAGTTTAAAAACAATCGAAACACGTCCTGGTTCTATCATCAAAGGAACTATCGTAGCTATCAATAAAGACAACGTTTTAGTAGACGCTGGCTTAAAATCTGAAAGTGTTATTGATATTAACCAGTTTAGAAGTACTACTGGTGAATTAGAAATTAACGTTGGTGATGAAATTGATGTAGCTTTAGATGCGACTGATGACGGTTTTGGTGAAACAATTCTTTCTCGTGAAAAAGCAAAACGCCACGAAGCATGGCAAGTGCTTGAAAAAGCATATGAAGAAAAAGAAACTGTTATCGGTGTTATCAACGGTAAAGTTAAAGGTGGTTTCACGGTTGAAGTTAGCAATATTCGCGCTTTCTTACCGGGTTCATTAGTTGATGTTCGTCCAGTACGTGACACAGCTCACCTTGAAGGCAAAGACCTAGAATTTAAAGTTATTAAGCTTGATCAAAAGCGTAATAACGTTGTTGTTTCTCGTCGTGCTGTTATCGAATCTGAAAGCAGTGTTGAACGTGATGCATTATTAGAGTCATTAGCTGAAGGTCTTGAAGTTAAAGGTATCATTAAGAACTTAACTGATTACGGTGCATTCGTAGACTTAGGCGGCATTGACGGTTTATTACACATTACAGATATGGCTTGGAAGCGTGTTAAGCACCCAAGTGAGATCGTAAATGTTGGTGATGAAATTCAAGTTAAAGTATTGAAATTCGATCGTGAACGTACTCGTGTTTCTTTAGGCATGAAGCAGTTAGGTGAAGATCCATGGGTAGCTATTGCTAAGCGTTACCCTGAAGGTTCTAAACTTTCTGGTCGTGTAACTAACTTAACTGACTACGGTTGTTTTGTTGAAATTCAAGAAGGCGTTGAAGGTTTAGTTCACGTTTCTGAAATGGATTGGACTAACAAAAACATCCACCCATCTAAAGTAGTTAACTTAGGTGATACTGTTGAAGTTATGGTATTAGAAATTGACGAAGAACGTCGTCGTATTTCTCTTGGTCTTAAACAATGTATCCCGAACCCTTGGGAAGAGTTTGCTAAGAACTTCAACAAAGGTGATAAAGTTATTGGTAAGATCAAGTCAATCACTGACTTTGGTATCTTTATTGGTCTTGACGGCGGTATTGACGGTCTTGTTCACTTATCTGATATTTCATGGGCTGGCGGCGAAGAAGCTGTTCGTGATTATAAGAAAGGTGATGAAATCTCAGCTGTTGTTCTTCAAGTTGACCCAGAACGTGAGCGTATCTCGTTAGGTGTTAAGCAAACTGAAGATGATCCATTTAATCAATACCTTGCAGATAACAAAAAAGGTGCTATTGTTACAGGTAAGGTAATTGAAGTTGATGCTAAAGGTGCTAAGATTGAATTAGCAGACAGTGTTGAAGGTTACTTACGTGTTTCAGACATTTCACGTGACCGTATCGAAGATGCAACAACTGAATTATCTGTTGGTGATAGCGTTGAAACTAAGTTTATGGGTGTTGATCGTAAGAACCGCACTATTAGCTTATCAATCAAAGCGAAAGATCAAGCAGAAGAGCGTGAAGCAATGGATAGCTTAAACCAAGAAGAAGAAAGTGGTTTAAGTGCTATGGCTGCAGCGTTTAAAAACGCTAAAAATTAATTTTTAGCCGGACGATGAGAGAAGCTTATACTAACCTTGTGTTAGGTAAGTTTTTCTCAAACTTAATATACCATTGGCGTGATGTTGCTATCACTGCAAATTAGGGACACTGGAGATCTAATGACTAAATCAGAACTCATTGAAAGATTAGCGGATAAATTAAGTCATTTATCAGCGAAAGATGTTGAACAAGCTATTAAAGAAATTCTTGAAATGATGGCGCAAACTTTGTCAAAAGGCGAGCGTATAGAAATTAGAGGTTTCGGTAGTTTCTCTTTACATTATCGAGCACCACGTGTTGGTAGGAACCCTAAAACTGGTGAGTCAGTTGAACTTGCTGGTAAATATGTTCCACACTTTAAGCCCGGCAAAGAATTACGTGAAAGAGTTAATCTTTCACTAGCTTAGCTAAAAATTTAGTTGAAAACGGCATGCTATCGCATGCCGTTTTTTTTCATATAATATTTTCTATATAAGAAACAAAGGACATTTTCGCCATGCGAATTTATCTTACCTTAATATTTATTGCTATCTTATTGGTAATTGCTTTTATATTTGGTAGCCAAAATGCGCAACCTATCACCTTAAATTATCTAATTGCTCGCTCTGAAATGTCTCTTGCACTAGCGGTAAGTTTATTTACTACTATAGGTATTGTTTTAGGCTTATTACTTGCTTTATTGTGGAAGCTTATACGTGCAGTCAAACCTAAACAATCGTTATAAAAACGTGGTAACTAATTCATTATGCTAGAGCTTTTGTTTTTACTTCTTCCTGTTGCCATGGCTTATGGTTGGTTTATGGGGCGTAATAGTGTTAAACAAAACAACCATACGGCTAAGCAAGATTTATCAATAAAATATTCAACAGGCTTAAATTATTTATTATCTAATCAGCAAGATAAAGCGATCGAGTTTTTACTTGAAACGCTCAAAGTTGAAGACGATACTGTTGAAGCACATTTTGCTATGGCTAATCTATTTAGACGACGAGGTGAGCTTGACCGAGCACTTAAAGTGCATGAATACCTTGTTAGACAGAAACATTTACCTACTCAAGCTAAACAACAAGCTGCTTTTGAGTTAGGGAAAGATTTTTTAAGTGCCGGTTTATATGATCGTGCTGAAGAAATGTTTCATAAATTATTAAAATCAAAAGATTATCAAGTTAAGTGTTTAGTTTATTTAATTAAAATTTATCAATCAACGAAAGATTGGCAACATGGTATCGCTTTAAAAAAGGCAATAATAAAAACTAAAGATAAAGCTCTGTTGCACACGTTAGCTAATTTTTATTGTGAGTTAGCAACAATTGCGTTAGAAAAAGATCAATTTATAGAAGTAATCGAATTACTTGAAAATGCACTAAAATATGATCCGAATTCATGTCGTGCAAACTGGTTAATGGCTGAAATCTATGAAAACCATCAGCAATATAACGAAGCTTGCCAGTGTTACAAAGATATTTATAGTCAGGATGAAGATTTTTTTCCTGATGTTATTGATAAAATGGAATATTGCTATCAACAATTAGACGCGCAAGATGAGTTTTATCAATTTATTAAAAAAGTTTATGATGAAACAGCAGGAACAAGTGCATTGATTAAGTATTTGTCTGCTGTTGAGAAGAAACATAGTTTAGTTAAAGCACAGGATTTTATGTTGAATGCGTTAAAAAGACGCCCAACAATTCGAGGCTTTAACCACTTCATTAAAATGCAAATGTTAGATAGTACAAATGGCAGTAATAATGAAAATTTAGAGATGATCAAAAAATTAATTTCTGCTTATCTAAATGTTAAACACCGTTATAACTGTCGCACTTGTGGCTTTAACAGCAGCACACATTATTGGTCATGTCCTTCTTGTCATGATTGGGAACAACTTAAGCCAGTGCGAGGCTTGGAAGGCGAATAAAGCTTGACTTCTTCGCCCTAAAGCTCAATAGCGGCATCTAAAGTACTCACTGACTACCGTCAGCTCCGTGCTTTTTCTTTGCTCTTGAACCTTAGGACTTCGAGCTCAAACTTTAATAAAGAATTAAAGAATTAAAGAATTAAAGAATTAAAGAATTAAGGAAAGAAAATGAACGATCCAAAGGTAGTGGTAGCACTTGATTTTGATAAAAAAGCAGATGCTTTGGCTTTTGTTGATAAAATTAAACCAAGTGAATGTCGATTGAAAGTAGGCAAAGAAATGTTTACTTATTTTGGTCCTGAATTTGTTAAAGAATTAACTGGGCGTGGCTTTGATGTATTTTTAGATCTAAAATTTCATGATATTCCTAATACTGTTGCTAAGGCGGTAAGTGCGGCTGCAGAGCTAGGTGTTTGGATGGTCAATGTACATGCTAGTGGCGGCAAAGAAATGATGGTCAAGGCAAAGCAGGCATTAGATAAATATGGAGATAAAGCTCCATTATTGATTGCTGTAACTGTACTTACCAGTATGGGTGAAGAAGATTTACTTGGTTTAGGTATTACAAAATCGCCAGCAGAGCAGGTAATGGCACTAGCAAAACTAACGAAGGAAAGTGGTTTAGATGGAGTTGTGTGTTCTGCATGGGAGGCTGAGACACTAAAATCAAGCTTAGGCAATGATTTAAAGTTGATCACTCCTGGTATCAGACCTGCAGGAGCAAGTAGCGATGACCAAAAGCGTATTATGACCCCAGAACAGGCTATTAATGTTGGTGTCGATTATTTAGTGATAGGCAGACCAATTACTAAAGCAGATAAACCACATAATGTTTTAAAACAAATTAATCAAACACTTTCATAGTAGCATCCAAAGTGAATACAGAAAAACGACCTATATGGTCGTTTTTTGTTTAAAGTAGGGCAAAATTAGCCGTTAATTTATTTTTGTAAGGATAAAACATCAACTTGATGTTGTTTTAGTAAAAAAACTAATTTTATTAATGGTAATCCAATTAAGCTATTAGGATCATCACCCTCTAATTTTTCAAATAAACAAATACCTAAACCTTCACTTTTGAAACTACCAGCACAATTGTATGGCTCCTCTGCATGCAAGTAGGCTTCAATGTCTGCTTGTTTTAGCTGGTTAAAATGTACATGAAAGGGTTCAACCAGAGAGGTGGTTTTATTGGTTTTACTATCATAGACACATAATCCAGTATAAAAAGTAATACATTTACCACTAAACTTGGTTAGTTGTTTAACTGCATTATCAAAGTTATGGGGTTTACCAAGAATTTCGCCATCACATAGTGCGACTTGATCAGAGCCAATAATCAATGCATTGTTATATTTTTGAGCAACGGCTTTTGCTTTTTCTATAGCTAGTCGTTCAACTAATTCAATAGGGCTTTCGTTAATTTTAGCACTTTCATCAATGTTAGGTTTTGCACATTCAAAATCTAAATTGAGTTTTTCTAGTATTGTTTTGCGAAAAGGTGATGTGGAGCCTAAAACTAAAGTTTTCATAAATTGTACTCAAAAAATAATCATATTTTGCTAATATAGGGACTATATTGTAAATTTAAACAAATTTAACCAATTTTCTTTTGACACTTGGTTATAACGGCTTTATTATGCGCGCCTTATGCAGAATCTTAAACTTCCGATAACAATTAGCCCACAAAGAAGCGCACAGCGTCGACTGGAGTGTGAAGGGTATTACCAGGTGTCGGGAATGACAAGGTTGCTTGCTGCTTGTGAAGGCAGTAGCGAGCATGTACATGTTAGTGTAAAATTTGATGTGGATGAACTTGGCTTGATAGTAATATCAGGAAAAGGCTCGGCAACAATTTCTTTAACATGTCAGCGGTGCACTGAATTACTAGATATGAAATTAGACGTAACGTTTACTTTTAGTCCGGTGAAAGATGATGAAGCTGCTGAAGATTTGCCGTCATATTATGACGCAATCGAATTAGATGAAAATGGTGAAGTTAACTTACTAGAGTTAGTGGAAGATGAGATGATTCTTAATATTCCATTAATACCTAGGCATGAACTTAAAGATTGTCAGTCAAAGCCTGACAGTGTTTGGGGTGAATTGCCTGAAGAGCTAGATAAGCCTAATCCATTTGACGTATTAAAAAACTTAAGTAAATAATTTATTTAAAAAACAACCGATTTTAGGAGTTAGCAATGGCAGTTCAAAAGAGCAAGAAGTCTCGTTCTAGACGTGGCATGCGCCGTTCACATGACGCAATAACAACAGAAAACTTATCAGTAGATCCAGTATCTGGTGAAACTCACCGTCGTCATCACATTACCGCTGATGGCTTTTACAAAGGTGTTAAAGTAATTAACAGATAAGCATCTGTTTTGAATAATCTAACCATAGCGTTAGATGTTATGGGGGGCGACCAAGGCCCCCTTGTAACGATCCCCGCAGCAATTATGGCGATTAAAAAGTCGTCTGATTTATACCTCATCCTTTGTGGTAATGAAGAGCTGATTTCTCGTCAGTTATCTCTACATAATTTTTCTGATCATCCCCAGTTAGTTATATATCCAACAACTCAAGTTGTTGATATGGATGAAAAGCCAAGCTCAGCACTGCGCGGTAAAAAAGATTCTTCGATGAGAAAGGCTCTTGATTTAGTACATCAAGGAAAAGCCCAAGCTTGTGTGAGTGCTGGTAATACAGGCGCTTTATTTGCTACTGCACATTATGTATTGAAGACATTACCAGGAGTAGAAAGGCCAGCTTTAATCTCATCTTTACCTACACATAATGAAGAACAGCATGTTTTTATGCTTGATCTTGGTGCTAATGTCTTTTGTGATTCAGCTATTCTTTATCAGTTTGCCATCATGGGCTCTGTGATGGCAGAACAAGTAGATGGCATAGATAAACCTCGTGTTGCATTATTAAATATGGGAGAAGAAGACATTAAGGGCAGTGATCATATTAAACTAACGGCGAGTAAACTTAATGCTAATCCTGATATCAACTATGTAGGATTTGTTGAAGGTAATGATATTTTTACCAATAAAGCTGATGTGATTGTTTGTGATGGTTTTGTTGGTAATGTCGCTTTAAAAACGTGTGAAGGCGTGGCTCGTTTAGTTTATCAACGTCTTAATACCGTCTTATCTACTCATTTTTTCGCTCGTTTATTAGGAAAAATGTTATCACCTTCGATAAAAAAACTCTTTAAACCACTGAACCCCGACCAGTATAACGGGGCAAGTTTGATAGGATTGCGCGGCATTGTAGTAAAAAGTCATGGTAATGCGGGTGCTAAGGCATTTCACACGGCGATTTTTGAAGCGGCTAAAGAAATTAAGCGACAAGTCCCTGAAAAAATAAAATGTAAGCTTGAACAAAGTCTTTGCGATAAAAAATAATTATAATTAATATTTAAATACCAAGACTAACTTTCAAAACAAATAAAGCAAAAATATTAGCAAATAAATAACTCTACGTTAAATATAATTTAGGTAAACAAAATGCAAGAAAATTTAGCTTTCATCTTTCCTGGGCAAGGCTCTCAAACTGTTGCTATGTTAAACGACTTTAGTGATACAGAGATTGTTCAATCAACCTTTAAAGAAGCCTCAGAAGCTTTAGGTTATGACTTATGGCAATTGGTTAACCAAGGCCCTGCAGAAAAACTAAATCAAACCAACTTCACTCAGCCTGCATTATTAACGGCAAGTGTGGCTCTTTGGCGTTTGTGGAATGAAAATTCACCTGTAAAACCTGCGGTAATAGCAGGTCACAGTTTAGGAGAGTATTCAGCATTAGTATGTGCTGGAGTATTTTCTTTAGCACAAGGTGTACAGCTAGTTGAAAAACGCGGTGAGTTTATGCAAGCGTCAGTTCCTGAAGGGGTAGGTGCAATGGCCGCTGTTATCGGTCTTGCAGATGCTGAGATTATTACCGCTTGTCAACAAGCTGCAGAAGAGCAAGTGGTGTCAGCGGTAAACTTTAACTCTCCTGGTCAAGTTGTTATTGCTGGTAATAAAGAAGCCGTTGAAAGAGCTGGCGTGTTATGTAAAGACGCTGGAGCTAAACGAGTGTTGCCTTTACCTGTTAGTGTTCCTTCTCATTGTGCCTTAATGAAGGATGCAGCAGATAAGTTAGCGCTTGAGTTAGATAAAATTAATTTCAACAAACCTAGCGTTTCGGTAATTAATAATGTTGATGTAGCTATTGAAGAAAGCGAAGTTGGCATAAAACAAGCGCTAATCAAACAATTATATAGCCCTGTTCGTTGGAGTGAAACCATTAAAAAAATGGCAGAGCAAGGAGTGAACATCGCTATTGAAGCAGGTCCTGGAAAAGTTTTACAAGGCTTAGCTAAACGAATAGATAAATCAATTACCTGCGTTTCGGTTAATGATCACGCATCATTAGCTAAAGCTCAAGAATTAATCAAATAGGATAAATCATGTTTTCATTAGAAGGTAAAGTCGCATTAGTGACTGGCGCAAGCCGAGGGATTGGTAAATCAATTGCTACTCAATTACAAAGTTTAGGGGCAACGGTTATTGGTACAGCAACATCGATACATGGTGCTGAGAAAATCAGTGAGTATTTAGGTGCAGGGCTTGGTTTAGTTCTTAATGTTACTGATGATTCATCTATTGCTGACTTATTTGGTCATATTAAAGAGAATCATGGCTCAATTGACATCTTAGTTAATAATGCTGGTATTACTCGTGATAACTTATTTATGCGTATGAAGGATAATGAGTGGGAAGATATTATTGATACTAACTTGTCATCGGTGTTTAAAGTAAGTAAAGCGGCTATTCGTCCAATGATGAAGAAACGCACGGGTAGAATTATTAACATAGGTTCAGTTGTTGGTAGTATGGGTAACGCGGGTCAGGTGAACTATGCAACATCAAAAGCAGGTTTACTTGGTTTTACTAAATCTCTAGCTCGAGAAGTTGCTTCTCGTGGCATTACTGTTAATACGGTTGCTCCAGGGTTTATTGATACTGATATGACACAAACGCTAACCGATGAGCAAAAAGAGGGGATTTTCTCTCAAGTACCAGCAAATCGATTAGGTAAGCCAGAAGAAATTGCGAATGCTGTTGCTTTTCTTGCTTCAGATAGCGCTGCATATATCACCGGTGAAACTTTACATGTGAATGGCGGCATGTATATGGTTTAATTAATTTATTGATTAAACCAATTAAATAAATATAATAAGACAATCTTATATAATAAAAATAATCGTTTACAGGTTAGACCAGTGTAAAAAGCTGTGTTTGAGGCTTGCATGGTGAGCAGTAGACGAATACACTACAGACAATTTTGAAAAATTGTATTTTCTAGTTAAAGGAAACAAAATGAGTACTATCGAAGAACGCGTAAAAAAAATTACTATTGAGCAATTAGGTGTAAGTGAAGAAGAAGTTAAAATTGGCTCTTCATTTGTTGATGACTTAGGTGCTGACTCTTTAGATACAGTAGAATTAGTTATGGCGTTAGAAGAAGAATTTGATACTGAAATTCCTGACGAAGAAGCAGAAAAAATTACTACTGTTCAAGCAGCTATCGATTACGTTACTGCTAACCAGTAATCACTGCTTTTACAAGTAAGAAACAGGCGGTCTAATCACCGCCTTTTTTATTTGTATTTTTATGACGCTTACGTATTAGCAGTTTTAATAGGTAAACCCTTTTCAAATTTTCAATTCTATCGGAGGCAACCTTCCTATGCGTCGTGTTGTAGTTACCGGTTATGGCATGCTTTCCCCTTTGGGAAACGATTCTGAATCAACTTGGCAAAATTTACTTCAAGGTAAAAGTGGTATTAGCAATATCGAACATTTCGATACCAGTGCTTTTCCAACAAAATTTGCTGGGTTAGTTAAAAACTTTGATGCTGAGTCTTATGGTATAACTCGAAAAGATGCTAAAAAAATGGATCTTTTCATTCAATATGGTTTAGCTGCTGGTATTCAAGCATTTGAACATTCAGGTTTAGAGATAACAGAAAGCAATGCAGATCGTATTGGTGTTGCTGTTGGCTCTGGTATTGGTGGCTTAAGCTTAATTGAAGAAAGCCATACAAAATACTTGAAAGGTGGTGTACGCAAACTTTCACCTTTTTTCTGTCCATCAACCATTCTAAATATGGCTGCAGGGCATTTATCTATCAAGTTAGGCTTACGCGGACCCAATATTGCTATTGTTACTGCTTGTACGTCAGGCGTGCATAATATTGGTCATGCAGCTCGAATGATTGCTCATGGCGATGCTGATGCGATGTTAGCTGGAGGTACTGAAAAAGCTTCAACCGAATTAGGTATTGGTGGTTTCTGTGCCGCACGAGCATTATCGACTCGTAATGATGATCCTCAACGTGCCAGTCGACCTTGGGATAAAGACCGCGATGGCTTTGTACTTGGTGATGGTGCAGGTATTGTTGTAGTTGAAGAATATGAACATGCAAAAGCCCGAGGAGCAAATATTTATGCTGAGCTAATAGGTTTTGGTATGAGTGGTGATGCTTATCATATGACATCTCCTCCTGTAGATGGTGCTGGAGCGGCTAATGCGATGAAAAATGCGTTAAATGATGCCAATGTTGATGTTAGTCAAATTGGTTACATTAATGCGCATGGTACATCGACTCATGCGGGTGATATGGCGGAAACCAGTGCTGTTAAGTCAGTATTTGGAGATCAAGCCTATAAAACCATGGTTGGCTCTACTAAATCTATGACTGGTCATTTATTAGGTGCTGCTGGAGCTGTAGAAGCTATTTTTACCATTCAAGCATTGGTTAATGGTGTTGTTCCTCCAACAATCAATTTAGATAATCCAGATGAAGGTTGTGATCTCGATTTTATTGCGGGTAGCGCTCGTGATGTCAATTTAGACTATGCGTTGTGTAACTCGTTTGGTTTTGGCGGAACGAATGGCTCACTTGTTTTTAAAAAGGTGTAGTTTTAAAAAATTAGTTTGAAAATTGTTAAATAAAACTTAATTTCAATAAGCTAAGCAAAACAACTTGAATGTTAAATAAGAAGTCTGAATACTATTAAGGTATTCAGACTTTTATGTTTTTATACAATCAACAAACGACGTAAAAATTAATCAAGATGTCAAATTAACCTATGCATTATTGCTCTATCAATGGCCAAGTTCAAAATGTTCTATCAATAACTGATAGAGCTTTCTCTTATGGGGATGGTGTTTTTACTACCGCTAGAATATCCCAAGGAAAAGTTGAGTTATTTCCCCTTCATATCAAGCGTTTAATAGACTCTTGTCAGCAATTGGCAATTCCTTTAACTGATATTGAACAAATCATAAGCGAAGTTGAAGATGTCGCGCAAAAATTTCCTTTAGCTGTTTTGAAAATTATCATTAGTGCAGGACAAGGCGGCAGAGGTTATTCAAGAGCAGGTATAATAAAGAGTAATGTCATTATTACTGTTCACGATATACCACAACATTATACGGCTTGGTCTAAACATGGCATTACTTTGGGTGATAGTGATTTTAAGCTAGGTTTAAATCCTATGATGAAAGGTATAAAGCACCTTAATCGTCTTGAACAAGTATTGATCAGAGCCGAGCTTGATGAGCGTGTTGAGGACGATTTAGCTGTTTGTGATATTAATGATCATATTGTTGAAGCGAGTTGTGCAAATATCTTTTGGCTTAAAGATGATAAAATATTTACACCGAAACTAACTGCTTCAGGAGTTTACGGACTGATCAGAGGACAACTTTTAACGTGTCTTGAACATGTTGAAATTGTCACCGTTGACGCTTCAGCTTTGACGGAGGCTACATCAATATTTATTTGTAATTGTGTTATGGGTATTGTGCCGGTTAAACAATATCAGAATCGAGCATTAGCGCTTGATCCCGTGCACGATATTCAAAGTATGCTTAATGAACATATTCTTATTAATCATGGTGATATGAAACGTAATGTTTAAATTTTTAATTAATAAAAAGCTATGGTTAATAAGTATTACTTTCTTGGTAAGTATGATTCTTTCTTTTATCTTGTATAGTAATTATTATGTAAATCAACTAGTTAAATTAACTGAGCCGCAACTTCTTACCATTGAGCAAGGAACATCCTTTCATCACTTCACTAAGCAGTTAGTCAAACAAAAAGTGATCAAAGATCGATTCTGGCTACGAAATTATGTTCGTATGAATAGCTCACTTGCTCAAATTAAAGCAGGGACTTATTTATTAGAGAAAAGTGACACCATCAAAGAATTTTTACTGAAGGTACATCATGGAAAGGAGCATCAATTCTCCATTACTTTTATTGAAGGCTCTACCTTAAAAGAATGGTTAACTATATTGCGCAAACACCCACGAATTAACCATACACTCACTGAAATGGGGACGGGCTATCATGCTCAGTATAAAGAAGTTTCAGAAAAACTTGAGTTAGCTATTGAGTACCCTGAAGGTGTATTTTTTCCTGAAACTTATGCCTTTGTTGATCAAACAACAGATGTTGCATTATTGCAGCGTGCTAATAAAAAAATGCAGCAAGAGTTAGATCATGCTTGGCAAAACAGATCAGAAAACTTACCGTATGATACTGCTTATCAAGCATTAATAATGGCTTCTATCATTGAAAAAGAGAGTGGTTTGCATACCGAGCATGAATTAATTTCATCGGTTTTTGTTAACCGTTTATATAAAGGCATGAGGTTACAAACAGATCCGACGATAATTTATGGATTAGGTGAGAGATATAAAGGTGATATTAAACGCAAGCATAAACGAGAAAAAACAGCGTATAATACCTATCGAATAAATGGTTTACCGCCAACACCCATTGCTATGCCAAGCAAAGCAGCATTACATGCCGCACTAAACCCTGTGCCGTCAGAGTATTTATACTTTGTTAGCAATGGCGCAGGTAAACATATTTTTTCAACGAACTTAGTTGATCATAATAAAGCTGTCGTTAAATATCAGCTAAATAGACCCTAGTTAAATATAAAATAAATAATAAAAGGTACAGAATGACTCAAGGTAAGTTTATTGTAATAGAAGGCATAGAAGGGGCTGGAAAGTCATCAGCAATTGCCATTGTTCAAGCGACACTGTCTGAGCATAACATTGATTTTATTAATACCAGAGAGCCAGGCGGTACACCATTAGCCGAATCGTTAAGGGAAATTGTAAAATCTGCTGACCATCAAGAAATTGTTACTCAAGAAACTGAGTTATTATTAATGTACGCCAGTCGCAGTCAACTTTTAGCTAATCGGATAAAGCCAGCGCTTGCACAGGGAAAGTGGGTCGTTGGTGATCGGCATGATTTAAGTTCAAAGGCTTATCAAGGTGGCGGTCGACAGTTTGATGACAAAGTCATGCAAATGATTGCCGATGTGACATTACAAGGCTTTAAACCTGACTTAACATTATATTTAGATATTGCTCCAGAGTTAGGATTATCGAGAGCTCAAGCACGTGGAGCTTTGGACCGAATTGAACTTGAAAAAATAGAATTTTTTGAACGAGTCAGAAATAAATATCAAGAGATTGCTCAGCAAGATGCCAGCATAGTGACCATAGATGCGAGTCAGCCAATGGTAGATGTACATCAATGTATTCAACAACAACTTAAAATGTTTTTATCGACACAAATGGAAAAAATGTAATGAAAACATGGTTGTCAGGCATTAAAACACAACTGCAAACACAACTGATAAGTAACACGTTACCACATGCCTTGATATTTTCGGGTGTTAGTGGCGCAGGAAAGTTAGAGTTAGCCCAATGGTTGACTCAAAGTTTATTATGCAAAGAAACAACTCATACAAGCCAAAACACTCCATGCTTGCAGTGTCAATCGTGTCGATTGCTTAAAAGCAGCAACCACCCGGATCATCAATTGGTTGAATTAACTGGAGCTAGCATTGGTGTTGAGCAAATCCGTACGGTCAGTCGTTTTTTTGAAAAAACAGCTCAGCTTGGTCGATCACAAGTGGTCATTATTAATGATGCTGAAAAAATGACTGAGTCAGCAGCTAATGCCTTGTTAAAAACATTAGAAGAGCCAACGGATAATAGCTTTATCTTTTTGCTAGTAAAAGATGCCCAACGGTTATTGCCGACCATTATTAGTCGAAGTTACCAAGTAAAGTTAACGCCACCCGTTGGAGGTGACTTATTAGCTCACTTAGGGCAAAAGAGTGATAATGCTTTTGTTAATTTAAGCCAGATAAGTGAACTAACTCATGAGCAGACAGCTGAGCAATACCAAGCATTAGTTTATTGTTTTTTACAGTTCTTAATGAATCAACAGCAGCGTATGGCACTATTGACTCAACTAAATGCTAGTGAACATAGTCTACGTTGGCTAGAAAAAATCACTGTTAACCTGATGAGAAATCATTATGATTGGTGTAAAATAGAGTTATTATCAGAGACTGAGCAAAACCAACTAAGCGATTTGGTTGAGAGTAAAACGCAAGCTTTGTGGGATATTTATCAATTGATCAGCCGTGCTAATAAACAAAGTTTATTATTAACTCAACTCAATCGAGAGTATTGTTTAGAAAAGCTGTTGGTAGATATTCATTTTAGTATTACCGATTGATCACCACTAACTTAGAAGAGAAGCAATGGAAAATTTACATTTAGAATTTGTAAACGACAGAGATTTGTATCAGTCGTATATGCCTTTTTTGAAGAATGGTGGTTTATTTGTTCGCACTACTGAACATTATGAATTAGGTGCTGATATTTTATTGCAAGTCAGCCTGCCTGACTCCCTTGAATCTTCTGAAATAAAAGGGCGCATTTGTTGGTTAACGCCCGTTGGGGTGCAAAACGGGACACCAGCTGGCATTGGTATTAACTTTGTTGATGATCCTGACCAAATCCGCCATCAAATAGAAAAAGCCATTGCACGACTATTAAACTCTTCTGAGCCAACCTTAACCATGTAATTTGTTTATCTCTTTTAGTTAAGTTAAAGAGATAGCCAGTAATAATCGGAGAACCCGCATTGTATATTGACTCTCATTGTCATCTAGACCGCCTTGATTTAACTGAATTTGATCAACAATTAGATAACGTTTTAGCCGCAGCGAAAGCTGCACAAGTAAGCCAAATATTATGCGTTAGTGTGACCTTGGCTGACTTCCCTAATATGGTGAAACAAACACAAAAGTATGACAATGTACTGCTCTCCTGCGGCACCCACCCTTTAAACCAAGAAGATATCGTTTCTCAAGATGAGCTTTATGATCTTGCCAAATCCCCTAATGTTATAGCTATTGGAGAGACTGGGCTTGATTATTTTTATGCTCCTGAAACTAAAGAGTTACAGTTAGATTCATTTAAAAAGCACGTAAAAGTAGCCAAGCAATTGAACAAACCGCTAATTATTCATACTCGTGACGCTCAACAAGATACTTTGGCTATTTTAAGGGATGAACAAGCTGAGCAGGTAGGGGGGATCCTTCATTGTTTTACTGAAAGCTGGGAAATGGCAAAACAAGCAATAGACATGGGATTTTATATCTCATTCTCAGGTATTGTGACCTTTAAAAATGCAAGTGCATTACGAGAAGTTGCCAAACAGGTGCCTGATGATATGTTGCTTATTGAAACGGATGCGCCATATTTAGCGCCCGTTCCGCATCGAGGTAAACAAAATCAACCTGCATATGTTGTTGAAGTTGCCAAACATTTGGCAAGTATTCGCGGTCAATCAGTTGAAACCATTGCTAAACTTTCTACTGATAATTTCAAACGATTATTTAAGTTAACTGATTAATTGTCGGATCAATCGTTTTCTAAATAAAAAATGGCCCGAAACCATTGCTAGTTTCGGGCTCAGGGGATGGCTCATAAGGAGGTGAGCCGTGCGCTAATTAATCGTATATTTAGCTATTCAATTAACTACCTTTAACTGCGTATTCAGCGATCAATCAACTGTGCAGTCAGTAAGTTACAATAAGTGAAGTTGCGAGCATCATTGGTTGTAATTTAACTAAGTAAAATAAGTGTAGTGCAATCTTTCTTAAAAGCGAATTTAATTTTGTTTCATAACTAACTTATTGTTAACCATAGGTATTGATCTTGTTTCTTATTTGGTGTTTTAATACTTGTTAAGGGGATGTTCACTGGCTTTTCACAGCTTGTGCACAGAGTTTTGGCTAGGCACCGAATTCTATTTATGTCATGATGTTTATTCTTATAAAAACAATTAAAATTTTGATGTTATTGTGCTAAATCGTCTGTGGATCAGCTTCTTTATCATTGCATTTTGCTCTGCGCTTTATCAGTGGTTACTTCTTGACAATGCCATGATTTTTGAACAACTGGTTAAATCACTTTTTACCATGTCAAAAGTCACCGTTGATATTGCCATTGGCTTGATTGGTATTTTAAGCTTTTGGTTAGGTATGATGAAAATTGCTGAAAATGCTGGTTTGATAGATAAACTTGCTCGTGCTATTTCTCCCTTGTTTACTCGATTAATGCCAGATGTACCTAAAGGGCATCCAGCGATTGGTTCGATGACGATGAACTTGTCGGCTAATTTCCTCGGCTTAGATAATGCAGCCACACCACTTGGCTTAAAAGCCATGCAAGACCTCCAACTATTAAATCCGAAAAAAGATACCGCCACAAACGCACAAATACTCTTTTTAGTGTTGAACACTTCTTCAGTAACACTTTTTCCTATTGCGGTATTTGTCTATCGCGCTCAGCAGGGAGCACTTAACCCAACTGATGTTTTTGTGCCCATTATATTAGCAACTTTTGCTTCGACATTTGCAGGCTTACTTGCGGTTGCCACCGTACAAAAAATAAAATTACACCATCCTATTGTGCTGCTTTACTTGTCGGGAGCAATTGCTTTAGTGGGAAGTTTAGTGGTTTATTTTTCAACTTTAACTTCGCAAGTGTTAGCTGAGCAATCTTCACTGTTAGGAAATTTTTTAATTTTTTCCACCTTGGTTATTTTTATTCTGGCGGCAGTACGTAAGAAAGTTGATGTCTATGACAGCTTCATTGAAGGTGCTAAACAAGGGTTTGAAACCAGTATTAAACTTATTCCTTATTTATTGGCGATGTTAGTGGCGATTGGTGTTTTTCGCGCCAGTGGAGCATTAGCGTTAATTGTCGACAGTTTTCGAGCTTTAGTGTTGTTTTTAGGCTTTGATACCCGTTTTGTTGATGCAATGCCTACGGCGTTAATGCAACCTCTTAGTGGATCTGGCGCTAGAGCGATGATGATTGAAACTATGAAAACTCACGGTGCAGACTCTTTTGCAGGGCGATTAGCGTCTATTTTTCAAGGCTCAACGGAAACTACTTTTTATGTACTCGCTGTTTATTTTGGCTCTGTTGGAATTCGCTATAGTCGCCACGCCATTGCTTGTGGTTTGCTTGCTGATTTAGCAGGGATCAGTGCAGCAATCGGTGTTTGTTATTGGTTTTTTGGCTAACAGACCACCATTTACACTCCATACCTCTTATATGAATACATTTATTGTCGACAATTAAACTTTAGTCTACTTGACTATTTGTCAATATACGCTAAAATTCTGTACAAATTACTTAAATGTCGACAATTATGGCACTAGATAATCCTACCTTACAAAAAGCGGTGACCACCGCAGACAAAGTTTTTGATGCAATGTTGCATGCCATCGTTGATGGAAAAATAGTCGCAGGTAGCAAGATAAGTGAACCTGAGCTTGCCAAGCAATATGAAATTAGTCGTTCAACACTTCGTGAAGCATTAAACCGTTTAGAAAAATGTCATCTAATTGAGCGTAAAGCTAATGTAGGCTCAAGAGTTGTTGATTGTACTATTGAAGGCTTATTAGAGATCTATGTAGTACGCGAGGCTCTTGAAGGTATGGCATGTCGTGAAGCGGCGAATAATATGAGTGATGATGAAATTGCTGAAATGCAAGCAATGCTAGCTCAGCATGCTAATTCGCAAGCGTTAAAAGACGGCGTTTCTTATTACCAAGAAGAGGGAGATTTAGACTTCCATTATAAAGTAATTTTAGGCAGTCATAATCAACAGCTTATTAATATTCTCTGTGGCCAGTTATATCATTTAGTCCGTATGTACCGCATACAGTTTGGTATGCACAGCCCGCGTGCTACTCGCGCTTTTCAAGAGCATTCAAATATAATCCAAGCGATTTGTGATCGGGACGGTGAGCTCGCTGAAATATTAATGAAGCGTCATATCGCCGCCTCACGAAAGAACATCGAAAATAAAATTGCTCTGCAAAACCAAGCAGAGCAAAAGTAAACTCAATTCATATACAAATTTTAACAAATACAGCAAAAGGACAAAATTATGTCAACTCAACACTCTCCAGGCGCAAAGTTTCGCCAAGCATTAAAAAATAATAAACCTCTACAAGTTGTCGGCACTATCAACGCTTACTGTGCAATGATGGCTGAGCAATTAGGGCATCAAGCTATTTACCTTTCTGGTGGCGGTGTTGCTAATGCTTCATACGGTTTACCTGATTTAGGTATGACTTCATTAAATGATGTTATCGCCGATGTTCAGCGTATTACTGCCGCATCAAGTTTGCCGTTGTTAGTTGACATTGATACAGGTTGGGGCGGCGCTTTCAACATTGCCAAAACCATTCGTGATATGGAGAAAGCCGGTGCTGCAGCGGTTCATTTAGAAGACCAAGTAGCGCAAAAGCGTTGCGGTCACCGTCCAAATAAAGAGATTGTTTCTACTGAAGAAATGGTTGATAGAATTAAAGCGGCTGTTGATGCGCGAATAGATCCTGATTTCTTCATTATGGCGCGTACTGATGCATTTGCCCAAGAAGGCTTAGAAGCAGCACTTGAACGTGCTAAAGCTTATGTTGCAGCGGGTGCTGACGGAATTTTTGCCGAAGCGGTTAAAACCGAAGAACATTATCGTGCGTTTACTGAAGCACTTGATGTGCCAGTGTTAGCCAATATTACTGAATTTGGTCAAACCGAATTATGGAATAAAGAGCAGTTAGGTGAGTGGGGCTGTGCAATGGTGCTTTACCCATTATCGGCTTTTCGCGCAATGAACAAAGCAGCAGAATCAGTTTACAGAACCTTACTAAATGATGGTGATCAAAAAGCTGAAATTGAAAATATGCAAACGCGCATGGATTTATATGATTACCTTGGTTACCACGATTATGAACAAAA
>Ga0209395_1000053_pt1 | contig 176700 bp, 158 predicted proteins | sample GOMGulsemesocosm_3_FD_184635 | JGI IMG/M metagenome (GOLD analysis project Ga0209395, IMG submission 184635) | Methane-oxidizing microbial communities from mesocosms in the Gulf of Mexico - GOM9D Gulf of Mexico (SPAdes) (version 2) | ecosystem: Environmental > Aquatic > Marine > Cold seeps... | reverse complement strand
TGTTATTAATGGACATTAGGCAGGGGCTTGGTGATTGCTTTTTTGTTTGGTCACAATAAGTTTATCACTTCCTCTGCCTTTTTTAATAATTTCAATTAGTTACCGCTTAAGTAAGTGCCATTCGGGTCAGATACAAATTAATACTGTATAGTATTTTTCTAATTTGTATCTGACCCGAATGGCACTTACTTAACAGCTTATTTTATTAAAATCAATAGCTTATGAACAACGTTAATTTAATAAAATGTAGTAACAATGTCATTTGAACTGATAAAACCTAGATAAAAACAGGTGGGAAACCTAGTTTTTCACCAGCACATAATAATTCAAGCTATTGATTATTAATGTATTTACAGCTTAAGTAAGTGCCATTCGTATCTGACCCCGATTATTTTTGTAATGCAAAATGCAAGACTTGACCCTTTTGTTCCTTTCTATTAATAACAAAATTGAAATTCAAAGGTAGAGACTCAATCAAACCATTCTAAAAAAAAGCGGTAACCAGATTGTTCCAGTTACCGCTTTTAACTGTGACTCACTCGTATCACATTATGGGCACTCAGATGAATAAGATACAGTCACTTCATCATATCTTCTACCCGTCGGTGAATAGAGTTTAACCATTATTTCATCGCCGTCATTGAATTGAGTATGTTCATAGGTCTTAAGATAAAAGTCCATAGTTGCGTATTCAAAGCGTCCCAAAATGACAGTCTGAGAGACAACCGGCCACATGGTGTTAATATCACCTGTTACATTTACAACATAATCCGAATGTAAGTCGCCAAAGTTGTTTATCTCTACCGTCAACTGGTTATCGCCACAAAAGCTTGTTTCGTTCTTGACAATGATACCTAGTGACTCGGTGGAAACAACTTTAACAATGGTCTCATCAATGATCAGCCTAATCTGGGTGGCGCTTAGCATCGCAGCATGAAATCTCCAACCAGTAGGCTGGTTAACAGCATAGAAAGGCGCATCAACAGACAGTGTGAATTCATGAACATCTGCACCTCTTGCAAGGCTAGCCTCAATCTGCCTGCCAACTTCCAGTGATATGGTTCCGCTGCCACTGGCATCTGGCACCTGAACTATTCTGGCTACATTGTACATCGCTAAATTAATAGTTTGTTCAACCGCAACGGGCTCACCATCCTGCATGATAGTGCGAATACTAACGAGGTCTGTTGAAGCATCCACACCCTGAGATACGTTTATCAAGAGGATAGATTGATTCTCTAGACAGTCAAACCCTTGTTCGTTGACTAAGCAATTCTCAGCCGCTGATAAGGCTATAACACCGCCAAAGAAACTTCCTCTTACAGGGGCTTCACCCGCTGGTCCGACGGGACCCGTTTCACCCTGATCACCTTTAGCGCCAGCCAGACCAATGGCACCTGTTTCGCCGTGATCACCTTTAGCCCCAACCGGGCCAGTGGCACCCGGTATTCCTTGAGGCCCCTCAGGACCAATAGGACCTTCTGGTCCGGGCGTTAACTGTATGGTGTCAATTCTTTGATGGAGGATTACATCTTCTGCTTCTAATGCCTGGATGCGACCATTATTATCATCAGCTTTTGTATTTGCTGATGTGGCTTTTATATCAAAGGCTTCAACAGACGCATCGTCTATCCCTGCCATGACCATTGAAGGCAAGAGTAATAATATAATTAAATGTTTCATAACTGGACTCCTTTTTTTCTTGCTATAAAAGAAAGCATACATGTCCATCATACCCCTGTTAATCATAAGGTTTAATGATGTGTATCAATAAACACTTTAAAAAAGTATCTGAACAAAAAGCGAAAAGGGTCAATGCAAAATGCAAGACTTGACCCTTTTGTTTGTGACCCTTTTGTTTGCTCTTACCCGACAGGGACTTACACCCTGCATCAAGCTTCGCTTGACGCACTAACGCCAAATTCAATGGCCGCTGGCAGATGTACGAGGAACCCTGCAAACACACTGAACTATAATATAAAATGACCTTTGAAAAAAACTGCGCTGCCAGCGGTCAACTGGAATTTTTTGTTATATGATGTTCACTACCCATTTAAAAAATTCAATCTAAATGGCATACTTCCATCTTTCTTATCATCTAAAGGCTTGTGTAAAATATTCATTAACTCAGGGGAAAAACCAAAATTAAACTTTCCATTACCTTCATATGTTATAGATAAATATTTGCAAGTTTTGTTATTTTTTGGCCAGTTTACAACACTAATGTTTTTTTCTTTTTTACTAATAAATACCCAATACTCATACTCTTTCGAGTTAATATGGTCAGATATATATTCTTTCCATTTGCTAAGCCATTCTATGCTAGAAATATCATTTAACGAACTTAAAAAACACTTTGTAACATTTGTAACAGAGGAGTTAATTACCACTGCATTATCACGAACAAATGCACTAATATAATCAACCGATTGAAATTTAGGGTCATATAAAATATAAGAAGTATCTTGTTGCCAATTCATACGGTTGTAATCTAAATACACTCCAAATATTAGACCTCCTATATTTTGCTGAATTAAGTTATCATGAACTCCATACGATTGAACAATACTGGTAATCAATGGAAGAACCCTATTTTCAGGAATATTGCCATTAGTTAATATCTGTAAAACTTGGGGAGTTATCTCTGCATGATAAGTAATTAGGCTACCTGAGTGATAATATTTTTTACCAGAATCACATTTACCTATAAATGAATCCCAGTAGAATAGCTTGGCTCCACTTTCGCCGTGAGATGCAATAATAAGTGATGTTATTTCATCTTTTGGAAATGGCCCTAGACTTAATATTAAAGAATTAAGTAGCTTCTTAATATAGCTCTGTGAGGTGTAATTTTCTTTAAAGAATTCAATTATTTTTTCTGCCAACCTGACATTTCCAGAATAACAGGCCACACATGAACTGGTAATTGGTATTATTTTTATAAGACCTTCTTCGACATGTTCATTTTCATGGGACAAATGGTACTCTCCAAAGCTAGACTTTTCAGAGCACGGGGGCTGCCCACTTGTAACCGCAGTATCAGCAGCTAAATATACTGAATTCTTATAAATCCACCCTATGCAATAAGTCATGTCTGTTTCATAAAATTAAATATAACCATTGATTAACAGGCACATTTGCCCTGCTAAGTTTATATTACCCTCTAATTCGGGCATTTATGCCTTGTTTTTCTAATAGCAGGGGAATATGCCTTGTTACTACCTTATTAGCCAGCAAACCTGTCAAAAGTACCTATAATTAAATTATGTACAGAGTTTAGTCACTAGCCTTTTATATGTCAATAAATCAAAATCCTAAACTATTAGATGAAGTCCGAAATGTAAAAATATCATAGGGTCTAGCCAACTTGAAATAAAAAATGGAAGCTTATATATGTCAAAACCAAGTTGGCTGATTCTTGTATCTGACCCCGATTATTGCATGCTGACTCTTAGCAGGAATCTATCTGTAAAAATGGATTAAAGATTTCGGGAATGACGACTATTGCCGTTATTATTTATTGGAATTGGTATAACGCCTTATCTAGGGGAGATCATTTATTATCCAGCCGATAAGCTCTGATTTTCTGCCAGACCTTTTGACTATATGGGTTTTTATTTGATAAACGAATAACCAGTCTTTTAACTTTATTGGATGCTTTAAACATAACGCCCAACCCCAGGATCATCGTTGGCAGGCCTAATGGCACGGGTAATGGAAACAAGATCATGCCAATAACAAAAATCAAGCTACCACAACTTAACAATAAGGTTTTTTTCAACATATTAAGCCGCTTTTGCTAACGGGACTGATTGCTGTTGCTGCCTATCCAGTAATTGAGCACTTTCATCTAACCAATAGATTAGACTTAGCTGCCCTGAGTCATCTTCAACCAGAGCCGTACAGCTTTCTACCCAGTCCCCAGTATTACAATAGAGCTTACCTGAATCCATTGTGCTTATGTCAGCATGATGAATATGCCCACAAATAACCCCATCAAGCTGTTTTTTCTCTGCTTCCCTGCTCAAAACATGCCGGTAGTTATCTATTACCTGAACCACATTTTTTACTTTATGCTTCAAATAGGCAGACAATGACCAATATTGATAACCAAAACATTTACGGATATTGTTATACCAGCGATTTACCACCAGTAGGGCTTCGTATACTTCACCACCGATATAGGACAAACTTTTATTATGACAAACAAGGCTGTCAAACTCATCCCCATGCATCACTAGGAATCGACGGTTATCTTTAGTCTGATGTATGGCGTTTAACTGAATTTCAATGCCATTAAACAGCGTCCCAGCATGTTTTCTCAGCTGCTCATCATGATTACCCGGAATGTAGATAACCCGTGTGCCTTGCTTCGCTTTATTAATGACCCGTTGCACAATATCACTATGGAGCACAGGCCAATAAAAGCCAGACTTAACATTCCAGCTCCACAAATCAATAATATCACCCACTAAATAGAGCGTATCGCAATCCACATGATCCAAAAAATCACCTAAATATTCTGCTTTGCAGCCTTTGGTACCCAAGTGAACATCTGAAATCCAGACAGTACGGTAATGTAGAGTCATTTGTTTTCTCCCAACTATTTCTTGAGAAGAAAATATCAATACTGTATGACAATACGATAACCATTTGATGAATTTATAATGACAATTGAATAACAACAAGCATCCTTATTTTTGAACGACTTCAGGGAAGTCCCAAATTAAGTTGCTTAGAATTTAGTGCAGAAAAAACGGTCGCTATTTTTTAACGTATTTTTGATAGTTTATTGAAATTTTCAGCCCAATAAACCGCCCTGACATTTTAATTAACTCATTATTTTCTTTATCAAAACTCAATTTAACAACGCTAAGCGCCCTATCTTCATAGCCTTCCTGAATACTCGGTGTTTCCAGCTGAAAATGATAAATATAAACATCTTTGCTTTTCTTATGTACGATTTGCAAAGGTGGGCCTAACTGCTTAAGTACCTGCTCTTTTTGCGGTAATTCAGTATCAATTTTTTCGATCAGATCCGTATTGGCTCTTAACTGGCGTTTGCCTTGATTAATTTCAGCCCCCCCTAAAGAACGAATTGAAATCTCAAGAAACTCGGCGGGGGCAATTTGCAGAAATAAAGAAGAAAATAACCAAAGGGTTAATCGCTGTTCCTGATTAAAGTTTAAATCAAAATAAAACCTCACTTCAGGCTGCATAACAAGGCCTTGTTGATCTATTTTACGAAACCAGAAGCGCCAGTTTTCACCCGTATCTATCCTATTTTTTATACTTGGCTGTAATTTTGATAATGAAACAAAGTCATCACTATAAAGAATAGGATCATTAAAGAACACCTTAAATTCATCCGCAGCAGTGATGGAAAAATGCTGATCAAATTCCCCCATCTGTACATAGGTTTGATAGGCTCGTACCCAGTAAAAACACCCTGTTAATGTGCTGATTAAAACCAGAATAATAAGCGTGCGTAATGATTTAAGTATATTCAATGATTAATGCCGTGTTGAAGACAGTTTCTCTATTGGCTCGCCTGATAACAAATTTTCCACATCAACCTTGTCAAAGATATATTGCTTGCCACAAAACTCACAATCAACCTCAATAAGCTCTCGTTCCACAAAAATTGAATCTAACTCGTCCTTACCCAACGAGACCAATGCTTTTTCTATCTTTTTTGTAGAGCAACCACACTCAAATACCACGGGTTCTGGCTCAAAAACGCGTACTTTCTCTTCATTAAATAATCGAAACAGCATCTCTTCACAGTCTAAAGTTAACATTTCTTCTTCTGTCACTGTATTAGCTAAGACAGAAATACGCTCCCAATCAGCCTCGTCGTTTTCTTTCGTAGGAAGCGCTTGTAAAAACAATCCTGCTACATGGGTTTCATTGGCAAATAACCAAACCCGAGTATCCAATTGCTCAGACTGTACAAAGTAGGTGGTGATTACATCCGCTAAACTCTCACCTTCTAATGACACAATACCTTGATAGGGTTCACCTTGGTCAGGTTCAACGGTAATCACCAACCGTCCCTCGCCCATCATTTCAGATAAAGAAGCGGCAGCCATATTTTCATCAGCACGCGCTAAAACACGAACTTTACGATCATGAGTTGCTTGAGCCACCAAGGCTTTTAATCCACCATTACCTTGAGCTTGCAAGATCATGGCACCATCAAACTTAATGGTTGCTGACAATAGAACCGCCGAAGCTAAAGCTTCACCTAATTTCTGTTGTACCCCCGCAGATAATGGCTGATATTGCTTTGCCTTTTGCCAGCTTGTCTCTAAGCGAACCCACTCACCTCTTACCCCAAGTTCTTCAAATAAAAAACGTCTCAAACAATCTTGTTCTTTCATTTATACTTTAGTTATATTAATAATAGCTCTCAATTATAGCTCTAATTAAATCATCATGCTTTTATCTAAAAATAAACTCAGCCTCCCCTCTCAGTCAGATGCTCTTCCAGGGCGCGATACCGCTATGCCCATTACTAAAAAGCATATTGTTACGGGTCATTCAATCAGCCCTCCCTTTCCTAATCACTTAGAACAAGCCTTATTTGGTTTAGGCTGTTATTGGGGCGCTGAAAGAAAATTCTGGCAACAATCGGGTATTTTTTCTACCGCCGTTGGTTTTACAGGAGGCTATACCCCTAATCCAAGCTATGATGAAGTATGTAGCGGCTTAACCGGCCACAACGAAGTGGTCTTGATTATTTTTGACCCAAACATCATCTCTTATCATCAACTACTTGTTTTATTTTGGGAGTCACATAATCCTACCCAAGGCATGAGACAGGGAAATGATCAAGGCACTCAATACCGTTCGGGGATTTATACTTTTAACGATAGCCAGCAAGAGCAAGCGTTAATGAGTAAACAACAGTACCAGAAAAAACTAGTCTCAAATGGCTTTGCTGAAATAAGTACTGAAATCCTGACTGCGCCAACTTTCTATTATGCTGAAGATTATCATCAACAATATTTGGCTAAGAACCCACAAGGCTATTGCAATTTGGGTGGCGTAGGCATTTCATTTGATTGAACATCAATGTTTGATATTAAAATGTTACGCGCAAAAAAAAAGCAGTTAATAATTAACTGCTTTAAGGTATATTTTAGGAATAACATAACGCAACTTTCGCTGTTTAGCTACAAGAGCTTTAAAAGTTAGGCTAATAATAGCAAGACTTCTGTCCAGTTAAAATGTGGCAAATTGTCGCAGTACCAAAAAACCCTGTTTTTTGCAACCCATTTAGGACACAATACCTTACAAAACGCCTCTCTGTACTAGAGGCTTGCCATACACTACTACTCACTTCAATTAATATGCTTGAACAAGTTTTACCAAAATCAAACATTTCAATTATAGACAATCTAAAATGGCTCTATATATTGAGAAACCTGATGCTCTTGGGTGAGTCTATCCTTATTATAATATCTTATTACATTTTAAATATTCAGCTGCCTCAAGAAGAACTCTGGCTGGTTATTTTTTCTATTTGTATGGTCAATCTTTACACCTGGATGCGCCTACAAACAGATGAGCCGATTACAGAACTAGAAATCTTCTCTCAAATATCAATTGATGTCTTTGCCCTTGGCTCATTACTCTATTTAACAGGCGGCGCATCAAACCCTATTATATGGGTATTTCTACTGCCATTAATTCTAACCGCCATTATGTTACCTCAGGCATATGCCTGGAATATGGTTATTCTTACCTGTTGTACCTATACGGTATTAATTGGCTACAACATCCCTTTGCCTGCTATTGAGCCTCACCTGCCTGACCCCAATTTAGTCAGCCCCCGCATGCAACACTACTTGCATTCAATGCAAGACCAGCAATACTTTAATTTACATATTTTTGGGATGTGGTTTGGCTTTGTTTTTAGTGCAGGCCTGGTTGCCTTTTTTGTTGTACAACTATCCAAATCATTAAAAGATCGCGAACGTAGCCTGGCTGATGCTAGAGAAAATGCCTTAAGGGATGAACGTATTGTTTCTTTGGGTACCTTGGCGGCTAGTGCCGCTCATGATATGGGCACCCCCTTAGGCACGATGGCTATTTTGACCCATGAAATAACACTGGATTACCCTGAGCATCGTTTCCCGGGATTACATGAACAATTAAACATCATGAATGAGCAAATAGGTCGATGTAAGGAAGCACTCTCTTTACTTTCTGCATCATCTGGTGAAATGCGAGCAGAATCAGGCAAACCCATGGAGCTTATAGAATATCTGGATGAAATACTCAACCAGTGGAGAGCGCATAATACCAGTAGTAAAATTAATTTAAATATTGCACCCACCATTGATGTTAATGCTAAAATTATTGCCGCCAGAACACTTTCTCATGCCATTATCAATATACTAAATAATGCAGCCGAAGTCTCACCCTCTGAGTATGGAGTAGACTTTAATGCAGACTGGGATAGCAACCTTTTACACTTGAGAATTAGAGATTTTGGGCCGGGTTTCCCTGAAGAAATTGTTAAATATGCAGGCAAACAACCCGTTATTAGCAATAAACAAGGCTTAGGCGTAGGATTATTTCTAACTTATTCCACAATTACCCGGTTAGGCGGTAAAATAGAGTTCTTCAACATGGATTCAGGGGGAGCCTGTGTTGAAATACAAATCCCTTTATTAAAAGTAGAGACAGACAATGAAGAAAACGGAAATGGACAAACCGAACTTACTACTCGTTGATGACGATGAAACCTTTTGTTCAGTACTTAAACCCGCACTGGAAAAACGAAATTTTCAGGTCTCAGTAGCAAATGATGTTAAACAAGGTATTAGTTTAGCTGAACAGGTTGAACCCGAGTATGCAGTCATTGACTTACGTATTGGCCTCGACTCAGGCCTGGAAATGGTTAAAAAACTCATCTCTCTTGATGACAATACCCAAATCATCATGCTCACGGGATTTGCAAGTATTGCTACCGCAGTAGAAGCGATTAAATTAGGTGCCATTCATTATCTGACCAAACCAGCAAATGCAGATGAGATTGTTAACGCACTGTATAAAAACGAAGGTGATTCATCCGTTCAAATCAACCAGAACCCTTTATCAGTCAAGCGTTTAGAATGGGAACATTTACAAAAAGTACTCATGCAACATGATGGCAATATTTCAGCCGCAGCACGCGCCTTAAATATGCATAGACGAACGCTACAAAGGAAACTGGATAAACGCCCTGTTAAAGAATAGCGTTAACAGCTTTCTTTTCTAATACGTTTGTTTGCTTGTTTAGCAAGACCGCATGCTGCCAAGATTCTGTTAAGTGATTTTCAACCATTTTCACAATCTCTTTATCCAAATGTCCACTTTCAACCTGTTGCTGTAATATGGATAAAATCACATTGGGCTCCAGGCTTCTTCGATAAGGCCTTTTTTGTGCTAACGCTTGAAACACATCAGCTACCGCAATAATCCTGGCTTCAATAGCTAACTCACTTTTGCTTTTATGGTCAGGATAGCCCGTTGCATCTATTCGCTCATGATGCTCCGCTGCCCATCGGCTTATTTCTTCAAAACCTTTAATTTGTTTGAGAATATTGAAAGTATCAAAACTATGTTGTTTCATGGTTTGATATTCGTCTGCCGTTAGCTTGGCTGGCTTTTCAAGAATTTCATCAGGTACCCTGAGCTTACCAATATCGTGCAATAACCCTGCTATTTCGACCATATCACAACGAGACTCAGTTAAATCAAAGCGTTCCGCCAGATAACGCGACAAACAAGCCACACCATCTGAATGTTCACTAGTAAAGGTACTCTTTGCATCAACTATATGCGAAAAAATTCGAGCAATACTTTTTAAATCTTTAAAATCAATTTCACGCGTTGAATCATGAGAAACCCAGGTAGACACATAGCCTGAAATACGGTCTCGTTCCAGAGATAACCAAAAGATATCTGACTGTGATACTTGCATAAAAACATCCACAAGCTCTGGGTTAAACCAATCGTCTTTTTTATCAAATATCATCTGCCTGATTTCATCTTTACCAAGCAGAATATCAGGCTCATTTCGACAAAACCCCAGAACCAGCGCATCAACTCTATCCACCATATAGATGCAGTTAGCTCTTAATTTAGCGTCTTCAGGTAGATCAAGCTGTTTCAATTCAGACCAATGAGTATGGTGATATAAAATAACTTCAGCCAAATGAGATAGAACAGCTGACTGCTTGAGAATTTTCTCTCCCAATAGACAATGATTTTGTTCTTGCTCCCATTCAAACTGGGCTAATTTTGCATGAACTGAAGTCGTTGACACCCCACAGTCATGAAGAATGGCTGCCTGGAATAAATGATCTATTTGCTGACTACTCCAGTTTAATGCTTTTCCGCACTCGGCAGCCATAAAAGCAACCCGCTTACCATGATGAACATGATCAACCCCAACCAAATCAAGTGCATCAGATAAGGAATAAATAGCTTCGTGGATATTAATATTAAACTTAGACATAGTAAGGATAAGTTTAGCAGTGTTTTAAAGTTTTATCTGGCTATCTAGGATTAAAAGAGAAAACCCCCACAACTTCCTGAGCTAATTGGATCAACCTCACTTACTCTCTACTTTAAGGGCTTTTTTTGCTTCGTCCCATAAAGCATCTAACTCTGCTAATTCACAATCACGTAAACTTCTATCTGCCGCTTCAACTTGCTGCTCAATATAGTTAAAACGACGAGTAAATTTTTTTGTTGCTTGTTTCAGCGCTATTTCAGGGTTTACCTTTAAATGTCTTGCTAAATTAACCACAACCAGTAATAAGTCCCCAACTTCTTCCTGAATATGTGGTTGATCCTGTTCTTCCCAGGCTTCCTTTACTTCATCCAGTTCTTCCATGACCTTATCAAAAACAGGTTCAACTTGAGGCCAGTCAAAGCCATGACTAGCGGCTTTATTCTGTATTTTTTCGCATTGCACCAGCGCAGGAAGGTTGATGGCAACACCTGATAATACACTGTCATTTTCAGCCTGTTTTCCTTTCGCTTGCCGTTCTTTTACTTTGGCTTCATCCCAGGCTTTTTGTCGTTCTTCATCACTGTCATAAGTGACATCATCAAAAACATGAGGATGCCGACTGATAAGTTTCTCAGAAATGGCTTCAGCCACTTGCTCAAAATTAAATAAACCTTTTTCTTCTGCAATCTGTGAATGAAATACCACTTGCAATAGAAGGTCACCTAGTTCTAATCGTAAATCGTCCAGATCATTACGTTCAATAGCATCAGCGACTTCGTAGGCTTCTTCTATAGTGTAGGGAATTAGGCTATTAAAGTCCTGTTTTACATCCCAGGGACAGCCCTTTTCTGGATCACGCAACTGCGCCATGATGGCGAGTAATTTTTCGGTGTTTTTTAAGTTCAAAATATAAATAAAAGGTAAAAAAGAATGTTCGCCCTCTACACGATTGATCAAGCATGCTATTAATCGCGCCGAGGGCGAGCGCTCCTACCTATTTTTTTACATCGACAGACCAAAGCTCTCTTTATAACGCGTTTTAAATGCATCCATAGTAAATTTATGGTTCTGTGTACCATGATGTTCAATTTTGATAGACCCTAACAACGAAGCAATTCGCCCGGTTGTTTCCCAATCTAGCTCATTAGTGATGCCATATAACAAACCCGCTCTATATGCATCACCACACCCAGTAGGATCCGCTAATTCTTTTGCTGTTGCAGAAGGAATTTCAATACATCTACCTTCAGTAAAAATTTTAGAACCCTTTCCACCCATTGTTACAATTAACGCATCAACACGCTCTGCAATTTGCTCTAGAGACAAGCCCGTACGCTCTTGCATTAACTCTGATTCATAATCATTGAACGTTGCATAGCTTGCTAAATCTAAAAGTTCTAGCAACTCATCCCCGTCAAACATAGGCATTCCTTGACCAGGATCAAAGATGAAAGGAATTTCTTGTTCAACAAACTCTTTAGCATGTTGTTGCATGCCTAATTTTCCGTCAGGTGAAACAATCCCGATACTGATATTATCCGCATCAGCCACTGAGCTTTCATGTGATAAGTTCATCGCGCCAGGGTGGAAAGCGGTAATCTGATTATCATCTTCATCCGTTGTAATATACGCTTGTCCTGTATATTCGCTATCCATGGTCTTAATATATTTTGTCGATATATTGCACGTATTTAACCATTGCGCATAAGGTTCAAAATCATGCCCTACCGTTGCCATAATTGAAGGATTCTCACCTAGCAATTTTAAATTATAAGCAATATTCCCTGCACAGCCACCAAATTCACGACGAATCATGGGCACTAAAAAAGAAACATTTAGCATATGGACTTTTTCTGGCAAGATATGATTTTTAAATTTATCATGGAATACCATAATGGTATCGTAAGCCATGGATCCACAAATTAATGCACTCATTTTGTTCCTCTTAAACTAAAATTAATAACCAAGTTGCTATTGCTAACATTATTGATAGCATAACGGCTGCCGACCCTATATCTTTTGCTCTTCCAGCCAATTCATGATATTCAGAGCCAACTCTGTCTACGACCGCTTCAATGGCTGAATTCAACAACTCCACAACCATAACCAATACCACGGAAGCAATCAATAGAACTCTTTCTATTTTATTGTCAGTTAACCAAAATGCCATCGGTACAGCAACAATAAAACTGACAACTTCTTGCCTGAATGCCTCTTCATTCACCCAGGCTGCTTTAAATCCAGCAAAGGAAAACCCAATGGCATTAATAAATCGTTTTACGCCTTTCTCATTATAATAAGCCATTCTATTCCTCTATCATTTCCTGATAGGCTGCGGCATCCATTAAATCATCCAGCTCAGCCAGATTATCCGCTTTAATACAAAACAGCCAGGTATCATAAGGCTCATCATTGACCTGCTCAGGTGAATCAGTGATATCTTCATTGATAGCAACAACAACACCTGTGACGGGAGCAAACAAGTCTGATGCTGTTTTAACCGATTCAACAACTGCACACTGCTCACCAGCTTTAAGCTGTTTACCCATTTCAGGTAATTCTATATAAACCAAATCACCCAGTTCTTCTTGAGCAAAATCGGTAATACCAATCCGAACGACATTATCATCTTCTACTTTTGACCACTCATGGCTCTTTGCATATTTTAAGCTTTTGGGTAATTCACTCATGTTATTCTCTCTTAATGCCTATATATGGTGTAAAGGATAACCTGCTATTGATTAAAAACAACAAAAATATTTATTTCAAGCAAAAACACACCGTATAATTCACATAACTGACTGACATTCCCCTGTTTATGAATCGCTATCTTGTTATTTTATTACTTTGTTTTTTATCTTTTTTTAGCCTAGGCATTTCAGCAGATGATGATGATGACGGGGATGCGTCTGAAACCGTACAGATTATTGATGGCCAGGTCGTCATCCAGTTAGAGGAAGAAATTCAACAGCTATCAGGCCTTGAAACACAAGCATTCAAAAGCACTGAGCTGCAAACTGAGTTTATAGCCTATGGATCAGCCGTTAGTCTTGATCCTCTCATTAGCATTCTTAACCAATACCTATCACTATCAGCCAAGCAAGCAGCGGCTAAAGCCCGACTCGCGTTAACTGAAAAGGGCATGACTCGTCTACGCAATTTACATAAAAATGCCGTTGTTTCCATTCAAAAATTACAGCGCCAACAATCAAAATGGCAGTCAGACAAAGCCCTTTATGATGAAATGGTTTATAAAAGCAAACTGATTGTTAATAGTAGCCAGCTGCAATGGGGTGAAAAAATCACACAATGGGCGACGGGACGTCATTCGGAAGAGTTTGAAAAGTTATTATCAGGAAAATCTACCTTGCTTACAATCACCACACCCGCAGCAAGCCCGCGACTACAGAATATAGAGAGTATTTATATTAGCCCAACGGGAAATCGTGAAAAAGCATTTAAAGCATCCTTTGTTAGTGTATTACCCTCTATTGATACTTTTTCTCAAGGCTTACAATATAGTTTTTTTAGCGACAACCCCAAGATAAAACCGGGGATGAACGTGACCGCCTGGATTCCGGAACAAGAAAATACAATAAAAGGGCTTATTATTCCTAAATCTGCACTGACCTGGCACCTTGGCCAGTCCTTTGTTTTTATAAAAATAGATGATGAGCATTTTGTTCATCGAACCATTGAAAACCCCATTAGCGTCCCTAACGGCTACTTCATTTCTGAACAGTTAGCCGATGGTGAAGAAATCGTTGTTAAAGGCACTCAAATGCTCTTATCGCATGAATTTAGGTCACAAATCCCTGATGAGGATGATGATTAACCCGCCCCTGATCATAAAATAACGTGTCATGCCTTATTCTCTTTAATCGGGAATAACAACATAATAGCTCTCACCGACTTTATAGAATCAATATGCTTTCAACCCTAGTCCGTTTTTCAATTCGATTTTATGGTGTGGTTATCGCACTGGCTGTTATTCTACTTTTTTATGGCAGTTTTCGCTTTTCTTCAGCGGGTCTGGATATTTTTCCCGAATTTTCTCCCAAACAAGTCATTATTCAAACGGAGTCACCAGGCTTATCTTCGGAGCAAGTTGAAATTTTAGTGACCCAGCAAATTGAAACCAGTTTGAGTGGTTTAATTGGTCTTAAATCCATCCGTTCGGAATCAATACAAGGCTTATCTATTGTTACCGCGCTATTTGAAGAAAGCAGTGATATTTATCGAAACAGGCAATTAGTCAGTGAGCGTTTAAGTAGTTTAAGCAGTCAGCTACCCAAAGGGGTAGAAATACCTATTGCGGTTCCCTTATCCTCCTCTTCAGCGACCGTACTGACTATCGGTTTAAATTCTGACTCAAAAAACTTAATGGAATTACGCAACCTGGTGGACTGGACCATTGTCCCGCACTTACTTGCCGTTCCAGGGGTTGCGGATGTTAATATTTTTGGTGGGGAAATTCAGCAACTGCAAATCCAGATAAAACCGTCTCAGCTACATCGGTTTAACTTAGCCATTGAAGATATTGTTAATGCAGCACAGCAAGCAGGTAATATTCAGGGCGGCGGTTTTATTGAAAATGAAAATCAGCGCTTTACCATTCAAATATCAGGACAAGCCAACACCCCGGAACAATTTAAAAAAATCATCATTAAACGTCAAGCAGGACGAAACATTACTTTAGGCGATGTTACAGAGATTGCTTATGCAGCAGAACCCCCGATTGGTGCCGCTCAAATAAAAGGAAAATCAGGCATTGTAATGATGGTTATTGGTCAATTTGGAGCCAATACCCTCTCCGTATCCAATCAGGTAGAAGCCGCTCTAACTGAATTTGATGGGTTGTTTAAAAAACAGGATATTAATTTTTACCCCCATTTATTTCGCCCAGCCGATTATATTGAAAACTCTATCTCCAATTTATCCAGCCATTTATTGCTCGGCAGCCTTTTTGTGGTTGTTATTCTTTATCTTTTTTTATTCAATCTTCGTACCGCTCTTATCTCCGCCACCGCGATTCCTTTATCGCTGATTACAGCCATTATTGTGCTATTAGAAAGCGGGGTTAATTTGAATATTATGGTCTTGGGGGGATTGGCTATTGCCTTAGGGGAAGTGGTTGATGATGCCATTATTGATACTGAAAACATTTTCCGTCGGCTACGAGAAAATCGTTTACTCCCACAACCAAAGTCTATTGCTACCGTTGTTTATGATGCCTCGATGGAAGTACGTAGCTCCGTGGTTTATGCCAGTTTTATTGTAGCCATGGCTTTTGTGCCATTATTAACCTTATCAGGAGTAGCTGGGCGCTTATTTTCCCCCCTAGGCTTATCCTATATTCTTGCTATCTTAATGTCATTGATTGTGGCCTTAACCCTAACACCAGCACTGTGTTATTTTTTTCTTGGTAACAATCCAGGTACACTTATCGATGAACAAGAGCCACCCCTTATTAACTGGATAAAACCTCGATATAGCCGTGCTTTAATCTGGATAAACAATCATTTTAGAGCCGTTATCAGTGCCAGTTTTATCCTTTGTCTTGCGGGCTTATTGACTTCATTTACTCTGGATAATAAGTTTTTACCCGAATTACGTGAAGGCCATTATATTGTCCACACCACCAGTATTCCAGGCACTTCATTACAAGAGTCTATCCGTATCGGCACGGCCTTAACTGAGCAATTTTTACAAATCCAAGGTATCGAATCTGTCTCGCAATGGGCGGGAAGAGCTGAACGTGGCGCTGATACCTTTGGTAGTCATTACAGTGAATACGAGGTTCGCCTAAGTCCTCTATCAGGCTCGGAACAACAAGCCGTTCTGGATGATTTAAGACGAATTTTAGATGAATTCCCAGGCATCTTATATGAAGCCAATACGTTTTTAACGGAACGCATTGATGAAACGATCTCGGGCTACACCTCGCCAGTTGTGGTTAATATTTATGGTAATGATCTAAACACACTGGACAGTAAAGCTCAATCCGTTGCCCAGATTATGCGCACTATTCCTGGCGCAGCGGATGTCCAACTAAGATCGCCCCCTGGCACACCTACGCTACAAGTGCATTTAAACCTGGATAAACTAAAATTATGGGGGCTTAATCCTGAACAAGTTATTAGTACCCTACAAACGGCTTATGAAGGTCGTATCACGGGGAAAAATATTCAAGGAAACCGTCTTTATAATGTAGCGGTGGCACTTGCGCCTGAGTTAAGGCAACAGCCAGAGGCTATCGCAAATTTACCGATCCGCACGAAGGATGGCCGCTTGATCAACTTATCCCAAGTAGCAGATATTAGACATTCAGAAGGCCGTTACAATATTCTTCACCAAGGCGCACAAAGAAAACAAACGATTACTTGCAATGTACTGGACAGAGATATGGATTCCTTTATGCAAGAACTCAAGCATAAAGTCTTTGCTGAGATCCCTTTTTCTGCCAATAGTTATCCAGAGTTTACAGGGGCTGCAGTAGAGCAAACAAAAGCCAAGGAAGATCTGCTTTTGCATTCATTAATGGCAAGCGCAGGTGTACTGATCTTTATTTATATTGCTATTGGAAATACTTGCAATGTCATTCTCACTCTAGCAAACCTGCCCTTCTCATTAATTGGTGGGCTTGCTGCTGTTCTTTTAACAGGAGCCACCTTATCCGTGGGTTCAGTGGTTGGCTTTATCACCCTATTTGGTATTACAGTAAGAAATAGTATTATGTTGCTATCTCATTACCAGCACTTAATAGAGGTTGAAAATAAAAAATGGACCATGGAAACCGTTATTTTAGGTGCTCAGCAACGCTTACCTTCTATTTTAATGACTGCACTCGTCACCGCTTTAGCCATGTTACCCATCGCCATTGATAGTGATAACCCAGGAAGAGAGATTTTAGGTCCGATGGCAGCCATTATTATCGGAGGCCTCGCGTCTTCAACTATACTGAATTTATTGCTATTACCTGCATTGTTATTTCGTTATGGAAAGTTTACTAAGAAAAATCAAACCTATTGAACCTAAATCTGAATGTATTGTATTAATTCATGGTTTAGTAAGAACTAGCCGAAGCATGAATAAAGCAGCATCCATTTTATCTTCTTATGGATATGAGGTTAATAATATTAACTACCCCTCTAGAAAAAAAGTAATGAATCAATTAGTTAAGCAACATTTCCAGCCCGTGATAAAAGCTTGTGAGTCAAAAAACTATAAACAAATTCATTTCCTGACTCACTCAATGGGAGGGATTATCTTACGTTGTTATTTGGCAAACCATTCCATACAAAACTTAGGCCGCTCAGTGATGTTAGCACCGCCTAACCAAGGCAGTGAAATAGTCGACCGACTAGGGCATTTAACTTTATTTACATTGATCAATGGACCCGCTGGTAATGAGCTGGGGACAAATAAAAACAGCCTGCCTAATAGCCTGGGAGATCTTAATTTTGATACTGGAATTATTGCTGGCTATAAGAGCATGAATCCTTTGCTATCTCTACTTATTCCTGGAACAAACGACGGCAAAGTTTCTGTTGAACGTGCAAAAACAAAAGGGATGAAAGATTTTTTAGCGGTTCCCCATACTCACTCATTTATCATGCAAAGAAGCAACATTATTTATCAGTCTTTATTTTTCATCCAAAATGGCTATTTCTTTAAATAAAAAGAGCACCGTTATTAAGGAAACTCTGATTAAGTTGGTTAGAATTTAGCGCCGAAAAAAATATCGGCAGTTTTAGCAAGCTAAAAATAATTGGACTTGATCAGAGCTTCCTTAAGGATCCTCTGATCAAGTCCAAAGTTTGGATGATTCTTTCTTTATTCCCCTTCCAATATGGATGCTGCTGTAACGTCAACAAAGACAAGTTAAGCGTTTTCGTGGCCAGTGGCTCCTTCTACCTATAGCGGAATCAGTTATTTTCTGGTCTACCTATGGGCTTATAGCGCACCTCTTACTTAGCTGTTGTTGATATCCTCTTTATCAAAAACCTCAATCAATCAATTTGTTATTAGCTATTACTGTGATTTTAAAGCCAAGTTAGTGGTAGAATATTAAGATTTGATTACTACCAATTCATGCGATTAATTAGGGGATTGACACACCTTGAGCCATTACCCAATGGCTGTGTACTCAGTATTGGAAATTTTGATGGTGTTCATACGGGACATAAAAAGGTCATTGATAAACTGGCTGCTCAGGGCAAGGCAATGGGACTTCCTGTTGTTATTATGATGTTTGAGCCTCAACCGTTGGAATTTTTTCTGGGGGAGAACGCACCGTCTCGATTAACCCGTCTGCGTGAAAAGGTTATTCAGTTTAAATCTTTACCTGTTGATAATTTGGTTATCATTAAATTTAATCAAACAACAGCGGACTACCCTGCTGAAAGTTTTATTAAAAATTTGTTAGTAGACAAGTTAAATGTAAAACATTTAGTCATAGGAGATGATTTTCACTTTGGCAAAGCTCGCCGTGGAAATTTTGCCATGCTTAAACAAAAAGGTCAGGAATATGGCTTTAAGGTAGAAACCACCGATTCTTTTTTTGTTAATCAGCATCGAGTGAGTAGCACTTTGATTAGAGATGCTTTAGGCGGTGGGGATTTGTCTAAGGCCAAACATATGCTAGGCCGAGATTATTCTGTTTGCGGCCGGGTGGCTCATGGCCATAAACGCGGCAGGACCATTGGCTTTCCGACGGCTAACGTGCAAATGTTTAGACGAAATACACCCATTACGGGTGTGTATGCTGTCACTATGACAGGTATAGATAATAGAGTGATCCGTGGCATCGCTAATGTAGGCACCCGCCCTACGGTTGATGGTGGTAAAAAAGTTATTTTAGAAACACATTTATTTGATTTTAATCAAGATATCTACGGCTACTATGTAGAAGTTGTGTTTAAGAAAAAAATTAGAGATGAAGTTCGATTTAATTCATTAAACGAACTTAAGATACAGATAGAAAAAGATATTATTATTGCGAAACAGATTTTAATACAATAAAGATACGAATCAATAAGCTAAGCCGCCCAACGTATTGCTAAATTGCATATTACCCTTTTGAATAGTTGAAATTAGAAAGATGGAATACAAAAAAACACTGAATTTACCTAAGACTGCTTTTCCAATGAAAGGCAATTTGGCTCAACGTGAGCCAGAGCGTTTAAAAAAATGGAATGAAGCCGGGCTATATAAACAAATCAGAGAAAAAGCGGCAGGTCGCCCTCCCTTTATTTTGCATGATGGCCCTCCTTATGCCAATGGCGAGATTCATATCGGTCATGCGGTCAATAAAGTGTTAAAGGATATTATTTTAAAATCAAAATCACTGAATGGTTTTGATGCGCCTTATGTGCCAGGCTGGGATTGTCATGGTCTACCCATTGAATTAATGGTAGAAAAGAAAATAGGCAAAGCGGGGGTTAAAGTCTCCCCAGCAATCTTTCGTAAAGAATGTCGTACTTATGCGGCTAAACAAGTTAAAACCCAAAAAGAAGCGTTTATTCGTTTAGGTATTTTAGGTGAGTGGGACAATCCTTATCTCACCATGGATTTTTCTTTTGAAGCGGATATCGTGCGTTCATTAGGTAAAATTGCTGCTAAAGGGCATTTAACCAAAGGTTCAAAACCAGTGCATTGGTGTACTGATTGTGGCTCTGCCTTGGCGGAAGCAGAAGTTGAGTATGAAGATAAGCACTCACCTGCAATTGATGTTCGTTTTCAGGTCATTGATGAAAAAGCCTTTATGGCCAGTTGTCATAACGTACCTGATCATCATGGTAAAGGTGATTTATCCCTTGTTATCTGGACAACAACACCTTGGACACTCCCTGCAAATCAGGCGGTTTCTCTTAATCCTAATCTGGAATATGTGGTTGTTCAATGTGAAATTGATGGCAAACAAGAACGCCTAGTCGTTGCTGAAGTCCTGCTAAAAGACGCTATGTTGAGATATGGCGCAGGCGAGCATCATGTGCTTGCTTATTGTAAAGGCGAGGCATTAGACAAACAGTTATTGCAACATCCTTTTTATGATCGCCAAGTGCCTATTATTTTAGGTGATCACGTCACCACTGATGCAGGTACTGGAGCGGTTCATACTGCACCAGGACACGGTCAGGACGATTATATTGTGGGCATGAAATATGGCTTGCCTGTCGATAATCCTGTCGATAGTAATGGTGTCTTTTTACCGAGTACTGAATTTTTTGCTGGCGAACATGTGTTTAGTGCAAATGCTCATGTGCTTGAGGTACTTAAAGAGAAAGGAAAATTAGCCTACCACGAAGCGATTTTACATAGTTACCCACATTGCTGGCGCCATAAAACCCCTATTATTTTTAGAGCAACACCTCAATGGTTTATCTCTATGGATAAGGCAAATTTACGTGAACAAGCGCTAACAGAAGTTAAACAGGTGCAATGGATTCCTGATTGGGGACAAGCTCGTATTGAAAGTATGATTGACGGACGACCTGACTGGTGTATTTCTCGTCAACGTACCTGGGGTGTGCCAATTGCTTTCTTTGTACATAAAGAAACTGGTGAACTTCATCCGCGTACTGCAGAATTAATTGAACAAGTTGCCCAACGGATTGAAGAAAAAGGCATTGAGGCATGGTTTGAGATGGAAGCATCGGAATTAATTGGTGATGATGCTAACGATTACGACAAAATGCAGGATACCTTAGATGTCTGGTTTGATTCTGGAGTCACTCATGCTGCGGTGTTAAATAAGCGTGACCAATTAAATTTCCCTGCTGACCTATACCTAGAAGGCTCTGACCAACACAGAGGCTGGTTTCAATCATCATTATTAACATCCACAGCGATGAATGATGTTGCGCCGTATAAAGCGGTTTTAACTCATGGCTTTACGGTTGATGCTAACGGTAAAAAAATGTCTAAATCAGCGGGTAATGTGGTTGCACCGCAAAGCATTATGAAAAACTTAGGCGCAGATGTTTTACGCCTTTGGGTTTCGGCGACCGATTATCGCGGTGAAATGAATGTATCGGATGAAATTTTAAAACGGACATCCGATGGTTACCGTCGCTTAAGAAATACAGCGCGTTTCTTACTCTCTAATTTAGATGGCTTTAATCCAGCAACTGATTTAGTCGATGCTAAAGATATGCTGCCATTAGACCGCTGGGCGGTTGATAGAGCCGCTCAATTACAACAAGATGTGATTGCGGCTTATGAGTCTTATCATTTTCAACAAGTGTATCAAAAAGTACATCATTTCTGTGCGATGGATTTAGGTGGCTTTTATTTAGATATTGTTAAAGATCGCCAATACACGGCAAAATCAGATGGATTAGCGCGCCGCTCAGCACAAACAGCGATGTATCATATTGTTGAATCATTAGCCCGCTGGTTAGCGCCTATCACCAGTTTTACTGCCGATGAAATTTGGCAATATATTCCTGGTGAGCGCAGTGATTCTATCTTTTTAGAGACTTGGTATGAAGGTTTATTTGAGCTTGATACAGAGACTAAAATGGATCGCGCATTTTGGGAACAAATAATGCTGGTTCGCTCTGCGGTGAGCAAAGAAATTGAGCAAGTCAGATCGAAAGGTGAAATTGGCTCATCTCTTAATGCTGAGGTTGAACTGTATTGTAATGAAGAATATTTTTCGGCATTAAACTTGCTATCAAATGAATTGCACTTTATTTTTATTACATCGGCCGCTTCAATATCGGAAGATAAGTTTTGCCCAGAAGATGCCATTCAAACAGAAGTAGAAGGTATTCGGTTAAAAGTAGCCGCCTCTGAACATGAAAAATGTACTCGCTGCTGGCATCATCGCCATGATATAGGGGTAAGTGAAGAGCACCCCGAACTTTGTGGACGTTGTGTAGACAATATTGCTGGCGACGGTGAAGTCCGTCAATTTGCATAAGCTCATTCGATTACCTCTTTCTTGATAGCAAGAGAGAGGTAATAAAAACTCCTTGGGAAGGAGGGTTTAATATAAAAATAAAGGTTTTTTAAATGCTTAAATGGTTATGGTTATCCCTTATCACTCTGGTTCTTGATCAGTGGAGTAAGATTGCAATTGATGGCTCAATGCATCTTTATCAATCCATTGCACTTATACCGGGCTTTAACCTGACCTATGTACACAATACAGGGGCAGCCTTTAGTTTTTTGAGTGAAGCGGGGGGCTGGCAACGCTGGTTTTTGGCTGCAATGGCTTTAATTATTAGTGTGGTACTAACTATTTGGTTATCTCGACTCAAAAAACACGAAACTCTATTAGCCGTTGCCTTATCTCTAGTTTTAGGCGGAGCCATTGGAAACCTGATCGATCGTCTGGCCTATGGCTATGTTATCGACTTTTTAGATTTCTATTATCAAACCAGACACTGGCCAGCATTTAATATTGCAGATATGGCTATCTCAATGGGTGTATTTTTAATGCTATTAGAAAATTTTGGCATTGGGACTCGCGACGCTGAAGAAAATGAAACATAATCCTTATTTTTTACTTGCTGCGGCAGTCACTGCAAATACAGTTTCCCCGTCGCTTGCAGCGGCAGAGCAACATCACACTAGCGATAGCTTTTTTCTTGATGATACGCCCGTTGTGCTGTCGGCAACACGCCTCAAACAATCATTAGCCGACGCACCTGCTGCCGTTACCGTTATTGATAAGTTCATGATCAAGGCAAGTGGAGCTAAAGAAATTGTAGAATTATTCCGCCTGGTGCCTGGTATGCAAGTCGGCTCAAAAAGACAACACTTACCGTCAGCGTCTTACCATGGCATGAGTGATGAATTTGCCAGAGGCATGCAAGTTCTGGTCGATGGCCATTCAATCTATAATGCTAGCTTTGGTGGACTGTTCTGGGCTGATTACCCTCTGTTGATTGAAGATATTGAACGTATTGAAGTCATTCGAGGCCCCGCAGCGGCCACTTACGGACCCAATGCCTTTTTAGGTGTGATCAATATTATTACCACCCATACCTCGCAAGACCAGGGCACACAAGCAAACTTCCGCGCTGGCGGTGGGGATGCCTATCGAGGGGCTATCCGCCATGGCGGTCAATGGAATGATTTAGGCTACCGTATTAGTTATGCTCATAATCAAAATGATGGCCTAGAAGGGACTATAGATGGTGTAAAAACCAATACCTTAAGCAGTCGCTTTGATTATCAACTCTCAAATAAAGATACCTTACAATACAATCTTGGTATCAGTGAAGGTCAATATGAACTTGGCACTAAAAATAAACTTAGCGACCCCGCACGACAAGAACAAGATTACAGTATTACTCAAAATTTTCGTTGGGAACATCAATTTAACCCTATAGAGCAAGTTTCACTTCATTTGACTCATAATCGGCATGAAATTAATGATGATCTGATTTCAAATGGAAAGAAGGTTAACAACAACTACCTTTCAGAGCAGATTGATTTTGAATTTCAACATATTTTATCTCCTTTTCAGTCAACCCGAATCGTATGGGGTTTAGGTAGCAGGCTAGATAGAATCCAGATGGATTTATGGACGGGGGATGATGATAAAACCAATATCCTTTACCGTATCTTTGCCAATATTGAGCAGAAATTTCTTGAAGATTTCACCTTAAATCTGGGCGCTTTACTAGAAAAGAATTCATATAACTCTTATGATATTTCACCAAAAATATCTTTAAACTACCAATGGTCTGACCAACATAATTTTAGAATCATGGCATCCAGAGCCTCCCGCATGCCCATTCTTGGAGAGCAAAACCTAAGTGTAGCAACGGTTATTCCCTCACTAATCGCAGCACCAGTAAAAACCAATGAAACGCTAAAACCTGTTGAAGTGATCACTTTTGAAGCGGGACACCACGGCCAATTTTTTAACAATAAACTGGCCACGGATATAAAAGTTGCTCATCAACGCTTTCGTCGCTTAACCCGAATGGACTATAACCCAAAAACTTTTAGCATTGACTATAGTACTGGGGATGTTGCCAGCAGTCTCAACTATGAAATGCAAGTGGATTACAAACCTAACGCCAAATCATTGTTTCATTTGGGCTACTCATGGATCAATATCCAGCATAAAGGCGGCATTAGTGACTATAGAGAATCAGCACCTCATAATACGCTTAATGCTTTAACGGCTTACGAATTTCCATGGCAACTACAAGCCAGCTTAGGTTATTATTATCGTAGTGAAATGCAATATATTAGAACCTCTTCTGATATCTCCCAATATCAACGCTTAGATTTTATATTACGAAAAACATTTAATTTATCCAGTACACAGAAACTTGAACTGTCTTTTATTCACAAGAATAATATCGGCTCAAAAGATGAGTTTAATGCTGATAACCGTCTGGCTGACAGAACCTTTATTGAACTTTCCTATCAATTCGATTGATTTTTATCAGCGGGTAATTTTTCAACTAAAATGCTTGTTTTAACATAAAGTTATCTAATTCCGCATAAGTGACCGTCACTTAAAAAGCACGGCTATGAACTAACCACAGGTTAAATAAAGACAGATTGGAAACGATGTTATTTTTATGGGTAGGAGGGGCCTCTAGGCCGCGACCGAGATAAGATCAAGAACTGTCGCGGCTAGAAATCCCTCCCACTTAAAATCTCAAATTTTTAAATTCAGTTTGTTATTAGTCATGTTAACTAATAACTGTAGAGCGGACTTCAGTCCGCAATCACTGCCATAAACAGCCTCTATGGCGGACTGGAGTCCACCCTACAAATCCTTATTTTATATTTGGATGCAAGCTTTAGAAGCCTGCACATTAATTCATTATCCAAGTCCTGCCTTCAATCTGTCCCAGTAAAATAGTTCACCTGGATCTGTTTTTCTGCCTGCTGCAATATCACTATGCCCTGCAATCGTTTGTGCAGATAATTTAGGGTAATGATCAATCAATGCCTTGCTTACAAGAATTAATTGTTGATACTGCTGTTCTGTATAAGATTGGTTTTCAGAGCCTTCCAGCTCTATTCCAATAGAAAAATCATTACACTTTTTTCGCCCGTTATATTCAGAGACTCCCGCATGCCAGGCTCGCTTATCAAAAGGAACATACTGAACAAGCTCGCCTGTTCGTCTAATCAACAAATGGGCAGACACTTTTAATTGATGGATCTGTTTAAAATAAGGATGTTCATCAGGGTTTAGCTGATTACAAAATAGTTGATCAATATAAGCGCCACCAAATTGTTCAGGAGGAAGACTGATACAATGAACCACTAAAAGAGATAAAGCCTCGCCAACAGGTCGCTCATCATAATTAGGTGAAATAACTTTGCGTGCCTGACTAAGCCAATGGTTCTTAATTTTCATAAAATAATCTATCTAGCATTTTTTACTATTTAAACACATGAATAACCAACCCACGACAACTGAAATAAAAAACTTTCTTGCTGAAGATATTGGTAGTGGAGATATTACCGCCAGTATTATTCCAGCCTCTCGCCAGGCAACAGCCCATGTGATTACCAGAGAAAAAATGGTGCTATGTGGACAAGCTTGGTTTACTAGCGTTTTCAAAACTCTAAACCCTGACATAAGCATTCGCTGGTTTAAAGAGGAAGGTGAGATTTGTGAAGAAAACACACGGCTCTGCGAGCTACAGGGAGCGGCTAAAGATTTATTAACTGGCGAAAGAACCGCTCTCAACCTTTTGCAAACTTTATCGTCGACTGCAACTGTTGCCAAACACTATGCAGATGCGGTTTCAGGTACATCCTGTAAAGTTTTAGACACCAGAAAAACCATTCCCGGCCTTAGAAAGGCACAAAAATATGCGGTCACCTGTGGAGGCTGTGTTAATCACCGTACGGGGCTTTACGATGGTGTATTAATTAAAGAAAATCATATTATGGCAGCAGGCTCTATTGCTTTAGCTATCAGCTCAGCCAGAGAAATAACCGATGTAATGGTAGAAGTTGAAGTAGAATCATTAGCTGAATATCAACAAGCCTTAGCCGCAAAACCTGATCGCATTATGTTGGATAACTTTTCTAATGCGGATATGAAAACAGCCGTGTCCTTAAGACACAGTGGTATTGAGCTAGAAGCGTCGGGAGATATTACCTTACAAACCATTCGCCAGGTTGCCGAAACAGGGGTTGATTATATTTCTATAGGGGCTTTAACTAAACACGTTAAAGCGATTGACTTATCAATGCGTATTACCATGGAGACAGCATAATGATTAAAAATGCTGAAGCAATATTCAAACATATCACTCAAGGCGTCTATGTCATTAGCGTTAATAATGGCGAACAAAAAAATGCGTTTACAGCGGCCTGGGTTATGCAGGTTTCTTTCGATCCTCCACTCCTGTGTTTTAGCATTAATCCCAAACACCATTCTTATAAATTGTTGCAACAAGGGCGTGTTTGCTGCATTAGTGTTTTAAACAACAAGCAATATGCTGCCGCTGAGCACTTTGGCAAATCAAACATTAAAGATAAAATGGCAGGCTATGAGTGGAAAGAGACTAAATCCAAAGCCCCAGCATTAGCTGATAGCCTAGCCTATTTTGATTGCCATGTAGATCACTTCTCGGATGCTGGCGACCATAAACTTGTTATTTGCAAAGTGATAGATGCTGCCATTTTGAATGCCGGCAGCCCTATGTTGTATGGTGATACAGGGGATATGGATAACAGTAGCGAGCTGTACTAAGGTTTAATTTTTTGTTGCTTATGCATCATATGATGCGAGCGATGCATGCTTGAATGGCGTGCGTGGTCACTAAGCTGGGCATCAAACCATTGGTGAATAGCCTTTACCAACTCAGGTTTTTTCGCCGTATAAGTTATTTCAGCACCACGGCTTAATTCACGATATTGCAATAATAACGCTCCCGATTTAGCATTTTTCAGCGCTCTTAATCCAGGCATATCAGCGCCATGAATTTTTTCTGGATCAGAATAATCTTGAGTTTTAAAATCCGCATAGATTTTACTTAGATGCGTCTTAATCAAGCTGATTTGAGCTTTATTAGAGGGATCTTTCACGATAACTTGCTGCACCCCTCCTTGCTTTGTTTTAGAAAAAACGTGTAAGGTTTTCTCTAAATTAAAGGGCATAACCATCCTGCCTTTAGCCGCCACTTCATCAAGCCGCGCTTCCGAAGCTGTTTCCACGGCCGAGACAATCGGAGCTTGAATGATTAATAAGGTACTTAAAATAAAGCTTTGCTTTGTCATAGATTATAAGATCAATTGCAGTTTTGACACATTGATTGTAGCAGATTGCTGATGCGTTTTTATTAATGACTCTCTTTTAAACTCGGCAATAACTCGACTGGCAGTCTCGGTGGTAATACTTAGCAAAGCCCCAATATCTGCTCGAGAAGGTAAGAAAAAGGACTCTTCTGCTCTCCCCTTAGCCAAATAGATAAGTAAACTAGCCATTCTGCACTTAGAACTCCCCATCGTGAAGTCCGCAAGCCAGACATCAGCATCACTCTGAACTTTTTGCCAGCGAGCTGTTAATTGATTATATAAATGAGGCGTCTTCCCATTCAACTGTTCAATATTTTTAACGGGTATTCGACAAACGGAGGCCTCTTGCATGACAATGGCATGATGCAAATAGGCCGAACCATTTAATGCCTCAATACCCGCCAGATCCCCCTGCCGTAATAGGCGAATAATTCGGTAATTGCCATTCGGTAAATAACGGACTAATTTAATCAACCCCGAGCGGATAGTATAAACATAATCAATGCGGTCTTTTTGTTCATACAAAATAGCACCAGCCTCTAATTCTAAGTCATTAATGGGGAGATGGAGTAGATGAAAGTCATCTTGTTTGAGATCAGCAAATAAAACTAAATCTCGAATAGGGCATAGCTGGCAGTTTTCAGCGCCATTCCACGCCTGATTAATTACAATGGGTTTCATAGTTTATAAATTGATGCAATGAGTGCGCGAAAAATAAAAGTCATTAAGTATTTGACTAAATAAACTATATAACAAATTTTGATACCTTTTTATTAAACTATGTTATTTAGCTTGCTCTTATTTGTTATATCACATATTTTTATGAAAAAAATACGGCTTTCACTCAAAATGCCATGTATAAGCAAAAATTACACCAAAATAAAACCATTCACCTATCCCTCAAGGCGGTAGTGGCAAATTGATAATTATCAATTATTTTTTCATGTTCTTACTTTACTCTAGAGCTCTAGTGTCACATGAGGATTCATATGAAAAAAACAGCTTTTAAATCCGTTACCACCTGCCTGATGGCGGGTAGCGTTATGCCAGTCTATGCATTGAATCTAGCCGATACTGAGCAGGAAGTTTTACCTACAATGGTTATTGAAGGTGAAATTTTAACACCAGCTATTGTTGGGATAAAACCTGATATGGGCGGTGTAAATGATGCAGCAGCCCTATTAAAGCGTGTACCAGGTGCCAATGTAAACTCCAATGGTCCGTTGTCAGGTATTGCTCAATATCGAGGCCTCTTTGGGGATCGGGTAAATGTTAATTCGGATGGAGCAACCTATAAATCAGCCTGTGCCAATGCGATGGATGCCCCTTTGAGTCACGTCCCCACTTCGCTGACTGAAACCATGAGTATCAAACGAGGCATTGCTTCTGTCAGTAGTGGCATTGAAACGCTAGGGGGGAATATCGTACAGCGCACACGGCGAGGTGAGTTCTCAGAAAATGATGACATTAAATTTAGTGGAAAAACCACCAATGGCGTTAACTCTGTCAACAATGCCTATTACACCAGTATTTTTTCCAACGTTGCCAATAGCAATCACAAGTTTAGACTAGGGGGGAGTCGAGAAGAAGGCGGTAATTATGATTGGGATGGGGGAGAAAATATAGATACCAGTCATGAACGTAATGCTGCAACTTTAGGTTATGGCTATCGTACCGACGATCAAAATGAAACTTCAAACTATAATGATGAAGTTGAAACACCAGGGTATTTTATCTGGAATTTACGAGGCCAATATCGCCCTCAATATCATGCCGTCAAAGGTCTTCAAGTTGGGTTTGGTATCGAGAACCTGCTTGACGAATCCTATCGAACCCATCTTAGCGGATTGAATAGAAATGCAGCCAATGATAACACCGCTGTTGGTGAGCATTTGCCTGGGCCTGGACGAAATTTTTATGCCACATTAAGTTATGATTGGTAAAGGGCTTCAGATATCTTTTTTTTAAAAGGAATCATGAAAGGTTTAGTTCATTTTATTTTGGTTAAAACTCGTTTCGCTTCTTGCGACCGAGTTTTTTCTATATGAACGGATTAGCTGCTGTTTCAGAATTATTAGACAGAGGGGGCAATGTTTTATGGTTTATTCTATTGCTGTCGATTTATTTATGGAACTTAATATTTGAAAGGCTAATCTTTCTTAAATTTATTTACCCAGACTTACTACGTAACTGGCTGAAACATTGGCACATACAATCCCCTCATTACGACGCTAAAGAGACAAGTTTCATCAGGAAACAGCTCTTATCAGAAGCAAAAATCAGTATGGAAACATCCTTAACCCTAATAAAAATGCTCATTGCAATATGTCCTATGCTAGGCTTGCTTGGTACTGTTTTGGGAATGATCCATGTTTTTGATGTTATGGCGGTGACTGGCAACAGCAATGTTCGCGCCACGGCACTAGGCATCTCTCAGGCAACCATTTCGACAATGGCTGGAATGATAGTTGCCATATCAGGATTGTATTTTCAGCAAGTCATCAGAAAAAATATTGATGACAATATTCACCAATTAAATGTGTTATTAAAATAATACAAATAAAAATCAGGTATCAATCACCCTTATGACAATTAAAAAAATTGAATTAAAAATAACTGGCATGCAGTGCACGGGTTGTGAGCAAGTCATTGAAGATGCGGTATTAATATTACCAGGCATCGTTAAAGTCAAAGCCAATTATGTTGAAAAATCTTTTATAGCTGAGTTTGATGATCGACTTGGCAATCAGCAAAATATTCAGCAAGCCATTGAAAAGAAAGGCTATGAAATAGAAGAAGGAGGGGTTAAGAAAAAGTCCTATTTTATACATACAATCATTTTTATAATCTTACTGCTTCTTGTCGGCGGGGTCGCTCTTTGGGGGAAAAGCTTAATGCCTGGGTTGATTCCTCAATTGAATGCGCAAATGAGCAATCTCATGCTTTTTAGCATCGGTTTCCTCACAGGTTTTCACTGTATAGGTATGTGTGGTAGTTTTGTAGTCAGTTACTCTAGTCGCTCCATGAGCAAGACTAAAACGGTTTTATCTCACCTGTCCTATGGTTTAGGTAAAACAGTGTCTTATTCTGCTATTGGTGCGGCTTTTGGTTTATTGGGAGCGGCAATAACCATTACCTCACATATGCGAGGGGTAGCTGCCTTAATTGCGAGTGTTTTTTTACTCATTTATGGTTTAAAAATGTTAGATTTAACACCTTCCCTTCGTCGGTTTACTATCCGACTACCTAAGGCATTTACACGAGAAGTTAATAGCAATATTAAATCACAACGCAGCCCGTTGGTTATCGGCCTATTAACAGGTTTTTTATTAGGCTGCGGACCATTACAGGCAATGTATATTATGGCCGCAGGCACTGGCAGTCCTCAAGAAGGTGCAACACTATTACTTTTCTTTGGCTTAGGTACCTTAATTCCTTTACTTGGGTTTGGTTTTTTTGCAAATTTATTGTCTAGAAATACCATTCATGATTTGGTAAGAGTTTCTGGGGTTTTAGTCATTATCATGGGGGTCATGATGGCTAACAGAGGATTGAAATTAACAAAATCGGGTTATGATTTCAATTCTGTTCAGCAACAAATACACCAATCCATCGGCTCCAGCCCTGATAAATAACACGCCCTGTATTAGAATTTAGCACAGAAAAAACGGTCGCTATTTTTCACGAAGGAAGCAGTAAGTAGATGTTCATAAATATTCTAACATTTTAGCCATTAGCTACACAGCGTAATTTAAAACGTAAGTTTCAGCCCTTAAGCCCTCGCCCCTAGAGGGGAGAAGGCTTAAGAACACGATCCATTACACCTTTTAATGTTTGGTGAGATCAAGTCATATGGCTTACTTTAAATTTTCAACAAATGTTAAAATAATTTTTGACACCTACTTGATAGCCATTCTATTGTGCCGATCTTCGTGGAAAATAGCGGCTGTTTTAGCCAGCTAAAAATGATTGGACTTGATCAGAGCATCCTTATTAAAGAACAACAAGTCAATCAGTCGCTTATTCACCCCTCATTTTGTTCAGCTATAGCCATCATTATTGGTATACAATGAAAGCAATAATTTATCATTATAAACAGGTAAGTTTTTGTAAATTATCTTTATAACATTTACACCTTGCCTGTTTATTTCTATACAAGAAGGCAAGCTATGCTCTGTAAAACAAACCAACGCAACACCACGGGTATTGACGACCTTAAAGGCGACCAATCATGGCGAATTTTCAGGATCATCAGTGAGTTTACCGAAGGGTTTGATCGACTATCCAACGTCTGTGATGCGATCTCTATTTTTGGCTCTGCCCGCTTACCACCAGAACACCCTTATTATATAAAAACCGTTGAACTCGCTGAATTATTAGGAAAAAATGACTTTTCCATTATTAGTGGTGGCGGACCCGGTATTATGGAAGCCGCGAATAAAGGCGCCCACCAACAAAAACAACTCTCTATTGGGCTCAATATAGAACTTCCTATGGAGCAATCACCCAACCCTTACCAGGATCTTGCTCTGGATTTTCGCTACTTCTTTGTGCGTAAAGTCATGTTTATCAGATATTCAATAGGCTACGTTTGTATGCCTGGAGGCTTTGGTACTTTAGATGAATTTTTTGAGGCGCTCACTTTAATGCAAACCAATAAAATTTATCCTATTCCTTTAATTCTATATGGTTCTCAGTTTTGGGGTGGTCTTATTGACTGGATTAAATCGACCTTAATAGAATATGAAACCATCTCTGAAGCAGACCTTGATTTAATTACTATCACCGATGACCCTCAGGAAGTTTTAGATATTATGCTTCGTCATCGTGAATGGAAAAATCAGCAGCGTCATCAAGATCTTAACCAAAATGCCCTGATTCTTTAAGGAAGCTCTGATTAAGTTGGTTAGAATTTAGCGCGCCTACTCTTGGATGTAATCGTGTCGCATTAGGCAGGCTAAAGGCCTGCGCCCCAACACCATTAAGTTAAGAGACAATATATTAAGGGTAGGAGGGGCCTATTGACCGCGCTTGAGAAAGATCAAGGGAATCGCGACCAAGGGTCCCTCCTACCCAACGCCTTTATACCCCGTCGCAATAGGATATCGACGGTCTCGACCAAACGCTCTAGGGGTAATTTTTATCCCTGGAGGCGCCTGTCTGCGCTTATATTCATTTCTATCAACTAATGAAATAGCACGATTAATATCAACTAACTGGTAGCCCGCCGCCTGTATTTCTTCTGCTGACTTATCCTGCTCCACATACATTGCCAAAATAGGGTCTAATACAGAATAGGGAGGTAATGAATCTTCATCTACTTGATCAGGCGCTAGTTCTGCTGAAGGAGGTCGTGTAATCACTCTTTCAGGAATAACATCTGACAAGGTGTTTCTATATTCAGATAATTGATAAACTAAAAGCTTGGGCACATCTTTAATGGGAGCAAAACCACCCGCCATATCGCCATACAAAGTGGCATAACCCACACTCATTTCACTTTTATTACCTGTTGTCAGTAATAATTTACCAAATTTATTAGACATCGCCATCAGTAAAACACCTCGGCAGCGTGCCTGAATATTTTCTTCGGTAGCATCTCTTTTAGTATCATTAAAGACATCGGATAGCATGCCTGTAAATGCTGTTACAGCAGGCTCTATCGCAATAGTATGATGTTTAACCCCTAACGCTTCGGCCTCTAAAATAGCATCTTCATTACTCATATCCTGAGTGTATTTAGAGGGCATTAATACAGCCTCGACCTGATCTGCTCCCAAGGCATCCACTGCAATAGCTAAAACTAAAGCCGAATCAATCCCCCCAGACAAGCCCAGTATCGCACCTTTAAAACCATTTTTATACACATAATCCCTAACACCCAAAACCAGCGCCTTATATTCGCTAGAAATTTCATTATACAAAGGGGAGCAACTACTTTTTATCGGGGTATTGCCTTCAAATTCAATAACAGATAGTTGCTCTTCAAACTCTTCCGCTCTAAAAACAACCTCACCCTGAGCATCCACAACAAATGAGGCACCATCAAAAACTAATTCATCCTGCCCGCCAATCAGGTTGACGTAAACCAAGGGAATTTCAACCTCTTTTGCCTGCTGACAGACAATCTCTTCTCTTTGGTGAATTTTCCCTGCATGGAAGGGTGATGCATTAAGTGTCAGAATTAAATCGGCCCCAGCTTTCTTATTCTTTTCAACCAGCCCTTGTTCCCAGATATCTTCACAAATAGTCAACCCAATTGAGCGACCTTTAACAGAAAACAACTGGGTTTCATTGACTGATTTAAAATAGCGCTGCTCATCAAACACACCAAAATTAGGTAAGGTACTTTTTCTATACTGGGCCAGAATCTCACCGTCTCTTAAAACAACCGCACTATTATATAAACAGTCATCACCTTGTTCAGGAAAGCCTAAAACAATATCTATGCCTTTAACTGCGAGGGCAATATCAAGTACTGACTGGTTCGCCTGCTTTATAAAATCAGGACGAAGTAATAAATCTTCAGGCGGATACCCCGTTATGGTAAGTTCGGGAAAGACAATGAGATCAGCGTCTAAACTGTCTCTTGCCTGCTCTGCTGTCTGGATGATTTTTTTTTGATTGGCTTGAATACCACCAACCAATAGGTTAATTTGAGCCAAAGCTATTTTTAACATTACTATTTCTCGTTCTTACATTTATTGTGAATAGCTTTCTCTTTTTACTCCCATTGAATAATGGTCGCAATCAGCGCCTGCCTAATACGACCATTATTCAACGGGAGATTAAGGAAATGTACAAAGGTAGGAGGGGCCTATTGGCCGCGTCTGAGAAAGCTCAAGATAATCGCGACCCAAGCCCTCTCACATCCTAATTCCTTTGTTCCTTATGAGTCTTTATAAAGCAGCCTTCATTGCCACACCTAACAAAGTAGGGGTATCAACCACCTCAACACCTGCTGATTTAAGCGCGGACACTTTACCTTCAGCGGTACCTTTACCCCCCGTAATAATCGCGCCAGCATGCCCCATTCTTTTTCCTGGAGGTGCTGTTCTTCCTGCGATATATGAAACCACAGGCTTTGTTACATATTCTTTAATATAGTCAGCAGCTTCTTCCTCTTCACCACCACCGATCTCACCTACCATGATAATACCTTTGGTTTGTTCATCGGCTTGAAAGCGACTAATTACATCAATAAAAGTCATTCCATGAATAGGATCCCCACCGATTCCAACACAGGTACTTTGCCCTAAGCCTTCATGCGTGGTTTGATGGACGGCTTCATAAGTTAATGTCCCCGACCTTGAAACCACCCCAATAGACCCGGGCAAATGAATACTTCCAGGCATAATGCCAATTTTACACTGTCCAGGTGTAATCACACCTGGGCAATTAGGCCCTACCAATAATACATCAGTACCCGCCATCGCCGCTTTAACTCTTAGCATTTGCAAGACAGGAATGCCTTCAGTAATACAGATAATTAAAGTAATGCCCGCATCCACGGCTTCTAAAATGGCATCTGCTGCAAAGAAGGGAGGCACATAAATCATACTAGCCGTAGCGCCCGTCTGTTTGACTGCTTGCTCAACCGTATTAAAAACAGGTAATCCTAAATGAGTTTGGCCGCCACGTCCGGGAGTGACTCCACCCACCAATTGAGTCCCATAAGCTAATGCCTGTTCTGAATGAAACGTGCCTTGTTTGCCCGTAAACCCCTGACAGATTAACTTGGTTTTATTATCAATTAAAATGCTCATGCCTTACTCCCTCCATTATTTGCTAATGCGACGACCTGTTCTGCTGCACTGGCTAAATTATCTGCCGCAATCACCCCAAAGTCAGAGTTATTTAATAGTTCTCTGCCTTTTTCAGCATTAGTCCCTTCGAGTCTAACCACGACTGGCACTTGAACATGTACTTCATCTACCGCAGTCAAAATACCTTTGGCAATAACATCACACTGAACGATGCCACCAAAAATATTAACCAACACGGCTTTTACACTTTTATCAGACAAAATCAATTTAAAAGCTTCACACACCTTTTCTGGTGTTGTGCCGCCGCCTACATCTAGAAAGTTAGCTGGTTCGCCCCCTTTAAGCTTAACCAGATCCATAGTGGCCATCGCTAAACCTGCACCATTGACCATACAGCCAATCGTTCCGTCCAGAGTAATGTAATTGAGATCAAATTCTTGTGCTTTGTTTTCCTTCTCATCTTCTTGCCCCTGATCTCTAAATGCCAATATATCAGGATGTAAAGCGACTGCATTATCATCAAAATTTATCTTGGCATCCAATGCAAGCAATTCCCCCTCATCGGTTTCGACTAAAGGATTAATCTCAATCTGACTCGCATCTTTTTCTAGCAATAATTGATACATGCCTTGCATGATTTTTTCTAGCGCTCTAATTTGAGGGCCTTGTAAAGATAAATCAAAAGCGACCTGTCTACATTGATAGGACTGTAGGCCAGCTGCAGGGTCAATCAGCAATGATACTATTTTTTCAGGTGTCTGTTCTGCAACTTCTTCTATATCCATTCCGCCAGCAACTGAAGAAACAAACATCACCCGCTCAGTGGCTCTATCAACTAACAGACTTAAATAAAATTCACGTTTAATCGGGTAGGTTTTCTCAATCAATACCGATTCGACAGGTAAGCCATCAGCACCAGTTTGCTTGGTAACCAATCGACTACCCAACATATCTGATGCATACTGCCTAACTTCATCAGTATTTTTAGCCAACTTCACACCGCCTACCTTTCCTCGCCCTCCAGCATGTACCTGAGCTTTTACTACCCAGACATCGCCAGCAATTTCTTGCGTTGCCAGTACAGCGTCATCTGCTGTTGTGACTGTTTTACCTTGAGGCGCAGCAATACCGAAAGCTTTAAAAAGCTGTTTAGCCTGATACTCGTGGATATTCATTTTTTTCTCCATCTACCCTGAAAATAACTATCAATACACGGATTGATTTATAGTTACAATAATGTCTACATACATTCTATCGAACTTTAGGCTTTATGGCACCCAATCAAGCAAATACTATTTATCCATGCCCTTTTTCTAAAGGTTATGGCATCCCGACTGACCAAGCCTGGTCTTTATTAAAAGTCTTTTTCATCTATCGTTTTATCGTTTCATCTTTATTTGTTATTTTGTTTTATAGCCAATTTGACCCTTCTATCATCAAGGGACATGATGCACATTTATACAATGCAGCTTGTCATGGCTATTTGGCTTTTTCAATCCTGTCAGGGGTTCTTTCATTTAAACAAACATTCAATTACTCATTTCAGGCACAAATCGTTATCTTTAGCGATATTATTTTTATCACTTTATTAATGCATGCTAGCGGTGGTATCAGCAGCGGTATTGGTATTTTACTTGTGGTATCGACCGCTGCGGGTGGCTTACTTATTGGTGGCCGTTGCGCATTATTATTTGCTGCATTAGCCAGCCTGTTTGTTTTAGCAGAACATAGTTACGGTATCTTGACGCATTCAGTTCATCCTTTATTTACTTATGCAGGGATGCTGGGAGCCTCTTACTTTACTATTGCCTATTTTTCTTACATTCTGGCAAAACGTACTGAACTCTCTGATATTATTGCATCCCAGCACCAGCAAACAATTTCAAATCTTGAAGAACTTAATCAATACATCATTCAACATTTACAATCGGGCATTATCATTAGCAATTCTGATCAACAGATTAAATTGCACAACGAAGCAGTCATCGGCATTATTCATCACCCAGAGAGCGCCCAACCCCCACAATATTTATCTGAAATTTCAGAACACCTCAGTAATAGTTTCCAGTTATGGATCAGAGATAACAGTCAAAACTTTGCTTTAATCCGACTACCGAATCATTCCGAAATCCATTGTCGATTTTCCTTGCTAACAACGCAGCAAGAAACTTTACATATGATTATTCTTGAGGATATTTCGCTTTATAACCAACAACTACAACAAAGTAAACTAGCCTCTCTTGGACGATTGACTGCAAGTATTGCGCATGAAATACGCAATCCATTAGGCGCTATTAGCCATGCCAGCCAACTGCTATCTGAAGCACCTACCTTACCTAAGGAAGACCTCCGTTTAACCGAAATCATTCAATCCCATTGTCAGAGAATGAATAAAATTATTGAAGATGTATTACAGCTTTCTCGAAGACAGCTGTCAAAAAGAGAAAAAATACAGCTCAACCAATGGCTTGATCATTATATCCAGGGGTTTATCTATGATACGGGTGGCTCGCTGGATAATTTTGAGATTACCACCAAAGCAGAAGAGCTTTGGATCTATATGGATGCAGGCCACTTAAAACAGATTTTTGATAACTTATGTTCTAACGCGCTAAAATATGGTGATACAAGCAAAAAAGTTAATATAGAGATTAGCCTGTTTAATCGCTCACCCTGTATTACTGTCTTTGACAATGGCAACCCGATAGAAATTGAAACAGCTAAACACCTTTTTGAACCTTTTTTTACTACCTCTCCCACGGGTACAGGTCTGGGTTTATATATTTCTAAAGAGTTAGCTGAACTTAACCAGGCAAAATTAAGCTATGCTATTACTGACAATAACAAAAGCAGCTTCAAACTTGTCTTACCTAAAGCGGATAGCTCAATAATTGAAATATGAACAACCCTTTAACCCTTATTATTGATGATGAACCCGACATCAGAGAGCTTTTAGAAATCACCCTTAATCGGATGAATATTCAAACGCTCTGTGCTGAAGATATTAATTCGGCAAAAAAACTATTAGCAGAACATCATTTTGACCTTTGCCTTACCGATATGAAACTTCCTGATGGCAATGGACTCGATCTGGTTAGTTTTATTCAAAAAAGTAAATCGCCCATGCCCGTTGCGGTTATAACCGCGCATGGCAGTATGGATGTTGCGATTAAGGCAATGAAGAAAGGGGCTTTTGATTTTTTATCAAAACCTGTCGACCTCACCGTTCTTCGACAACTGGTAAGCAATGCCCTGCAGCTTTCAACACCCACACAGGTAAAAAAAGAACGAAGAACACGACATCTTATATTAGGTGACTCTCAGTTAATGCGGGATATTCGCACAAAAATTGAAAAAGTAGCCAAAAGCCAAGCCCCTGTTTTTATCAGCGGAGAATCTGGCTCGGGTAAAGAGCTGGTTGCCAAATTAATTCATCAACAAAGCCCCAGACACCAGGCACCTTTTATCGCCATAAACTGTGGTGCAATCCCGCATGAATTAATGGAAAGTGAATTCTTTGGGCATAAAAAAGGCAGTTTTACTGGGGCTAATGTAGATAAACAAGGTTTATTTCAAGCCGCTGATGGCGGTACTTTATTTTTAGATGAAGTGGCTGATTTACCTTTAAGTTTACAAGTCAAATTACTACGCGCCATTCAAGAGAAAAAAGTTCGCCCTATTGGGGGGCAGCAAGAAATAGCTACCAACGTCCGCTTACTGAGTGCCACCCATAAAGACCTCAGCACAATGGTTGAACAGGGGGAGTTTAGGCAAGATTTATATTACCGTATTAATGTTATTGACCTTATTACCCCACCACTACGCGCGCGTATAACTGACATTCCAGAATTAGCTGAGCATTTACTCACTAAATTAGCCGCTAATAATGAACAACAACAACCCGAGCTTAGTAAAGAAGCAATACATGGCTTAAAGCATTATCACTTCCCTGGTAATGTCCGTGAATTAGAAAACATTCTGGAACGAGCTCTGGCTTTATACGACGGAACAAGTATTGAACTTGAAGATTTACATCTGCCTTGTTCAACAGATCTACCTAAAGCAGAGAAATTCAATCCTTCAGAGATTTCCTTAGAAGACTATCTGGAAGACATTGAAAAAGAAGCGCTTAGCAAAGCATTAGAAGAAAATCGCTGGAATAAGACTGAAACAGCCAAACAGTTAGGGCTGACCTTTAGGTCATTACGCTACAGGCTTAAGAAACTTGGATTGGACTAATGTATAAGTAGGTACGCATCATTAACTTAACATTGTTATTTTCATCATACTGGCTTAGGTCGTATGGATTCCTGCTAAGGCTTGTGCCCACACTTGACTAGGTAGCACGCAGGAATGACGGGGTTTTTGTTAAATTAATTTTACATGGGTACTTAGCAGCTAGCCACCGCCATCATATTACCTGTGGGTAAAAGGAACGGTAGCGATAAGGTCAACTCATTCACCTAGTCTGGCTTGGTCGGTTTGTAAATGGGGCGTGTCTGTTGAGTATCCGCCTTTAAGGAAACTCTGATTAAGTTTTGGGCTGTCTTGTTCACCCCCCTATGAGGGATTATCACGCCCGTTATCCTTTCACTATTTCTTACGCTGCACACTTTTCAAATACACCAACCGCTTCCTCGCAGGAGATAATATCCTCCTCACTATTCAAAATATAATGTGCTAAATTTAAAATATACTTCCAATTCCCTGGACGCTCAATAAACTGGAAGGCCTGTAAAAACAATTCAAGCATTTTTTCTTCACGCTCTGCTTCTGAAGGAATAAAATATTCTAGGTAGGCATAGGCCTTTTTAACATCTGAGGAGCCACCATAATAATTTAAAGCATGTGTATTAATAAGATTAAAGTTGAATGCTTCATCATCTCTTATTGAGACATATTTTGCCTCAGCTAAAGGCCCAACTAATAAATTAATCACATCGGCTTCATACGCTACTTGATAGTTTAATTGATCTAATTTAGATAGCGATTGAAAACTATCAAGCCCGACAATGGGTAAATTCTGAATTAAATGTCCATCTATGACTTTAGCAACCGCTAATGAGTCTGTATCCGTTGCTTTTTTAATTTGAATCTGGAAATACACAGGAGGAAGCTTTTTTTGTTTATTACCTATATAAATACTGGCTGCATGCCCTGCTTCATGAAAAGCGGTTTGCTGTACCAGCTCTTGAATACTTTGAAAATAACAATAGTCTGATTGATAATTGCGTTGCATGACTGTCTCCAAAAAAAATGCGGCCAGAAGGCCGCATGAGAGGAAGGATTTGATAAACTCTAAGTACTCTTAAAGAAGAGCGTTGCATACAAGAGTTAGACACAGTTTAATTAGCTCAACGATATTTGAAAATGTGGCATTTTGACGCGTGACAATATGCCGCTTAAGATGGCATTTTAATTGCAATGTATATCTATTCGTCCTTACTATTGCATTAAAAACCTACAAAAATAGCTTATATACGAACAAACCTACGCGATATGCCCTATTTAAATAAGGTATATCACACAGTTTCAATTATTCGAGCCTATCCACAAAAACCAGCCCCTTTATTTAATTTTTATAGCGAGGCAATCACTGCCAAGTATAAGAGCCACTCAAGCGACAAATAACTTTGCTAACTGCTCAATTTTACTGAATTCTGGCTTAATCTGATACACACCACTATGACTCTGGCTTTCATTCATGCCTCGAACAAACAAGTACTTTACCCCCCCAATATGCGTTTCATAACTATAATCGGGTAATCTATTTTTTAGATATAAATGCAACACCAAGGTATAAATCCAATATTGCAATCCATAATTATGTTCACGCATTGCTTTAACAAGACTACTTTGATCATAGTTTTCTAAGCTATTCGATTTGTAATCGACGACATAATATTGACCGTTATATTCACAAATCAAATCAATAAACCCCGTTAAATAACCACAGAGTGTTTTTTTAGATAATGCCTGATAGCCAGGATCATCTTTTAAAATAGTATTAATTTGACTCGCATCAAGCGTCTGCATCGAAAGATAAAAAGGCATTTCCTTTAAACATTGCATTTTTTTCAAATTTTTCAAACAAAATCCACTATCCTCTTCTGACAAAGGCGTGTTCACTGTATGCCTTAACAATAAATCAATTTGTTCTGGCGTTGCCGTTTTTAAGCCATAGCGTAAACAGGACTTATCCCGTTGCAAACTGATATCAGTTTCTTCCGCCAACATGTAAAAAGGAATATTCTCCAATAAATCATGAATCACATTCCCTGTATGCGCACCCCGAGGAAGCTCTGAATAATTGGCTTCAGCCCAATTAATAACCATCTCTTCCCTTGCTTTATCATCAGGTAGTTCAGGCGCCTCATGCTGGCTTAATGACGAGAGGGCGGTATAACTACTCATTTGCCACGGCGTATAAAGACCTCGCTGTCTTTGCTTAACAGTGAAGAGATCATCGCTAACAGTCGCTTGATAAGCACTACTAACTTCTTGCTCTGTCTCTAATAATAGATACTCAAAAACAGAAGGCTGTTTTAGGGCATAAGTGTTTAATTTTTGTTGCTGCTGTATAAAATCATCCGCAGAAAAATCGAACAAATAAGCCATCGCAGATTGATTGGCTTTATCTTTACTTCGTACATCAGCCCAGTTTAGGTAACATCTAAATTTAGCGCGAGTAAGCGCCACATAAAATACTCTGAGATCTTCTGCCAACTCTTCTTCTAATGCAGTTTCTCGGTGCTGCTCAAATAAAGGCGAACCTAAATCAGCAATCAAGGCATCATTCTCATAACACTTAATGACCTGTTTTTCTTTCTTTAATTGACTACCGCGCTGCCATAAAAAGGGACAAAAAACGATAGGAAATTCTAGCCCTTTAGACCCATGCATGGTGATTATTTTGACCGCCTCTTCATCGCTCTCCAAACGAAGTTGCTGCTCATCCGAACTACTTGCTTTACTAGCGGCCTGAACAATACTATGTTGCAACCAATCCAGTGTTTTATTAATCCCCAAATGCTCATCAATAACCGCCTGCTGAACCAATTCAATACAATGTTGCAGATTAGTAATTCGTCGCTCTGCCAGTTCATTATTTGATAAATGTGGCAGTACTTTTTCATTACTTAACAATCGCTTCATCATCACCATGAGGCCATTTTTTTGCCAGCTTTGCTGATAATCTAAAAACCGTGATAACCAGCCATCCATTACCAGCTCATCATTTAATGTTTGAAAGAGTTGCTGCCCACTCATATTAAACCAATTGAGCGTCAGGGCTTGCTTGAGTAACTGATTATTAGCGGGTTGAGCGATCGCCTGCAATAAAGTCAGTAGCTCTCTTGCTTCAAAAGAAGAGAACACCGACTCTTTACTATTAATAACCGCAGCAACCCCAGCTTTATTTAGAGCAAGCTGAAAATCTTTCGCCTGTGGATTGCTCCTCACTAAAATGGCAATATCCTTTGGGAGAATTTGTGTTGATAGCCCCTTCTTTTGAATACTATATTCATCACTAAGCAGGACTACTATTTCACTCACAATAGCTGACTTTATTTCCGCCGCCGCTTTTCCTCCTGTCCAGAAAGAATCATCCTCATTTTTATTTAGTTGCCATAACACCAGAGGAGGAAGTTCATTCCCATTGCGAATGATACTGCCCTGTTGAGCACTTAATGCCGCCTTAACAGCATTAAAATCGGGTTTTGGAGCATAAAAAGGCTGCTCTCTGGCAAATAGGCGATTAACACCGGCCACTAGCTGTGGATGTGAACGCCAATTCTGCCCTAAAGTAAAATGCTGCTGCGCTTGTTTTTGGGCGGCAAAATAAGAGTTAATATCTGCGCCTCTAAACTTATAAATTGCTTGCTTAGGATCACCAATCAAATATAAATAATGTTCAGAGGCGTTAAATAAGGTGGAAAATATAAACCATTGGTTTTGATCTGTATCTTGAAATTCATCAATTAAAGCCGCTTGAAAACGTTGCTGGATTTCTTCCCGTAATATTTGCCCCTTCTCATGTTGCAAGGCCTCAGAAAATCGATTGATTAAATCATCAAAAGATAAAATATTAAGTTGCTGTAATCTTTTATCTATATCCTCTCTTAAGGCTTCCAATAATGCGCGCCGTAAAGTAAGACTGATACCATCGACCAAGCCTGCAATTTTTTCAAATAATGTGGTATCTAAATTAAGAGTGTTGAGGTAGTTAAACTTTTGCTCTTCACTGGAAAGAGGTCTCGCTTTACTGGTTTTAAACTTTACCCCATTTAATGCGTCGAACAAGCCTTTCTCAGTCAACAGTGAAAAATCAGGTGCTAAAGTACTTTCTTCATTAAGCCAGTGAATTAAATTTTGGCTGACGCGATTAAAACTGGCAACAAATGATTTTTTAAATTTACCCTCTGCCAACTGTTCTTCAATGATGCTTAAAGCAAATTGAATGGCCTGCTTATTGTTCTCTATCAATTGCTTTAGTTCAGCTAGTGTCTGATCTAAATTTTGATAATCAGGATAAACAGTTAATTCAGGGGCAATAAAATCAATACTTGCTAAGAGTTTATCTGGGGTTTTATATTCTGCCGTTAATAAAGACGCTTCCCAAGTCGAACGCTGATAAATTTGCTTGCGCCAAAAATCATCCGAACACGCCTGTTTAATGGGGCTTATATCCCCCGTTAATTCAGAATCAAATAACTGCCCACTTTCCAGTGCATGTTCCGCCAAAATTCGCTGACAAAACCCATGAATTGTAAATATTCCAGCCTGATCAATATCCAGCAATGCGGCATTAAGGCGCTGAAGAACAAGCTCAGGCTCTATCGTTAAACCAGCTAACCACTGTTTTATCGTCGGATCTATCTCTGCATTGTTATCAACAATCGCTTGGCGAGCATCAATTAAACGCGCCCTCACTCTATCTTTAAGCTCCTCGGTTGCCGCTTTGGTAAAGGTAACCACCAGTATCTGTTTAATATCAAGCTCTTTCTCTACCACAAAGCGTAATACCAGCATGGCGATGGCATAGGTTTTACCTGTTCCGGCACTGGCCTCAATAAGATTGATAGATTTAAGTAACGCTGTTGAGACAGGGTTAAAATTAATAATCGGTGTCGCCATTATATTTTTTTAAATAGAGAAGGAAGGGGGAAACTATACTTCGCGCGGTCACGGATGAGGAAATTATAACGCACTGATTTTTGTCGAGAGCAAGGCGCTAAAACAGGCGCATAGCAAGCTACACAACTGTTTTAGCAACGCAGCTATCGGCAAAAATTCAGTCGTTAGAAATCCGCAGTCGTGACCGCGTGAAGTATAATACTTTCATAACCTATAAAAGTTAATCATCTGTCTTGTTCAGTTGCTCAACCGCGTCTATGGTTTGAAAAAACACCTGACCTGGCTTTAAATGATTAAAAAAATCCGTTTGTTGTAATTTATCCATCACAGGGCCTTTTACTTCAGCCAGATTAAGCAAAATTGATTTCTTTTTTAATGAATGAATGAGGTTTTCTAAGGCTTCAAATGCGGTTCTATCAATATGACTCACTGAAGAGAAAATCAATACCACGTGCTTTAAACCAGCATTATGGATAGCTTCTTGTTCAATAAATTGAATAATATAGTTCACATTAGCAAAGCTTATATTTTCATCAATCCTGATTAACAGCACGTTTTTCCAGGTTTCTACCTGATGTCTTTTAATATTTCTAAAATGCTCAGTCCCCGTAATACGCCCAACAACTGCAATATGAGGATGGCTGGTTCGGCGTAAATAACATAACACCGTAATTAAAACACCCAGCGCGACACCTTCTTCAATACCTAAAACCAATACCCCTATCAATGTGGTTAACTCAGCCACACCATCAGAGCGCTCATATTTCCATGAACTGACAATTCCTCGCAGCTTAATTAATGGCATAATCGCTACCAGAATAACCGCCGCCAAGGTTGCTTTGGGAATATAAGCAAATTGTTCACTTAAAAAACTGACCGCAAAACACAGTAACACAACGGCAATCAACATGGCGACTTGAGTACGAGCCCCCGCTGAATAATTCACCATTGTCCGACTAAATCCACCGGCTACTGACATCCCGCCAGAAAAAGCACTGGCTAAATTAGCGGCCCCTAAAGCGACTAACTCTTGATTAGGATTAATTGTTTGATTACGTAAGTTAGCCGTCACTTTTGCAATGGCTACGCTTTCAACATAAGCAATAATGGCAATAAATGAAGCACTGGGAAGCAAGGCCTTCCATTGCCAGTAATTATTAACAAATGATAAATCAATCCCAGGTAAACCTGATTTTATTTTACCAACAACGGCCACATGATGTAATTCGGGTAACTGATAGCTAACAACCAGAAGGGAACTGACAATTATCGCCAACAACGGAGCAGACTTACTGATCCCTGTCATGATAACGAGGGGAACTTGAAGTTTTTTAAGCAGTTTCACGACTACTGAGCTAAAAAATATCAAAATAAATAAGCTCGTAGCTCCCAACCCCAGTGTGTAAGCATTGAATTGTTCAAAATAGCTTAAATAACAATGACCATCGAAAGCACATTGATTTTTAGCTAAACCAAATAAATGAGGAAGCTGACTTAATACGATTAATATGGCTGCACCACTAGTAAAGCCTGATAGCACAGGATGACTGATAAAGTTTACCAGCCCCCCCATACGAAATAACGCCATTAATAATAAAATTAACCCCCCTTCGGCAGCTAGGATAATGGCATTTTCAACAGGGCTACCAAAACTAATAAGCTCAGGGGATACTAAGGCACTGGCAACCATAATAGCCGCAATAGAAACAGGCCCTACAGACAAAGTTCGACTACTGCCTAAAAGCGCATAAATAGCCGGCGGTAAAATACTAGCATATAAGCCAACCTGGGCAGGCAACCCCGCTAACATGGCATAAGCGATCCCTTGAGGGACTAATAAAATAGCGGTGATAATGCCAGCAAAAACATCACCATTCAAATCTTGCCTGTTATAGTGCTTTAAACAGGTAAGAATAGGAAATAAATGATTTAGCCTTGTTTTCAATTGCATTTTATTGCTTTGATCAGAAGCCATAAGTGATCCTACTCAGCGTGTTTATTTTAACCTGCTTACCCATGAGTTCCAGCCAAACTGAAGGGTACACTGTTTATTCTTAAGCCCTCGCCCCAAATGGGGAGAGGGCTTAAGAGCATAAAACCTCGACTATTGTTATTTATTAAAACTTGTGTAGATACCTATGCCCCCTGGGGAGAGGACTTAAAGCAACCTTATAATTCGTTTTAGTATTGGCTGAAGCTTATACGTAATCAGGTACTTTAAAGTGTTATTTCTTCTCGCTCGTTGTTACCGAAATTCATTAGCGGAGCGCGGGATTTAGCCTGCTCTTGCTCTAAAGAATGCAGGTTAAAACCTGCGCCCCAAAAGACCGACTAATCAGAATATAAGTACTTAGAATTCTGTAGAGCGGACTTCAGTCCGCTTCATTTATCAAAAATAGTCTTTATGGCGGACTAAAGTCCGCTCTACAATAGGTGTTTTATAAACCCAACCAGCCAAAACCGCCGATATTTTCTGCGCTAAACTCTAACCAACTTAACCAGAGTTTCCTAAAGCACCTTGATTCACTCAGACACTAACTCTTTCAAATATTGATATAAAAGCCTTGATGATCTGGGCGGCTTCTCTGCTTTGGCTTCTTTTTGTGCATTGCGTTGCAATTGTCTTAAATGCTGTCGATCCGCAGTAGGTTGCTCATTCAACAACTCAGTTAGCACATCATTATTTTCACAAGCAATCAATTTATCGCGCCACTGTTCGGCCTGGTGATGCTCTCTTACCCCATGAGCACTTTTTGTTTTTATCCGCCCAATAACATCTATCACCTTTTCAAGATCTATTTCACGAAGTTTAGCCGTAATATATTTAAGCTGGCGTTTTCTAGCAGGCTTTGTTGAAGGCATCTTTTTTGCAGAGACAATCGCACTTTCAATAAGCTCTGGCATTTTCATTGCCCCCAACTGAGCTTCTGATAAATGTATCAGTTCTTCGGCTAGCTTTGCGACTTCTGCAATATCTCTTTTTATCTGTTCTTTATTCGGACGAATCGCATAATATTCTATGATCTCTCCATCTTCATCATACTCAATCTGATCACCACCATAGGCGACTTCATTATTATCTATCATTTTTAAACCATTGCTATTAGAAATACCACAAACATAACCACAAAACCGATCGGTAACAGTACCCCCATCCAGTCAGACTTGGCTTCCCTCGTCTGTTGCATAGAGGCTTTAATCCCTGGTCGCATCCATAAGATGATTCCAACAACCATAACACCTAATAAAAGGTTTTCCCAAAGTGAAAGCTCCATTCTGTTACCTCAATTCTATCGATTAAGCTTATTATAGTTTAAACCATCCCCCCAAATAGTCATTTTTTGTTGCAGACTCATTGCCGCATAAGCAGGGCTGGTAGAGGGAAGCTTAATATAGTTCAAGTGGCCAAATTCATTTTCAATATCAGATAGCACAAGCTTTTTATAAATACTCTCCGCTTTTGCGCCATTAAAACACACCGTTTTTATGTTTTTATGCAGGGAAAAGAAATCATAAAAATCATTCACTTTGATTGAATCCATTTTAATGGCAGCATCCAGACTACCTTCTCGATAACAACTTTGTAACACATCCCAGACCGCAATATGATTTTGCATTAACAGTTGTTTTCGCTGACGATAGGGTATTTCTTCACCCCCTCCATCCCGATTAAATAAACTAAGCATAATCGGCCAAAAAGCATTCCGTTGATGCCCATAATATTGCTGTTTTACTAAAGACATCTCACTAGGCATTGATCCAAGAATTAATATTTTTGCCTGTTGATTAGCGATAAAGGGGAATCCAGTAATACCGTTCACATTATTCATGTTTAATTAAAAATAAAGTCCTACATTATCTACAAATTTGAGATAATGCACGGCTTTTTATTGATTGAAGAATAGCCATGTGGTTTAAAAATCTTGCCCTTTACCGTTTTACAGAACCTTTTTCTTTAGCCGCTGATGAGCTTGAGGAAAAGCTTGCCGATAAACGGTTTACGCCCTGTGGAAAACAGGAAGAATTTACGATGGGCTGGACATCTCCAGTCGGTGGTTCGGTAGAACAGCTCATTCATGCCTCTAACGGTTTTATGATGCTATGCCTTAAAAAAGAAGAAAAAGTAATCCCTGCCGCTGTCATTAACGAGATGCTACTTGAAAAAGTCTTCGAAAAAGAAGAACAGGAAGCAAGAAAGTTAAGCAAAAAAGAACGCACCGCATTAAAAGATGAATTAATTTTTGAATTATTACCTAGAGCGTTCTCTTTCTCGAAAAGAACATTTGCCTATATCGACCCAAAAGGTGGCTGGATAATTGTGGATGCGGCATCCGCAAAAAAAGCTGAAGATTTATTAAGCCATCTTCGTAAATGCTTAGGCTCTTTACCTGTTGTGCCTGTTAATCCAGTTGATAAACCCGTTGCGATTATGACTGAGTGGTTAGTGAATAATTCATCCACGCCTAAAGATTTAGTGATTGAAGATGAATGTGAATTACGCTCGCCAGAAGAAGATGGCAGTATTATTCGCTGTAAACGCCATAACCTTTCTTTGCCAGAAATCACCAACCATTTGGACACAGGTAAACAGGTCATTAAATTGGCAGTCAATTGGACCGATAGACTGTCTTTTATTGTTGATGAAAACCTAGCAATTAAACGCCTAAAGTTTTTAGATTTAATTCAGGACCAGGTTTCTGATACGGATGCAGAGGATGAAGTTGCACGCTTTGATGTGGATTTTTCCATTATGACACTAGAACTTTCTAACTTTTTACCTCGCTTGCTGGAAATATTTGGCGGAGAGAATAAAGCATAGTTATTTCATTCTTGTTCTGATAATGTGTAACGGGCAGGGAGCCAATATCTCCTTGCTCCACCATTATCTCAATACAAACATATCCGTAATGATCAACAAAACAGTTTTTTATTTTCTTTTATTCAGCTGCAATGTTGTCTCCGCAAGTAGTTTTTTATACCCGAACATTGCGGGAGATCAATTAATAAAAGATGATATTGAGGGGACTCACTATACCCGATCAAAATATGAAGATACGCTGCTTGATATTGCCCGAGCCTTTGATTTAGGCCAAAATGAAATTCTACTAGCCAACCCAACGGTTGACCGATGGATGCCTGGTGAGAACACTAAAGTAAGAATCCCCAGCACGCGCCTGTTACCCGACACACCTCATAATGGACTGGTGCTTAATTTACCTGAATACCGTTTATACTATTATCCAAGACATAAAAAAAATCAGCAAAAACGTGTTATCACTCACCCTATTAGTATAGGCCGGGTTGATTGGGATACGCCTCTAGGTAAAACCCGAATTATTGCTAAAAAAGAAAACCCTACCTGGACACCACCAAAATCAATAAAAGCAGAGCATGCAGCACAAGGCGAAATTTTGCCTGATGTTTTTCCAGCAGGGCCTAATAATCCACTGGGGCTTTTTGCCTTACGCTTAGGCGTACCAGGTTATCTGATTCATAGTACGAATAAACCCTACGGTGTGGGGATGCGAGTAAGCCATGGCTGCATTCGAATGTATCCAGAAGATATTGAAAAACTATTTCCTCAAGTAAGGAGGGGCACGGTTGTCTACATTGTTAATCAGGCGATTAAAGTTGGCTGGTCTGATAATCAATTATATATTGAGGTTTACCCTGAATTGGAAGGTAAAGACATTAGCTATGCAGAGCGACTCAGTATCGCACTGGATTTAATTGAACAAGCTAATAATCAGCAAATGCCCGTTATTAATGGCACACTATTAAAGCGCGCTTTACAGCAGAGCAATGGTATTCCCGTTGCTATTTTTGAGCGAAGCTTCTTAGCACTAGAAAACTAAACGCATAAAAAAAGCCCGAGTAAAAAACTCAGGCTTTTAAGCTTAGAAAAGACAGTTTCCTTCCTTACTTTGATGAATCCTTACTCAGCTTGTCCTTATCGACGACCTGAGTAGTTAGCTTATTTCATCATTGATTTTTTGAACATACGATCAAGCTTACTGTTTGTATCTTGAGCATATTGTGCCGCACGATTAGCCGCTGCTTCTGCCGCTGCTGCTTTTGCTGCTGCTTCTGCCGCCGCTGCTTGAGCTTTTGCTGAATCAGCTGATGCAGTTGAGATCTGAGCGGTTAACCCATCAATCTGGGTTTGTAAGTTTTCAATATCAGAAGTACTTGCACAACCTGTTGCTAAACCTGCAGTAAGAACAATCGCTGAAATTTTTAATGCTTTTATCATTTTTATTTTCCTAATTAAGAAATTATTTAAAGACCTACCAGATGTATATCTATGTAATTCTGCCTCTTTTCTTAATGATTTTCCAGTTTTATTTTATTTTTACCAACGTCCCTTTCCCTATCCACTGATCTAATTGATCTATTTGCTCGTTAGTTAATGCAATACAGCCATGAGTCCAGTTCATCACTTGGTGAATATCTTCATTCGCCTTTCCTAACCCATGAATGCCTATTCGCCCACCAATTTTAGTATTTTGTGGCGGCACCTGCTTTTTCTTATGCGCTCTAACAATAGCCGTGTGTGATTTTTTACTTAACAAACCACTCAGCAAGGCTTCACTTGCATTATCAACCGAAGGGTAATCAAAACCATAAAACAAATGGAAGGGACTTTTTCTATTTACCCAACCAATAGTATATGAACCCAAAGGGGTAATATCATCCCCCACCTTCTTTTTAAATCCAGCTCCATTTCGACCTATAGCAATATTATTCATAACCACTAAGACCTTATCTCCTTGCTTAACCTCAAGGCTTTGGTTTGTCGTATCGATTAATATCCAAATAGCTTCCTTTGCATGCGCAGGAGCAAAAAAAAGTGAGCAACTCAGTAACAAAAAACTAAATAACGGGACGGGTCTCATAAAAAATCTACAATTAAGCAATGTTTTGGTGTATTTTAAGTGAACATTAATAATGTCGCGAAGGTTTAATAATGCAAATAGAAAGTCTTTCAACTACTCCTTATACTGATCAAAAACCTGGCACTTCAGGGTTAAGAAAAAAAGTGACTGTTTTTCAGCAAGCCAATTATTTAGAAAACTTTGTCCAATCCATTTTTAATTCTATCACTGGCTTTCAAGGTTCCTCATTGGTTTTGGGCGGCGATGGCCGTTATTTTAACCGCCAAGCAATCCAAATTATTATAAAAATTGCTGCTGCCAATGGTTTTAGTGAACTTATTATTGGTCAGGGCGGTTTATTATCGACCCCTGCTGCATCACATATTATTAGAAAAAACAAAGCATTTGGCGGGATTATTCTTTCTGCAAGCCATAACCCAGGTGGCCCTGACGAAGATTTTGGAATTAAATATAATGTCAGTAATGGCGGCCCTGCACCAGAAAAATTTACCGATGCATTATATGAAAATACCACCACTATTGCTGAATACAAGATAGCAGATATTGCTGATGTTGATTTAGACAATACAGGCCAGCAACAAATTGATGACCTGACCATCACCATCCTCGACCCAGTGGATGATTATGCTGATTTAATGGCCACAATTTTTGACTTTGACTTACTAAAAAACTGTATCTCATCAAATTACATCACCTTATGTTTTGATGCCATGCATGCCATTACCGGCCCTTATGCAACACGCATTTTAGAAGATATTTTAGGCGCGCCAAAAGGGACTGTAATTAACGGCATCCCTTTAGAGGATTTTGGTGGCGGTCACCCCGATCCCAATATGGCTCATGCTAAAGAACTAACAGCCGCAATGTTTGGCGACACCCCACCTGTTTTTGGTGCGGCATCCGATGGCGATGGCGACCGTAATATGATTATGGGGGCTAATGTTTTTGTCACCCCCAGTGATAGTTTAGCGATTATGGCCGCTAATGCGACCTGTATTCCTGCTTATGCTAAAGGAATTTCAGGGGCAGCCAGATCAATGCCTACCAGTCAAGCGGTTGACCGAGTAGCAGAGAAATTAGGCATTCCTTGCTTTGAAACCCCCACAGGCTGGAAATATTTTGGTAACCTGCTAGATGATGGCCAAATTACCTTATGTGGTGAAGAAAGTTTTGGTTCGGGATCTAATCACGTCAGAGAAAAAGATGGTTTATGGGCGGTTTTATTTTGGCTGAACTTAATTGCTAAAAAACGCCAATCAGTTGAAGAGATTGTGACAGATCATTGGCAATCCTATGGTAGAGACATTTATTGTCGCCATGATTATGAAGCCGTTGATATGGACATTGCCAATGGAATTGTTGAGCATTTGCGTAATCTATTACCCGCATTGGTAGGACAATCTTTTGCCAATTATACGGTTAAGTATGCAGATGAATTCAGCTATACAGACCCCGTTGATGGCAGTGTGAGTAATAATCAAGGTATCCGTATTGGCTTTGAAAATGGATCTAGAATCATTTTCCGCTTATCAGGCACAGGTACGGTAGGGGCAACCTTAAGGATTTATCTTGAAAAGTTTGAAGCCGATGCTAGCAAGCACGATCAAGACGCACAAGATGCCTTATCTTTTTTAATTAATTTAGCCGAACAGTTCTGTGAAGTTAAAAAACGGACTGGCAGAACAGAGCCAACAGTTATTACTTAATATTTTCACTCAATAAAGAGCCGTGCCGTTAGCTCACCCATCCTCCTAAATACTCATGGGTGAGTAAGCGGCAGTATCAAAGACTTACCCCCTATTTTATCCGCTCCATTAAATAGCCCTCCTCCTTCGTTTGTGACGCTATACTTTGTATGTGCAGTGACGGGTATAATGATGATATATACCTCCCATTTTGCTGGATATTAGTATGAATAATGAGATCAATTACAATAATAACCCTCTACATGGCGTTAGTTTAAAAAACATGTTGATTGAAATAGTAGATCACTACGATTTTGAAATTCTCTTTGCCTATTTAAACATCAATTGCTTTAAGACCAATCCGAGCATTGAATCCAGTGTAAAGTTTCTTAAAAAAACAGACTGGGCTTGTGAAAAAGTTGAAGCCTTCTATTTGTATGAATTTAAACACTTACCTAGAGCATCTTCCGAACAATTTTTATTACCACCTAGAGATAGGATTGTTCCAGAAGGTCAAGTGCCAGGTGAGCCGACTAATTTAAGCTTGGAAGATGCTGATCGATTACGCGATAAACGTGCAAAGAAATCGGCAGCATACGATCAAGGTGCAGGAAAACGCTCTAGCTCAGATAGGGGTTTTGGTGGTAAACAAGGTCGATATTCTGGCAGTCGAGAGAATACTCGCTCCCAGCAGCATAAATCATCAAATGCTCCAGCTTCCTCTGTTAAAGGGGATACTGACCCTTGGGCAAATTGGAAAAATAAATCGGGGCAATAAGAGGATGTAATATTTGTCCATATTACGAAATCCTAAATCATAGCGTCAGCCAACTTGAAATGGCAGAAAGAAAAACCAGCTCGGTAGGTTGGGTTGAGGCACGAAACCCAACAGGTTGTCGTAACGCAAAGACGTTAGGGTTCCTGCCGTCACCCCAACCTACCTCGCTTATTTCATAGCTATGTGTATAAGACAAAATCACACAAAGGAAAATTATGCTCCTTGAAGAAATTGACGAAAAAGTTATATATGGCATTTCCACTAGAACAACTAATACTACTGAAATGGATTCGAAAACGGCCAAAATAGGTAAAACTTGGCAAAAGTTCGATAATGAGATTACTGTCGATTACCAAGGTGGTGAAAGGGTTTTTGGTGTTTATTACAATTATGAATCAGATGTTAATGGTGGGTTTAATGTATTGGCTGGGTACGAACAAGAAAATAGCTCTCTTGATAAGGTCATCATAAAAAAAGGAAGATATTTAGTCTTTGAAGCCAAAGCAATAAGACCCGATGACAATGCACGAATTCAAGCTACTATTGAAATGTGGGGCGAAGTTTGGAAATACTTTGGAGATAAAAGTTCGGAGTATAAGAGAGCTTATAAAACAGATTTTGAGCATTATAAAAATCAAACTGACATAAATATTTATATTTCAATTATCTAGAGCAGTAGGTCTGATTGCAGAGCGTAATCGGACGTATGCTTGCCATAGAAATACTTAGTTTTTCGTATCAAAAAGAGAAATAGGATCAAGTCTTGCAATCAAGCATTTTCGATTTTTATGACAGCGCACTCTGGGGGCAGGTCTTTCCATAACACATTTATCTATTTTAACTCATGCCAATACCTTTAGAAAAATAAAGGTGGCATTGCAAGGCCAGACTCCGACCTTCTATTACCCTTTAAATAATTCATGGTATTTTACAATCAACTCTTTAAGGTAAGACAGATATTGTTCCTCAGATTCCCACTCTTTACCATAAAATAAATCATTTGGATCATCCGATAATAGCGTGGTTATTTCACGGTTAACTTCATCGCTACTCATTAAGCTATTTTCAATACCACCTTCTTTTCTCATATTTGCAAAGGTAGGATACATATTATAAATATTTTGATCCCATACTCTAGCCTTCAACCTTTTCATGTTTTCAATACTGCTGAATATTTCGATTCTCACAGGCCTGGTGTTAGTAGAAAATTCCAGGATAACCTCGTAGGTTGACTGAAGTTTAAAATATTCATTCATAATCTTGTTTTACACATAACTATATTATTAACAAGGTCTTTTTCCTTGATAACTTGATACTCCTCTGTAATTCGGGGCTTATTGTCTATACCTTACAACAGAATCATTTTGATTACTAGGCATTGATATATCGAGAAAAACAACAAAAAACCTTTAGATAATATCCGACACATTATGCGCCTCTAACATTACTCTAGTCACACAGAAAGGTTATCGCAGTTCCGAATAGCAAAGCTTGATTGGAAAAAAAAGAGGGGGGGGGGAGCGATAATTCTTACAGCCAAAGTGATCTGCATAAATAGTAGCGGGGATCAGCTCGGTGGGGTTTACTCAGACTATGCTTGAGTTTTTTTTGCCTCAGCTCGGTAGGGTTGAGGTACGAAACCCAACCTGTTGCGTAATGCAAAGACGTTGGGGTTCCTGCCCTCACCCCAACCTACCTCACTTCTTAGTACTTTCTATCCATTGATCTCGAAGATAAAGGTTTTCTACCTTTTCTCTTGCCCAAGGTGTCTTTCGTAAAAACTTAAGGCTGGACGTAAAACTAGGATTACTGGCAAAGCAGTTAATTTTAATTCGCTTTGCCAACTCATCCCAACCATGCCTTTCCACTAGCTCTGTCAATATCATTTTTAATGTTATCCCATGCAGTGGATCGTTATTACGCTGTTCACTCATTTGATTCTGACTTTTTAACTCTAATTTTATTGCCGTCAACGTCTTTTCCATTAAGACTTTTCATTGCTGCCTTAGCCTCACCTACTTTAGGCATTTCGACAAAACCAAAACCCTTTGAGCTCCCTTTTTCTTTATCTATCACTAAAGAGCAAGACTGTACTGTTCCATAAGACTCAAAAAGTTCTTTTACCTCTGCTTCGGTGGTTGTTCGACTAAGATTTCGGATTAATAATTTCATAGGCCTTAAATAACTGGGAAAAATAGATTGATTATGCCAGAAATGTGTAAACTAGCTAAATATTAATTTAGAGTAACGATGCGTGTCCACATTATCCGACCTGGTTAAATACCTAAAACTACCCGTAACAGAAGAAGAGCAGCAGCAAGCCCAACGATTATTTCATGGTCGAGGACATGCTTATGAAGACTTACACCATATTACGATTGACTGGCTGCCCCCCGTCCTTTTAATCACTTTATTTGCCCCTGAATCCAGCTCTAACATTGAATCATTAGCTGATGAGTTACTGACACTTTTACCTTGCTGTAAAAGCGTACAACTTCAGCATCGTTATCAGCTATCGGGGCCTATTGATATTATTCGAGGGGAATCCATTCAGCAGCTACCTGTTAGAGAGAACAACTTACAATTTAGTATCAGTTTAGGACAAGCTCGAAATACAGGTCTATTTCTGGATATGAAAAATGGCCGTCATTGGGTACAGACGCATAGCGAGAATAAACGTGTACTCAATTTATTTTCATATACCTGTGGTTTTTCTGTTGCAGCCATTGCAGGCAATGCTAAATCGGTACTCAATGTAGATATGAGTAGCCCTGCGCTTAATGTTGGAAGAGAAAACCACCGTCTGAATCAACAATCATGTGAATCAGTCGCTTTTGATAAAATCAATATTTTCAAATCATTTAGTCGATTTAAAAAACGAGGGCCGTTTGACCTATTGATTTGTGATCCCCCTACTTTTCAAAAAGGCAGTGTTGATATTGTTCGAGACTATCCGAAGATATTGCGTCGCCTGAATACATTTATGGCACCCAAAAGCACGCTTGTTTTATGTCTGAATGCACCTGAGTTAGGGCGTGACTTTTTAATAGAGCATATGCAGGAACTTGCACCAAGCTATCAGCTTGTTGATGAAATAAAGCCACCTGAAGTGTATGTTGAAGCAGAAGGAAAAGGTTTGACGGTTTTGTGTTTTAAGGAATTACAATAAAGAAGCAGAACTAACGACTCCATTTAAATACTTTATTTAAGGCATAAAAAAAGGCCGATACATTTAAAATGTATCGGCCTTTTTAGAATTCTTTAGCTATTAAGCCATTGCGCGAACTTTTGAGTTCAAACGACTTTTACTACGTGCGGCTTTATTCTTATGAATAAGTCCTTTAGTTACAGCAGAATCAATAACAGAAGCAACTGCTTTAAATGCTGATTGAGCTTGTTCTTTCTCACCTGCATCAACGGCTGCAATTACTTTTTTGACAAAAGTACGTAACTTACTACGTTGTCCTGTGTTGCGTATACGGCTTTTTTCTGCCTGACGCGCTCTTTTTTTAGCTTGTGCTGTATTAGCCATAGTACAAAAATTATTCTGTGTTAAATAAGAACCGCGTATTATGTTTGCAAATGATATGATTGTCAACATTATTTAATAACTAAATACACGCGACATTGAGCCGACAACTTTTTAAATCGACCGCTATTGTCAGTAGCATGACAATGATATCACGCATTCTTGGCTTTATCAGAGATATGCTCTTTGCCCGAATTTTTGGTATTGACTCAGGCACAGATGCATTCTTTGTCGCCTTTAAAATACCTAACTTCTTACGTCGGCTTTTTGCAGAAGGGGCTTTTTCTCAAGCCTTTGTTCCTGTGCTTTCAGATTATAAAGAACAAGGGAGTAAAGAAGCGTTAAAACTATTTATAGATAGAACGGCCGGAACCTTGGCGCTTATCTTATTTATAGTCAGTGTTATTGGTGTTATTGCCGCACCCATTCTAATTACCATTTTTGCACCAGGGTTTAGCCATGAGGGCAAACAGCACGAACTGGCTGTGCATATGTTACGCATTACCTTTCCTTACTTATTTTTCATCTCCTCGGTTGCTTTTGCTGGAGGAATTTTAAATTCACATGGTAAATTTGCAGTGCCTGCTTTTACCCCGGTGTTTTTAAATATTTGTATGATTGGTGCAGCAGTATGGCTTTCCCCTTTAATGGAGGATCCTATCGTTGCTTTGGCTTGGGGGGTATTTGCAGCGGGTGGGGTGCAGTTATTGTTTCAATTCCCGGCCCTGTATAAATTAGGCTTATTACCTAAATTGACCTTAGGATTTAAAGACGCTGGAGTAAAGCGTATTTTAAAACTAATGTTACCTGCCATTTTTGGCGTGTCAATTACCCAGATCAATTTATTATTAGATACCTTAATTGCCTCTTTTCTTGCGGCAGGTAGTGTGTCGTGGCTGTATTACTCAGACCGGTTGGTTGAATTTCCCTTGGGTATTTTTGGTATCGCGTTAGCCACGGTTATCTTACCCAGTTTATCTAAAAGCCACTCGTCAGAGAATCCTGAAGAATTTTCTAAATCATTAGACTGGGCTTTAAGGTTGGTTTTATTGATAGGCATTCCCGCTTCAATTGGCCTGTTAATACTTGCAGAGCCTATGCTTTCAACCTTGTTTCAATATGAGGCATTTGTTGATGAGGATGTACGCTTAGCTGGGCAAAGCCTTATGGCTTATTCCATTGGCTTGCTAGGTTTTATTTTGGTTAAAGTTTTAGTGCCTGGGTTTACTTCCCGTAAAGATATGAAAACGCCTGTACGCTTTGGTATTTACGCTATGGTCGCTAATATGGGGATGAATATTGCGCTGGTTTTTCCTCTGGCTCATGCCGGATTAGCTCTGGCCACATCCTTAGGTGCTTTTTTTAATGCATCATTACTTTTAACTAAATTATTAAAAGATAGAATCTATCGACCAGGTAAAAATTGGTTTAACTATATGGTTAAAATTATTTTTGCCAACGAAATAATGGCATTATTTTTATATGTTTGCGTAGATACAACGCAATGGTCTGATTGGGGGGCCTTAGAGAGGAGTCTTAATTTAACGCTATGGATTGTCTTAGGGGGCGGGGTTTATGCGCTATCTTTATTATTGATAGGCATTAAACCCAAGCATTTTTTACATAAATAAAATACAGCTAAAACCTTTTACTGATCAAGACCAAAAAACGCCCACATTTGATGAACGAACGTAGTTTCCTTATATTCGGCAATGGGCGGCCCATCGGGATAGTTTTGCTCATACACTCGTTTTGCATCAGCCGCCAAATCATCTAGACCTAAGTGAGTATATGCCTGCTCCATCACTTGCAAGGCATAAGGAACCGCTGGCGTTCGCTGGTATTCCTTAATAACATACCCCCCTCTGTTGGCGGCAGCGATATAAGCTCTCCGCTTTAAATAAAATCGAGCCACATGAACTTCATACATGGCAAGGTTATTTCTGAGAGATAACATTCTCTGTTTGGCATCAGGAATATATTTACTTTGAGGAAAACGCTTCACTAAAACTTCGAAGTTATCATAAGATTCTTTGACATTGCTGGGGTTTCTTTGCGATGCATCTGTGGGCAAAAACCGTTCGATAAAGCCAATACTTCGATTAAAGTTAACCAGCCCTTTTAAATAATACGCATAATCTACGCTAGCATTTCTAGGATGTATTTTAATAAACCTGTCTGCGGCAGCAATGGCCGCTTCTGGATCATCATTTTTATAATAGGCGTAAGCAATATTTAACTGGGTCTGTGCCGCGTAGTCGCCAAAGGGATATCTTGCTTCCAGTGTTTCATAAAGTTTAATGGCTTTCTGATAATTCTCAGCATCCATCGCTGACTTGGCTTTATCATGAAACTTTTTTGCATCCCAGTCGACATATTCTTTATCTGAAGCCGAATCACTAGATCCCAGCTTTTTTAGGGTTTCGCAGCCTTGTAATGAAAGGGCTAAACTAGAAAAAATAATGAATTTTAATAAAAATAATCGCATATTATTAGCAACACGTTGTAAAATTGAGGGTTTTCCCATTCAATTCCGAAAACAAGCCATGCTTGTGAACTGATGACTGGCGAGTATAACTTAAATTTAAGTCTAATATGGCGATATTAACAGCAAAAATACCTGATGAAATGGCAGGCATGCGTCTTGACCAGTGCCTGGCAGAAATGTTTCCGGACTATTCTCGAAGCAAATTGCAAACCTGGATAAAAGCAGGTCGCGTTCTGGTTAATCAAAACTCTCTTAAAGCAAAAGATAAAGTAGATGGAGGAGAACAGATTGAATTAGATGCCGAAGCAGAAGAGGTTCTGGAATATGAAGCTGAAGATATAGAATTAGATATTATCTATGAAGATGATTCAATTCTTATCGTCAATAAACCAGCAGGTCTAGTGGTTCACCCCGCAGTGGGAAATTGGGACGGTACATTAGTTAATGCGCTGTTACATCACAACGCGTCCTTAAAAACCTTACCTAGAGCAGGCATTGTTCATCGACTTGATAAAGATACCAGCGGCCTATTAATGGTTGCTAAAACCTTACAAGCCCACAACAGCTTATCAACACAGCTACAAGAAAGAAGCATTACCCGTGAATATCTGGCTTTAGCTAAAGGTTGGATGACTGCGGGAGGAACGGTTAACGAACCTTTAGGTCGTCATCCCGCAGACCGTAAACGCCACACTGTTCGAGACGATGGTAAACATGCGGTAACCCATTATCGCCTGGAAAAACGATTAAAACGCCACACCCTAATAAGAGTTAAACTGGAAACAGGGCGAACACATCAAATCCGTGTTCATATGGCTTATATTGGTTACCCTCTGGTCGGCGATTCCGTTTATGGCGGCCGTTTTCAAATGCTGGCTAATTGTGGTGAACATCTTGAAGAAGTATTAAGAAACTTTAAGCGACAAGCCTTACATGCAACTAAATTAGGTTTGCAGCACCCCGTTACGGACGAATACTGTGAATGGGAATTAGCCATGCCTGAAGATATGGTTAATCTGGTTGAAGCAATAGAGCAAGATGACCTGGATTAAACCTGACTGGCCAGTCAAAGACACTATTCATGCAGCAGTTACCTTGCGAACGGGCGGTATAAGTCAAGGCGCCTTTCAAAGCCTTAACCCCGCCTTGCATGTTAATGATAAAGCTGAATTTGTTATGCAAAACAGGCAATCAATATCTCAAATGCTTAAACTACCCTCTGAACCTGTCTGGTTAGAGCAAATCCACAGCAACCGAGTTATTAAAGCAGATCAAACCACTCAATTAGAGCAGGCCGATGCCAGCTACACGGATCAAGCGGGCATTGTCAGTGTGGTTATGACAGCCGATTGCTTACCTATTTTATTGGCAAGTAAAGATGGCACTAAAATAGCCGCCATTCATGCTGGCTGGCGAGGTTTGCTCAATGGTGTGATTAGCAATACGGTTGCTATGTTTAAAAATACCCCTGTCATTGCCTGGCTTGGCCCAGCAATTGGGCCTGATTGCTTTGAAATAGGAGCCGAGGTTAAATCCTTGTTTGTGACTAAATCAGGACATTTCAGCCCTGCCTTTAAACAAAAAAATGAAGATAAGTATCTTGCTGATATCTATCAACTAGCCACGATTGAACTGGCTAATTTAGGTATTAATCAAGTCTACGGCGGTAATTTTTGTACCGTCACAGATAAACAACGATTTTATTCATATCGTCGTGATGGCGAAACTGGCCGAATGGCCACACTCATCTGGAGAGATTGACCTTGGAACTACTGATATTAATTATCATTTTTACAGCAATAGGTGGCGTACTCAGTGTATTGGCTGCTGGTGTTTTTTTATTATTACCTGACCAGTTAAGAGCAAGAGTATTACCTCATGGCATTAGTTTTTCCATTGGTGCATTATTAGCCGTTGCCTTTTGGGGTTTGATTCCACATGCGTTTGAAGAAGTGAAGCCAGATCAATTTCAATCGTTATCAGGCACTATTCTCGCTGGTATTCTTGGCTTTTTCGTATTAGAAAAATTATTAATCTGGCGTCACTGTCACTCAGGTTCTTGTGAAGCGCACGGCGAAGACTCCCAAGAAGAGGAGGAGGAGAAGAAGAAGAAGGAAGATCATCACAGCCACAGCCATCATCATGGGCATAAATCAGCGGGCACATTGATTATTATTGGCGATAGTATTCATAACTTTGTTGACGGAATATTAATTGCGGCTGCATTCTTAACGGATGTAAAACTGGGCATAGTGACAAGCTTAGCCGTTGCTGCGCATGAAATTCCTCAAGAAGTCGGTGACTTTGCCATTTTATTACAAAGTGGATATAGCAAATCAAAAGCCTTGTTTTACAATGTACTTGCCAGCTTAACGACGGTCATTGGCGGCATACTTGCTTACTATAGCCTAGAAGATTTACATAACATTCTCCCTTTCTTTTTAGCCCTTGCCTCATCAAGCTTTATTTATATTGCGGTTGCCGATTTAATTCCCTCACTGCATAAAAAAACAGATATTAAATCCTCATTCCATCAGATTATTTTAATTATGGCCGGCGTTTTAGTTATTGGCTCTTTACACGGCGTAGCACATGATATTGAAATAGAGGGTGTCAGCAGTAGCCATGAGCAACATTAATTAAGGATTCTCTGGTTAAGGCGTGCTAAACCTGTCACTATTTTCCACGAAGATAATCCTCTTAAACTGAGGAGTTTGTAGTTACAACACTTATTCTTTAAGCCCTCTCCCCATCTAGGGAGAGGGCTTAAGAGCACAAGCTCCTGATTATTGTTATTTGCATAAAACTTGTATAGATAGATACCTACCTATGTCCGCTGAGGAAAAAGATCTCGTTATAAATAACCAGTCATTTTCGTTGGGTTTTAATTGAATCATATTGCAGACTCTTGGCGGCTCTATTTCTTTTAACCTGCTGATCTAATGGACTCCCTGCAAAAGCATCATCTACCTGTAATTCCATTTCTTCTAACTTGCTTTCCATTTTAGAACTCGCCAAAGGTAAATTACTCACGCTTGCGGCGGCTTTGACTTCTTTCCGATATTGGCTAATCGCCTGTTTAGCCTGGTCCTTTTTACCTTCTCGCATCCACTTACTGAGCTTTTTCTTCATTCTTGCCAAATTATTATCCACCCAGCTCTTTTGATAAATCTCTTTATTAATCGATTCTTGAGCCTGAAGTCTAAATTCAGCGGCGACCACAGCCAATAATAATGCGTCGGGGTTAATATGAGTCTGCAACTGCGCCCCTTTCACTTGATAGTTTAAATTCATCCCGCCTAATAAAGTGGTGCCAATATTTTCTGTAGGCACATTAAAGGTCATCACAAAATGTTTCGGCGTATTTGATAGCATTTGTCCTGTTGCAATGCTTACCCTAGAAGCGCCTAGGTAACTTATAGGGTATCCACCTGCATCGATTAATTTAACCCCATCACCTAGATTAATTTCTAAGCTACTGCTATTTGCATAAATATTTCGAGTATCATTTAAATCTCTTGCAAGAATACGCCCCAGTCCCGATAAATCTTCCAAATATGAATAATGCCCCATGCCATAATCAGCTAATTTAGCCATTAAATTCTCATTAAACCCTAGCCCCATACCGATGGTTGATAAAACAGCGCCATATTGCGTTGCCCTAGCTGCCATTTGTGCCAATTGCTCTGGATTAGTAATCCCTTGGTTTGCTTGCCCATCAGAAAGTAATAAAATTTTTCTGGCTCGGTCAACATGATTATTCTGCAATAAATTTAACGCACTTGTTAAACCCTCCCCCATATTGGTACCACCCGATGCTTGAATTGAGCTCACCACATTATTTAAATACGCTCTTGTTGCTGAGGTAACATTAACTAAAGGGGATTGTACGATTGCATTATCTGCAAATGAAACCAATGCAAAACGGTCATTTCCATTTAACCGGCCCAATACATCCCAAATTGCAGCTTTAGCATAAGGCATTTTTTTAGCTTCAGTCATAGAGCCGCTGCGATCTAGCACGATAATAATATCGGTAGCTCGTTGACTAGCCCCCTGATTAGGCATGATTGGCGGCGTAAATGTCATATCAACAAAAATGGTATTTGCAGCATGTTGAACTATTTTAGTCTGGGATAATTTGCTTTGAACCTTTATCTGATTAGCTCCTCGCCAAGTATCCACAGGAATACTTTTAGCCCACACCGTTTGAGCATTTATCAATATGAATAAAATTAGGCCACTGACTTTATATAAAGCATTCATGATTCTCTCCTGTTTATTTATGATGTAAACAGTTTACTTAGAGAAAGCCACAGCCTGTAGACATGACTATGTAAAATAATAAGGTTATTTTTTTACATAGTATTTACATTCTTTTTATTTAAAAATAACTATACTTTAGCTTTATTCTCGCGTTTTTATCTCATGTCAAAACTCAAATTATTGATCATAGAAGATGAGCCAGCCATCCAACAAGGTCTTATCGACGTATTCATTTTCCATGGTTTTGAGGTTGATTCTGCGACGGATGGGCAACGGGGCTTAGACAAAGCATTAACAGGCCACTATGACTTATTGTTATTAGATGTCATGCTTCCTACTATTGATGGTTTTAGTATCTGCAATAAAATACGGGAACTCGACAGAAACCAGCTGATTATTATGCTGACTGCAAAATCCTCAGAACAGGATATTATTAAGGGCTTAACGCTAGGCGCCGATGACTATGTAGCCAAACCTTTTTCAGTGAGAGAATTAGTCTTGCGAGTTAACGCTGTCTTAAAAAGAAATCACCAACACCTCACTAAAAATGCAATCATCCAAATTGGCTCTATGCAAATTGATAGCGCTAACCTGACACAAATTAATTCGGAAACACCCAAAGCATTTTCTCGACGTGAATTAGATATCCTGAATTGCCTACAACATCACTCAGAACGCCCAGTATCCAGAGAAGAATTATTACAACAAGTCTGGGGATATAAACAAGCGGATGCCATTGAAACGCGAACCGTTGATATTCATATTGCAAAATTACGTCGAAAAATCGAAACAGACCCCAAGCAACCTAAATACCTTGTCACCATTCGTGGTGAGGGCTATCGTTTAATTCAATGAATATTGCGAATAAACAAAAAAAACACTTACGCGGGCTACTCACCCTGTTCTTTTTTACGCTCGCCATACCCATCATCTTTTTATTACGTACGGTCTACTCACAATTAGAAAATGAAGCTTATTTTACTAATCGCCAGCACGCCGAAACACTGGTGGACCAAATAGAGCAGAATATAAATCAATTACTAGAAGCCGAACAATCTCGCCCCATTGCCGAATATCAATTTTTCAATGTCATGGCAAACCCGTTACTATCAGAGACTTCAGCTATAAAATTTTCACCGCTTTCTGAAATCCCGCCTAAAACAAAAATTAAAGGTATTATTGGTTATTTCCAAATAAACACTGACGGTTCATTTCATTTACCTGTATTGCCCGAAATAGGACAGGATAATTTATCAGGCCTTAGCCTTGCTGAACTGGAAAGCCGCTTATTATTAAAGAAAAAAATGCGTGCTTTATTATCTATAAAAAAAGCAGAAAAAAAGCCAATAAAGAAAGCGCTTGTTAATGAGCCACTAAAAAAGAAAGTTGAAGCTATTGCATCAAACCAGCCTTATATAGAAGCATTTAAACAACAAGCTATTTATCTATCAGATGAAATAGCATCTCCCGTTGATAAATTAAAATCAGAAACATACACATCAAAGCGTTTATTCAAAAAAGCGCGTTCATCAAAAGCCTTAGCTAAACGCCAACAGCTTAAACCAGCAAAAAAATATAACACCCGAAAAGAAACCGTTAAATTACCAGACCAAACAATGGCTAGCAATTATTTCAAACAACAGTCTGCTGCCACCCTATTCGAACAAGAAGATCGTGCATCAAGCATAGAAAAAGACGCACACCCTATCGCGAAACCCTCTTCATCCATTATCAATATTTTAAGCTTCGAAAGTGAAGTTACACCGTTACAGTTATTATTTATAGACCCTAATTATTTCTGTTTTTACCGCTATATCTGGCATGATGGCAATCGCTATACTCAGGGATTTATTGTTAAAAATGATGTTTTTTTACAGGCAATATCAGCGCCATTAACTAATGCATCAGGGTTTAGTAGCGTCACCTTTTCTAATAATAATGAGTTATTTAAAAAAATCAATATCACTTCTAATGATCAAGAATACGAACTTTATAAGCGATATTTAACGAGGCCTTTTCAAAAAATGGAAATATCCATTAATACGGCTAAATTAAGTAAAGTCCCAGGTTCCTTATTAATTGATTTACTATCCTTAGGTTTATTTGCCATCTTGCTGGTCGGTTTTTTTGTATTTTATCGCTTAGGTAGCAAACAAATTGATTTGACAACACAACAGCAAAACTTTATTTCAGCCGTTAGCCACGAACTTAAAACACCACTGACCTCGATTAGAATGTATGCTGAAATGCTTCGTTCTGGCTGGGTGGCAGATCATGCTAAAAAACAAACCTATTATGATTTTATCTTTTTTGAAAGTGAACGTCTGTCACGCCTAATTGCCAATGTATTACAGTTTTCCCGTATAGAGCATCAACAACAAGCGAAAATGATCGATACGTCTGCGCAACAATTACTCTCTCGAATAGAATCCAAAATTGAAGCTCAAATTGAAGCCTCCTGTTTTAAACTCAGCATTCTTCATCCCCTTAAAATAAATCACCCTATCAATATAAAAATAGATGATGATGCTTTCTTCCAAATAGTCATCAATCTAATTGATAATGCAATTAAATTCTCAGGAAAAGCAGAACTTAAACAAATTGATTTGGGCTTTAAAATTTCAAAAAATCATCAATATGTTATCTTTTTTATCCGTGATTATGGCTCTGGAATTAAAAAGAACCAGCTAAAAAAAATATTCACTTTATTTTATCGTACCGAAGACGAATTAACTCGAACAACAGCGGGAACAGGAATAGGACTAGCCCTTGTTGCTCAATTAGCTGAATCTATGAATGCTAAAATCACTGTGACGAATAAACACCCTGGGGCTGAATTTCAAATAAAAGTTTTAATTGTTTAGAGCTAGTTTATACAAATCAGGCAATCCATATAATTCCATCTATTGAATAAAGGTTGTTATAAAGTGAACTTTTATATATCATAATTACCTAATAAACTAATATTTAATAATTTGTTAGCCTAGGTGGAATCATGAGCAGAAAAATAAATGATCAGCGACGTAAATTCTTACAACAGACAAGCATGGCAGCCGCGGCCGCAGCAACGTACCCGTCTCTATTATCTGCTAAAAATATGGGGAGTTCTAGTAAACCCTCAGCAAATTTCCATGCCGATGTTGAAATTGAATTAACTCAGGAAGCCATTAAAATCCCCATCTTTAAAGGACCTGAAACACGCGTATGGAAAGTTTTTGGTAAAGTTATTAAAGGACCCAAGAATACCGTTAATAACTTGCCTGACTCTTATTTAGCGCCTACGCTAAATTTGCACAAAGGCCAAAAAGTCAGAATTTATCTAAAAAATAACTTACCTGCTCATTCTATTTTGCATTGGCATGGCTTACATGTGCCCTCTAAAATGGATGGCAACCCTATGTATGCAATTAGCAATGGGGAAACCTTTGTTTATGAATTTGAAATCCTTAATAGAGCGGGTACCTATTGGTATCATGCCCACACCCACAGTTTAACAGCCAAACAAGTCTATTCAGGCCTTGCAGGGTTAATTATTGTAAGTGATGCAGAAGAGCAAGCATTAGGCCTACCTAAAGATCAATATGATGTGCCTATCGTTATTCAGGATCGTAGTTTTGATGACCGTAACCAGTTGCAATATGTCACCCATATGATGCAACGCATGATGGGTTTTTTAGGTAATAAGATTATGATTAATGGACAACCAGACTTTGTGTTGCCCGTTGAAAAAAGATCCTATCGCTTACGCCTGTTAAATGGCTCTAATTCTCGAATTTATAAACTCGCCTGGGATGATGGTTCACCTGTCACGGTTATTGCTACAGACGGCGGTCTGATAGAAAAACCAGAAACTATGCCCTATGTGATGCTGGCACCTGCAGAAAGACGTGAATTATGGATTGATTTTAGCGATAAAGCGATTGGCACAGAGCTCACTCTACGTTCCATTCCTTTTGAAGGTGCTTCTATGCATGGAGGTATGATGGGAGGCATGGGCGGTGGTGGCATGATGGGCGGCGGAATGATGGGTGGCATGGGCGGTCGAAGAGGACGAATGGGAGGTGGCATGAGCTCAGGAAACGCGTTACCTTTAGGGGGTGACTACACGGTACTAAAAGTAAAAGTTGTTAAACAGGCGAAAAGCAATGATTCGCTTCCTGCTCGTTTAACACCAATTACACCCCTTCGTTTACGTGATGCAGCGAATGCCAATGACCCAAGAACGATTACTTTGTCTATGCGTCATATGTCAGCATTACTCAATGGCCGTTCTTATAAAATGAACGATATTAAACCTGATGAAGTGATCCCCGTTAATACGTTACAATTAATGGCTTTTGATAATGGTTTTCATCGCAGTATGGGGATGATGGCCATGCCTCACCCGATGCATTTACATGGTGAGCAATTCCAGATTATTAAACGCGAAGTGAACTCGCGCCATAAAGCCGCACATGCTTCAGTATCTGAAGGTCTGGTTGATAGTGGATGGAAAGATACAACTTTAGTGATGCCTGGAGAGAAAGTCACCTTTCTGAAACCCTTTAATGATTTTAAAGGGTTATTTATGTATCACTGCCATAATCTTGAACATGAAGATATGGGAATGATGCGTGATTTTTTAATTAAATAAAACGAGTCGGGTGGGGCACTGTCCCACCCTGACAGCCAAGCAATTACACTTTAAATCGGCTAATAAGGCTCTGTATATCAGACGCTAACTTTGCCAACTCTTCACTACTCTGACTAATTTGCAATGAACCCTGACTAGACTGTTCAGTCACGGCACTAATATTACTAATATTTTTACTAATCTCTTCAGCCACCATCGCTTGTTCTTCTGAAGCGCTCGCGATATGAGTTGCCATATCATCAATATTGACAATTGATGCCGAAATTTCTTGAAGCAGGCTATTTTCTTTATCTGTTTCTATTATCGAATTATCTGACCGTTTTTTTCCTTCAGCCATCACCTTCACTGCTTTACCCGTTCCAGTTTGTAAGCGCTCAATCACTTTCTGTATTTCTTCCGTAGAATCTTGTGTACGACTTGCCAAAGTTCTCACTTCATCGGCCACCACGGCAAACCCTCGCCCATTCTCACCCGCTCTAGCGGCTTCAATGGCCGCATTAAGTGCTAACAAATTAGTTTGTTCTGCGATGCTCTGTATAACGCCCAGCACATCCCCAATTTTTTCACTATCATCTGCTAACGCCTGAACAACCGTCATAGCCAATTCGATTTCATCTGACAAAGAATTAATAACCGTTTTTGTCGTATCAGCCAGCTCCTGCCCTTGCGTGGCAGTCGTATGTGCAACTTGTGTGGCTGATGCGGTTTCGGTCGCATTCTTCGCCACCTCCTGTACTGTCGCAGCCATTTCAGTCATTGCCGTTGCCACCTGCTCAACCTGCTCTTGCTGCTGCTGAACCCCATTATTTGTTTCCTGACAAATCATTGACATTTCTTCGGTTGAAGAGGCCAAAATATCGATAGAAACCTCTAATTGTCTAATCACATCAGCAAACTGGTCAGCCATTGAATTGAACGACTGAGCCAAATCGGCAAACTCATCCTTATTATCTAACTGAACTCTAGGGACAAGGTTTCCAGAAGCAAGAGCCCCAGCCGTTTCTTGTAGTTTGGCAATCGCCGTTTCAAACGACTGGTAAAAGCCTGCAAATAAATAAATCGCTAATAAAGTAATCCCGCCAACAATAGACAGAACTAATGTCATTTTGCCATATAAACCATCAGTTCTTTGTTCTAACAAAATATTTAATTCAGGTGCAAGCGTATCTAATATTCTGAAATTAGCCTGTATGGTTTCGGTTCCTTTGGAAAAGACGGTACTGGATTGGACAGTAATTTGATTAGCATTAAGGATTTCACTAGTTAAAAAACTTAAATAACTTTCTGCTCCAGCAATTGTTTGCTGAACTTGCGAGCCAATTTTGTTAGATAAACTTGTATTTGATTGCGCCAATACATGCATACCTCGTTTGAGATCATTAATATTTTTCTGGACTGTTGAAATCAATGAAGTCAATTTGATACTTTCTTTCTGAGTAACCGCTTGCCTTGCAGCAAGACCTGAGGACATGCCTCGTGCTTGCCCTAAATTTTCCACCACTTGAGGGAGTAAAGTAACAATGGCTTCTTTAATATAAAAACTATCCAGTTCGGGGTCTAAAGTAAGGTTGGAAGAATCACTTATATTCTTAACCATATCCAAGACCTCAGCGATTAATTGAGTATGTCGAGCAAAAACCTCTTTCGCTGGCCCATTAAACGCTTCTGTTTCTAATCGCACCCAAGTATTTTTAATTTTATTCCATTGCGCAGTTGTTCCCAATTGCTTACCCAGTCTTTGATCCACTTCATCAATTAAACGAATATCATTAGTCAGCTGTTTTCTTTTTGCCAAAATTTTAGGTTTAAAGCTTTCATTGCCAGATAGATAAGCATTAGTCATCCCTCGATGTTCAGGGAAATGCTGAATAAGCTGTCGTACAGGTACAATATACTCCACCCCCGTCAATTCACTTTTAGTAAATTCAACCGAAATCATTTGCTCACTGATCAAAAAATACGTGGTAAAAACGAGTGGTGTCATAAATGCAATTGAGATTAAAAGCATTTTTTTAGAACAACTTAATTGGTTCATTAATGCGGTTGCAGGTGAGATAAGCATTTACGTCTCCAGAAAATATAAATTAATCAAGCTAATACTAAAATATAACTAGCTCATCACATACCTTAGCGGTAACTATTGTTTTTTTTTGAGTTTAAAAACCACTGACATAAAAATGTCATCTTTATTTCAGACAATACACTCACTCATTAACTAACAGCAACAATTTAAAAATGACAACCTATAATGAAGAATTCATTGGCTTTGAAACCATGTTACCCAAAGAAGCCATTGATATACTTGCTATCCCCGAAGAACCTATAGATGATATCTCAAGCCTTTACATTCCAGAACTTGATGAACATATATTAGCCATGGTGACAATGATATAAATCATTCTTAGTAGTGTAATAATACACAAAAACAAAGCGAATTTATCGCTTTATTTGAAAAACCTTATTTTTATACTCAACCACCAGACTTTTAACAGCAATATCTTTAAGCACCATTCCTGGCGCGACTTCCTGACCCACTTGATATTTCCTCATCGCAATCATAATAAAGCGATCCTGCTTTTTTTCTGCATAAACATACACATTGATAGCAATAACAGGTACGGCTCTACGAAACTCAGAGTTTAATTCTGACAGAAAAGGAATTTTATTAACTTGCTTGTGGCCCTCTTTCTTTATCCGCTCTATTTTCTTAGGTTTGATTAAAGAAGGTGCTGATATGATGGACTTGCTTGAGGTCATTTTGATTTCAGGCTTTTTAACGACAGGGCGAGACGCTTTTTTCTTTCTTTCCAACTGCTCGGCAATAGACAAAACGGGAGGTTTTTTTGAGCGCTCTTGAGACAATGGTATTACTTTTTCACCTTCACCCTTTAGCTCAACGGCCTGTTTTTTTTGTAGCTCTTGCTTTAGAGGCTCAGCACTCTTTTTAACTACCTCAGCCTCTTGTTTTATCTCAGACCAAATAAAATAAGATAGCAGTAACAAGTTCAGCAAAACTAAAACGCCTAAGCCTACTGATATCTTGCTAGGGGAAACAGGATGGCTCTGAATTTTAGATTCTAATAATTCAGCATTATTTTGCTGCCTTTCCTGCTCAGATTTTCTCAAGGCATTTAAAATATAAGACATTAATTTAGCACCTTTAACTTAGGCGAGTGATTAGACACATCCTTATTAATCAAATGAAGAAATGTTTTAGGGCCAACGATACCATCGGGTATTAAATGCTTCTTTTTTTGGAATTTTATCACTGCATTTTTCAAATGCTCATCAAATAACATCGCCTTATCAATCGATTCTATATCACCATCTAAAAGAGATCGAACCCATAGAACCGATTCAGAAGAGCTGCCTGAAGAAATTTCGACCTCAGAGACAGGCGCTTGCCATAACATTAAATAATAACCATTCCATTGGCTTAAGACTTGCACCAAAGAAAATGAACGCGCCTCATCACTAAAAAATACAGGCTCACCTTTATCTACCCCAATGAGTATTTCATATTTTTTTTCTGCATTGGATCCAGTAAACTCCATAATCACAGGGTGATTTAAAGCAATAAGATCATTCCAGTTTGATTTACTAAATAAACAAGAAAGTCCAGCGACCTCTAATTCTTCACAACCTTGCCCTAGTGTAATCTCGGTATCCCATAATTGAGCAAGTTGTATCATAGCCTTATCTAACGTAGAGTTATTCTTTTCCAGAATGGCAGCGAAAACTAACCGGTCAGCCTGCTCTTTATTTTTCTGCTGATAGCTATTTTCAGTCAATGGAGCTTCTTCCCCAATTGATTCAAGCCTATCGTTTAAAAGCGGACTCTTAATTTGAAACGACGCAGGGGAAAAAAAGTAACCCAAACAAACTAAAGCCATAACTAAAAAGACCGAGAAAACAACCGAGTTAAAGGATGTTTTTTTAACGGGAAAAATTTCTTTTGCTGCTTTATTAACCATTTTAACGGTCACAAATTGAGTATCCCCAACATAGGCACCCAGTAATGCTCGATCAGATAAAATATTGATCAGTCGAGGGATACCTTTTGAAATCCTATAAATGCTTTTAATTGCTCGCGGGGTAAAGAGATTATCCTTTCCGCCGCTGCGTTTTAATCGATGCTTGATATATTTGCGTGCATCTGAATAGGATAAGGCCCCCAAGTGATAGCGAGCAGTAATTCTTTGATTAAGCTGTCGTAATGCGGGCTTTTCCAATAACTGCTGTAATTCGGGCTGCCCTATCAAAATAATCTGCAATAATTTTGTGGTGCTGGTTTCTAAATTAGTTAACAGTCGAATTTGTTCTAATACATTTAAATCCAGATTTTGAGCTTCATCAATCACCAATACCGTGCGCTTTCCAGCTGCATGCACGGCAAGTAAATATTTATTTAGGCTATCAACCAAAACCTTGAGACTTTGTTTTTCTTGATCATAAACAATATGTAATTCATCACAAATTGTTGCCAATAATTCAAGCGCATTTAATTTTGGATTTAACACCAATGCGATTTCTATATTATCGGGTAACTGTTGCAACAAACACTGACATAAGGTTGTTTTCCCCGTTCCCACTTCCCCTGTTAAAACAACAAAACCACCGCCATAATTAATGCCATAGAGTAAATGCGCAAGCCCTTCCTGATGCTGTTCACTCATATAAATAAAGTGAGGATCTGGCGCAATAGAAAAGGGGGCTGTGGTAAAATTAAAAAACTGTTGATACAACGAAATAACCCCTAAGTAAATATGACTCATAATTCTTCAGACCCAGCCGCAAAGAAAGTTAAATATATTGCCTCTATTATTTATCTATTAATCTTTACTTTTATTGTCGGTGGTAGTTACATTAATCAACAAACTACCTCAACGCCTGCAAACAGTATAGAAACTAATTGAATATTTTCCCGAAAAAACCACGATCACTGTTCAAATAGTTTATCTGCTCTAAGGCACATTGGGCTATTTCAGTCTCAGGCTGTTTATTTATAATCTGTTGCAAAATTGAAATGCTACCTTTTTCTAAACACTTAATCGCCTGCTTTCTAACCGAATCATAATGCGCATTCAATGCCGCCAATTCCGTTAAATAGGTACTGGCTCCATTCAGCTGTTTTAGCATTACTTTTTCTGGATCACTGGTAAAAAGGTCACGAACTAAATTGCCATACTGCTCCTGGACACGAGCCACATCAGTACGGTTAATTTTTACTGGTTCGGTTGGATCATCACAACAGCCCATAGCATTCCCCTAATTTTATGATTTTCTACTATCATACAAGTTACAACCGCCATTTTATAGCCCCTTTCAATCAAAGTTAATGTTCATATTACATAGCTCAAATAAAACAGAAAACCTGTTAATTCATTTAATCACTGTGATTGAAAATGCGCCTTTATCTAACCCTTTAGACAAAGAAGTTTTCCTCATTCAAAGTCAGGGCATGGAGCGTTGGCTATCACAACAACTCGCTGACCAGTTTGGGGTATGGGGCAATTATGACTTTTTGTTCCCAGGAAAGTTTTTTAGCTCTATCGCTAAAACGGTTGATCATCAATTAAATGATGAGGTTTTTGATAGGGAGTTAATGCTCTGGCGATTTGAACAGCTCCTTCGTGATTTGGATGATGCTTGTTTTAGCCCGCTTCAGTACTATATGCAAGGTGAAAACCAGGCCTTAAAACGCTTTCAATTAGCTCAGCAACTTGCCCAGATTTTTGACCAATATCAAATGATGCGCCCCGATATGCTGGCACTCTGGCAACAAGGACAAAGTCTTTATCAATCACCCACTGAAGCGTGGCAACAGGCTTTATGGGAGAAAATCACTAGCGCCTTAGGACATAAGCATCGAGGCTCTATCTGGCAAGGTGTTATCAATACATTCAATCAATCGACTGATTTATCCAGCGTTTTACCCGAAAGAATCTTTGTTTTTGGCTTAAACACCATGCCGCCCTTATTTTTAGGTTATCTACAAGGCCTGTCTTTACATTGTGATGTGCATTTATTTCTACTCAATCCTGCTCAAGTCTATTGGGCTGATTTGGCGAGTAAAAAACAGATGAATCAACAGGCGACTGATGATCACCCTTTATTTTCGACGTTAGCTCAGCAAGGTCGAGAGTTTCAGCAAATGTTACTGGAACAGGCGAGCTTTACGTTTGAACCTGAAAGCTTTGAACCGATAGAAGTCAGTAATAATTTACAGCAACTCCAAGATGATATTTTAAACAATCAACTACAACAGCATGTATTAATAAAAGATCATTCGATTAGCATTCACGCCTGTCACTCAAGGATGCGTGAAGTAGAAGTCTTAAAAAACCAGTTATTACTCGCTTTAGAGCAAGACACTTCCTTAGAGTTGCGGGAAATCGTGGTGATGGCTCCCGATATACAAATGTATGCCCCTTTTATCTCTGCCGTTTTTAGTGATATTCAACATGCTATTGCAGATAAAAGTTTACGTTTGAGTAATACCTTATTAGATAGCTTTATCCGTTTTTTAAAATTATCTCAGGGCCGTTTTGGCTGGCAAGGCGTGATGGATTTACTGGAACAACCTTCCGTATATCCTAACTTTGATTTATCTGAAGCCGACTTAGATCTGATCAAACACTGGGTGGCTGAGACTCATGTGCGCTGGGGAAAATCTGCCAGCCATAAAAAAGAATTAGGTCTGCCTGAATTTAGCGAAAATACCTGGCAAGCCATGTTAGATAGGTTATTAATGGGCTACTCGGTGGGGAGTGAAGAAGAATTTGTAGATCATATTCTACCTTATCGTGATATAGAAGGCTCTTCAGCCTTAATTTTGGGCGGCTTCAATGATTTTATTCAGTTATTATTTAAAGCCAGCAAAGAACTAACAAAACCCAAAACCATCGCATCATGGGGCAGTCGCCTTTATTACTATGCAGACCAATTATTATCCAGTAAATCGTCTACAGAACAATTAGAGCGCCAACAGCTCAATGAATTATTAGAAGAATTGAGTGATAAAATTTCTACGGTTCATACTGAAGAAGTCGCCGTCGAAGTCATCGTTGCCTGGTTAGAAAGCAGGGTATCGGAACAAAAATCATCAACAGGCTTTTTACGGGGACAATTGACCTTTTGCTCAATGTTACCCATGCGCTCAATCCCCTTTAAAGTGATTGCTCTATTAGGTTTAAATGAAGGCGAGTTCCCTAAAGTTGATCGACACCCGACCTTTGATTTAGTCGGTCAGAATTTCCGCCCAGGTGACCGTTCTCGCCGAGCGGATGACCGTTATCAATTTTTAGAAGTCTTATTGTCTGCACGCCAGCAAATAATCATGACCTATATTGGGCTTTCCATTCGTAATAATGACGACATCCCTCCCTCAGTAGTTATTAGTGAATTATTAGATGTCCTAGAAAATAGCTATCAAATACAAAACGTTATAACTAAACATCCATTACAGGCCTTTAGTCAGCGCTATTTTAAGGATGATTCTGAACACTTCAGTTTTTCGCAAACTGATTATGAAACCATGCGGGCACTCTCTGCCGAGAAACCTGATTCAGAACATTGGTGGCAAGGTAAGCTAGCAATAGAACCCCCAGATATTATTGATATTGCTGATTTATTTTCTTTCTATAGAAACCCTCAACACTATTTTATTAAACAACAATTAGGTATTCGTTTATCAGATACCATGGCAGAGGCAGAAGAACGTGAGCCTTTTGCGCTAAATCAACTAGAATCCTATAGCATTAATCAACAATGGATAGCCCATGAGCTTAACGCAGCCCCCTTTTCACTAGCCAAACTACAAGCCCAGGGGCAGTGGCTTTCAGGGGCTTCGGGGATTCTTGAATATAATCAACAACAGCAATTAATTACAAATTTCACTGATTTAATCCAGCAACAAAATTTAGGGCAAAGTAAACCAGATCAGCCGATAGATATCACTATCGCTCACTCTCGTCTCGTTGGAAATTTGAGCCACCTTTATGAAAAGGGAGGATTAATCTATCGTTATGCCGATTTAAAAGGTAAGGACTTTATCCTGGCCTGGCTACATCATCTTATTATTAATCAACAGCACTCACAGAACACTATTTTGCTCAGCAAGGATAATCTGCTTATATTTTCTGCAGAACAGGCCTCATCAAGTGAGCTAACAAAATTGATTGATCTGTATAGACTAGGCCAACAGCAACCCAACCTATTTTTTACTGAAGCAAGCTTTGCCTACATTAAACAAGCCCTAAAACTAAAAACCAGTCATCGGGCAAAAACACCGGCTATTATCAGCGCACAAGAAAAACTCCATAAAGAAATAGAGTTTGATCGTTCATTGCAATTGCTCTATCAAAATATTGCTGATTTAAGCGAGCTATTAAATGACTCGTTTGAAAGTCAATGTCATGATCTACTGTTACCTGTCTGGGAGGCTATCAATAAAAAAGATTAGCCAGTGTCATCGCTAGACTAATAACACTCTAGTTCCGTTGTGTGCAATACGCCCTTATGTTTAATGATTAATTGCATTGTTTCACAACCTGGCGTGAGGAAGTAATTTTGCACCTGCGCCAACTCGCCTATCTCCGTTGTAGAAAGACCATTAATAGCAACAATATCGTCACCTGGTTCAAAATCAGCCTTCATGGCTGGGGAATCTGGACTGATATGAGCAATAAAAGGGAGCTGATCTTCATCAGAATAACTTAAAGTCACTCCTGTCAGGTTTTGAGGGCGTACTTTATTAAAATTTTCACCTGGCTCAAGAATAATCTGCTGGTTTTTATAATCCAGATACAACACAAATCGCCCCAATACTGAATTGCCTAGATTACCGGCAAGCTCACCGTCACCGCCAGATCCAGAACCTTTATTAACAGCCACATTAATATAAGCGGGTTGTATTGAATAAGGACCAATAGATAATGAATCAAATTTAATCGTACGCTCTAATAATATGCCGTCTATCCCTGCACTGATTGTTTCCAGCCCTTTTCTTTGCAGTAAGTTGTTCTTTTTTGCATAAGGGTAATGTATCGAAACATCATAAGCGCCAAGATCTATCGCCCAGTTAGCCTGCAATTTATTATCTAATATCACGGGCAATGAGAAGGTATTGTTTTTTAATGGTGCGTTAATGACGCTACCACTGCCTGTATAGTTAAACCCGTGATGCTGGTATAGAACAAGATGCTGTTTGGTATAATCAATTTTGACGATAAAACGAGATAAAAAATCATAGCCCAAAATACCAATCGCTTTAGGCGAGCTAAAGCGCTGCGAGAGTCCTTTCAGTGCATAAACAGTCTGGTTTTCGAGTTGCACGTTTTTAGGTCCATAAGAGGGCAATTTGACATAAGATAAATCGAAAGTCCCTCCAAAACCAAAGCCCTTAATACCTGGGTGTATTGTTAGGCCTAATTGTTTAGCATAATCTTCATCAATAACCGAATGGGATGCCCCGCTATCAACAATCCATAAACTTTCCTTCCCCTTGAGTTGCACGGGAAGATAGATAAGATTATCACTCAAAGTGAATGGAATACTTTCTTCCACAGCATCCTCTTTAAACGATATTGACTTGTGGTTTTCAGCAGGAATTGAAAAATAATTTTCAGGAATTTCAGGGTTCGCCTGAAATTTACTGATAATAATCGTTTCATGTTTGTTTCTGGGCTTAACTTCACTCTCTATGCGGAAGGCCATCATGATATTGCCATCCGCTTGACGATAATTTTTATATAAAGAATGTGTCTCAATATCTCCTTGTTTTTTAACTGTCTTAAGCAGCAAGAAATGATCAATATCAAAATAGTGCAAGATAATATCTTTATTAATATCATTGCTCATTTTGACTATATGAACAGGAGTTTGATTGATTTCCGCTTTACCCTGATAACTCAAACTGAAATGACGGGAGTCTCTGTTAATATGCTGATAGTCACTAACAAGCAGACTAATCTTTCGTCGCTTCAGGCTTTCTTCATCTTTTATAAGCACCACATTGCCATTAAAATCCTGATCCCAGGCCTGCCTGCCATTGTCCCCCGAATACTGCTTAAAAATATTGAAGTTTTCCTCCGAACGGTACTGTATAGGGTATTTTGTCCACCCCTTAAACGTTCCGTTTAAATGATCAACCGTTTGCTGTCCTTCCGTGTAAGTCGTTTTTATTTTTTTTAACGCCTCCAGCCCTCCAATGGTTTGATAGTATTTTAGATATATCGCATAGGGATCTGTTTGTTCAGCATTTGCTAATGACAGAGATAACAAAAAGGCGAATGGAACGAATAGATAGTTCATAGGCTGACGGTATTAAATGAGAGGGAATGAGGCTTATCCTTCTCTCATTCTATTATAATGACAGTGTTCATATATCATTTTCTTAAATTAATAAATTCTATGATTTCTCAACACCAGCTAACTGCTTTTTACGCCGAATTACTTAAACCTGATTCGTATAGCGACTATTGTCCCAATGGTTTACAAATTGAAGGGGCTTCACAAATAAATAAAATAGCCTTTGCAGTCTCAGCAACTAAAGACTCCATTGCACAAGCAATCGAGCATAATGCGGATGCATTGGTTGTTCATCATGGTTTATTCTGGAGCTTTCATGGTCCTAAAGTCTTAACGGGTCCATTTGCAAAAAGGGTTTTTCCCTTAGTGAAAAACGATATAAATTTATTTGCCTACCACCTCCCTTTAGACGGTCACCCTGAAGTAGGTAATGCCGCCATTCTAGGGACATTACTTGACTGTACGAATCAACAAGCCTTTGGCGATTACAAAGGTTCTGCAACAGGAATAAAAGGCGAATTGGAACAGCCAATCAATGCGAATTCACTTGCCAAAAAACTAGAGGATACTTTAGAGCATCCCGTTATTTTAGCCTCTGCTGACAAACAGCAACTTATTCGCACCATCGGGATTATTACTGGCGGTGCAAATAGTGAGTGGAAACTAGCAAAAGAGCAGGGACTAGATGCTTATATAACAGGCGAAATTTCTGAACATGACTGGCATGAAAGCCAAGAAAGTGGCATTCATATGTTTGCTGGTGGCCACCATGCCACAGAGCAATTTGGCATCCAGGCTTTAATGATAAAAACTCAGCAGCAATTTGATTTACCCTGTGTATTTATAAGCAGCGATAACCCCGCTTAAAAGCATACACGGGAATTTATTAGGTCATTTTGGCGGTTATTTCCTGTCCAAAAAATCAGTTGACCTTTGAGGCTACCTTGACACAATTACGACCGCTCTTTTTCGCTTCATACATAGCCTCATCACTTGCATGTATTAATTGTTCAAGATGAGTACCATGCTCAGGAAACACAGAAATGCCCAGACTTAACGTAACATCTAAACTCTCGCCAGTTGATGAGATTACCTTTTCCGAAGCCACTCTAATCCGCAAACGTTCAGCGATCACTTTAGCTTCATTCAATGTAGCTTCAGGCATGCAAACAATAAACTCTTCGCCTCCATGTCGAAAAAATATTTCAGACCCCCGCAATAAATTATCCAAATCAGTCGCTATTATTTTTAAGATTGAATCACCCGTCGCATGTCCATAAATATCATTGATTTGTTTGAAATGATCGATATCAATCAAAGCAATAGAAAATACCCTGTTTTTCCTGATGCTATCTTCTAACACTCGATTCATTTGCTCAAAACCAGCGCGCCGATTATAGATTTGAGTTAATTCATCTATTTGAGACAGTTTTGATAAAGATTGCTCTAATTGTTTCATTTCGGTTATATCAAAGATAATCCCAAGCAAGCCTGCAATTTTCTTATCCGCATCATCAAACGTCACCTTATGGTATTGAAAAATATATTCCATTCCCTCGGGGTTAGTAAAATTTGTTTCATACACTTGTAAACCAGGGTTATCAAATAACGCCTGGTCTTTGGCAAAAAAAACATCAGCCTGAGAGGGCTCCCACAAATCATGCACACTCTTGTTTATTAATTCTTGCCGAGTCAGTCCACAGAACTTTTCAAAGCTGACATTACAAGATAAATATTGCCCATTCACATCCTTTATAAAGATGGGGTTAGGAATAAGATCAAGTACCATAAGCAGGGATTCATGGTTTTCCTTTATAAATTGAATCAGGTTTATTTTATTCATAGCTCTGGCTTTACTCTATCTGTATCAATATAAGCATGATAAAACATTCTAGACAAACCTATAAGAAAATATTAGAAATATCTTATGCTACTATTAAGCGTTAACGAAATAAGGCAGAAACAATATTTACATCATAAAAATGTTATATAAACAATAAGATCTAACACTCGTTCTGTTCTAGTCTGTAGGGAAGGTTATAGATTCGGGCAACTAATACAATGGGCTTATTTCTTAAGGATTCTCTAATTAAGTTCCTTAGAATTTAGCGCAGAAAAAACGGTCGCTATTTTTCATGGAGTGAGGCGTAATAGTCATTCTATTGCGCCGATCTTGGTGGAAAATAGCGGCCGTTTTAGCAAGCTAAAAACAATTAGACTTGATCAGAGGTGCCTTAATGTAATTTACTATTTTTTTGAACGATGGTATTCGGTAGGATGACTGGTGGCATTTGTACAAAAAAACCTTTCTCCTGCAAACCAAGCAATACTTTGTTTACATCTTCTCTGGCTAATTTTCGTTCAGGTGTTATTTCTAACTCCATCACAAATTCAATTTTGCCAAAACTATTTAATAAAGGCTCTGGGAGTGCTGAAAAATCATCTTTTTTTTGTAAATAAAGATACAATTCATCTTTTTTAAGGCTTTTATAAATATAACTTTGCATTACAATAATCCATCTATTTCAAATTCAGAGTATTTTAACACTTATGGAAGAATCACCGATTAAACCAGAGAATTTTTTTAAGACAGCCTGTTATTTTGAAGGCTCCCTTATTTTAGTTGCTGTCGTTTTAGGCTGGATAGCGGAGGTTGATCCTTTCGAATGGATACATTTTTCTGAAACAGCTATTCTGTATGGCTTATTTGGAACACTGCCTTTATTTATTATCTTTTTGGCAATGCAACAGATGCCATTTTCTTCAGTTAAACAAATACGACAAATTTTACTTGATACTTTAGGGCCTAGATTACATAGATATAATTGGGCTGATCTATTAGTTCTTGCTGTAATAGCGGGGGTTTCTGAGGAAATTTTATTTCGTGGGCTTATTCAACCTTGGATGGAAAATGCATGGGGAATGACCGCAGGATTAATTGTTAGTAATATACTTTTTGGGTTAGTTCACGCCATTACGCCTTTATATGCGGTACTAGCAACCAGTGTCGGGATCTATTTAGGGTTGTTTTTAGACTTCGGTGGTGAACGTAATTTAATAACGCCTATAGTGATTCATGCTGTGTATGACTTTTTGGCTTTTTTAGTGATTATGAAAATTTATCGGCAGTCACATGTTAATAATGAAAAAAATGCACCGGACCAATAGGTATTTAGGAATACAATGACAACGTACAAAAAAGAAAAATCTGAATTAACTGTTCATTGGATCATTGTTGGCATTATGTTAACAATACTGATTAGTTATAATATTATTTGTCATACCCTGGGGACTGATATACGAATTAATTTACCTGAAGAACAACGTATTTTTATTCGAAGTATCCTTTATGTGATTACCATTATTTTATTCCCACTGACTAATTTATTACGACATATTCTGCTAAGGCTTAATCAGACCATGCCGGGTGATAAGTCAGCAAAAAATCGCTATTTAATGACCACGGTGATTACGCTGCTTAGTATTGAGACTGTTGGAGTCTTTGGTTTTGTGATGTTTATGCTAGGGGATGAATACAACACCTTATATATATTTAGTACGCTTGGCGTACTAGGTCTATTTTTACATAGACCTAGGGAACAAGAATTTAGACAAATTGTTGAAGTTTTAGAAAAAAACTAGAACGACAGGGTGAACATGCTGTCCACCCTATTAGATTAATCAAGGTTAATCACTTCATAATCATGCGTAATATCAACTGATTTTCCTAGCATAATAGAGGCTGAACAATATTTTTCAGCTGAAAGCCTTACTGCTCGCTCGACCACGCTGTCTTTCAGGTTTTTACCTGTGACTTTAAAATGAAGATGAATTTTACTAAAAACACTAGGAACAGCATCAACTCGTTCAGCTGTTAATTCAGCAATACAATCAATGACTTCATGACGTCCTTTTTGTAAAATATCCATGACATCATAAGAGGAGCAGCCTCCTACGCCTAATAAAATCATTTCCATGGGTCTAACACCAATATTTCGACCACCATGATCAGCAGGACCATCCATTACAACAGAATGCCCACTGCCACTTTCACCTACAAATGCCCTACCATCAATCCATTTTACTGTTGCTTGCATTTTAATACCCATATTAAAAAAATAGTCTATAATTTTACAACGAGATTGCAATTATGATTCATTTTTTATTGGAAATATTGCATGGTTTAAGATAGATAGTTGAGTTAAACAGGATAGTTTGGATGTCGTTGAGCGGAAATAATAAAAACAATAATGCTTTGGATCATTTTCTTAGGCTTTGCCATACAAGGAGTTATCCTGCTAAAGCTATTATTGTTAGGCCTGGAGATATTGGGGATAAATTATTATTTATTATTGATGGTTCTGTCAGTGTTGTTGTTGAAGATGAAAGTGGACACGAATTGATATTAGCGTATCTAAATAAAAATGATTTTATAGGTGAAATCGGTATTTTTAAAGGCTCTGAAACAAGGACTGTCACAGTAAAAACACGGACTAAGTGTCATTTAGCTGAAATATCTTATGATAGGCTTAAACTGGCATTAAAAGGTGAGCTATCTGAGCATGCGCCAGATATCCTTTATATGTTAGGTGAACAGCTCTCTACCCGTTTATTAATTACCAGTCGAAAATATCAGGATTTAGCTTTTATGGATGTGGAAGGACGAATTGCTCGGACTTTACTTGATTTATGTAAAGAGCCAGATGCAATTACCCATCCAGATGGCATGCAACTAAGCATTACTCGACAAGAAATTGGCCGTATAGTCGGTTGCTCCAGAGAAATGGCGGGAAGAGTTTTAAAAGAACTGAATGATAAAGAACTTATTTCAGCTCATGGTAAAACGATTGTTGTGTTTGGAACTCGATAACATTCTTACCCAATGACAAATGTTTTAGTAGTCTTTACTGGGGGGACGATAGGTTCCACAGCACTTAATGGCACGATTAATACCAATAAAAAACAAGGTTTTAAATTACTCGAGCTATTTAAAAACAACTATCCTGATACCCCGCAATTTCACTTTAAAACGATACAACCTATCCAGTTATTAAGTGAAAATTTATTCCCTTCTATTTGGGAAAAGCTAATTCGAGCGATTGAAGCAGAAAATATCGAGCAATATGACGGTATTATTGTCACTCATGGTACTGATACTTTAGCTTTTACTGCGGCAGCACTCGGACTTTATTTCAACCAAATTAATATCCCATTGTTACTAGTATCCAGTGATTACCCGTTAGACAACCCTCAAGCCAACGGATTAATTAACTTTAACTGCGCCCTGCAGTTTATTCTACAGAAGAAAGAAAAAGGCGTTTTTGTGCCTTATAAAAATCAAAATGAACAGGCTTTAGTGCATATCGCAACAAGACTTTCTTCTTGTTTGCCGCTTAGTGGTGATTTTATGAGTGTGCAATCTAAAGCTTATTTGCAATTTCAGAATAATAGCTTTCAATTGCTTAATTTATTCCGTTCACCAGATACAAAGCCAGCAGCACTATCCCCTTATTTCTCTAAAAAAATTTTACTTATAAAGCCTTACCCTGGGCTAGATTATTCACATTTTCAGTTAGATCAAGTCGATGGCATCATTCATGACCTATACCACTCAGGGACAGCTTGCGCAACTTTAGATTGGGGAAAGGATTATTCTTTATCAGCTTTTATTGAAAAATGTAATCGACATAATATTGGCTTTTACATGGCACCCGCAGTAAAAACCGCTGAAGTATATGACAGTACCAGAGCATTACAAAATCAAGGCGCAAAAATGATTTGGGGAATGTCTTTAGAATCCGCTTATGTAAAATTGTTATTAGGCTATGGAAACTTTAATGAGGATTCTATTGATCAATTTTTAGATGCTGATATTGCTTTAGAGCATATTTAAATTAATAGGGCATTTAACAAGCATGCTTGTGTCATATCACTTATTCCTCCACGGATTGCTTCTTAAATACAATTAAACTAGCTATTATGAATGGCATGTTTTTTGCATTGTATTCTTAAATTTGAAAAACTTAAGTGTAAATAATAGCTAGATAAGGATATAAACAGACCATGATTTTAAAAAAACAGCGCTCAAAAATAACTAAAACACTCTTGTTTTCTAGCTTACTAGCTAGTTCCCCATTAGCCTCAGCCTCATTCGATATTACCCTTACTGGGCTGAATATTTTTTCAGCAACTCATCAGACAGCTTTCACCCAAGCAGAAGCATTTTGGGAAAATATTATTACGGGTTACCAGCCAGGTTATAAAAAAAGGAAAAACATCTCAGATTTATCTGGTATTACAATTAATACAACCAGTATAACTTCTGATGGTGTTGGTGGTGTTCTTGGTAGTGCTGGACCAACAAGTATTACAAGTTCTTTTTCTTATAATTATAACTATGCTATAGAAGGTGGAATGAATTTTGATCCCGCTGACTTAAGTAATTTGGATAGCACCGGAAGCTTATTAAATATTATCAAACATGAAATGGCACATGTTCTTGGTTTTGGTACATTATGGACTCATAATAACTTATACATAACTGATTCAGGTGAGTACACAGGTACAAATGCTTTAACTACTTATCAAACTGAGTTTTCTTTAGTAGACGCTATACCTGTAGAATTAGACCATGGCCCTGGAACAGCCAATGGGCATTGGAATGAAGGTAATGGCACCGAACTAACAGGTATTACTGATAATAATGGCAATGATATGCGTGATGAACTTATGACTGGCCTATACTATAACAATGGTAAAACATTTTTAAGTAATACAACGATCGCTTCATTTCAAGATTTAGGTTATACGGTTGCGTTCCCAGTTGCCGTGCCTGTGCCAGCAGCCATATGGTTTTTTGCATCAGCTCTAGGTTTATTGAGTTTTACTCGAAAAAATAAAAAACGATAAAGAACAACATGGCTCTATACAATCTACAGGTTTATAAAAAATCAGTAAATTCCTAAGTTGTTTTTATCGGTAGGAGGTGTCTATTGGCCGCGACAGGAGCAGTCGCGGCCAATAGACACCTCCTACAAAAGCTTAAATATTATCAAAGCGTTAATGGCATATAGCTCTTTACCTTGTACTGCATTAATATATACACTGGTTTTTCTGAAAAATTTCTTCAGCTGGTACAGGCTTACAAAAATAATACCCCTGATATTTCAAACAGCCTTTTTCTTCTAAAAATTCCAATTGACCGACTGTTTCCACTCCCTCAGCAATCACTTCTAAACCTAGTTTATGAGCTAAAGCTATAATCGCTTCAACAATCACTTCGTCAGAGGTGTCAACATTAATATCTCTGATAAAGCTTTGATCAATTTTAAGTTGGCTGAGCGGTAATTGTTTTAAATAGGCTAATGAAGAATAACCCGTACCAAAATCATCAATAGAAATTGAAATACCTAGTGCTTTAATTTGTAACATTTTAGCAATAGTATCTTTAATATCATTGATGACGATACCTTCCGTCAATTCAAGCATCAAATATTTTGCTTCAATACCCGCATGATTGATTGCACTTTTTACTTGTTGTACAAAGTCTTCCTGCCTAAATTGACGAGGACTAATATTAACAGCAACATGCTCTAAATAAAGCCCAGTTTGTTGCCATTTTTTTATTTGCTGACAGACGTCCATTAAAATCCAGTTACCAATATCAACAATTAAATGGCTACTTTCTGCAATAGGTATGAATTCTGCAGGTGATACCATACCTTGTTCAGGGTGAATCCATCTTAATAGAGCTTCCACACTGAGGATCTTCCCTTTGCTATTTGTCTGTCCCTGGTAATGCATAGTAAATTGCTGTTGGCTTAATGCTGTTTTTAGCATACCTTCTAGGCTTGATTTTCTATTATGTTCCTCTTGCATTTGAGCACTAAAGAAACTGACTGTATTCCGTCCTAATTGCTTAGAACGATACATGGCGGTATCAGCCTGCTCTAAAATTTCAATAGGTCTATGGGTTAGATCTGGAAAGACTGAAACACCTATACTGGTAGAAAAAGATTGTTTGCTCTGGGCTAAGTCGAAGGGTTTATTTATCTTATCGCGTATTTTTTCAGCAACAATAGCCGCGTGATCAATCATTTCATTCAAGGTTGAGTCATACCCCGTAATGAGTACGACGAACTCATCACCACCTAAGCGACAAGCAGTATCCTCATCTCTAATCACACTTTTTATGCGATTAGCGACTTGAATCAATAACTCATCACCAAAGGTATGCCCTAGGGTATCGTTAAGTGATTTAAAGTGATCCAGGTCCATAAAAATCACTGCACCGAAATGATGGTGTCGAGTTGCACTGATGACCGCTTGATCAAGGCGTTCTAAAAATAAACGTCGATTAGGCAATGAGGTTAGCGGGTCATAAAAAGCAAGTTGGTTAATTTCCTCTTCACTGGCTTTTTTATCACTAATATCAGAAAAAATACCCACATAATTAGTGATTTCTGATTCATCAATAACGGCTGTAATGGTTATTCTTTCAGGAAAACATTCACCATTTTTTCGACGGTTCCATATTTCGCCTTCCCAGCGTCCATTTCTTTCTAGTTCTGAATAAAGAGCCTTGTAGAATGCACCGTCATGCATTCCGGAGTTTAAAATATTTGCATTTTTACCCATCACTTCTTCTGAGGTATAACCTGAGATATCCGTATAAGCTTGATTAATTCGTAATATTGAACCTTTTATATCAGTAATGACAACAGCATCATGCGATTGAAAAGTGGTTGCGGCAATACGTAACTCATCTTCTGACTGTTTACGTTCGATGGTAATTGCAGTTAAGTCAGCCATTCGTTTAATAAAGGCTAAATTTTCCTGACTTGGTATTTTTGGCTGTTGAAAATAAATTGCAAAAGTGCCCAATACTTTATTTTTTGATGAAAGAACAGGTTCAGACCAGCAGGCATATAACCCCGCTGATTTAGCTAACTCTTTATAAGGTACCCAAAAAGGGTGATTCATAATATCTTCTACAATCACTCTTTTTGAAGTAAAAGCAGCCGTACCACATGAGCCAACCCCTTCGCCTATTGCTACGCCATCAATGGCATCATTATAAAAATCAGGTAACCTTACACTTGCGCCCACTTTTAAATATTTACCTTTTTCATCTAATAGAAGAATAGAGCAAATCATGTCTGGGTTTAACTTTTCAACACTTTTAATGATATTAATTAAAATTGATTTAAAGTTTTCACCTTTGGCCAGTGCTTCTAAAATGGAATTCCGTGATAATTGTTCAATTTCAAGCTTCTGTCTAATAAAGACTTCTCGATTTAATTTTTGGTTAATAAGACTTAAATCTCGAGTTTTAAACGCTACTTGTTCTTCAATATGAGCGGTTCTTCCCGTCAGCACTAATAAGCCAACGCCACTAAACCCCGTTAAGATCAGTCCACCTAATAAAGTCCACCAAACATGCCAAGTGGTTTGGCTGGATAAAAACTGTTCTGAGGGGCGAAAAGAAACTTGCCATGAATTACCAGCAGCCTCTATCTCTTTATTTGTCTGTAAAGAAATAAATGAGACAGGCTTTAAAATATTATCAATAAAGTTACTATAAAAAATATCTGAATTATTTTTTATTTCAATCAGTAATTGGTTATTCGCTAGACTGGACAAAGCATCTGTTTTTTCATTTTCAATAGTATAAACAACAGCAATAACACCAGATAGATAATGAAAATGCTCTTCTATTATCTTGTCAGGAATATTCTTTTGATAAAGAGGGGCATAGATAACAGAGGTTACTCGAGAATGATCTGTATCTTGAACCAGTCGTATGAGTCCAGTAGATAGTGCCTTACCAGAAACCGCGACTTGTTTAAGGGTTATTAATACATTGTTATTTTGGGTAATATCAAAGCCTAAAGCTTTTTCATTTCCTTGCAAAGGTTCAATATATTTTATTGGAAAACGTATTTTATTGGATGCTGATAGAGGCTGGTCTGGATGGTCTATAACACGGGGGATCCACTCAATAGCAATAATATCTTGATGATGGTGCAAACTGGATTTGGTTAACAGTTGAAATTGGTTTGCAGTCATCTTATGGTTAGCAAGAAAAGCATCACGAATCGTTTCTGCTATATTTTTATGCGTTTTAATTTCATCTTCCAGAGCGCTCTGTACTCGCTCAACTCTATGCTCGAATAAAGTATTAATACGTATAGATTCTTGCTGTTTGCTATAAAAGAACATACCGACTAATAGCAATAATAAGAGACTTAATGGCGCAGCGACAGTGGCCCTTCGGGTGCGCCATATTGATTGTGGTTGAGCAAGAAAAGTCAAGATAATGGGGGTGAAAATTAAAACCCCAATAACATCACCTACCCACCAGGTAAGCCAGGCAAGAAGGTAATCATCGGCAGTGAGTATGTTTTGTAGATAAAACATACTAATACAAATGGTGGGTGCCACAACACAACTAATGATTGCGCCATAAAAAAAGAATAATAAAACTTTAGGCAGGTCTAGCAAAGGATCTTGTTGACCAATAAAACGATTAATAAGCAACATGCCTAAAGCCGCTTGAGCAGAAGAGGCAAATGCCTTAATTAAAGTAATCGTAAAAGCTTTTTCGAGTGCTTCACTAATTGACCAGCCAAAACTAACATAGAGCTGGGTACAAAAAATACCTATAAATAAACCAGGCAATATACGCCAGCGATAGCAAAGCATAGCGGCTAAAGCTATACCTGATGCAGGCCAGACAGGAGATGAATTGCTGGGTTCTAATGCTAATAAATCACCTATTACACCACCGGCTATGTAGGCAATTGCAATCCATATATTTAATAAAACAGTTTTTATTGGCAGCATTTAATTAATGGTAGGGACATTCACAATTTTGATTATAGTTTAAAGCGTACGAGTGCATTAAAACTATTTTATCAAAACTCAGTTAATACCCTATTTAATTTATTGAAATCAAAATTGCTGACTAAAGCATCCGTTATTAAATTAATTCCAGCCTCTCGTTTTAAATCTAAATTAACAGCCTGTTGTTTTTTATAGCCGGCCCAGTTTAATAAAGCATTACAAGCTTTTGGCTCATCAAACAAGCCATGTAGATAGGTTCCTAGCACTTGATTATCATGTGAAAATGCACCTTCTGCTTTTCCTTCCAGAATCATGACTGGGTTTTTTAGTGCGGGTCCTTGTGAAATACCTGCATGTATTTCATATCCAGAAATAGCGGTCTTGTCATTCGTGAGAAAGCCACTGACTTTTTGTAAACACTTGTCTGTCTGTAAGGTCGTTTCAATATCTAATAAACAAAGTCCTTGACTGGAGCCAGCAGTACCTTCCACCTTCTCAGGGTCATGGATTGCCATGCCTAACATTTGGTAGCCACCACAAATACCGATTAGTTTTCCACCATAACGAAGATGTTTTTTAATAAAAGAATCCCAGCCCATCTCATTAAACCAATTTAAATCGTCCTGTACAGATTTACTACCCGCGAGAATGATTAAATCTGCACCCGTACAGTTAGCAGGATCTTTTTCAAATTGAATATTGATTTCAGGATGTAATAATAAGGGGTCAAAATCAGTATGATTACTGATTCTTGGAAACTGAGGGACAATGATTTTAAAGCTATCGTTACCTTTATTTTGATATTTATTAATAGCGACAGAGTCTTCGGCATCCAGATAAAAATCATGTAAATAAGGTAAGACAGCTAACACAGGTTTTCCTGTTTTTTGCTCCAACCAGTCAATCCCTGGTTGTAATAATGCCATATCCCCTCGAAAACGATTGATAACAAAGCCTATTATTCTTTTTTGTTCGGATGCAGATAATAATTCTAGTGTGCCGACAAGATGAGCAAAAACCCCGCCTTTGTCTATATCTGCAATTAAAATAACAGGACAATCGACGGCTTCAGCAAAGCCCATATTAGCAATATCACCTTCTCGTAAATTGATTTCTGCTGGGCTTCCAGCCCCTTCAACGACAATCATCTGATATTGTTCTTTTAGTCGTTGATGTGATTCTAAAACAGCTTTCATCGCCTGCTTTTTAAACTGGTGATATTTTGTTGCAGACAGATTTTCTGTCGCTTTGCCATGAATAATAATTTGAGCCGTTTTATCTGAATTAGGTTTAAGCAAGATAGGGTTCATATCAGTATGTGCTTCCAGACCACTGGCAATGGCCTGTACGGCTTGAGCTCGGCCTATTTCACCTCCATCAACCGTAACAGCACTATTTAAAGCCATGTTTTGAGGTTTGAAAGGAACGACTTTAACGCCTTTTCTATAATAATAACGACATAAAGCCGTTACTAAGGCACTTTTACCTGCATCTGAGGTGGTTCCTTGAACCATTAAGGTTTGTACAGTATTTGTTGTTGCTTGCATTGATTGTGAATAAGTTGAGCTGAATTCGTATAATAAGGGATAGAAACCAGATTAAGATTGTATATATGAGTTTAACCCTTATTTTAGCCGTTCTGCTTGACCACTGGCTAGGAGAACCCCAAAAATATCACCCCTTAGTTTTTTTTGGTCACTTGGCTACCCATGCTGAAAAAAAACTAAGAAATCCAGACCATTCTGCTTTAAAACAAAGAGTGATGGGGTTTATTGCTTTAGTATTAATGGCAGTTCCGGTGACTTTACTTATTTATGCTATCAGTCAATGGCCTATTATTAATACAATACTTGCCCCTGTTATCCTGTATTTTTGTATTGCTGCGAATAGTTTAAAGCATCATGCATTATTGATATTACAGGCATTAGAAAATAGAGACCTTAATTCAGCAAAAAATGCGGTGGCGATGATTGTGAGCAGGCAAACAGAGAAAATGACCGAGGATGATGTACGCCGAGCAAGTATTGAATCTGTTTTAGAAAATGGGGCAGATGCTGTTTTTGCACCTATTTTCTGGTTTATTGTTGCGGGGCCTGCGGGGGCTATTTTATATCGATTAAGTAATACGCTGGATGCCATGTGGGGCTATAAAAATCAGCGTTTTATCTATTTTGGCTGGGCCGCCGCACGATTTGATGATCTGTTAAACTGGCTTCCCGCACGGCTTACTGCATTCAGTTATGCTTTATTGGGACGGACAAAACTGGCTTTACAGTGCTGGAAAATCCAAGCACCTTTATTAGATAGCCCCAATGCAGGTCCAGTGATGACATCAGGTGCTGGGGCATTGAATATACAATTAGGAGGCCCTGCTTGGTATCATGGCAAACTTAAACAGAAAGTGTTTTTTGGGAGTAAGCGAGTGCCTGATAATAATGATATTAATAAGGCAAACTCATTAATCACTGCTAGCCTTGTTTTATGGCTTATTATTGTGATTATTTTAGAACTTTTAGGAGGAAGTCTTGCTTGAGCATGGAGGCCATTTAATTGATGCAGCAAAAAAATATAATATTCCGCTTGAACAGTGGATCGACTTATCAACAGGTATAAATCCTAATGGTTGGCCAATCCCTGCTATTCCAGCTGAGTGTTGGCAACGATTACCAGAATCAGCTGATGGTTTACTTGATGCGGCTAGGCAATATTATCAATGCCAATCTATTTTAGCTGTCGCAGGGTCTCAAGCCGCTATTCAAACCTTACCTTTATTACGAAACAAATCCAAAGTGGGCGTTTTGGCACCCGCTTATGCTGAACATGCTTATGCCTGGAAAAAGGCGGGGCATGAGGTGATTGAGTTATCAGTTGAAAATATAGACAACCAATTAGCACAGTTAGATGTTTTAATTTTAATCAATCCTAACAATCCAGCAGGACAACGATTTAGTCAAACTCAATTACTTGCCTGGCATAAACAACTGAGTCAGCTTAATGGTTGGCTTATTGTTGACGAAGCATTTATTGATTCAACACCTGAACAGAGCTTATCCCATTATCCTGTCCCTGAAGGACTCATTATTTTAAGATCAATTGGCAAGTTTTTTGGTTTGGCGGGCATACGGTGTGGTTTTGTGATTGCAACAGAAGCGTTACTTAATCAATTAAATGAATTATTAGGCCCTTGGACTATTAGCCACCCCAGTCGATATATTGCAACCGCTGCATTATTAGATGTTGATTGGCAGGAAAAAACTCAAATTGAATTAAAAAAACAAGCAACAAGGCTTACTTTGTTATTAGATAAACATGGATTAAAGGTAACGGCTCAAACAGATTTATTTCAATGGATTAAAACAGAAAAGGCTGAACAAATTTATTATGCACTTGCTCAAAAAGGTATTCTGACCCGTTTATTTACTCAGCCGTTAAGCTTGCGTTTTGGCTTACCCGAAAATGAGTCGCAATGGCTGTCTTTAGATAAAGTGCTTAAGAGCGAAGTATATGTAGGGCGGACTAAAGCCCGCTCCACAAAACCATTAGCCTAATGTTAATTCCCAACACCTACATAAATCAGTTCCAGAGCATGCAATGCATTTTTACAGTTGGTACTTGATTGTAGCTCTGTATTTTCAAAGCATGTTTTATTTTGAGCTCGAGCGGCTCTAACATTTGCAGTAAACCAGGCAACTGATTTAGCCTCTTTTTCTTGAGAATCAGTACTTATAGCAACCGCTGTTACAGTTGAAGTTGAAGTTGATAGGATAAGTGCAAGAATCAGGTTTTGTTTTTTCATGATTTTTCTCTAAATTAAGTTCATATAAAGTAAGAAGAATTAAGCTCATAAATCCTTATGAGTTGAGTTAAGAATAATCAACAAAATTTAGTTTGAAAACGTGGTGAATTGTCGCGCGACAAATTGTCGCTAGTACTGGCATATTAATTGATAACGCGCTTAATTAAATTAATATACATTTGATTTATAAGAGGTTTATTTTTATTGAAAATAAAAAACAAGTCATCTGCCCTATTGAAATAAGCCAAATGACTCAATCGAAAAATCATGCTGAATATATTGATTATTTCTCTTATTTATTGAAGCTTTATAAACGTGAATCAGTTCACAGTTTTAGCTTTTAAATAGCGGGATTATTAATCAATAAATAGTTAGTGAAGGAGTCTAGCTGCTGTAATTTTTTACTATAAGGGATTAAATGTCTTATAAGATAAAGCATTTTTTTTGCTGGTAGCTGTTGTGACTGATCCAGTAAATCTAAAATAAGCAGGCTTTGTTGATCAATTAAAAATTCACGAAAATTCAGAGCAAATGCGGTTTTCTTTAATTGCAGAGAGTGATTAATCGCGATACAACTTTGTTCAACTTTATCAGCTAAGAAAAACTGTATGGCTCTGAATAGGTATTGTTGAGAGTATTCTTCAATGAGTAGAATGCTGTTTAAATCTGCACGGCATCGAGGGCAGATGGCTGCTTGCTTTAATTGGGCATGACAACAGGGACAGCGCTCTATCATGATTGCAGATAATAGATAATATCGTTTAATTCCGCACTTGGCTTCTCCAGACCAGTAGTATCTTCAATATTAATACAAGTCTTTAGCACTTCAATTAAAGCCTGCATATCGTCTTTATCTTCACTGGATAGTGTGTCAAATAAGCTTTCTGCTTTATTAATAAGGGCGAGGGCTATTTCAATATCAGGGTGCACAGCCTGTTCATCCATTTCCGATTTATCCTGTTCATATAAGCTTGAATCCAGTTTGCCAAATAAGGCTGAAATACGTTGAGTAGCCACTTTGACAGAGCTACTTTCAGCATGGGATAAAGCATTATTAATGGTGACGGATTTTTTTAAGCCAGTGAGTTTTTCTTCAGCTGAAACCTGTAGGATTCCGTTAAGGTCAAGATCTAACGTTAAGGTTATAGCATTTCCTGCCTCTACATCTAATAAACCTTCAACTCTAAACTCAGCTATTTTGACATTATTCAAAGCATCGGGATCTTCACCCTGGTAGATAGTAATATCTACAAACTCTTGTCCATCCTGATTGGTGATAAATGCTTCTGTTTTACGATTAGGTAACACACTGTTTTTATGAATAATCGCTTCATAGCAAAAAGGGTATGGCTCACCATTAAGTGTCCCTATTGCGCTGGTTCCATAGGTATAGGGCGTTACATCAACCAAAACCTTATCAATGTGCTGTCCATTTATCATTGCTGCCTGAATGGCTGCTCCCATAGTGACACATAAATCGGCATCAATTTCACCATGCGGTTCAAAACCAAACTCATTAAGCAGCCGTTCACGAATACAAGGGGTTCGAGTTGAGCCACCGACTAGAATAATTTCATCAATATCGGTGACGGTAAATTTCGCCCCTTTTAAAGCCGTATGAACCGCTTCCATGCTGAGGTTAATAGAGTCCTCAATCATTTCCTCGTATTGTATACGGGAAAGTTCGATTGATAAATGGATTGCAGAACCGTTATGGTCTAGTAAGTATTCTTCATCAATCTGGGCATAAGGTTGATCAGACAATACAAGTTTTGCCTGTTCTGCTGCTCGGTTAATACGCGCCATGGCTTTACTGTATTGACGGGCATCTACCGCATAAGTAGTTTGTAAATGATCTAATAAATATTGAATGATTTTTTGATCAAAATCATCGCCGCCTAAATGGTTATCACCATGACTGGAGAGCACTTCAACGACTCCCGCTTCAATATTAACCACGGAAACATCAAAGGTTCCTCCACCTAAGTCGTAGACCAGCAGATGTTTTTGTTCTGCTTGATTAGCATCATAAGTTAAGGCAGCGGCAGTCGGCTCATTAATCATCCGTACCACCTCTAATCCAGCAATTTCTCCCGCTTCACGAGTCGCTTGACGTTGTGTATCTGAGAAATAAGCAGGGACGGTAATCACCGCTTTATTCACGGCTTGACCTAGGTGTTTTTCGGCTATTGTTTTAAGACGCTTTAGAATAATGGCAGAAATTTCTTGAGCTGAATAATCCTGTCCAGCCAAATTAACTTGTGTATTTTGTCCCATCAAACGCTTGATAGATTTAACCGTACGTTCTGGGTATAGCAAATACTGGTTTTTAGCCAGCTCACCAACAATAATATCGCCCGTGTCATCAATACCAACATAAGATGGCAGAATTTTATCTTGGCCATCAGCAATCACGGTGACTTTTCCCTGTTCGACCACAGAGACTTCTGAATTGCTAGTTCCTAAATCTATACCAATAATAATTTCATTCATAATTTGTATTTATATTAAATATTAATTGATTAAGTGAGATAACAAATCTCCCGTAGGCGGGGCCTATTGGCCGCGACCGAAACAAGGTCAAGAGCGGTCGCGGCCAGATAGGCCTCTCCTACCCCCTCATCAAGAGATAAGCCTCAATCAACTTTATTAACTTTAACTTCCGCCAATCGCAACATCTGATCTTTATAAAGAAAACCGGCTCGCAACTCTTCCAGCACAATACCATTTTCAACGGTTAGGTCATTGCCTGTTTCAACAGCATTCATCTTAACAGGGTCAAACAACGTTCCTACACATTCAATCGCACTCACTTGATAGCGTTGTAATAACTGTTCAAACCGTCTCAAACTCATGCTTTGCCCCTGCTGAAACTGTTTGATAAACTTTATATCTTTTTGTCTGGAGTTTTTAAATACAGATTTAACTGGTCTATAACTTTGTATTAATTCAGTCCCAGCACTTATTCGATCATAAATATCAATAAATTCTAGTAGCATGGTTCGCATCATTTCATCTTGTTGCTGACCCGATTCAATTAATTGTTTTGACAAGTCTTTATTATTTTCTTGTACCGATTCCAACGCTGAACTCAGTGTATCCAATGTATTTTTAAATTGCCTGGCTTGCGTTTTTACTTCAGTTTTTAACCCGACCATTTCAGTCAATAAAGTGTGTAAGTCAGGTTGTTCACCCAGTGTGACAGATTCAACGCTACTTTGTTCTAAATAGCTTTGAAATTGTTCAAGCAATTGATTTTTTTTTGAGTCTGTAGTCATGATGTTTCTGTTGAAGAAAGTGCATTTTTGAATATTGAATCATCAATACTGACTTGAAATAAAGTATTAAATTGTTCAGCACTTATATGATTGATCTCAGCAGTGTTCAAAGCCTGATCAACAACCTCATCAAAATCAATTTCAGGTACATTAAACAAAGCATAACTTAACCTGTTTTTAACATCTTTAATCGCAATATACGCATCATGGATTGATTGAAACTGCTGCTGATCTTTATCAGAAGGATTAAGTTTTACCTGTTGTAAATAAGCCTGTTTAATCTCAGCATCACTTGCCTCAGGCTGAATATCAAGTATTTGGTAAGGTGTTTTCATAAGAGAGAGTATTAGTTAAAGGTTATAATTAAGATGTTTTAGCGACATCAAAAAAACCAAGTACATCATTAACAGCAAGATTAATTTCAATCTGCAAAACATTCGCTGCTTTAAGCACCATAAGAGCAGAAAATAATTCAGGATCTTGCATCATTGCAAGCAATATATATTCGTTATTGTTACCATCGCCAGTCAAACCCTCAACTAATTGTTCAGGCGTTGTTTCCATCATTAAATCATCTGATTTATGGGTGATTTTTAGCAGTTCATCTTCTGGAATATGCTTAAATAGTTCATCGCTTGGGTCCAGATAATCATCGTCTTCAATCGCTTCATTTAAATTAAATAGATTGCCAATAATCCCTGTACTGCTGTCTGAATGGGCTTGATAATATTGCTCAACAAAAGTATCAATTAATAGTTTAACTCGATCATCTTTGACCTGAATGGCTTGTTCTCGGATATCTTCTAAACGATTAATTTGTGCAGGAGAGCATTTATCAGCGGCTCCTTTCTGTTCTGCATAAATAACATAATATTGCCAAATAGGGGCATTCCATCTTTCTACTGATAATTCGGCACAATGTTGCAACAATTCAAATGCATTAATATTGTCCAGTGTTTGGGATAACTCCAATAATAAAGCTTCATCATAATGTTGTTGAGATAGCGATATTTTTAAGCTGGCTTTGATTTTTTCAATAGCCTTAAGTAATAACAGTTGCTGATCAAAATCGTTACCGTAATGATTGAGCTGTTGGATAACATGAGTTAATTGCTGCGCAGATAATATAGACTCTTGGACTGGATCTAATGCTTGTAAAACACTGGTAACAGGTAACTCGGTTAATAAAGCTTCCATTGCCGCATGAAGATAAGCATTAACGGGGTCTTCATGTAATTTACTGAGTGATTCACTGATTAACCCGAGTGCTTGATTTTTATCTTCCGTAGCAAGGTAAAAAAGACCAAGGAATAATTGAGCTTGCGCGCGGTATTTTTGGCCTAATTTTAGATTTTCTGCTTGTTGAATTTGTTGCTCAACTAAATGGTATTCTTTAGCTTGAATCAGTTGGCGCGCTTGTTCTAAATAGCTTGAAAACAATAGGCCTTTGGCAAGGCTATTTAATGGATCAATGACTAATATTTGCACTGCATACTGACTGGATTGTCTATAATCTTTCTGTTCCGTTGCTGTTTTAATCGCGAGTGCGAGTAGTTCAATCTCTTGTGGAAATATATCAATGGCTTTCTGTAACCATTGCTTATACTCAGCGTTATCTACTTCATATTGGCCTAAGAAGTGTAGAATTTTTAGATAGCTTGTTAAATCTTCAGCATCATAATCCAAGCTTTCTATCAATAGATCATTGCATAGATCTGAGTCAGCTTGCCGTTCGGCCATATGCCGTAGAATTAATGCTATTTTTAACTTATTGTCAGTACTCTCATTTTGTAGCGCTTCAATGCATTGTCTCCAATATTGCTCCGCATCTGCATTATTGTCCTTTTGTTCAGTAGCCAGTGCTTTAAGTCGGTTAGTTTCAAAACTATTTAAAGCTCTAAAATGCTTATTAAACAGCTTATAGCCTTCTGGGTAGCTGATGAGCAGGTTTTTGCAAACAGATTCAGCTTCTCCATCAGCTAATAAGGATTGATATTGAATGAGCAAATCAAATTTAATTTGGTCAGATAAAGGCTGCTGTATTAAAAAGTCGATCAATTGTTGTTGCTGATAATTTAATGCTTTGATTTCAGTAACAATTTTAGTTTGAGCATAACCACACTGAGTTAATTGTTTAACTAATTTAGCGCCATCTAAAGTACAAGTGTGTAGCAGACTCATCGCTTGGGAATAAGGTGAGTTAGCAGGAATTTTAGGCAATGCCTGTTCCATTGATTGTGGAAAATTTAGTGCTGAATTAATTAACAGACGAAAATCCTTAAAGGCTGAGCGATAAGGTATTTGTTTTAAAACTTCAGTTAATTGCAGCGCGTTATTATCAAGATAAGCCTGTAATGCCGTTTGTGCTAATTTTAAATGAGCAATAAAAATAGAGTCCGCAGGTAAATAATGCTGAAGTTCAGAATGCCCCGTCAGAATCAGGCAGCCTAATAAAGCAGCAAGTTCGGGGTATTGTGTATCTATCTGTTCGGCAGTTAATTGTTTAAGAGCGGATTGAATATTGTTGCTATCTTGTGCTTGAATTTGCCAGCAAATAAAGTGCTCATAAGCTTGATAAGGGGGCGTAGCATATTGAATATAATTGTCCCACAGTACAAAAGCTTCTCTAAGCATGCCCCTGTTACCAAAGGATAAAGCCCGTTGTAAATAACAATAAGCCAATTGCTGTTGCCATTTTTTATCATCCGAGTTTTCCCATAATTGTTTATACAGCTCAATGGCTTCTTTATAGTGCTTAGCATTGCGTTCTGATAGCGCTTGTTGCTCAAGGGTATTATCAATGGCTGATTGCTGATCTTTCATGGGCATTTTTAGTAAAAAACGATTATTTAATTAAACATGGCTATGCCTCAAACTCAGGTTGAAACAAGATGAGATGAGAGTATAGAATGCTGTAGAGCGGACTTCAGTCCGCTATCATTTAACATGGCGACCTTTATGACAGACTAAAGTCCTCTCTACAATAAATAAGCTGTGTTTGGTTCATAGCCATATTTAATTATAATGATGAACGAAACGGGAGAGTAATATTTAAATAAGCCGTCATAAAACTGTCACAATAAATTCATATTGTTGTCACATTGTAAATGCACAATAGACCCATACAAACAATAAAGCAGATTAAAAAATATGAAAATTAAATCTTTAGTTGCAGCATTAGGTTTTGCTTCAGCAACATTATTAAGTAGTACTGCTAGTGCGGTGCAAACAGTAGATGCTGGTGTACCAGAATATCAAAAAGCAAGCGGTGTTTCAGGTAACCTGTCAAGTGTTGGTTCTGATACATTAGCAAATTTAATGACACTTTGGGCAGAAGAATTTAAACGGACTTACCCAAATGTTAATATTCAAATTCAAGCAGCAGGTTCATCGACTGCGCCACCTGCATTAACAGAAGCCACTTCAAACCTTGGGCCGATGAGTCGTAAGATGAAGGATAAAGAGCGTGATGCTTTTGAAAAGAAATATGGTTACAAACCTACTGCAATCCCTGTCGCAATTGATGCTTTAGCGGTTTATGTTAATAAAGAAAACCCTATTCAGGGCTTAACAATTCCTCAAGTTGATGCCATTATGTCTTCAACGCGTAAATGCGGTCATGAGACTGATATTAAAACATGGGGTGATATTGGCTTAGACGGTAGCTGGGCAGGTAAAACCATTCAGTTATACGGACGTAATTCTGTCTCTGGTACTTACGGTTACTTTAAGAAAAAAGCATTATGTAAAGGTGATTACAAAAGCAATGTAAATGAGCAACCTGGTTCTGCATCAGTGGTTCAATCAATTACCTCTTCAATGAATGGTATTGGTTACTCGGGCATTGGTTACAAAACATCGGGAGTTAAAGCGGTTCCTTTAGCAAAAAAACCAGGACAAGCATTTGTAGCAGCAACACCTGAAAATGCGGTGGCTGGTAAATATCCTTTAGCACGTTTCTTGTATGTTTATGTAAACAAACAGCCTAACAAGCCTTTAGGTCCATTAGAGCAAGAGTTTATTAAAATGGTACTGTCTCAATCAGGTCAAAAAGTAGTCATTAAAGATGGTTATATTCCATTACCTGAAAAAGTAGTAGCAAAAGCATTGGAATCTATTCAATAATTTCTTGAAAAAGAATAGGATGTGTACAAGGACGTACGACAGGGATGTATTAAAATAATTTAGATCTCCCTCAAGAGAAATAGCTTATTTTATTAAAGTTGAGCCAAAAGTTACTTTGTGACTTTTGGCTTTTTTGTGCGTTAAGTGTTGAAGTATACGTTCATTATTGTAAGATAATTTAAAGCTCATCACCCTCTATAGGTGTACGGGTGGGAACCCTCTCAAGTATCGCTTGAAACTCTGAATGATTCGCTTTGTTTGCACGTTGAGTTAAATAGTTTTCTGTTGATATGGCTGATATTTTTTCAGATACAGCGGATGAAATAAACTGATTGAAACACCTTCTTCTTGCGCGATCGCTTTGATATGGGGATGAATTGAGTTAGGTAGTCTTAACTTAAAGTACTCATTTTAATGTCTCCAGCAGTTCTTTAGGGGTGATAGCCTGAATTCCGATTTTTTCAATTCCTTTGAAATCTTTAATATTGTGGGTAATAATTTGTTTGGTTTTTGATGCCACAGAAACCTCAAGAACATAGTCATTCTTAGGGTCTTTAAGGTAGGGTCGCCATAGAAAATAAATTTCTTGAAAGTCACTAAGAGAGCAAAGGTTATCTAATATTATATCAACCTCAGCATTTGTTAAAGTTAACACCGATTGCTTTCGTTTTAAAACATCTTCATATTCAAATAATAAAGTTGTTGAAATAACAGGCTTTAGCTTACCGTTCGCAATATTCTGCAAGATCTGAAAAGAGGCTCCTGTAGATGAATATAACCCTGCTCGGATCCCACACATAAAAAGGTCAGGCGATACTTATGACAATAAGTCACAAACTTGTCATGTCTATGTCATAAACCTGTCATATTAGTTTTTTAAACTAAGCCTATGACTGAATTAAATAGTACAAAACAATCCCCTTCTTTGTTCCAGCATGGAACATTGACTCGCCATCAACGTTGGCGGCTTATTAAAGATAATCTTGCTGGTAGAGGTGTTATTTTTGGTGGCCTTGGTGTTATTGCCGCCATCGTGTTGATTTTCTTCTATTTACTGTATGTTGTGTATCCATTATTTATTGATGCAGATGCAGAAGCTATTACTCAGTATCAGTTGCCTGAAATACACGCGGGTAACACCCTGCTACTGGCTATGGAAGAGCAGAATGAAGTGGCAGTTAGATTTACAGATCAAGGAAAGGCCATTTTCTTTGAAGTAGCAACGGGAAAAACTATTTCCATTGAATCACTTGCTATACCAGAAAATGTCAATATTGTGAGTTTCTCTGAAGGAAGCCCGGCAACAGGTGTTGTTGCTTATGGTTTATCCGATGGACGAGCTATTGTTGCGAAGCATGCTTATAAAGTGAGCTATCCTAATGATAAGCGTTTGATTACGCCTGTTATTGAGTACCCGATGGGTAAAGACGCTTTAATTATTGACAATGACGCAAATGCGATAGAAAACATAAACATTAAAATTGAAGAAGAAATAACGACGATAGCTGCTGTTACTCAGGGTAATAGAGTTGTTTTGACTAGTTATAGTAAAGAAGAGTCTTTGTTTGGTGATGATAATATAGAACAAACGAGTTCTGTTTTAGATTCCATTGCAATGGATGTTAATTATTTATTAATCGAAAAAGAACAGCGCCTAATGTATTTGGCCAGTAAAAATGGCCATTTAAGTGTTTATAGCATTATCGATAAATCAAAGCCTGAATTAATTCAGCACTTAAATGTGACCGAAAAAGGCACAGATATCACGAGCCTTAAGTTTTTAAATGCTGAAATATCCTTATTAATTGGTGATAGCAGTGGATTGTTATCTCAGTGGACAATCATCAGGAATGATAAAAATCAGCAAGTGATGCAAAACTTGAGATCCTTTAAGGTCTCCGACTCAGCTATTATTGACATTAATTCAGAGCAGCGCCGCAAAGGCTTTATGACCGTTGATGCGAAGGGGATGGTTGGTATTTACCATTCAACAGCTGAAAGGGAATTGATTAAAGCATCTGTTTCTCAATCGTCCCCGGTTGTTTTAACTCAGTCCCCCAGAGCCAATGCTTTTTTACTGCAAACTGAAGATAATCAATTAAGTTTTTGGGAAGTGCATAATGAGCATCCAGATATTTCTTTTGACTCTATCTGGAAAGAAGTCTGGTACGAAAGTTATCCTAAACCTGATTATATTTGGCAGTCATCATCCTCGAGTAATGATTTTGAACCTAAAATGAGTTTGACTCCTTTAGTGTTTGGAACCCTAAAAGCAGCATTTTACGCCATGATGGTCGCCATCCCATTAGCCATTATGGGCGCTATCTATACCGCGTATTTTATGGCACCCGCCATGCGCAGTTACGTTAAACCCAGCATTGAATTAATGGAAGCCTTACCTACCGTTATTTTAGGTTTCTTAGCCGGTTTATGGTTGGCGCCTTTTGTTGAAGCTAATTTAGTGGGTGTGTTTTCTTTATTTATGATTGTTCCGCTGGGTGTGATGATTTTTGCTTATTGCTGGCAATTGTTACCTAAATCTATTCGGCATAGAGTGGCTAATGGCTGGGATGCAGCTTTACTTATCCCTGTGATTATTATTTCAGCCTGGTTTGCATTTGCTATTAGCCCGATGATTGAATCCATATGTTTTTCGGGTGATATGCGGGTCTGGATGAATGAATCCTTTGGTATTGGTTATGATCAGCGTAACTCACTGGTTGTAGGGTTAGCGATGGGGTTTGCAGTCATTCCTACTATTTTCTCAATCACTGAAGATGCTATTTTTAGTGTACCGAAAAATTTAACAGTGGGTTCTTTGGCTTTAGGGGCGACCCCTTGGCAAACATTGACTCGAGTGGTGATTCTAACCGCAAGTCCTGGTATCTTTTCAGCCGTGATGATTGGTTTTGGCCGTGCAGTGGGTGAAACTATGATCGTATTAATGGCGACAGGCAACACCCCTGTCATGGATTTAAGTATCTTTCAAGGTATGCGGACTTTATCAGCCAATATTGCGGTAGAAATGCCCGAATCAGAGGTTGATAGTACGCACTATAGAGTGTTGTTTTTAGCTGCCTTAGTCTTGTTCCTATTCACCTTTGTTTTTAACACCTTGGCTGAAGTCATTCGTCAAAACCTAAGAGAGAAATACAGTTCACTATGATGATTAAAGAGTGGTTTAAAAGCGGTTCACCGTGGGTGTGGCTAAATGCAGCGGCGGTAAGTACCAGTATTATATTAGTGGTTGGTTTATTGTTATTAATTGCAGTGCGTGGCTTAGGACATTTCTGGCCTGCTGATGTGGTTGAATACCATTACCTTGAAAATGGCAAAAAAACATTAGTGGTAGGTGAACTGATTGATACCAGTGTTATGCCAGCAAAAATGGCTAAAGAATCAGGCTATAAATTAAAAAATAATGCGGATACTTTAGTACAACATCTTATTAAAACAGGCAATAGAGATATTTCCGGAATGGATTTTCGCTGGATTCAACAGCAAAATATTCAATCAGAAAGCCTGCCTGATGAAATGGTCACCATTGAAAGGCGTGAATGGGGCAATTTTTATGGCCGTTTGATTGCTGTAAAAGAAAATGGCAAAGTCATTGCCAAAGGTGAACAGGCATGGCCCATTGTTCAGCAAAGAATTGAGCAGGCTTTGGAGATATTTGAAGAAATCGAATATTTACAGAAAACAGAAATTGGTGCGATTAACTATCAGTTAGAACGTTTACGCCTTAAACAAAAAAACCTTGAGTTAAAAGGCAAATGGACTGATGAAGAAAGTCAAAATCAAGCCTTTGAAAAGGCTGAGCTAGATAACGAATACCAGGGATATCAAAAGCAATTAGCTGTTCTGTATAAAAAAATCAGAAGAGACAGCTTAATTGCCTCTGAATCGACAGGAACAGCGTTAGAAATTCCGTTGGAATCAGTAGTTCATGTTATTCGCCCTAACAGCATGAATGTGTTTACTAAAATGGGACAATATATTTATAAGTTTGGTGAGTTTGTATCAGAAGACCCTAGAGAAGCCAATACTGAAGGGGGGATTTTTCCAGCCATCTTTGGCACGGTGATGATGGTGATGTTAATGGCTGTTATCGTTACTCCTCTTGGTGTTATCGCAGCGGTTTATTTACGTGAATATGCTAAACAAGGGTTTACCACACGAATCATACGTATCGCGGTTAATAATCTGGCTGGTGTACCGTCTATCGTTTATGGAATATTTGGTCTAGGCTTCTTTGTCTATATTCTAGGCGGCAATATTGATGCTTTGTTTTTCCCTGAAGCAGCCCCCGCACCTGTGTTTGGAACGCCTGGATTATTATGGGCTTCTCTTACTTTGGCATTATTAACTTTGCCGGTGGTGATTGTGTCAACTGAAGAGGGTTTATCTCGAGTGCCCAAATCTATCAGAGAAGGTAGTTTGGCATTAGGTGCTACCAAGGTAGAGACACTATGGCGTACAGTATTACCGATGGCTAGCCCTGCCATGATGACTGGATTGATTTTGGCCGTTGCTAGAGCGGCAGGAGAAGTCGCACCATTAATGTTAGTTGGGGTAGTTAAACTGGCTCCTACTTTACCTCTAGATGGAAACTTCCCTTTTTTACATTTAGATAGAAAGTTTATGCATTTGGGGTTTCATATTTACGATGTGGGCTTTCAAAGCCCCAATGTCGAAGCCGCAAGGCCTTTAGTTTATGCTACTTCATTATTATTGGTAATGGTCATTATTGGCTTAAATATGTTTGCAATTAGTATAAGAAATAATTTACGAGAAAAATTTAGAGCATTGGAAGGGATGTGATTTCTACACTTGTGATAATGAACAATGTAGAGCGGACTTCAGTCCGCAATTTATACGCTAGCCAGGCTATAGCGGACTAAAGTCCGCACTACAATCTAATAAAAACTGAATAAACAATATGACTGAACAAAAAACACATGCCATTGATATGGGTTCCATAGCAAAGGCAGTACAAAGTAATAGTGAGCCGACAGACACTTGCATTAAAGTTGAAGACTTAAACTTATTTTATGGTGAGAAACAGGCTTTACATAAGGTTAACCTGGCAATGCCAAGAAAAAAAGTGACTGCATTTATTGGTCCCAGTGGTTGTGGTAAATCAACCTTGTTAAGAAGTATCAATCGAATGAATGACCTGGTTGATAGCGCAAGGGTTGACGGTAAAATCTTGCTTAATGGAGAAGATATTTATGATAAAGCGGTAAATGTTGCTGATCTTCGTCGACGTGTTGGCATGGTATTTCAAAAACCCAACCCCTTTCCTAAATCTATTTATGAAAATGTTGCTTATGGTTTACGTATTCAAGGTGTTAATGATCGTCGAACGCTGGATGAAACAGTAGAAAAATCATTACGTGGCGCGGCTCTTTGGGATGAAGTTAAAGATAGATTACAAGATAATGCCTTAGGTATGTCGGGAGGGCAGCAGCAGAGGCTAGTTATTGCTCGCGCCATAGCCATTGAGCCTGAAGTGATGCTATTGGATGAGCCCGCATCAGCATTAGACCCTATTTCAACTTTAAAAATTGAAGAATTAATTCATCAGTTGAAAGAAAAATATACCATTGTTATTGTGACTCATAATATGCAACAGGCAGCGAGGGTTTCTGACTATACTGCTTTTATGTATATGGGTGAACTCATTGAATTTGGTGCAACTAATGAGTTATTCACCAATCCAACAAAGAAACAAACTGAAGATTATATTACTGGTAGGTACGGTTAATGGACAATAGAGCAAGCGGGCAACATATTTCTCACCTATTTGATGAAGAAATGGAAGATATTAGAAATAAAGTTTTAACCATGGGTGGTCTGGTTCAGCAGCAAATGGAGCAAGCGGTTGAGTCTTTTATCACTAGTGATCAGGAGCTAGCCGAAAAGGTATTACAACAGGATGAGATAGTCAATAATTTGGAAATGGAAATTGACCATGAATGCATTCAAGTGATTGCTAAACGCCAGCCTACAGCTATTGATTTACGTATGCTTATCTCTGTGATTAAAGTTATTACTGATTTGGAACGTATTGGTGATGAAGCCAGCCGTATTGCAAAAATGGCGATCCGTTTAGATGCAACAGATTATTACCATGATCAATACCATGAATTAAACCATTTAGTCGAGATGGTCAAAAGTATGTTAAATGGCAGCTTAGATGCTTTTGCCCGGATGGATGTTGATGGGGTAGCAAAAATCACTCGAAAAGATGAAAAAGTAGATAGAGAATATACCAGCATTATTCGTCAGCTGATTACTCGGATGATGGAAGATCCGCGGAATATTACCCGTATGCTAGATATACTTTGGACGGCTCGGGCTTTAGAAAGAATTGGAGATCATGCCTGTAATGTTTGTGAACATGTGGTTTACATTGTCAAAGGTGATGATGTTAGACACCTAAATCAAGATGAGCTGGAAAGTAAAATAAACAAATGAGTGCATTAAATATACTGGTTGTTGAAGATGAAGATGCCATCAGAGAAATGTTGGTGATGGTTTTGGAGCAAGCCTCTTTAAGTGTTATCGCTGTTGCCAGTGCGGAAGAGGCTCAGCATTCACTTGCTGATAATACTAAACCCGATTTGATTTTACTTGATTGGATGTTACCTGGTATTAGTGGCGTCGAACTGGCTCGGCGATTAAAGCAGGATGATTTATATAAAGAGTTACCCATTATTTTATTAACCGCCAGAGGGGAAGAGGAAGATAAGGTACGTGGGCTTGAAATTGGTGCCGATGATTATATGACCAAACCTTTTTCGCCAAAAGAATTGGTTGCCAGAATTAAAGCGGTATTAAGACGTAGTGGAAAAAGCATAGAAGAAGAAATATTAAAAGTATCTGATATTTCTTTAGATGTTAATAAACACCGCATTACTATTGATAGTAATGTGGTTATTGTTAGTCCGACAGAGTTTAAATTAATGTATTTTTTTATGACACATCAAGATAATGTTTATAGTAGAACTCAACTATTAGACCAAGTCTGGGGGCGTAGTGCCTATATCGAAGAAAGAACAGTTGATGTACATATTAGGCGCTTAAGAAAAATACTTAAAGACTTTAATAAAGATGAGTTAATCCAGACGGTTAGAGGGTTTGGCTATCGTTTTTCAGTGATTGAATAATGAAAATATTATGGCTTTGGCGTAAAGAGGTCAGTTATATCGCGTTATTTATTGTTATTGCCGCAGTCATAAGCCATTTTGTTGGTTTTTTTATGCATATGCTGGTGTTGGTTTTAGTGGCGACTCTGATTAAACAGGCTGTTTTATTATATCGCTTAGAGCAATGGTTAAGTCATGGCGCCAGTGGTAGATTACCTTCTGGAACCGGTATATGGGGCGATATCTACTATCATTTTTACCGTATCAAGCAAAAAGAAAAAAAACGTAAGAAAACCTTAGGGAAAATTATTGAGCAATTTCGTAAATCAACAGATGTATTGCCTGATGCCGCTATTGTATTAGGTGAAAATGATGAAATTGAATGGTCAAATAAATTAGCCAAACTGGTATTAGGTATAAAAAAATCTGATAGAGGTCAACGGATTGACAATCTTGTTAGAGCGCCAGAATTCGTCGAATTTCTTAGAAATAGAAAGGACAGAAAATCATTGATTTTACCTTCCCCAATCAATGAAAAAATTATTTTACAGTACAAAATAGTTACTTATGCAGAGAGTAAGCATCTTGTGATTGCACATGATGTGACTCAACAAAAGATGATGGAATCTATGCGAAAGAATTTTGTTGATAATGTGTCGCATGAATTGAGAACACCTTTAACGGTATTAAAAGGCTATCTTGAAACATTACAGGATATGGATGACAGTCAGTCCGTTATGTTAAGCACTTCATTGAGACAAATGAATGCGCAGACGGATCGCATGCAATATTTAGTCGATGATTTATTATTACTTGCTCGCCTGGAAACTAAAAAGAAGAAAGTCGAGTGTGTTGATGTGGCTAATCTTATCAATAATATTTGTCTAGAAAGTGAAGTCGTTAAAAATCAATATCAACGGATTGAATTAGCGGTTGAAAACGGTATTAATATTTCAGGAGAAGAGCAGGATTTACGTAGTGCTATTTCTAATTTAATCATCAATGCATTAAAGTATTCACCAGAACAAACACGGATTAAGGTAAGTTGGAAAAAAGAAAATAAAAACATCATTTTTGAAGTGATTGACCGAGGGGAAGGTATCTCTGCAGTTGATATACCGAGAGTGACAGAGCGTTTTTTTAGGGCAGAAGTAAAGCGTAGTAAAAAGCTAAGTGGCACTGGGTTAGGGCTGGCTATCGTTAAGCATGTATTGATACGACATGATGCCAAGCTAGAAATAACGAGTAAACTGGGACAAGGAAGCCAGTTTAGATGCGTTTTTCCTCTATCACGCTTTTGTTAAGCCTCTCTTTTAGAGATCATTTATCATGGTTCATGCAATCCACAGGTTTATAAAAAAACCAGTAATTTTATGAGTTATTGTTATCGGTGGGGGCGCGACAACGCTTGATCTTGTCTCTGTCGCGGCCTGGAGGCCCCTCCTACCCATAAAAACAACATCATTTCCAATATATTGGGATTGGTATTAGCGGTCAGAGCTAGTTTCAGCCTCTCCTTCATCATCAACTAAATCACCAGAAATAGGTGGCTCTTGATCTGGGGTCGTCATGGAATGGTAATGTGCTTGTTCGACTAACTGCTCTAATTCAGCCTGAGGGTATAAAAATTCAATTATTAGAACCGGAATAAGCATAAACAGCATAACCCCAACGGGATTAAACCCGGGGTTAATAATATCTGCTATCCAAAATGCACCTAGGCCGCCAATAACCATAACAATAGGGTTGGGTAGTTTTATCTTTTTCATAAATACTCTTATCGGCAGTATTATCATTTTCTTTAAAACATGACAACAGAATGAGATTGGAAACTGACCCAGATTTGATCACCTAAAGAAATATTTAATTGCTTAAATGTTTTTAAAGAAATGATAACCTGAAACAGCTCCCCCGCTAAAACACGTACTCTTATTTTCCCCATTTCAGAAATAATAGCCGTCACTTCGCCTTGATACTGATTTTGCATTTTGGGTTCTATCGCAGTAGTAGACAGGCGTATTTCAGTTGGATCAATCGAAACGTGTTGATAGTTTTGGTTTATGTCTAGCAGTTTAATTTTAATCTTCTCCGTATCAAACAGTTGATTAATGATTGATCCTTGGAATAAATTAATTAAGGGCGAGTTGGCGACTCTTCCCTTTATTAAGGAAATAACATCATCAGCTAATGCAATACCTTGCAATCGATCATGGGTACTGAATATAAGTGTTTTCTGCTGTTGCTTGACATAACTGGAAATAAAATCTTCTAGTCGTTTTTCGCTACTATGATCAAGATAACTAAACGGCTCGTCCATGAGTAATACATCTGGATTAGTAATAATGGCACGCGCCAATGCAACTTTTTGTTGTTCACCGCCCGATAAGGACTTTGCTTGTTGCTGGCAAAGATGGGTAATGCCTAATTGCTCTAAAGCGGCTTGAATTTTTTCTGGGCGATTATTTGTTAAATGATGAAATTTTAGAGCTAAGCCAAGGTTATCCGCTACTGTCCCTCTGAGCATATAAGGCTTCTGGGGTAAAAAGGCAATACGTTTTATAAACGTCTCTATAGACTGTTTAGTTGAAGGGATTGACTGAAAATGAATTTGTCCCTGTTGATTTTTACTTAAGAAGGCTAATAAATTAAGCAGGGTACTTTTTCCACAGCCATTTGGACCAATTAACGCGGTTATTTTATGGGCACGGATATTTAATTGATCGATTGATAAAACGGTTGTCTTGTCATAAGAAAAATTAATGTTATTTAACTGGTAGGCATTCATTTTAGAAAATTTTCTTCAGTCTTATAATATTCAAGTAAGCATTTAAAAACTAAGGGGTCTTTTTCTAAGGTCAGCTCCCCCTGTTTAGGGTTTAACTGATGTTCAAGCCTAGATAACCAAAAACGTAGAGCCGCACGTCGTAAAAAAACCATGAAAAGCTGTTTTTCATCTGTAGATAAGGGTTTAATGTTTTGATAAGCAGACAACAAAGCCTTTATTTTATGTGGATTAGGTAAGGCATTATCAATACACCAATCGTTACATGTAATGGCTATATCAAACAAAAAATAATCGGTACAGGCATTATAAAAATCTAAAATCCCACTGATTTTTCCTTGATAGAATAATACATTATCTTTAAATAAATCAGCATGAATAACACCCTGAGGTAAATTAGGAAGTAGACATATGGACTGAAAAGATAATTCAGATTCCAGTAAATTTATATCCTGCTCAGTAAGTTGTGCTTTAATTTTATTAAAGGTCTGTTGGCAGCCTTTTAAATTTTTAGGGTTTTCCTTATGAAAGTCCGAGGCTGGGCTTAATAGGTGAAGTTTTGCAAGGTATTCGCCTATTTCTGCACATTGCTGAAGTGAGGGTGCTTCAATAGACTGCCCTGGTAAACAATTAAATATTGCCGCAGGTTTTCCTAGTAAGGTGTGTATAAAATTATCTGCTTTAAATGGCTGAGGTTTAGGGGCAGGAAAGCTTGATTTGTTCAGCTGGTTTAATAACTTGAAATAACAGGGAAGTTGCTCAGCCGTTAATGATTCAAAGAGGGTTAAAATGAAATCACCTTGAGAACTTGAGACTTTATAATTTGTATTTTCAATGCCAGCCTGGATGCCAGAAAATTCTATTAAAGTACCTAAGGAATAAAGGTTTAAAAAGTCTTGTAATTGCGAATGATTAATACGGGTGTAGACGGACATTTATTGTTAGGTCGGTAGCTGTTCTATTGCTCAAAAAAAGCTATTATACTTTGCCTATATCGGATGTGCTGAATGTATTGGGGAAACTCTGTTTAATCATTAATATGACTATTAAGGAAGATCTGATTAAGTTGGTTAGAATTTAGCGCAGGTTAAAAATTGTAGGACAGACTTCAGTCCGCCCTACAATTCCTTGCTTTAATCAAGCGATGATTTGTATATAACAATGATAATTAATACACATAAAATTGTCTCATCATACCTAAGTCTTCATGCTCCAGGTTATGACAATGGTATAAAAAGAAGCCTTTAAAGTCCTGGAAAGGTTTAATAATTTCAATTTCCTCTCCTGGCATGACTAGAACCGTATCTTTCCAGCCCGTATCAATAAAGCCCTCTTTTACCGTCGCATATTCATCTAAACGCATGCCGCCAGCTTTTCTGGAGATAATTTGATATTGCTGTCCATGTAAATGAATCGGGTGAGCCATTGAGAACATCATGCCGCCTCCCATGCCTCCACCCATACCACCACCGTTCATCCCGCCCATATCCATCTTGCCTTTATCTTCGCCATGTTCCTCTTTTTTCATGCCGTGATCATGGAAAATTTTAATTTTTTTGATGGAACCGAGAGGGACTCTTTCAAAGTCGAGAACTCTATCCATTGAATAAGATTTACCATTTAGCATGGGTCTCATTGGCTTCATGGAAATAGCAATAGGCAAAGGGTCATGAGCATTATCAACATCACGTTCAGTCAGTCGCTCAAAATTAACCAAGCGTTTAGGGAGTTTTGGTGAATCACTAACTTTTTCTGTCACATTAAACACGGCAATCGGGAATTTAGCCCCTTGAGCTAAACCACCACCCATCATTCCCATGCCACCGCCCATCATACCACCACCCATTCCGCCCATCCCTTTAGAGCCGCTACCTTTACCTTTTTGCATTTTTGCATACATAGGCGGCATAGCTCCTGAATAAGGAAGGCTGTACATAACCAGTTTTGAGCCCACTGAGCGACCGCTAAAATCTAGCCATAAATCAACACGTTCTCCAGGGGCTAGCATAATGTAGGGTCTGGTTTCAGGTTTTTCTAGTAATCCTGCATCGGTACCAATAGCGGTTAACGGCGTGCCATCATCCCAGCCCATTTTATAAATTCTTGAGTTAGAACCATTCAATGCTCTAAAGCGATAAGCTCTGGATTTAACAGAAAATTCAACATTTGGCTTACCATTAACTAAAATCGTATCGCCTAAAAATCCAGACATTCTTCCGTGCATGCCATGTAAATACTGTAATTGATTGCGCTTGTTAAAGGTTCTATCTTGCAATACAAAAGGAAGATCGTATTCACCCTCTGGCAAATCTAACTTTTTTTCTTCATCATCAGTGACTGTAATAATACCCGCTAAACCTTGATATACCTGTTCTGCAGTAAGTTCATGAGTATGTGAATGATAAAAGCTGGTGCCCGCTCGATTCATCACTTCAAATTCATAAACAAAGCGTTCACCCGGTTGGATGGTATACATGGGGTGGCCATCACTTTTTTGCGGAACATGCAGACCATGCCAATGAATAATGGAAGGTTCGGATAAGCCATTATTAAAATAAATACGGACTTTCTGACCTTTCTCATAATTAATAATTGGGCCAAGATAGTTACCTTTTAAATGCTGTAAGGTATTTTTAGGCCCTTTTAATAATTTTCCATAGTATTTTTGAACCCGTGTATTAGGGCCACTTTGTAAGACAGGGACATGAGCCTGTCGAGCAGTCATTTCAATTTCTACATCAGGGTTAAACCCCCGGGTGGGGCTACTTTTAACTTGTCCTTGATTCGCTAGTACTAAACCAGGAAAGGCGGCTGATGCGAGCCCTAAAGCTGATTTCTGTAAGAATTGACGTCTATTATTATTTTTTATTGACATAGTTTATCCTCTCAAATTAAACCAATTAGTATTTAATTAATTACTAAATATACGCCTTTTTGAGGGGATAACAACTGTGTCGTAATTTCTTTTATAGTTTTTCTAAGCAGACAAAGCTATAGGCAAAATCAACGGATGGATCATCTGAAATATCTTCTCGACTTACTTCGTTCCATTCTGATTTATTTATCTCAGGAAAAAAGGTGTCAGCATTAAAGTCTTTATTTATTTCAGTTAGATAAAGTTTATCTGCCACAGCTAACATGGACTGATAAAAAGTGGCGCCACCAATCACAAATATTTCAGCATATTGCTGACATGATGCAATGGCGGCATCAATACTATTAAAAACCAGACAGTCTGTTTGTTGATACTGAGGGTCACGACTGATAATTATATTGGTACGTCCAGGCAAAGGTCTGCCAATCGATTCATAAGTTTTTCGTCCCATTAAAATGGGGGAACCCATGGTGATTTGTTTAAATTTCTTAAGATCGGCTGATAAATGCCAAGGCATTTTATTATCCAGGCCAATTGCTCTATTGGATGCCATAGCAACGATAAGTGATATTTTCATATTATGATGAGAAATTAAAAAGAAGTTTGAAGCGGTTAATTGATTAAAAAAGTATCTGCAACAGGTGTATTAACGCGACCATCAGATGCTGTAAATTTAAAAGGAATAGAGACTAATTCCATGCCCTTATTTAATTGAACTGCAAAATGTAAATGAGGCCCCGAAGAAAAACCAGTATTACCCGAGTAACCGATTAATTGCCCTGCATAAACTTTTAAGCCAGGATAAACCTGTGCAGTTTCTAGCGCTAAATGTGCATATACTGCCATTGAGCCATCCGCATGTAAAATTCGAATACTGTTTGCCCTGCTTTTATAAGCTTGTTTGGTTCCCCCTTGAAAAAAATCATTATTAACTTCAATAACGATACCATCTCTTGCTGCATGGACTGGTGTATGGACTGGCATCATTAAATCAACTGCATATTTATTTTGCTTATCGGTATGACTAAATTGACCATCAAAAGCTTGAGAAATAAGGATATTACTATGTTCTTCAAAAGGGGGGAGGTAAACCGCGCTAGCATCATGATAGGCTATAGAGCTTCCGATGACATAACGGTATTTTAATGAATAACGCCAGGGTTTATACCGATTGATACCCGTTATTTGAAATAATGTTTTAGATTGACCCGGCGGAATGATAAATCGTTTAGGTAGCGCGGGGCTTGAAATAGCGTTATTCGATTTACTTAAACTGAACTCAATTTCTACGGGCGCTTTATAATTATTTATGACAAAGTATTCAGGGCTCTGTTTAGCCCCTTTTTTTTCTAGCCAAATATAACGCTTTTTTGCCGCTTTTAGTTGCCTGATTTCAACGGCCTGGTTTGTCTTAGGTGGCTTGTCTGAAAAATACCAATGCCCCCCGCTGTCCTTATATTTGTAGAGTTTTTTTGCCTGTACAGGGGGGTAAAGAAGACAGGTCATTATAATGAGGATTAAATATTTCATTCAATTCAAAATATCAGAATATGTGTTTTCAGGGTATAATTCAGAACAGGTGGTTTCATTTATTGTTTTTTTTCGATGGAAATAGCGATATTGTTAACATACTCTTCCTAAGTAAAAAGACCCGTTAGAGATTGGGAAATTGTTTCATGCACGTTCCTAAGTAGCTTAGGCAAAATCAATTCAATAGAGTCGTAGTGTAAAATATTTTTAAGCTTCATTCAGTATTTATTCACTCGCTTACATTGATAATAAATTATTCTTTTCAGTTCAGATTAAATATTAAGTGTCCGATATAAAAACAGCCTGCCTCTGTGGTAGCGAAATTGAATACTCCCATTGTTGTGAGTTATTTCATAATAAAGAAAATACACCAGTAACAGCAGAAGCTTTAATGCGTTCAAGATTTACTGCTTATGCAAGCAAAAATGAATCATACTTGTTAGAAACATGGAGTAAAAGTAAGCGACCTGAAAAAATAGACTTTTCAAAAGAAGAGGCTGTCTGGACAAAGCTGGATATTGTAAAAACAAAAAAAGGCACTAAAAAAGAGAGCAAAGGCATTGTTGAATTTAAGGCATATTACACCTTAGAGAATGAAGCTTATGTAATGACAGAAATTAGCCGTTTTATAAAGTCAGCTGGACGATGGTTTTATTTAGATGGTATTGTGAAGTCAGTGGCTAAAGTTGATCAGCAGTCTAATCAAGGGAAAAACGCCCCGTGTTCTTGCGGTAGTGGTAAAAAATTTAAACGCTGTTGTGGTAAGTAGTCATGATTGTAATCTTAAGAAGAATTCCTTCAAGTACGACAAAACATGAGATTATTAATTTCTTGGCGCCTGCTTTAAAAGGTGGGTTGTTTAAACAATCGGGACATATAGAGAATATTAATATCCTTGTTTTAAAAGATAATCGTAAACATACGCTTGAATATCACGGTATCGTCACGATAGATTCAGATGCAGCGGCTAGTAGAGCGATAAAACTACTCAATAGAAAAACCTTTAAAAATAGAGCCATATTAGTTAGAGAGTATTTTTATCGATCTTGGCATAATGACCCACGGGTCAATATGCATCAATGGAATGAAGAGCTGGCAGAAAAGCGGAAAGGAAATCGGCGACGGGCTCGGTTAGAAATCATCACTGAGGAATCCATTAAATTTAGTAGTAATATTAATGATCATCGGGTGTTATAAGTTGCTCTAATAAAGGCGCTAAAGCCTTTACTTGTCGTGATTTTTCTAAGCGGTGGCTAATAACAATACCTCTTAATTCTGCTAAGGCCTGATTGAAATCATCATTGACAATTAAGTAATCAAATTCGGCGCAGTGGCTCATTTCTTGCACAGCATCTTGCATTCTACGATCTATAATGTCTTTACTGTCTTGCCCTCTATTTTCTAGCCGTTGCTGTAGTATTTCAATTGATGGCGGCAAAATAAAAACTGAGAGGCTGTTGGGTAGCATTTTTCTGACTTGCTGGGCACCTTGCCAGTCAATTTCTAAAATCACGTCAAGACCATTGTCTAAATAGTATTCAACTGATTGTTGAGCGGTGCCATAAAAGTTATCAAATACTTGAGCGTGCTCTAAAAAAGCATGTTCAGAGATCATTCGCTTAAATTCATCAACTGTTGAGAAGAAATAATCTTTTCCATGCTCTTCTCCCACTCGCATGTCTCTGGTTGTATGCGAAACAGAGACCGTTAATTGCTCTAAGTCTGAAACTAATTGTTTGACTAAACTGGTTTTCCCTGCCCCTGATGGCGCAGAAATAATGTAAAGTTTACCTTTGTTCATATTCAAATTTCTCTTATTATTCAATATTCTGAATTTGTTCTCGCATTTGTTCAATCAATACTTTAAGGTCGATTGAAATTTGAGTCATTTCTTTATCAGCAGATTTTGACCCTAAGGTATTGGCTTCTCTATTCATTTCCTGCATTAAAAAATCAAGCCGTCTACCGATGGGTTCCTGTTTAGTTAATACATTAAGAACTTCCTTAACATGAGTATCAAGACGATCAAGCTCTTCCGCAACATCCAGTTTTTGAGTAAGAAAAAGCATTTCTTGTTCTAGTCGATCAAAGTCTGGGTCCTCAACAAGTTCGGTTAAACGTGTTTTAATTTTTGTACGAATACCTTCTAATACGCCAGGCATTATTTTATTAGCCGTTTCGACCAATAGACGAATTTTTTCACAACGCTGGGTAATCAGTATTTCAAGCTGTGCACCTTCACGCTCTCTGGCAGCAACAAGTTGCTCAAGCGCTTCTTCAACCACGGTATTAATGCCCTGTAACAAAGCCTCTTTGTTGGTTTCGGGTTCTTGTTGAATGCCTGGATAATTTAATATATCAAAGGCAGTAAAAGGTCGCCCATTATGCATAAGGTCTTCAATTTTAGAGGTGGCTGCTAATAAAGACTTAACGGCTTCTTCATTAATTGTAATCTTTTGTTGCTGGACTGATTGTTTTTTATAGCTTAATGAACATTCAATTTTCCCCCGCTTAAGTAAGGAGGTCATTGCTGCTCTAATATCAACCTCAGAAAATCGTAATCGATCTGGAAGTTTAAGTGAAATATCACAATATCTATGATTAACTGAGCGTAATTCACAATTAACAGTTAAGTTATCTATCTCAATTTCACCACTGGCAAAAGCAGTCATACTTTTTATCATCAATTTAACCTATACTAAAGACATTACCTTGTCATATTAAAATTACTTATGGCTGAATATTACGATCCTGAAACCTATCCCAAGAAATGGAATTACCTTCAATCGGGCACTATTATAGACCAGTATATGATTGAACGGGAACTGGCTCATGGTGGCTTTAGTTCTGTTTATCTTGCTCGGCAGATGGAAGACCAGGTTCAAGTGGCAATTAAGGAGTATTTACCTCGTAAATTTGCACATCGAACATGGAATAATGTGGTCGTTCCACATAGTGATGAAACGCGTGTTTTATTTTTAAGAGGCCGTGCTCTTTTTTTTGAAGAAGCGAAAGTATTAGCTAAATTAAAGCACCATAATATTGTGAATGTGATTAATTTTTTTCAAGCCAATGAAACGGTCTATATGGTGATGACTTATGATTACGGGGTTACTTTAGATTTATTAATCAACGATTCAAAGATTAAAAAAGATGAAGCCTTACTTATTTCTATTTTTAACCGTCTCTTGACGGGAATTGAAGTCATGCATAAACAAAAACTGCTTCACTTAGATATAAAACCATCTAATATCCTCATTCGTCCAGATTTCGATCCTTTGTTACTCGATTTTGGTGCAATCTGTGTCTATCCCATTTCTCAAAAAAGTCAGCGAACCAAAGTATTGACTAAAGGCTTTTCTCCTATTGAACAATACTCTATTACGGGAGTACTGGGTCCATGGACAGATCTTTATGCGGTGGGTGCAAGTATGCGATATTGTTTAGATGGGAAAAAACTTATCCCAGCTCCGGAACGGTCTGATAAAGAGATAATGATTCCTGCCATTAAAGCGTATAAGCGTAAGTTTCCTGAATATTTATTAAAGGCCATTGATTGGGCAATGGAAATTAAACCAGAAGACCGCCCCCAATCTGTAGAAGAATTACAAGCTGCTTTAAATAAGTAATCATTAAAGGGCTAGGGGACGGTTTAGAAAAAAGGTATACTGTGCCGTTTTCAAAAAGGGTAATGGTATGAGACCTAGCGGACGTAATCCTGATCAATTAAGAGATGTTAAATTCATCTGCAACTATACAAAACACGCGGAAGGCTCTGTTATGATTGAGTTTGGGGATACGCGAGTACTTTGTACGGCCAGTGTTGAAAGACGAGTCCCTCGTTTTTTAAAAGGCAAAGGCGAAGGTTGGGTAACGGCTGAGTATGGCATGTTACCAAGATCAACTCATTCTCGAATGGGGCGCGAAGCCAGTCGAGGCAAACAAGGTGGCCGGACTTTAGAAATTCAACGTTTAATTGGTCGCTCTCTTCGGGCATCACTTGACTTAAAAGCACTGGGCGAGCATACCATTACGATTGATTGTGATGTGATTCAAGCGGATGGCGGCACTAGAACGGCATCCATTACCGGTGGTTTTGTAGCATTATCTATTGCTATAAAGCATATGATGGCTAAAAAAATGATCAAGAAAAACCCCCTACATGGTCAAATTGCATCAGTTTCTGTTGGCATATACAACGGGACTCCTGTGCTTGATTTGGATTATGCAGAAGATAGCAATGCTGAAACAGATATGAATGTGGTAATGAATGATGCTGCCGCTTTTATTGAAGTACAAGGAACTGCTGAAGGCCATGCTTTTAGAAAAGATGAGCTAAACTCTATGCTTGAGTTAGCAGAGCATGGCATTAATCAGTTGTTAGAAAAGCAACGTGCGGCTTTGGATTCTATTGATTAATGTAGTAATAGTTGAGAGGGTGTGAGGAGTGCTTGTCGAGTGCATCATTGCAGTTGATGAGTTTCCTTTTCTCAGCACACCCTATATTTACTTTAATTTAGGATGATTCTTCATTTTTTCATCCGCCTTAAGGAGCCTCTGATTAAGTTGCTTAGAATTTAGCGGCCGTTTTAGCAAGCTAAAAATAATTGGACTTGATCGAAGCCCCCTTAACCAACCTATTTTATTTTGTAGCGAGCTTATTACTATGTCCTTTTCTAGCCATCAAAAAATTGTTTTAGCCAGTGGAAATAAAGGGAAGATAAAAGAAATTCAAGCCATTCTTAAAGATCACCCTATCGTTCCGCAGTCTCAATTCAATGTCGAAGAAGCTGAGGAAACAGGGTCCACTTTTGTTGAGAATGCCATTATCAAAGCGCGTAATGCTGCATTACACTGTCACTCTGCTGCTATTGCTGATGATTCGGGTTTAGTTGTTGATGCTTTAAATGGAGCGCCTGGGGTTATTTCAGCGCGTTATGCGGGAGTTGGTGCATCTGATCAAGATAATTTATTAAAACTATTAAAAGAGTTAGACGGTGTGCCAACCGCGCAGCGAACTGCTCGGTTTGTTTGTGTTATCGTGTTAATGAGGCATGCGAATGACCCCCTCCCACTTGTTGCTCAAGGAACATGGGAAGGTGTGATTCTTGAGCAATCAGTGGGTGAGAATGGCTTTGGATATGATCCTGTTTTTTGGGTCCCTACACATCAAAGAGCATCGGCTGAGTTATCACCCGAAATGAAAAATACAATAAGTCACAGAGGGCAGGCACTAGCTCAACTTACTCAATTACTTCAGGGCGCATAAATCGTGCAATCCCTTGCTATTAAAGTGAGTCAGCAGTATACCCGAGCAACGATTGATGACATTAGCTTATTAGGTAATGGATTAATCAATGATACATTCTTAATTAAAACCCAAAAACTGTGTTTTGTTCTGCAACGGATTAATACTCAGGTATTTCCAAAGCCTCATCAGATTATGGAAAATTGGGGGGAATTAAATAAGCATATTAAAAACAAGGCATCGCCTCAGTTAATCATCCCCAAGGTTCTAAAAACACTTGATCAGAATAATTATTATATCGATGAGCAAAACTTTTTTTGGCGTGCTATAGAGTTTGTTGCTGATACTGAGAGCAAAGAACAGATTAGCAATCAAAAAGAAGCTGAGCAAGTCGGTTTTGCTTTGGCTCACTTCCACTCTTTATTGAGTGATATTGATACCTCTCTATTTCATGATACCTTGCCAGGTTTTCATATAACCCCGCATTATTTTCAACAATATGAAAGCGTTGAAAAACAATATGAAAACTCGGTAGTCTCAAAGAAAGTTCAGCAAGGTAGAGATTTTATTAGTTTATTTTCTGAGAAGATAAATAGTCTTGAACAGGCTAAAAAGCAAGGCCTCTTGATAGATCGTATGATCCACGGAGATCCGAAGCTAAATAACTTTTTATTTGCCAAAGAGAGCAATAAAATCATTAGTTTAATAGATTTGGATACCGTTAAACCTGGCTTAGTGCATTATGATATTGCAGACTGTATACGCTCTTGTTGTCATCAGGCAGGTGAAAATACATTTGACCTTGGTTTGTGCAAAATAATTTTAAAGAGTTATTTAAAAGAAATGGCTGATGTTTTTACCGAGCAGGATTATAATTTTTTATATCCAGCCATCGAATTAATTCCTTTTGAATTGGGCTTGAGGTTTTTTACTGATTATTTACAGGGTAATCAATATTTCAAAGTTGATTCAATTGATCAAAACTTAGAAAGAGCGCTAGCTCAGTTCCAGTTATGTGAAAATATTGGCCAGCAAGAGGCTAAAATTCGCTTACTTATTTCAGATATTTCCTCCCTATTTTAATAAGCTTACTTTACCTCCCCCCTAAATTGTCAGTTTAAGCTATATTTTAAATAGATAAAGTAGATAATATCGATTCAAAAGATGGGCTATTGAAAGACTTCGGGTGAGCAATGAATATCGATCAGGCAAATAAAAAGAATTTAAATCGCAGACGTGCATTTCGTATTATTGAGCAGGTTGATCTTTTTTATCATCCAATAGAAATTGATCGGCAAACAGAAGGAAAACCTGAATTCAATCATATGCTTGCTCAGGCTCTTGTTAGTCACAGTGATCCTCGTTCTGAGCTTACCTCTGTTGACCCACGGCTTCCTGATTCACATAGCCAGGAAAATGAGACCTTAAACGTTAATGTCAGTTCTAGTGGTATTTCTTTTACTTGTGAAGATCAATTAATGGCTGGTGATTATTTGATGATAAGGGTGCTTTTGCTATCAACTATGACGGTCATTATGACTTGCTGTAAAGTCGTATATTGCAGGCCGAGTAATCCTTTCGAAAATAATCAATACCCTTATTTAGTCGGCACTCATTTTGTTAACTTAAAGCAGAAAGATAAAGATTTATTGAACCAGCATATCAATAAAAAAAGAACGCGACACTTTATTGCTAATAGCCTGCTTGCTAGCTTTTTACTGATGATTTTGATGATGCCTGATATGGCATTTGAGTTAATCGTGGGGCTTTGTTCTTTCGTCTTTGATGAAGTTATTGAAGTCACGCACTTAATGTATGAGCTTTTTGAGTATAGTCTGGATCATGTCATTGAACAGCTTTTTCATACAGCACTGCATGAGACCCAAATTATTGTTTTTTATATTCAGGTTGCTTTGGGATTAGCGTTGTTATATCCAGTTATTAAGGGACTTGTAACAGTATGCAAGCATATGTTTTATGGTTTTCGTAGCTTTTGTTATCGAAAAAAATCAAGCCTGCTGTATTATTGGGGAGAACAATCGTTACTGTATAAAGCAGGAATAATGAGTAGCAGTCTTTTTCTCAGTCTCTGCTATATTTTATTTTTTATCTGATTGTATACTTCGCATGACCACGATTCTCTGTCATTAAGTTATACCAATCCCAATAAATAATCACGCTAATAACCGTCATTCCCGAAATCTTTAATCGGGAATCCATGCACGCACATAGATTCCTGCTAAGAACCTGCAGAAATGACGATTTCTCAGTTCAGGTGTAAATATATTGGGATTGGTATTAAATGATAGCGGACTGAAGTCCGCTCTACAGCATTTTAGACACTTATCTTGTTTTAACCTGAGTTTGAGTCCCCGCTTCGTTCCTGTTCTAATAACTCTTCAGTTTCCATCCATTCAGCTTCAGCTGATTCTAAAGCATAGTCCACTTCAATTTTCTTAGCCAGCAGTGCTTTTAATGCCTCTTTTTGATCATCATGATAGATATCAGGGGCGGCTAGCTGTTGTTCTAAATCTTGCTGTTCAGCATGATATTTTTCTACTGCTTGTTCTGATTTTTTTAGTTTATTAAGGAGGGGTTTTAAGCGTTTACGGCCTTCTGCATCCTGTTTGCGCTGTTCTTTGCGAGAAATACCTGAAGCAGAGGGTTGATTGGTCTCATTTGAATCTGCTAAAGCTCTTTTTTGCTCAGTCATCCATTGACGATAATCATCTAAATCACCATCAAAGGGTTCAGCGCTGCCATTGGCAACTAAAACAAGCTGATCTGTTACCGAGCGTAGTAAATGTCGATCATGAGAGACCACAACAATCGCCCCGGCATAGTCTTGTAATGCCATACTTAAAGCGTGGCGCATTTCCAGGTCTAAATGGTTGGTTGGCTCATCAAGCAGTAACAGGTTGGGGTTTTGATAGACTAGTAAAGCAAGTACCAGGCGTGCTTTTTCACCCCCAGAAAAAGGCTTTACGATTTCAACAACTTTATCACCCCTGAAGTCAAAGCCACCTAAGAAGTTGCGTAAATCTTTTTCGGTTGCTTGTTTATCCAGTTGTTGTAAATGCCATAAAGGTGTTTCATCCAGTCTTAACTGTTCCAGTTGATGTTGCGCAAAATAACCGATATTTAAGGCATCCGCTGTTTGAAACTTACCGGTTATTGGTTTCATTTCGGCAGCGAGTACTTTGATTAAAGTTGATTTTCCCGCACCATTTGGTCCCAATAAGCCTATTCTATCTCCTGGTGTAATGGATAAGCTGGCTTTGTTGATAATGATTTTTTCACCATAGCCAATATCTGCTTTTTCAAGCTGTAATAATGGGTTTGGCATTTTTTTAGGGGCTGGAAAGCTGAAATGAAAGGGAGAGTCCACATGGGCTTGCGAGATGATCTCCATTCGTTCCAGAGTTTTTATTCTACTTTGCGCCTGCCTTGCTTTAGTGGCTTGTGCTTTAAATCGAGTGATGAAACTTTGAATATGTTCGATTTCTTGTTGTTGCTTAATAAAAGCAGATTGTTGTAGCGCTAATTTTTCTGCCCGCATTTTTTCAAAAGCGGAATAGTTCCCTGTATAAATTTCAGCTTTATTCTGTTCAATATGAATAATATGGTCGGTAATAGAATCTAAAAAGTCTCTATCATGAGAGATTAATAATAAAGTCCCTGGATATTTACATAACCAGTCTTGTAACCAGATCACTGCATCTAAATCCAGATGGTTTGTTGGCTCATCAAGTAATAACACATCAGAGCGGCACATCAGAGCCTGAGCCAGGTTTAAACGCATCCGCCAACCACCAGAAAAAGACTTGACGGGGTCTTGTTCCTGGTCGACAGAAAAGCCTAGGCCATTCATTAACCGTGAGGCTCTGGCACTAGCCGTATAACCACCAATATGATCTAAAGTGCTATGTAACTCAGCTAGTTTAAGACCTTCATTTTGTTGTTCTGCAAGTTCTAAATCATGCTGTACTTTTCGTAATTCCTGATCACCATCAATAATATAATCAATTGCGGAGCAATTAACCGCAGGCGTTTCTTGTGCAACATGTGCAATTTCTAGGCCTGGTGGCATAGTAAAGTCACCTTCATCAACATGAAGTTGATCAAGTAACATGGCAAATAAGCTGGATTTCCCCACGCCATTAGCCCCTGTTAACCCAGCCTTTTGACCTTTATGGATGGTAAAAGAGGTGTCACTAAACAGAACGCGTGCGCCGCGGCGCAATGATATATTTTTAAAATTCAGCATTGAAGGATAGGCTAAAATGTACGGATGAAAAGAAGACTAAAAAAACCATTACACCCACTATTTAAACCCCAAGATAGGTATTATGTTAATCAGCAAGGTGAATGGTGGTTTTTTACTGTCGATAAAATTAGTGGCCCATACTTAAACAAAATGCATTGTGTTGATGCCTGCCGTTATTATATTCAGAAAAGAGATGGGGTATTATAGTCTGATTTGGCCAGAACTAATATGCACTCTTTGTGCTTGAAGTAGCGGACTGAAGTCCGCTCTACAGTTGCTTGCAAGCAATTATTACTTTGCTTTTTCTTCGATAGTAGGTGTTTCTTCAATAACTTTACTTGCTTCTACTTTTTCCTGCGTCTGTTCTTCTTTTTTTGCAATATTTGCCTCAGCAAACAAAACAGCGGCTCCCATAAACAAGGCTACTGCAAATAGTTGAATATGTATTCTGTTTGGTTTATCCATCCAAAAAAATATCCATTTGGGTTTAATCATCCCCGCAACAAAAATACCTAGTGATAAAACAAGTAGGTTTATTGACCAAACCATCATCTGAGACATAACTTTTTCCTTCATATACAGCATTTATTAATGCTGTATATTATTAAGAGTTAATGAACAATTTGCAATAGAGTAGGAGATAAAATAAAGCGTTAGGGGGCGTTTTCATCAAAGAAAAGCAAATAATATTAGTTTTTACCCAGAATTCCTTTAACAGATTGTAATAAATCCGATGGTAGGACAACTGTTTTAGAGTTATCTGATTCAGCAAGCTCTCTCATTGCCTCAATATATTTTTCACCCAATAAAAATGTAGCAGGTAATTCTTTGTCTTTTATAGCAGCTGAAATGCTTTCAATTGCTTTACTGTTTGCCTCTGCAAGCAGAATTTTTGCTTCTGCATCTCTACGAGAGGCTTCCAGTCGTCCTTCTGCTTCTAAAACGGCCGCTTGTTTCATGCCTTCAGCTCTAGTGACAGCAGCTCTTCTTTCTCGTTCTGCCGCGCTTTGTTCTTCCATTGAAGCTTGCATGGTTTGCGAGGGGTTAATATCCTGAATTTCAACTGTTTTTAAAGTAATTCCCCAATCTGCAATATCATCAGAAATACTGTTTTTTAATTTGGCTTTGATATGTTCCCTTGAAGACAGTACTTCATCCAGGCTCATCTCACCAATAATTGATCTCAAAGATGTTTGAATTAATTTTTCAATCGCCATCACAAAATCTTCAACCCCATAGACAGCTTTTTCAGGGGAAATAATATTGATGTAAGCAATAGCATTAGCAACAATAACGGCATTGTCACGAGTAATGACTTCCTGGCTTGGAATATCCAGCACAATATCTTTAGTGGTTAATTTATCAACAATCGAGTCAACATAGGGAATAACAAATTTTAAACCTGGCGTTAAGGTACGATGGTATTTCCCGAGTCGTTGTACAATATGCTTGTAGCCTTGTGGAACGATCCTAACGCCTTTAATTACTGTAACGATAAGTACAATCATCAGAATAACAACAATAGATAAACCTTCCATCTCTAGCCCCTTATATTGAAAATATTAGATTACTTTAATTTAGTAACGATCAATGCATTACCTGAAAATTCTTTTACTGATACACGAGTGCCTGTTTCAAGTGACTCTTCACAAATAAATTGCCATTCATCCGCACCTAGAATAGGTGCTGGAAAACGTAAGGTTCCTCTTCCTTTATGTGCTGGATTAAATTCAATCACTGTGCCTACCTGGCCAAGCATTTTTTCACGAGACATACCCGATAAGGTTTTGTTTTTTAAACGAGGTGAAATCCACTTAAACCAGGCAAATACGTTAAAGGCAGATAATAATATCCACAGTAATATTTGAATAGTTAAAGAAACTTCAAATATTAGCAAAAAAAGACCTACCATAATGGCACTTAGACCAAACCATAGCAGTACAAAGCTCAGTACAAAAATTTCGCTTACGGAGAGTAACAAGCCAAATATAATCCAGTGCCAATACTCTATCGTTATATTTAAACCATCTATCATTTGAGGTACCTAAAGATAAAAAATTATTGTGATTTATCTTTTCATTGTAGCTTAAACTCGGGGTTATGAATATTTATAGCGAACTTGAGGTTCGTTCTACAAAATAGGGGTGTTTTTTTTGGGGGGGGGAGGTAGAGTAGGCAATTGCTACTCTACCTTTAAAGCCTGTTTTTAATCGATTGCTGCGCTATCAATATAAATATCTACACCTGTGGAAGGTGCAATGGTAGCAACGGGTAAATCAGCGCCCAGCTTCCATTGCTTAACAGGATCAACTTTTGATGCGCCGGTGACAATAAAAAAACATTGTTTGGTATTAGCTAATGTTTTTGCACTTAAAGATATTCTATCGGAAGGCGGTTTAGGTGAGTTATAAACCTCATGTACAGTTTCTTCACTGGCATTAATATGCCCAGGAAATAAACTGGCTGTATGGCCATCTTCACCCATACCTAATAGAACCAAATCAAATTGATCAACATCAGCAATGGCTTGACGATATTTCACCGCAGCCTCTACCGCACCTAATTCAGTCGGCATGGTAAAAATATTTTCTGCAGGAATCGCTACTTTAGACAATAAAGCGTTGGCAGCCATGATGCTGTTTCTATCTTTATCATCTGCTGCTAAGCAACGCTCATCACCATAATAAATCATCCACTTTGACCAGTCTGTTTTAGCACCGACCAATTGTTGATAGATTTTTTCGGGGGTACTGCCACCGGCTAAAACAAGTTTAAAGTTTCCTGTTTCAGCAATTGCCTTTTTAGCACTTTTTAATATTTGCGTAAGTACTTCATCAGCAACGTCTGCGGCGGTGTCAAATTGATGCCATTGGTTAATTATTTGCATTCTGACTGATCCTTTGGTGTTAATGAATGACGCCAATATTGTTTTTCTTTATCAAATAAACGTCTACACTCCTCAGGGCCCCATGATCCAGCGGGGTAAGTGGCAATATAATCACGTTCTTCTGACCATTTTTGTAGAATAGGGTCTACAATTTTCCAGGCACATTCCACTTCATCTGCACGTAAAAATAAAGAACGATCACCTTCAATCACATCCAGTAATAAATCTTCATAGGCATCGGTATGGTGCTCATCTTCATTTCGATAGCTGGCATCTAGACTGGTCAGTCGCGTGCTCATTTCTAAGCCCGGTTCTTTAACTGTCATTTCCATTCGGATGCATTCATCAGGTTGAATGCCCATTAATAACCAGTTAGGCTCATCACATTTTACCTGAGTATCACGGAAGAACTGTAATGGTGGGCTCTTAAAGCAGATAGAAATAGTTGACTGGCTTTTTGCCATCCGTTTACCTGTGCGCAAATAAATGGGCACATCTTTCCAGCGCCAGTTATCTATATACAACTTTAATGCGGCATAAGTTTCAGTCACACTATCGGTAGGTACATTGTCTTCTTGTAAATAGCCCTTTACCTTCTCACCATTCACATTACCACTGGAATATTGAGCGCGGAATGCATGTGCATTAACGGCCTCTTTAGGGATTGGACGGACCGATTTTAGAACCTTAACTTTTTCATCACGTAAAGCTTCTGCTTCCATTGATGCTGGTGGCTCCATGGTGACTAAAGTCATTAATTGTAATAAATGACTTTGCAGCATATCTCGTGTTGCACCCGAAGTATCATAATATTGAGCTCTAGTACCAATCCCAAATTCTTCTGAATGAGTGATTTGGATGTGATCAATATAATTACGATTCCAAAGCGGCTCTAACATGGTATTTGCAAAACGATAAACCAATAAGTTTTGCACTGTGCCTTTACCTAAGTAGTGATCAATTCGATAGATTTGATCTTCTCTTAAATATTTACCAATACGTCGTTGCAGTGATTGCGCACTTTGTAAGTCATAACCGAAAGGTTTCTCGATAACAACTCGACTCCAGCCAGCATCTTCTTTTAACAATCCCTCATTACTCAATAACTCGACGATACAGCCAAAATCAGAGGGGCTAACCGATAAGTAAATTGCTTTGTTTTGTGGAAAACTTGGATCATTAATAGTTTTGGATAATGCTTTATAACAGTCAGCCTGCTTAATATCACCTTTGTGATAATGCATACGTTCGCAAAAGCGCTGAAAAATAGCTTCATCTATTCCCTCACGCGCTTTTGCTTCCAGCATGTCACGCACTTCAGATTGCCATTTTTGTTGATCCCAGTCTCGTCGACCCAGCGCAACAATTTTAGTACCTTCTGGCAATAAGTTTTCGACATCCAGGTGATACAAAGCAGGCATTAATTTAATACGCGACAAATTCCCTGTCGCGCCATAAATAACATAAGTACAAGCTTCAGCTTTCATTAAACGACCTTATACGTTGTAAGTAGAGGATGAAATGTTGCCACCGTGTCCAGTCCAGTCAGTGTGGAAAAATTCACCGCGTGGCTTATCAGTACGCTCATAAGTATGAGCACCGAAGTAATCCCGTTGCGCTTGTAATAAGTTAGCAGGCAATCTTGCTGTACGGTAGCCATCAAAATAAGCCAGTGCAGAAGAGAATGTAGGGGTTGGTACATTTAGCTGAATACCTAAGATAACTGCTTTACGCCAGCCCTCATCCGCTTTAGTCATTGCATCTGAGAAGAAATCTGCTAATAACAAGTTATCTAACTCTGCATTTTTTTCGTAAGCTTTTTTGATATCACTTAAAAACTGACTACGGATAATACAACCGCCACGCCACATAAGCGCGATATCACCATAGTTAAGTGTCCAGTCATATTCTTTAGCGGCTTCACGCATCAATTGAAAACCTTGCGCGTAAGAAATAATTTTAGACGCATATAAAGCATCATGAATCGCTTGAATCATTTCTTCTTTATCGCCCGTAAATGCTGCGGGGTTTTTAGGCAAGGCAACAGCCGCCTTAACCCGTTGATCTTTTTGTGCAGATAAGCAACGAGCAAATACTGATTCAGCAATTAATGTTAGAGGAATCCCCATATCCAGAGCATTAATCCCAGTCCATTTACCTGTGCCTTTTTGGCCTGCGGTATCTAAAATAGAATCAACTAATGGCTCGCCATTTTCATCTTTATAAGCCAGGATATTAGTTGTGATTTCAACTAGGTAAGAATCTAATACGCCCGTGTTCCATTTGGCAAAAATTGCCTGAATTTCATCAACCGATAAGCCTAAACCTTCACGTAATAGCTGGTAGGCTTCACAAATAAGCTGCATATCACCATATTCGATACCGTTATGCACCATTTTGACATAGTGACCACCACCGTTATCACCAACCCATTCACAGCAAGGAGCGCCGTCAACTTTAGCACTGATTGCCTGAAAAATAGGTTTTACAGCTTCCCATGCGTCTTTATTTCCGCCAGGCATAATTGAAGGTCCGTGTCTTGCACCTTCTTCCCCACCTGAAACGCCAGTACCAATAAATAGCAGGCCTTTCTCTGTTAAATAGTCTGTACGACGGTTTGAATCGGTGTATAGAGAGTTACCCCCATCAATAATAATATCGCCCTTAGATAAAAGTGGAATTAGTTTTTCAATCCAAAGGTCAACGACATCCCCCGCTTTAACCATTAGCATGACTTTACGTGGTGCTTCAAGGCTTTCAACCAGTTCTTCAAGAGAATGCGTGCCAACAACATCAGTGCCTTTTGCAGGCCCTTCAAGGAAATCATCAACTTTGCTGGTGGTACGATTAAAAACAGCAACTTTATATCCGTTGTCGTTCATATTAAGGACCAGATTTTGCCCCATTACAGCAAGACCGATTAATCCAATATTTGCTTTCATTTTGCTCTCTTGATTGATGGTTTATAAACCCAGAATTTTACCATGCAAAAAGCCGCAAAGCCCCATAAAAGTGAAAATAAATAACATGTTAGCCTTTATTCTGGCTTTGCACCAAAATAGAGAAATAAAATACCCATCATGGTGCTTTGGCATATTGCTCATCTATTAGGTAGGGATACCGTTAAAACCTTAAAGCCAGTAAAATTGTTAATTAACAAGGTTTAGGGTTTTGATTATTGGTTTTTACTTGCCCCCTATCATTCATAGAATAGATGTAGTATAAAATCTACTAAAACCTATGGTATTAAGGTGGCAATGGAAGATGACTCAACATAAAATAGAAAATGCACGACGCAAATATAATCAATGGGTGGCGACAGAGACTCTTGAAGATTATGCTTTACGCTATACCCCCTCAAGTTATCGCAAGTGGTCACCTTTTTTAATTGCTAATACTGCCATTGGGAGTATTTCTTTTCTGGCTCTGGAAGCCATTGGTGCGGCTTTACTTTTAGACTTTGGTTTTACTAATGCTTTTTGGGCCATTACTTTTGCTTCGGTCATTATATTTCTTTGTAGTGCGCCTATTACTTATTATTGTGCCCGATATAATATTGATATAGACCTGCTAACACGGAGTGCAGGATTCGGTTATGTTGGATCAACCATCACCTCTCTGATTTACGCGTCCTTTTGTTTTATCTTTTTTGCGCTGGAAGCTGCCATCATGGCGCAAGCGTTTAAGCTGTATTTTGATTTGCCTTTATATCTAGGTTATATCATTTGTTCCTTGATTATTATTCCTATTGTCTTTTATGGCGTCACACTGATTAATCGACTGCATTTTTGGACGCAACCTGTTTGGCTGGTCTTAATGATGGTGCCATTTTATTTTGTACTGATGCATGAGCCTAGAGCGCTAGACTTTATGAGTCAGTTTTCTGGGAAAATATCAGGAAATAATGAATTCGACCCCTATTATTTTGGAATAGCCACAGGAATTTCCCTGGCATTAATCGCACAAATTGGAGAGCAAGTCGATTATTTGCGCTTTATGCCAGATAAAGAGAAAACCAACCAGCTGAGCTGGTGGTTTACCGTGATTTCTGCAGGGCCAGGCTGGATAGTTTTAGGTTTTCTCAAGCAACTCGGGGGGGTATTACTGGCTTCTTTGGCGGTACTGGCTGGGCTGGGATTTGCCGAGGCCAAGGAACCTATCTATATGTATACAGTTGCTTATACTTATGTATTTGAAAATAAAGAAATAGCGCTGTTGGTAACGATGGTATTTGTGGTGATTTCGCAAATAAAAATAAATGTCACCAATGCTTATGCAGGCTCCCTGGCTTGGTCTAACTTTTTTTCACGAGTCACGCACTCTCATCCTGGGCGAGTGGTATGGATGGTTTTTAATATTGGTATTGCTTTAATGCTAATGGAAATGGGGGTGTTTCAGGCGTTAGCAAAAATATTAGGACTCTATTCTAATGTGGCAATTGCCTGGATTGGTGCGGTCGTGGCTGATTTGGTTGTTAATAAACCATTAAAGTTGAGCCCTCCGATGGTCGAGTTTAAAAGAGCTCATTTGTATGATTTTAACCCCGTCGGTTATCTCAGTATGGTCCTTGCATCGCTTATATCAATTATTGCATTTACTGGAATATTTGGGCTATATGCGCAAGCGTATTCATCATTAATAGCCTTGTCAGTCAGTTTTGTTTTATCTCCCATTATTGCCAAGATAACTAAAGGTAAGTATTACATTGCGCGTGCTAATGATCATTACGCTCAAAGTAATGAATTAGAGGTTTGTGGTATTTGTGAGCAACAGTATGCGCAAGCAGATTTTGCTTTTTGTACTTTTTATGAAACACCGATTTGTTCATTATGCTGTACGCTTGATTCAAATTGTCATGATTATTGCAAACCCAAAAAAACCCCGTTTTATCAGCAACTCATTTTTCAGTTCTTAGGCTTATTATTTAAGAATAAAGTCTCTAGTGCGACAGCTAAACGAATAGCCAATTTTTCACTTATTTGGGGGGGAATGCTTGCTCTTATTGGTATTACCCTATGGTTAACTTTTTCTATTCAAACGGAAGGGCTTAATAAAACAATTATTAATACTATTAGCTCAATTTTTTATCAGATTTATTTTGTATTGGCTTTATTTACTAGTATTGCCGCTTGGTGGATTGTATTAATTCATGAAAGTAGAGAGTTGGCAGAAGTTGAATTGAATGAGCAAAATCAGGTTTTAGCTTTTGAAGTAACAGAAAGACGACAAGCCGAAAACCAGGCAAACCAGTTAGCTAGTGAATTACAAGAGCAGACTAATGTTTTAAAGAATAACTTTAAACAGCTAACCGTAAGCAATTATAAACTGGCGGAAAGTGAATCATTATTTAGAGAGTTAATACAAGTACAGAGTGCTATTTTTTGGCGATTAGATGTTGAAACCTTTCAATTTACTTTTGTCAGTGAACAGGCCGAACAGTTAACAGGGTATCCAACGGAACAATGGCTGGCTCCCGCTTTTTGGGTGGATCATATTTATGACGGGGATAAAAGCAGGGCTGTTGAATATTGTTCTACAGAAACCAGGGCGTTAAGGAATCATGAATTTGAATATAGAATGGTTTCGGCGACTGGAGATGTTATCTGGTTCAGAGATGTTGTTAATGTAGTCATAGAAGATGGAAAGGCGACTGAATTAATAGGGTTTATGATTGATATTACTCAGAGTAAGATTGATAGGGATAAAATTCAATATTTATCTGACTTATACGCAACGCTTAGCCAGATAAATCATGCCATTGTACACACCTCTAATGAGACGGAGTTATTCAACAAACTATGCCAAATAACGGTTAAATTTCGTAGTTTGAATATGGCCTGGGTTGGGGTTAAAAGAGAGACTGACCAGCAAATCATTCCGATTGCCAGTGCGGGGGAGTATTTGGAGTATCTGGATGATATTAAAATTTCTGCTGATGCCAGCATATCTGAAGGTAACGGGCCTTCTGGTGTTGCTTATCGTGAAAAGAAAGTGGTCACGGCAAATCAGTTGCTAGCTGAGTCTATGGCGAAACCTTGGCATGAAAGAGCAAAAACATTTTTTTGGGAATCAAGCTGTGCAATACCCATTTTGAGAGATAAACAACCGTTTGCCGTTTTAAATGTCTATTCAAAGATCCCTAATTATTTCTCAGATGAAATTATTCAGTTGCTGACAGAGCTAGGCGCTGATTTGACTTTTGCGCTGGATGCTATTGATCGTGAAGATGCTAGGCAAAAAGCAGAAAAGGCGTTGGAGTTATCAGCAAAAGTATTTGCTCAAAGTCAGGAGGCCATAATAATTAGTGATGGCGACAATAAGATTATTTCTGTTAACTCAGCGTTTACTAAAATTACGGGATATTTGGCTGCCGAGGTGAAAGGGAAAAACCCAAACCTTCTTTCCTCAGGCCTTCAAAAGGTCGGTTTTTATCAGGCCATGTGGGAAGAGATAAAGGCAGTTGATTATTGGCAGGGGGAGATTTGGAATCGGAGAAAAAATGGTGAGGTTTTTCCTGAATGGATGACTATTAGTGCGGTTAAAGATGATATGGGGCAAATTAGCAATTACATCGCTATTTTTTCAGATATTTCTCAGCATAAAGAATCGGAAGCACAGATTGAGCATATGGCTCATTATGATCCATTAACAGATTTACCTAATCGGATACTGTTAAAAGCTCATGTGGATCATGAGTTAGCCGTTGCGGAACGTAATCAGACACAGTTTGCTTTATTATTTTTAGATTTGGATCATTTTAAAAATATAAATGACTCCTTGGGGCACTCTATTGGGGATCTGCTATTAATAGCACTTGCTCAGCGCTTAAAATCAGCTGTCAGGCAAGAAGATACTGTTTCGCGCTTAGGCGGGGATGAGTTCAATATTTTGTTACCTAATATTGATTATAAAGGGGCTGCTTTGGTTGCTAGCAAAATTGTAAAACTCATGGCAGAAACCGTTTATATTGAGAACAAACATTTGCATATTTCCTCTTCTATTGGTATCAGTTTATACCCAGAAAATGGGCGGGATTATGAAACACTTTATAAAAATGCTGATACCGCGTTGTACCAGGCGAAAGACCATGGTCGAAACCAATATCAGTTTTTTACTCAGAAAATGCAGGATCTCACCATGCGTAGAATGGAAATTGAAAGCCATTTACGTCATGCCATATTAAAAAATGAATTAGTGTTATTTTATCAACCGCAAGTTGATGCTAAGACTAAAGAAATTATTGGTGCCGAAGCCTTGTTGCGGTGGATGCATCCTGAGTGGGGCATAGTTTCACCCGTAGAGTTTATTCCTGTTGCTGAAGAAACGGGGTTAATTATTTCAATTGGCGACTGGGTTTTAGAGCAGGCCATTCTACAGGCAAAAAAATGGCATGATATGGGGTATGAATCGATCACCATTGCCGTGAATTTATCTTTAGCTCAATTTAATGAACCCGCGTTATTTGAAAAAGTTAAAACTATTTTGCAGCGAGTGGAATTATTACCGCAGTATCTGGAGCTAGAGTTAACCGAAAGTATTGCGATGAACAATGCTGATGCGGCCATACAAATCACGCAGCAATTAGCTGAATTAGGGGTGCAGTTATCAATTGATGATTTTGGCACCGGTTATTCCTCGCTGAGTTATTTGCAGAAATTTGCTTTGCATAAATTAAAAGTGGATCAATCCTTTAGTTTTAAAATGCTGGAGAATAAAGAAACTGAGAATATTGTAAGCGCTATTATAAGCTTGGCAAAAAGCTTGAACCTTAAAACGATTGCAGAAGGGGTTGAAACGGTTGAGCAGTTAAATATGCTGGTGGCGAAAGAGTGTGATGAAATTCAGGGATATTATTTTGCTAAACCAATGCCTGCTGAAGCGTTTGCTAAATTATTGGCGCGAGGGTTTAATTGATGGTTTAGATGTTTAAAAGCGATAGTGTTATTTAGGGAAGCCCCGATTAAGCCCCATTTTTTTCTGCGCTGAATTCTAAGCAACTTAATCAGGCTCCTTAGAGGTAAACTAGGACTTTCATCACGTTTTAGACTATTTCTATACGACCATGCTAAAAAGCGTGAGCAGTATCTCATCAATCAGCTAGTGATATATGTAAGCTGAATCTGACGAATTTTAATGCTGAGGCTGTTATGAAATCATCCCTATTCAAAAAAAGTGTTCTTGTGGCTGCAATGGCCATTATATTGGTTCCTGTGGCGACTACGGCCAATTCATCAAAGGTTAGGCAATATGGTAAGGGCGCTCCTTTTTTAATTGATGAATTACCTCAAGGGAAGGTTAAATCAAAATTAAAGTCATTACCTCATGACAGGCAACAGAAGGCCATGAAATGGTTGCATTCATTTGTGTTTACCTCGCATGATTTAGAGCACATTATCATTGATGATGAAGGCGGTGTGCTTTTTGGTGATTCATTTGATCTCCCAGAATTGACTGCTACGACAGAGGATCCTGTTGAACCTGTTCAAGCCATCAGTGCAACAGAGACCTTTAAATTACATAGTAAGCCGGGGGCAAGCAATGTTATTTATATTGATGTCGATGGGCATAGCTTTAGTAACACGGCATGGAGTTCGGCAACCATCAATGCTCGTGCATTTGATACCGATGGGAATGTCGCCGCATTTAATAGTGCAGAATTAACTCAAATTGCTGAAATATGGCACCGAATTGCGGAGGACTATGCCCCTTTTGATACCGATGTAACCACTGAAGAGCCCGCTCATTTTGGGCCTACAACGGGGCGCATTTTAATTACACATAATAAAGAGGTATCCGGGGGCGATATGCCTCATTCTACTGCGGGTGGCGTGGCCTATGTGAATGTCTGGGGGCGATCTAATTATGCGAGCTATTATTCACCTGCCCTGGTTTATTACAATAACCTTGCTTCTTATGCACCTTATATTTCAGAAGCGGCTTCTCACGAAATGGGGCATAACTTAGGGCTTTCCCATGACGGCACATCAACTGCATCCTATTATACTGGGCATGGCAGCGGCTTTGTTTCCTGGGGACCTATCATGGGAGTGGGTTACTACACTAATGTAACGCAGTGGAGTAAAGGTGAATATACGGGCGCTTCCCAGCAGCAAGATGATATACAAATTATTAGCAGCCATTTAAGTGCCAGAGCGGATGATCATGGGGATGATATATTTAATCCAACGGCATTGCAGCTGGATGCACAAGGTAATATAAGTTCTACCTCACCTGAAACAGACCCTTTAAATATTGCTAAAGAAAATAAAGGGATTATTGGATCAAGTCAGGATGTTGACTTTTTTACCTTTGAGGCAGGTTCAGGCCCGTTAGATATTGTAGTGACGCCTGCATGGGAGTCGTTTTATAACGGTTCTCGGCGGGGTGCCAATCTTGATATTAAGATTGATCTTTATGATTGGGATGGGAAATTAATAGCAAGCCATGATCCCATTGATGAGACCGATGCTCAAATTCAGGCCATCGTTACTAGTGGGCAATACTTGCTTGCCGTGACAGGTGTTGGCAATAGTGTCTCCCCTTTTTCTGATTATGGTAGTTTAGGGCAATACTTTATTTCTGGAAAAATAGAGCCTTTTAGTGTTGTCACCGATACAACAGCACCTACGCCAAATCCTATGGGCTGGTCTGTTGCGCCTTATAGCCAATCTCGTAACAGTGTTAGTATGCAAGCAACGACTGCGGTGGATGAGTCTGGAGGGGTTCAATATAACTTTATCTGTGTGAGCGGTAATTGTACTGACAGTGGCTGGCAGCCATCTAATCAATACACTGCAACAGGGCTGGTTTCAGCGACTGCTTATAGTTTTCAGGTGATTGCAAAAGATGGGTATGGCAATGAAACTCAGGCTTCAGCCGTTGCAAGCGCAACGACGGCAGCTAATAACCCGCCTGTTACAATAGATAGTACGGTGAGTACCCTTGAAGATACCCGTGTAACGATTGATTTGCTCAGTCAATCTTCTGATGCTGATGCAGATGCGTTAAGCTTTAGTGTTCAGGCTGTTGCCAATGGAAGTATCAGCCATAATAATGGAATAGTGACTTACACACCGAATAGTAACTTTAACGGTCTGGAAAGCTTAAATTACACGGTTAATGATGGTTTTGGTGGTATTGCAACGGGTACTGTCTTCATGACAGTTATTTCTGTCAATGATACCCCTACCGCGTCTGCTTCAGTGCCAGAGAGTAGTGACTCATTGAGTGTTGGTTTTTCATCTGCAAACTCTTTTGATCCAGATAGTGGTGATGTATTGAGTTATTTTTGGGATTTTGGCGATGGCAATAGCTCAACATTTGCAAACCCAGTACATAGTTATGCTGATTTTGGCTCATATACGATTACTTTAACAGTGACTGATGAAGGCAATAGCTCAGATTCGGTTGTAATCAGTACGAACATAATAGATACTACAAATACGCTACCTGAAACACCAACTAACCTTTCATATCAAATCAACCAAACGGTAACAGGTAAGGGGAAAAATAGAACGGTATCAGGTGCTGTTGAACTAAGCTGGGGGGATGTTCGCTATGCTGACAGCTATACTATCTGGCAATGTGTTGAAACTGTCGAAGGGCGAGGAAAAAATAAAACTACGACTTGTGGTAATTATAAAATGATTGGAAGCAGTTTCTCTCCATCATTTTCAGCAAGCTTATCAAGCAGTACCGTTAGGATTAAAGTCACAGCTGATAATCTTAAGGGAAGTTCAGATTTTAGTAATGAGGTCGTTGTAAAACCATAAGAACAGCTTTTATAGAAACCCCTAAGTGTGAAGCAGAAAAAGAGTTGGAGGGGTAGGCTTTTGTGCGGGGGCCTTTGGCTCCTGCACTGCTTTTCTTAATCTTCAAAACTATAAATGGATAGCTAGAAGTATGAGGTAAAAAGATTAAAGGATAATCTTTAATTGACTCGATTAGCCGTTTGATTTTGGATAAAAAGAGACTGTCTGGTGGTAAGCTTTGACGAGAAAATTTAAATAACTGGTGATTTGAAAATGCTTAGCTTTATAAACAGTACGACGCTGTTTAATGGTTAGATGTCTTTGGCGGAGCGGACGGGACTCGAACCCGCGACCCCCGGCGTGACAGGCCGGTATTCTAACCAACTGAACTACCGCTCCGCAAAGAAAGCGTATTCTAGGTAGATATAGGTTTTTCGTCAAGTTATTTTTTGAATTTTACAAAATTAAGTTAAACTACATACTTAATTTGTTAACGCATAGAGCGGCTTGTTCAAAATATTATGAAAATAGAGCATCATACAATTACAATTACTCAAAAAGCAGATATTTCATCAACCTGGCTTATTCCTGATGAATATCAGTCAGTTCTGATTATCGCACATGGTGCAGGGCATGATATGAATTCTGTTTTCATCTCTCAGTTACATGAGGGAATTGCAAAACATAATATTTTAACCGTTAAATTTAATTTCCCCTATATGGAGCAAGGCTTAAAAGCACCGAATACCCCCCATGTGTTAGAAGAAACATGGCAGCAAGTGATTAATGCGGTTATTGAAAAAACAGGCGTGACCCGTAAACAAATATTCCTTTCAGGTAAAAGTATGGGGGGGAGATACGCAACGATCCTGACTTCAAAAGAAGATCTTTATGCGGGTATTATTTTATATGGCTATCCGCTTCATGCTCCAGGCAAGCCAGATAAACCTCGCTTTAATCATTTAAAAGTCATTCACGAACCTATGTTGTTTTTTCAAGGGACGCGAGACTCTTTATGTCAGTTAAAAGTATTTGAACCCTTGTTAGAAAAGTTATCAACTCACCCTGTCTTGCATATTATTGAAGGTGCAGACCATTCATTTAAACTGTTGAAGCGTATTGAGCGTACAGAGCAATCTGTTTTCGATGAGCTTATTCAAACTAGTGCAGACTGGATAAAACAAAAGTCTTTATAGCTGTTAGTTCATGTACGTTCCTAAGACCTTCAAAGGAACAAATTATTAATCTAGTCTAGGTGTTTTTGTGGAAGACTTTACCCCGCTATCAGCCATGCTTGGTGGTGCTTTAATTGGCCTTAGTGTCACAATCCTTTTGTTATTTAATGGCCGTATGGCCGGTATTAGCGGCATTATGAATGGCCTGTTCAATTCTCCTAGAGATGAGGTTATTTGGCGGTTTACCTTTTTGTGTGGGCTGATTATTGGTGCGTTTATATTTCAGCTTATTTCGCCTGATTTCTTTGTTCCTCGACAAGGCTTCCCTCTTTGGTTGGTGGCTATAGGTGGATTTCTAGTCGGTATTGGTACCCGATTAGGTAATGGATGTACCAGTGGTCATGGTATTTGTGGCATTGCAAATATGTCAAAACGTTCTATTTTTTCAACACTGACCTTTATGACGGCAGGAATGCTTACGGTCTATCTTATTAAGCATTTATTATGAAGAAAATTTTGATAGCTCTTTTAAGTGGCATTATTTTTGGGCTAGGACTTTCTCTTTCTCAAATGACCAACCCCAATAAAGTAATTAACTTTCTTGATATTACCGGGCAATGGGACCCCAGTTTGGCTTTTGTGATGATGGGTGCTCTATTGGTTACCTTTATTTCATTTAGGGTGGTTCTAAAAAGGCCTGATCCCGTGCTAGAAGAAAGCTTTCACTTATCTAAGCGTACTGATATTGATAAACCTCTTCTTGTTGGTGCCGCAATATTTGGTATTGGCTGGGGCATTAGTGGTTATTGCCCAGGACCTGCTGTCGCGAACTTGGGAGCTGGAAGCATTGAGGCTTTGGTGATGGTACTCTCCATTTATTCTGGTTTCTTTTTTCAAAAGTGGCTAAGTCATAAAAGCCAGTAAAAAACGCATTTAGGAAAGAGGCTTCACCCCCCCCGAATTTGACTTGTCTTTTGTCTCCACAGCCGTGTTAGGAAAACAAAATCCTGCGCCATGCTTTCGGCTATTATTAATCCCTCATTCCTTAAAATTACCAAAGCTCTAAATCTAATCGGCAGTCTGAGATAGAAATCTAGCCAAAAGGCATTTCCTTTCGTTAGTTCTCTATTCTTATACTGATCGCTAGGGGCTTTACTTTTTCTATATTGGCGAAACTCTGCTTTTTCATGGATAATGCAGGGTTTGTTGATCTTTCACTACCCTAAAATAATGAAACAAAAGCTGGAAACTCTGCTTCAACAAGTTGTTGTAAGTCTTAAATCTGAAGGCATTATTGATCAAGATTTATCCCCTAAAATTAATGTTGAGCGTGCTAAAGATACACGTCATGGTGACTTTGCTAGTAATTTGGCAATGGCTTTGGCAAAACCGGCAAAGACAAATCCCCGACAATTAGCTGAAAAAATCATTGCTCTACTTCCTGCTGATTCAGCCGTTGCTAAAGTAGAAATTGCTGGACCTGGGTTTATTAATTTTTTTATCAATGCAGATACTCAGTTTCAAATTATTAAACAAATTCATGATGCTGGAAAAAAATATGGCCTAAATAATATAGGCGAAGGTAAAAAAGTTCAAGTTGAGTTTGTTTCTGCAAACCCAACCGGCCCTCTTCATGTCGGGCATGGTCGAGGTGCTGCCTATGGGTCTGCTGTTGCGGATTTGTTAAGTGCAGTGGGATTTGATGTTGCTAAAGAATATTATGTCAATGATGCTGGACGTCAAATGGATATTTTGGCAACGAGCATCTGGTTGCGCTATTTAGAAGAATGCGGCGAAGTTGTGGTCTTCCCAAGTAATGGCTATCGAGGTGAATATATACGGGATATTGCCTTTAATATTCATAAAAGCACAGGCAATGAATACCGTAGACCGGCTGAATTAGTTTTAGAAGATATCCCCGCGGATGAGCCTCAAGGTGGCGATAAAGAAATTCATATTGATGCGCTGATTGAAAGAGCAAAAACTTTATTAGGTGAATCGCTTTACCGTGATTTGTTTCAAGCAGGTCTAACGGAAATTCTAGGTGACATTAAAGTAGACCTTGAAGAGTTTGGTGTCAGCTATCAGGAATGGTTTTCTGAGCGCGGGCTCATGGAAGATGGCTCTATAAAAGATGCTTTAAATCGTTTGGATACGGCGGGTTATCTTTATCAAAAGGACGGCGCTACCTGGTTTGCGTCTAGTCGCTTAGGGGATGAAAAGGATCGTGTTGTCGTAAGAGAAAACGGTCAGTCGACGTATTTTGCTTCTGATATTGCTTATCATATGAATAAGCTTGATCGTGGATTTGATCAAATTATAAATATCTGGGGAGCCGACCATCATGGTTATATCCCACGAGTAAGAGCGGCAATGCGAGCATTAGGTGCGGATGAATCCAAGCTTAAAGTGCTGTTAGTTCAGTTTGCAATTCTGTATAGAGGGACTGAAAAAGTGCCTATGTCAACGCGCTCAGGTGAATTCGTCACTTTACGACAACTGCGTAGTGAAGTCGGGACGGATGCGGCACGCTTTTTTTATGTTATGCGTAAATCAGAACAGCATATGGATTTTGATTTAAAATTAGCAACCTCTAAAACTAATGAAAATCCGGTTTTTTATGTACAATATGCGCATGCTCGAATTTGTAGCGTTTTACGTCAATTGGATGATAAAGGCTTAGAAAGAGATTTGCTTTTAGGGATGGAAAGCCTTGATAGGCTGACAGAACCCCATGAGTCGACACTGATCACCACCTTATCTAAATACCCAGAAGTGCTAGAAAAATCGGCATTACAATATGAGCCACACCAGTTGATACATTATTTACGTGAATTAGCGAATAATTTTCATACCTATTACAATGCACATCAGTTTTTAGTTGACGATGCGGCATTGAGAAATGCCCGATTAAACCTTATTTGTTCAGCAAAACAAGTACTTTCTAATGGCTTATCAATATTGAACATTAATACACCAGAGTCGATGTAATGCCTCGTGACTATAAGAATAGAGCATCATCCAAAAAACAGCCTCAAGCACCTCAGCAAGGTGTTGTCTGGTGGAAATGGCTATTAATTTTTCTATTAATTGCTCTATTTGTTGTTTTTTTGTTTTTTTTAAGTCACTCTAATCCAAAAACAGAAAAGCAAGTCACGACTGTTGAGACAAAAATAAAAGCAAAAAAAACGCCTAAGCATCAAAATAAAAAACCAGAAGAGCCTCGGTATGATTTTTATACCATTCTCCCTGAAACAGAAATCGTGGTACCTGACTATGAAATCAATACGCGTAGCCGAGAAGAACAGCTTGGCAAAAGAAAAGAAAGTAAATATATTGTGCAAGCAGGGTCTTTTCGACAATTTATAGAAGCCGATAGGTTAAGAGCTCGGTTGGCTCTGATGGGGATAGAGTCAAGAGTTGAGAAAGCAACCGTTGGAAATGCTGTATGGAATAGAGTAAAAATGGGGCCTTATAAGCATTCATCTAGTATTTCTGTTATAAAAAAACGACTAAAGCAAAATGGTATTGATGTAATCGTAACGGAAATTAAGCGTTAAGTATTTAAGATTTATCCAGAGATGCTGGGTTTAAATCATCACAACAATAATTAAAAAAAGATCACTATGTATGAAATAGAGTACGATTTTCGAGAAGAGGACTTAGTTCATTTTAATGAATTATGCTTACAAAATGATATCGAATTACAAAAAAATATTCGTAAACATAAAATGATTGTACCCGGCATCATGTTGCTTATCGGCATGTTTTATTATATTTATTATGCCGATATGATGACCACAGCTTATATTTCTCTATTAGCATTTGGGTGGGGAATATTTTCACCTTATGCAATGAAAATGGATATGCGTAGACAATTCTTAGATAAATATACCGATAAAGAGAAAGCGGATATTTTTGGCCGACATACTTTAAAAATTGAACAAGATCATTTGGCAGAAAAATCACCAGGTGGAAAGCATAAAACACCGTGGAAAGATATGTTACGTGTTGATCATTTGGAGAAATATGTGCATATTTTTATTGATTTAGACTCTGCTATTGTTATTCCAGTCGAAACGATTAAAAGTGGTGACTTAGATAAGTTTACCGAGCAAGCTGAGAGCATGATTGAGCGTTTAAGTCATTAACAGGGCTTACTTACATTGAGTGATTAGAAAAACATTAACCACGAATAGTATACTATTCGTGGCTTACCCCCTTATTTAAAAAAATTTAGACATAAACAGATAAAGCAGGAGCCTTTTCCAATAGTGCTGAAAGCAACATTGGAAAAGGCTCCTGGCCTTTATGTTTAGCGTTACGTTGATATTTTGTTTTATCTTTAAAAGTCTGAGCTTTGTTAAATTGAAAAGCGAATTTTGCTACAGGGTTTTTAAGCAACCTTGTTTCTAATTCCTTTATTTTCTTTGTTTTTTTCATATAAACACCTTAAATAAATTGGATTAATCAGGGTATACCATTAATATATTACTTTGCAGGTTCCCGGATACAGTTTTCCATCCGTCACCCAAAGAATATCTCCTTTATTTGAACATAGACTAGCAGTGAATTTCCAGAAAAATTTTGACGTTATTATTATTGGTGGAGGCCATGCAGGAACAGAAGCTGCATTGGCCTCTGCTCGTTGTGGGGTCCGTACCTTACTTCTTACCCAAAATATTGATACTTTAGGGCAAATGAGCTGTAACCCAGCCATTGGCGGGATCGGTAAAGGGCACTTGGTAAAAGAAGTGGATGCACTGGGCGGTGCAATGGCTGAAGCTGCAGATAAGGCGGGGATTCAATTTAGAACCTTAAATGCCAGCAAAGGGCCGGCGGTAAGAGCAACCCGAGCCCAAGCTGACAGGAACTTATATAAACAAGCGATAAGATATAGACTGGAAAACCAGGAAAACCTTACTTTATTTCAGCAAACGGTTTCTGATTTTATTGTTGAAGGCGATAAAATCGTGGGTGTTAAAACTCAGATGGGGCTGGATTTCTCTGCAAAAGCAGTGGTTTTAACCACTGGGACATTTTTAGGTGGTTTAATCCATATTGGTTTAGAAAATTATAGTGGTGGGCGTGCAGGGGAAGCGGCATCTATTGCTTTAGCTGATCGATTACGCGAACTGCCCTTTCAGGTTGATCGATTGAAAACAGGCACGCCTCCTCGCATTGATGGTCGGAGTATTGATTTTAGCAAGCTTGAGGCACAGCCTGGTGATGAACAGTTACCTGTTTTTTCGTTTATGGGATGCAGAGAGCAACACCCTCGACAAATCCCTTGCTACATCACTCGAACCAATAGCCAAACACACGATATTATTCGTTCAGGTATGGATCGATCGCCTATGTATACCGGCATTATTGATGGTGTAGGACCTCGTTATTGCCCTTCAATTGAAGATAAAGTGGTTCGTTTTGCTGATCGAGATTCACATCAAATATTTGTTGAGCCTGAAGGTTTAGATACTCACGAAATATACCCTAATGGTATTTCTACCAGCTTACCTTTTGATATCCAATATCAATTTGTACAGTCTATGTTGGGGTTTGAAAATGCAGTTATTATTCGCCCCGGGTATGCCATTGAATATGATTACTTTAATCCGATTAATTTAAAGTCATCTTTAGAAACCAAACACATGAATGCCCTATTCTTTGCAGGGCAAATAAATGGTACAACAGGTTACGAAGAGGCTGCAGCTCAAGGTTTAATCGCGGGATTAAATGCTGCCAGACAAGTCAAAGGTCTGGATAGTTGGTGTCCTGAACGTGATGAAGCCTATATCGGTGTGATGATCGACGATTTGATTACTCAAGGTACTCAAGAACCTTATCGTATGTTTACTAGCCGAGCAGAATACCGCTTGCTGTTAAGAGAAGACAATGCTGATTTAAGGTTAACTGAAAAAGGCCGAGAATTGGGCCTGGTTAATGATGCTCGTTGGCAGGCATTTGAGAAGAAAAGAGAGTCAGTTGCTCAATTACAAAGTGAATTAAGTAAACAATGGGTCCGTGCAGGTACAGATGAAGCAAAGCAGGCTGAAAAACTATGGGGTAAAGAGCTTAAGAAAGAAGCCAGTCTATTTGCCTTATTACACCGCCCAGAAGTTGATATCGATAATTTACTTACGTTTGCAGGGATCAATCATGTTGATGAGCACGTAGCTGAGCAAGTAGCGATACAAGCTAAATATGCGGGTTATATTGAACGACAACAAACTGAAATTAATCGTACTAAACGCTATAACCATTTAAAATTGCCTGTTGATATGGATTACAGTGATGTCTCTGGACTCTCAAATGAAGTGAGCGAGAAACTGAAATTACAAAAACCGGAAACATTAGGGCAAGCCTCTCGTATTCCTGGTATTACACCCGCCGCAATTTCCTTATTGCTGGTTCACTTAAAAAAGAAATCTGCATAATGGAAAATTGCCAAAATATATTGCAGCAAGGCCTGCAGACACTTAATATTGCTTATACTGAAGCTCAGCTTGATGCGCTATTAAAATTTATAGTACTGATTGAAAAATGGAATAAAACCTATAATTTAACCGCTGTTCGAAATAGAGAAGATATGGTGCGGTTACATATTTTAGATAGTTTAACTGTACTTCCGTACATTCAAGGAAATCGGGTCGCTGATATTGGCACGGGGGCGGGATTGCCAGGTATTCCCCTTGCTATATTCTTAACTGACGTCGAGTTTATTTTGGTTGACTCAAACTCAAAGAAAACCCGCTTTGTACAACAAGCTATTTTAGAATTGAAACTAAAGAATGTCAGTGTTCAACATAGCCGTGTCGAAAACTTCCAACCAGGCAGGCAATTTTCTACGGTTACCATGAGAGCATTTGCCAGTTTGCAAGATATTATGAATTTAACTAAACACTTAATTGCGCCTTCAGGCATTTTATTGGCGATGAAAGGGCAGCAGCCAGCCAGTGAAGAGGTTGATTCACTTTCAACTGCATATAGCATTATTCAACTTAATGTCCCTGGCGTTGAGGCAGAAAGGTGTTTAATTCAAATACAAGGGGAAAGTTGATTATGGGTAAAGTGATTGCTATTACCAATCAAAAAGGCGGCGTGGGTAAAACAACAACCAGTGTTAATCTGGCTGCCTCATTAGCCTCTGCTAATCGTCGTGTGCTACTGATTGATATGGACCCTCAAGGTAATGCTGCGATGGGCTGTGGTGTTGATAAAGATGAGGTTGATTATTCTAGCTGTGAGTTATTACTTGAAGAAGTACCAGTCTCTGAGATCATTGTTAAAAGTAAAGACGTTGGTTTTGATGTGATTCCTGGTAATGCAGATTTAACCGCGGCAGAAGTGTATTTAATGAATACAAAAAATAGAGAGCGGAAACTTGCAGATGCATTATTACAGGTGAAATCTGATTATGATTATATTCTGATTGACTGCCCACCCTCCTTAAATATGCTAACTTTAAATGCCATGGTTGCCGCAGATAGCGTTTTGATTCCCATGCAATGTGAATATTATGCGCTGGAAGGTCTGTCAGCACTCATGACTACCTTAAAAAATGTAAGGGAAACGGTTAATCCAGGGCTTTATCTCGAAGGCATTGTAAGAACTATGTTTGATAATCGAAGTCGTTTAACCAAAGATGTTTCAGAGCAGTTACAAGAGTTCTTTGGTGATAAGGTTTTTAGAACCTGTATTCCCAGAAATGTCCGTCTTGCTGAAGCACCTAGCCATGGACTACCTATTATTCAATATGATAAAAGATCTCGAGGTGCTGTTGCTTATATTGCGATGGCGGGTGAAATGATTAGAAAAGAAGAGACAAAATAGATGGCGTCAAAAAAACGAGGATTAGGTCGAGGACTCAATGCGCTTTTAGGTGAAGTCACGCCAACTGAAAAAGAAAAAACTCAGGATCTGCAAACGTTACCTATCGAGTTTTTGCAGCGAGGAAAGTACCAGCCCCGAAAGGATATGAACCCTGAAGCACTTCAGGAATTGGCGGATTCAATAAAAGCACAAGGGATTATTCAGCCGATAGTCGTCCGTTTAATTGCAGGTGAGCGTTATGAAATTATTGCTGGAGAACGTCGCTGGAGAGCCGCGCAATTAGCGGCATTGCAAGAAATCCCCGTGGTGATTAAAGATATTGATGATCGTGCTGCTATGGCGGTTGCATTAATTGAAAATATTCAGCGTGAAGACTTAAATGTATTAGAAGAATCTGAAGCTTTAAAAAGGTTGGTAGATGAGTTTGATATGACACATCAACAAGCAGCTGACGCAGTAGGGAAATCGAGAGCGATGATTTCAAACCTATTGCGTCTGCTAGATTTACCCAATGAAGTAAAGATTTTATTGGGTAAAGGTCTAATTGAGATGGGACATGCGCGAGCATTACTGACTTTAGAACAAGAGAAGCAAATTGAAATTGCTAATGCTATTGTAAAGCAAGGCCTATCTGTCAGAGCAACAGAGAAACTAGTCAAAAATGCGAGCCTTGAAACCAAAGGTGAGGCAGAGCAACAAGACTCTGATACCTTAAGATTACAAGACCAGCTAACAGAAAAAACAGGAGCACGAGTGATTATCAACCATCAAAAAAGTGGTAAAGGTAAACTCGTTTTTAACTATACCAGCCTTGAAGAGCTTGAAGGCATTATTGCTCGAATCAATTAAGGAAATTCGTAAAATGGCAAAAAGTAACAAGTATGATTACCAGCTAACACAAGATAATTCGACCTGGAGTGTAAAAATTGTAAGGCGAGTGACAGCTAAGAAATCGATGGTATCAAAGAGTCAGGACGGCTTTGCATCTGAAGCTGAGGCTAAAGAATGGGGTGAAAAACAGTTGATATTATTTTTGGAAAAACTTAGCAAACGCAATAAGAATAATTCTGAAAAGCGTAAATAGAATCTATTTTAAGTGTGTATACTTCACACGGTTACGGGTTGATAGCGAGTTAAATATTGTCGATAGCAAAGCGCTAAAACAGGTGCATAGCAAGTTCTGAACTGTTTCAGTAACCTATCTATCGGTAAAAACAGCCGTTAGAAATCCGCAACGGTGGCTGGGTGAAGTATAAATGCCCTTCATGAGTTAAGGCGCGATTATTAACTCATGAACTCGTCATTCATACTCAGAAAGATCAGTTTCTGGATTGAAAGCCTTCGAATAGCCAGGCTAATAAGACAGGATATTAAAGTAAATTCCTACTAGTGTAATGATTTTATTACGGTAAAAGTTGACTTTCCCCCTCTTGCCATCTACTTTTATTAATATTAATTTTAATATTAATTTTAATTTTAATATGGTTTATCAAAAAGTTTGAGTACCTCGGATTGTCTCAAAATACTAGGTAGCCTTTAGCTAAAGACTTCATGGATCTATGACTCTTATAACCTCTTATGAATTTAGCGATGAGCAAAATTCACATTTTTTACGTCAAATATTACAGTTCATAACGGCGAATAAAATCACGCCCACGCCGATTAATTATGCTATTAGTTATGAGTACGTGACGGGGAGTAATATAGGATTAACTGCAGCTGTTGACTTATTACTAAAACAGAAAAAAACAATAACGAGTGAAGCTTCAAGCAGAATATATAACAAATATATCTGTGATATATCATTTGAATCCTTAGATAAAATAAATCAGGGCTTAGCTTCTATTATAAATCATACCCGCGACACGGCTGCTACAACCAGTCAAAAAGCTTCAGATGCGGGCGATGTGTTTGAAGACCATGCGGCATCGATTGCTTCCGTTAAGAATGTGGCTGAGTTTAAAAAATCTTTATCAGAGATTGTGAAAGAGACTAAAGGGCTTGCTGAAATAAGCTCGGCACTAAAAACAGAATTAGACTCAGCGAATCAGGAAATGAATGAGCTACGCGCCGAACTATCTAAAGTCAGAGTGTCTGCTGCAACAGATGCTTTAACAGGGTTATTGAATAGAGGTGCTTTTGATAAAGCTTTAAATAATTTGATTGAACAAGTCGATGTCTCTGAGTCTTGTTTAACGATGCTGGATCTGGATCACTTTAAAAAAGTAAATGATACACATGGGCATCTTATTGGTGATAATGTCCTTAAATACACCGCTAAGTTGATAAAGAAATATACTGAACCTCATCATTATGTTGCTCGATATGGGGGGGAAGAATTAGCTATTATTATGCCTGACACCTCACTGAATCAGGCAGCAGAGATTGCCGAGAGCATCAGGGATGCCTTGGCAAGCAGTCGCTTAAAGAAAAAAAATAGCAGTGAGACCATAGGTAAAATAACAGTCTCTATTGGTATTTCTACGTTAAAGCAAGAGGATACAGTCGAAGACCTAATTATGCGTGCAGATAATGCTTTATATTCAGCTAAGGAAACAGGCCGAAATAAGGTGGTGACAGAAAAACCTCATAAATAGGCTTTTCACCATTTAAACAAGATTAATGGTTACTTTTTATAGCCCATTGCTTGCATGAAAATTTTATAAGCCTCTCTTTTCAGGTAAAATCATCTGTTTTACCTGATTATTTATGTCCTCTCTAATTAATACCAGTCAATTCTGCATAAATACAATTAACGCCGTTAATGAATGGGTAGGAAAAACCATCTCATGGCTCACTTTATTTATGGTCATGACCACCTTTATTATTGTTGTATTACGTTACGTTTTCGATATTGGCTGGATTGCATTACAAGAGTCTGTTTCCTATATGCATGCCATTATTTTTATGTTGGGCGCGGCCTATACCTTAAAACATAATGCTCATGTCCGAGTCGATATACTCTATCAACGCTGTCCCCCCATTACTCAAGCCTGGATTGATTGCATCGGGACGCTTCTGTTACTGATGCCTGTGACTGGATTTATTATCTGGAGTAGTTGGGAGTATGTTGCTGACTCTTGGGCCATTCAAGAAAGCTCTAGAAACTCAGGTGGCTTACCTGGTGTCTATTTATTAAAATCCAGCATTATATTGATGGCTGTTTTACTTATCTTACAAAGCATTTCCTTATTTTTACAAAATCTCTTCATTGCTTTAGGTTTAACTGAGGAGAATGATTAAATGGATCATTATCTAGCTTTATGGATGTTTGCGGCTGTTTTTATCATCCTTTTAAGTGGATACCCCGTAGCCTTTGCTTTAAGCGGCACAGCCTTGGCTTTTGCAACGGTTGGGATTCAGTTTGATACGTTTGATGTTGCTTTCTTGAATGCGCTACCCAACCGATTATTTGGCATCATGAATAACCAGACGTTGATGGCGGTGCCATTATTTGTGTTTATGGGGGTGATGCTTGAACGCGCAAAGATTGCAGAAGATTTGCTTGAAGCCATTGCAGAGCTGTTTGGCTCTTTAAGAGGAGGGCTGGGAATCGCCGTGATGCTGGTAGGGATGTTAATGGCTGCAAGTACGGGTATTGTCGGTGCAACCGTGGTGACGATGGGCTTAATCTCTTTACCTACCATGCTACGAAATAATTACAATCCGTCTATTGCTTGTGGGATGATTTGTGCATCCGGCACCTTAGGGCAAATTATTCCGCCCTCAATTGTTTTAGTTTTATTAGGCGATGTGATTTCCTCGGCTTATCAACAAGCGCAACTGGATATGGGGATATTTTCACCTGAGACGGTTTCTGTGGGGGATTTGTTTGCCGGTGCTGTTTTACCTGGCTTAGGATTGGTATTTATGTATTTACTATACATTTTAATTACCGCATGGCTTTCGCCTCATTCAATGCCCGCACCAGAAAATGTGCAGAGAGAAAAAGGGTTTTATCTGCGCATTTTAAAAAGTTTATCCGCCCCTTTGTTACTGATATTTTCTGTATTAGGCTCAATTATGGGGGGCTTGGCTACCCCGACTGAAGCCGCAGCAGTCGGTGCGACAGGCGCAATTTTTTTAGCATTTATAAAAAAACAGCTATCCTTTAAAAACTTACAAGAAGTAATGCAAAATACCACGCGAGTGACTAGCATGGTGTTTATGATATTAATTGGCGCAGCTTTGTTCTCCTTGGTCTTTAGAGGCTTTGAAGGGGATGAATTAATTGTTGAGTTATTATCTGAGTTGCCAGGCGGCAAGTTTGGCGCTTTGTTTTTTGTGATGTTGATTATGTTCATGCTCGGCTTTGTGTTGGATTTTATTGAAATTACCTTTGTTGTTGTGCCTATTGTTGGGCCCGTATTATTGGCAATGGGAATAGACCCCGTTTGGCTGGGCATTATGATTGCCATTAATTTACAAACTTCATTTTTAACCCCGCCCTTTGGTTTCGCTTTATTTTATTTACGTGGTGTTGCGCCAAAAGAAATTACCACAGGACAAATTTACCGTGGCGTGATGCCTTTTATAGCCATTCAGCTTATGATGTTGGCAATCTTAGCTTTTTGGCCTGAACTGGCGACTTGGTTGCCCTCCGTTATTTACCCTGATATTTGATATGCCAATGAAAAAACTATTGTTTTTATTTATTTTAGGTCTGCAAGCATGTGGACAAGTCGGACCGCTTTATCATCCAGATGAAAAAGCCCCCATTTATGTACCTGAAGAAGAATCATAAAAAATGGATTATTTCACTTATAAAGAAAACCAGCTATTTGCTGAAGATGTTGCAATAAACGAAATTGTTGCCGAATATGGCTCGCCTTGTTATGTCTATTCACGCGCCACCTTTGAAAGACACTGGAAGGCTTTTGATCAGGCTTTTGGTGATCATCCTCACTTAATTTGTTATGCCGTTAAAGCCAATTCAAATATTGCTATTCTCAATATATTGGCACGCTTAGGGTCTGGTTTTGATATTGTTTCCTTAGGTGAGTTAGAGCGAGTTTTAGCCGCAGGTGGAGACCCTAAAAAAATAGTTTTTTCTGGAGTAGGAAAACGTGCAGATGAAATAGCGGCAGCCCTTAAAATAGGTATTCGCTGTTTTAATATTGAAGTAAGCGCTGAATTAGATCGAATCAATCAACTCGCCGCAGAGTTAGGGGTTATTGCCGCAGTCTCATTTAGAGTTAATCCTAATGTCGACGCTAAAACACACCCTTATATTTCTACAGGTTTGAAAGAGAATAAATTTGGGATTGATATTGAACAGGCTATCGTTGAATATCGTCGTGCGGCAAAGATGGATCATATCAAAGTCATCGGAATTGACTGTCATATTGGTTCGCAATTAACAGAAACAACACCTTTTCTGGCTGCTTTAGATAAAGTCATTGATCTTGTGAATACCTTGAAACAGGAGGGTATTGAATTACATCATTTAGATTTAGGGGGTGGTTTAGGTATTCGTTATAAAGACGAGCAACCGCCCTTACCAGCAGAGTATGTCGCGGCTATTTTAGAGCGCTTAGGTGATAATCAGTATGAAATTGCTTTAGAGCCGGGTCGGGCCATTGCTGGCAATGCGGGTATTTTAGTGACTAAGGTAGAGTATCTAAAACCAACAGAGCATAAAAACTTTGCCATTGTGGATGCAGCAATGAATGATTTGGTGCGCCCTTCTTTATATAGTGCCTGGCAGGATATTATTCCCGTTAACAAAACGAATAAAGTCGAGCAGAATACCTGGGATATTGTGGGTCCTGTTTGCGAAACAGGTGATTTTTTAGGTAAAGAGCGTGTATTGAACCTTTCTCAAGGTGATTTGCTCGCCATCCGGTCATCTGGCGCGTATGGTTTTACCATGAGTTCTAATTATAACTCTAGGCCTAAACTGGCTGAAATTATGGTTGATGGTAGTGATATTCACTTGATCAGAGAAAGAGAATCAATTCCTCAGCTTTGGCTGGGTGAGAAATTATTACCTTAAGGAACCTCTGATCAAGTCCAATTATTTTTAGCTTGCTAAAACGAGTGTGAAATTACCACGAAGAATAGGGGGTACCTTCAATGGCTCATTATCTCTCGTGGTCGTTAGCTTTTTTATAAGACAATTAATTTTAATATGATTAAATTTACCAAAATGCATGGCTTGGGTAATGACTTTGTTGTTATTGATGCGATTAACCAGGACATTTCACTAACTACGGCACAAATAAAATTTATTGCGGATAGACATTTTGGTGTCGGTTGTGATCAATTATTATTGGTGGAAAAGCCTGTTAAGCAAAATGCTGATTTCAAATATCGTATTTTTAATGCCGATGGTAGTGAAGTCGCTCAATGTGGTAATGGCGCACGTTGTTTTGCTCGATTTGTACGAGACAAAGGGTTAACAGCTAAAAATGAAATGACGGTTGATACCGATTCAGGGCAACTCATATTAACTTTAGATGCAAATGGTTTCATCACGGTAAATATGGGGGTTCCAAGACATTTACCTAAAGAAATACCCTTAAACACCAAAGAGCAGGCTTTGTCTTATAGCGTGTCTGTTGATAATAGCGAAGTAGAGTTATCTGCTGTTTCTATGGGTAACCCTCATGCGGTGATGATCGTTGAGGATATTAATAAAGCGCCAGTGACTCAATTAGGTGCGGCTTTAGAAAGCCATCCTTTTTTTCCAGAAAGAGCTAATATAGGTTTTATGCAAATTATAGACAGGCAGCAGGTTAAATTGCGTGTTTATGAGCGTGGTGCAGCTGAAACCTTAGCCTGTGGAAGTGGAGCCTGTGGTGCCGTTGTTATTGGGATTGAACGAAACTTGTTGGATCAAGAAAACATCACCGTAGAATTACCGGGGGGGACCTTAGAAATAAACTGGGCAGGTCGAGGACATGCTGTTTTTATGAAAGGCCCTGCTACAACCGTTTTTGAAGGACAAATAGAATTATGAGCGATGAAAATACCCTAGAGCAAGCTGATCTCAATCCGGCTCAAGTCGAGGCCTACTTACAAAATCATCCTGAATTTTTTCACCAACATTTGGCATTATTGGAAAACTTAAGTATTCCTCATCCTAGTGGTAATGCGGTCTCTTTAATTTCTAAACAATTAGAGATTTTTAGAAGTAAGCATCAGGAGTTAGAAAACCAACTGATTGCATTAATTGAAATTGCCAAAGATAACGACATCACGCTTAATCAAATGCATGAGCTGACATTGGCATTAATGGAAGCTCATACTATTGACGATGTGGCGGCTAATCTAGATAGAGTGTTTAAAGAATGTTTTTTGACTGATTTTTCTTCTATTCGGATTATTAGGGAAAATGCTGAGTCATTAAATAATGAGGTTTTTGTAAATATAGATGATGAAAATTTACAGCACTTTGTAAAAGAGTTGAGTAGCAACCAACCCAAGTGTGGTCGGCCAACATTAGCGCAAGCCAAGTTTTTATTTGGTGATGTTGCGACAGAGATAAAGTCTTGTGCCATTATTCCGATGGCTTTTACTGAGCTGGAGGGTTTGATCGCTATTGGAAGCAAAGATGACACTCGATTTCATTATAGTATGGGGAATTTATTTTTAACCCAGATGAGTGAAGTAATCGGTACCCGATTAATTGCTCTTTTAGATTAGATTTGTAGCATTCTATACAAAATATAGGTTAAAACAAGTGTGAGTCTAAAATGCTGTAGAGCGGACTTCAGTCCGCTATCATTTAACATAACGACCTTTAGGCAGACTAAAGCCTGCGCTACAAAAGGCAACTGTCAATTATATAGCCATGTAGATTTATTCATGTTCAATAGGATAAAAAATAATGACTCCTGAAGCAAAGCAAAGGTTAGCTGATTATTTTCATTACTTAGAATTTGAAAAAAGAGTCTCAGAGCATACCTTAAAAAGCTATCAGCGAGATATTAATCAGCTGTTGAGCACTTGCACCTCTCAAAACATACTGCAATGGCAGGATATTCAAGCCATTGATATACGTAATCACATTGCTAATCGACATAGAAAAGGCATTGCTAGCAAATCCTTGCAGCGAGAGCTTTCGGCTATTCGCAGTTTTTATAATTATTGTTTAAAAAAACATCAGTTTCAACATAACCCTGCCAAACACATTCGAGCGCCAAAGCAAGAAAGAAAGCTACCTAAAGTGCTTGATGTTGATCAAATAGCAGGACTATTGGAAAGTCCCCCTGATTCAATTCTGGAAATAAGAGATTTAGCCATATTCGAACTTTTTTATTCATCAGGTTTGAGGTTAAGTGAGCTTGCCGCTTTAAATATTGCAGATATAGATATCGCTGAAACTGAGTTGCATGTTTTACGAGGAAAAGGTGGCAAGCAGAGGAATTTGCCTATTGGAAGCAAAGCGATGGCTGCTTTAAAAAAATGGCTAGATTATCGTTCAGATACGACGATAACGCCTGCCCTGTTTACCTCAAAGAATGGTAATCGCTTAACTCAACGAAGCATTCAGCTTAGACTGGATCGCTGGGGTAAGAAAATCGGGATGCCAGAACATGTTCATCCGCATATGTTAAGGCATTCATTTGCTAGTCACTTACTCGAATCGAGTCATGATATACGTGCGGTACAAGATCTTTTAGGACATAGTAATATCAGTACTACTCAGATTTATACCCACTTGGATTTTCAGCATCTTGCCGATGTTTATGATAAAGCTCATCCTAAAGCAAAAAAGAAAGCTGAGCAAGGCTAAAACCTGTTAATATTGAGGACATTTTTCATAAGAAATTTATTCGTATTTTACTCTATTTATGTTAATTAGGATGTCAAGAAATGTCTGACAACACAGCCACACAAGATGCTAAATCAAAAGGAATTCTTTGGTTTTTTGGAACTATATTAGGTATCACTCTTATCGTACTCCTCGTCTTGGGGGCATGGTGGGGAATAGAGCCTGAACCTTTTGATGTAAAAGAGGAGGCAATTATTTATATGGAGAGTAGTGGTTCCGATAATATTCCGATTGGCTTTGTCTATACCAATACCTTAGCGCATATGGCTGAAGTGTTAATGGAAAAACCTGGTGGCTATATTTCAAATGATGTAGCTCCCCCTGGTGTATTTTTAGATAATATTCGGAGCTGGGAGTATGGCGCTCTGGTTATGTTACGGGATGGAACCACCGCATTAAGAAACCATTTTGCCCGAGATCAATCTCAGTCAGTGGAAGATAAAGATTTAGGGGTTGCAGAGCCTTATTTTTATTATGAGCCAAATTCTTGGGCTTTACCTTCATCAGAGTCAGAATATGATAAAGGAGTTAAGTTCTTACATCGATATATGAAGCGCTTGCAAAACCCTTCAGAAGGTCAACGGCGAGCTCAATTCTATTCAAGGTCTGATAATTTATGGACCTATTTAGAGGTAATTATCAAGCGTCTGGGTGGATTATCGACTCGTCTCACGGCAAGTTCAGATCGGTTTGCTGGAGCCGCAGGTATTCTTTATGATCCTAGTGGACAAAAGGCCCCTCAAAATGTAGAAGAATTTAAGAAAGGGGTCGGAAAGACACCTTGGTTGTTAATTGATGATGTGTTTTATGAGGCGCGGGGGGCTAGCTGGGCTTTATTACATATTTTGCAAGCGATTAAAGTTGATTTTGAAGATATTATTCTAGATAAAAGGGCGATGAATACTTTGGATAATATGATTCGAGCGTTAGAAAATGCTTTGGCTCCCGTTTTTAGCCCAATGATTTTAAATGGTAATGGCTTTGGGATTACAGCCAATTATTCATTAGCGATGGCTAATTATATTGCCCGAGCCAATGCTTCGGCACTTGATTTACGTGATTTAATGAACAAAGGTTAGTTGATTCAACTAAGCTTTGTTTGACTGTCAGTTCGATTGGCTATAACCGATTGGATTGACAGTACTTCAACTTACTGGGTGTACCATGCAACAAGAAATAAACGATAATATTAAAAAGATCAGTACCTGGAAGCGTATTTTCTTTATGCTGGTGTTTACAGTTCTTGTCGGGCTAGTCAGAATCTTATTATGGGCGGTTATTTTATTACAGGTGGCTTCGGCATTATTAACAGGCTCGCCTAATAAAAATATTCTTAGTTTTGGGCGTACCCTGTCTGCGTATTTGTATCATATTTTATTATTTTTAACGTACAACACCGATGTAGTGCCCTTTCCTTTTTCTGACTGGGGATTAACTGAAACATTGGAGTTGCCGGAAATTAAAAAGTAAGTTCATGTCTAGCGTATGTAGAAAAATCATTCATATTGATATGGATGCTTTTTTTGCAGCGGTTGAGCAGCGTGACCATCCTGAGTATCAAAATAAACCTATTATTGTTGGCGGCAAGCCTGATACTCGTGGAGTCGTTGCGACCTGTAGCTATGAAGCAAGAAAATATGGCATCCACTCTGCCATGTCATCATCTCAAGCCTACCGATTGTGTCCACAAGCTATTTTTGTAAAACCTCGAATTGAAGCTTATAAAGAAGCCTCTAAGCTTATTCGGCAAATATTTTCTGAATATACTGAATTATTTGAACCCCTTTCTTTTGATGAAGCCTATTTAGATGTCAGTGCCAGTTTATCCCTCCAAGGTTCAGCTACATTAATTGCCAAAGATATAAAGCAGGCCATCTTAAAAAAGACGGACTTAGTTGCTTCTGCCGGCGTGTCATACAATAAATTTTTAGCCAAAATTGCATCAGATATGGACAAACCTGATGGACTTTTTTTGATTACACCAGAGCAAGGCGAGGCCTTTGTTGAAGCCTTGGTGGTAGGTAAATTCCATGGCATAGGTAAAGCAACAGAAAAAAAGATGTTCGCTTTGGGGGTAAAAACAGGGGCAGACTTAAAACAGAAATCCCTTCACTTTTTAATTCAAAATTTTGGAAAAGTAGGGCAACATTATTACAATATTGCCAGAGCAATCGATTTACGCCCCGTTAATAATCATCGAGAGAGTAAATCAGTCGGTGTTGAAACCACTTTTCAAGTTGATATTAAAGAGACTGCTGAGGTTTTAAGGCATTTACAATCCTTATTGGCTAAGGCGCTAACAAAGTTAGCTGAAAAACAATTAACGGCTCAGACCTTAACCATAAAGATTAAATACCATGATTTTGTCCAGATTACCCGCAGTCGAACGCTAAATACTATCATCTCTGAGTCTATAGATAGCGCCTCTATTTTTGAAGGTTTGTTGAAAAATACGGAGATAGGGAAACGTAAAGTACGCTTATTAGGTGTGAGCCTTTCATCTTTTAATCAGCAGGCTCAAAGACTCAATTATCAACAAATGGATTTGTTCGAGTATTTTTAGATGCCAAGAACTTTTGCAATTGCATGTTCCCATAAAGTCAAAGGTCTAACGATAGGCTCTGGACAGCGATCATAGCCAGTATATTCAGTTTTTTTAAATACATCATCCCGTAACCAGGCATAGGTCTCTGGGCTGCTTTGTTTTAGGCGTTCAGGGATTAAAATATACTGGGCAACCAATTCAGCAAGCTTTTCTTGAGTTTGGCCATCATAGCGGCCATCATTCACTTCCCACAAGTATTCAAACGCTTCGAACCATTTAGAAGGCCATAAAGCTAATTTGGCATGATTAATGAGTTTGATGGTCTGAGAATCATTAGATATTTTTCGGTAGCGATAAAAAAAATAAAGTGCCTCGTCGCCATTCCAGAAATGGAAATTATCAATGGTATGGGCAATTTCATGCACAATGATAGGGATTCTAAAATCCACTAAGTAACGTAAATCTATATCTCGATAGAGTCGGCCATCTTTTCCTTTATCAAAGGCTTTGACCGTAAAAATAATCAAATTTTGACCGTTATATACCTGGGCAACCACTTGGCTTTTAAAGCCTATTCCGGGTACAAAAGTAAGTGGATGGGTTTCATCAGACCAAATACTGGTGGAGAAGTCTTCAGGAAAGGCCTCTTGAATCAACGTCTGAATATTATCATCCAGATCTTTAATTTCATTATCCAGTTCTTTAATCGGTTTGGCTTTACTGATTTTTTTGCGCATAAAAGGCGGTATTTTACGAATAGCTTTTTCAAATACACGTAAATGATCAACGGTAAAGCGTCTGGCCTTATAGTTTTCCCCATGCTTAATAATGGTTTTGGTATCATAAAAAAGAGCCAGTACTCTTAACGCGGCTTCTTTATTGTCCCAATAGTTTTCTAAAATACAGAGTTCAACAGTAGGCGATTCCAAGCAGTCTTCTTTATAGTCTTGCAAGTCGTCTAAATGTTCAGCATTTGCATGATCAGTTAAAACGGCAACGGCATGTTTGCGTAGCTCAACAGGGTTATTTTTTTCGTAAAAATCAATCGTTTTTAATAACTCTGAATGCGAACTAAAACCAGCCTTGTCTGTTGTACAAAGTAATGACTGGTCTGTAGAAAGGGGAAAAAATACATTTTGAAACAGCGGAGTGGCTTGGAGTGCAGGAAAAGAAAAAGGAATAAGGCATAAGCAAATATAAAACCTAGCGATTACTTTTTTACCTGAGTCCATGGTCGCTTTAGTTTATTCCGATTCCGTTTTTTTGGAGATTAAATCTTTACTTTGCTGTTTCAGGTGCTGAGCCTCAGCTAAAATTGCTTTACGGTGTTTGTAAATATAGGCACCTGAGCCTGCACCCATTGCAAAAAGAAGCAAAGGATGTCGCCCCATTCTTTGGATTAAAGCAGAGCCTATTTGGGTTCCTGCAGATAATAAACCTAAAGTAATAATGGGGTGGCGGTCTTTGGGGTCATTGATGTGTTCTTGTTGTTCTTGTTGTTCTTGCATGCTAACTGTTTTTGGGTTGTTCTAAAGGGATTACAAAATTAATAATAGCCCCCCCTTTAGGATTGTGTTCAGCCCATATTCTACCATGATGAGCATCAATAAATTCTTTACAAATAGCAAGTCCAAGTCCTGTTCCTCCTGCATTTGTTTTGGTTTTGCTACTTTGAATGAACTTATCAAAAATGTATTCCAATTCATCACCAGGAATACCAATCCCTTGGTCTGTTACCGATAAGCGTAATCCGGGAGTCGATCCAAGGTCAGAAAACAGTTCATCAGCCGTTATTGCAATAATAATGGTGGAGCTCTGTTCAGAAAATTTAATTGCATTGGATAAGAAGTTACTGATGACTTGAGCTATTTTAATAGAATCAAATTGAGCGTCGGTTTTACAGTCAGGCTTAATAACAGTCAGTGTCATTGACTTATGTTCTAGCAAGGTATCCTGTTCGGATACCACTTGTTCAATAATGGCCTTTAAATTAAAAAGTGAAAATTTATATTGCACTTTCCCGGCTTCTAGTTTTGATAAATCCAGTAAATCATTTAATAAAGAAAGCAGACGCTCGCCGCTGAGGTTTATTTTTTCAAAATAGGTCAATAATTTTTCAGGTGTTGCCGTATTTATCTTCTTAATGCCAAATCTAGAAAAACTTAAAATAGCATGCATAGGGGTTCTTAACTCATGTGACATATTAGCTAAAAACTCTGATTTAGAGGTGTTGGCTAATTCTGCAATTTCTTTTTCTAGTTGTAATTGTTTTGCTACTATTCGTTCTGTTATATTTCGATGAATACCTCTGTAGCCAGTAAATTTCCTGTCGATATCAAACATCGGGCTGGCATTGGTTTCTAGAGTAACGGATTGTCCATTTTTATGTAGATTAATACTTTCAATTCTTGAGAAAGAGCGCTGTTTAATAAAGTGTTTTTTTAGGATAGGGACTAAACGAATTCGTTCATCCCCTGTCATTAAAGAAAAAAGAGTTTGTCCTAATATTTCTTCAGGCTCATAACCGAGTAAATCTTTAATGTACGGGCTGGTATAAGTATAAAACCCTCTAGTATCAGTCTCCCAGATCCAGTCGGGAGAACTCTCAACCAGACTTCTAAAGCGCGTTTCACTTTCTAACAGTTTATTTTCTAATTCTTTAGTTTTTGTAATATTGAGATGTAAGCCATCTATCCATAATGCTTGAAATTGTTTATTTCGTGTGATTTGTGCCTTAACATTAATCCAGCGAATTTGATTGCTCTCAGTCTGAATGCGATAACTTAGTTCAAAATGTGTCTTTTTACTTGCTAGTGCTCGATTAAGTTCTTTTTCTACCGCAACCAGATCTTCTGCAAAGATAAGGTTTTTCCAAGATTCATAAGTATTAGAGTAGGCATCAGAATTTACTGAATAGAGTGCATAACTTTTTTCATCCCACCAGATTTTGTTATGAATAACATCGTAGCTAAAGGTGCCTGCTCCAGCCGCATCAAGCGCTGCTTGTAGTTTATCTTGGTGTTTATTTCGGTCTAATGAGTATTTTAGGGCGTTTTTATATTGCTTTTGTTCAGAAATGTCACGGGCGATGCCTTCAACAGCAATCACTTGTTGTTTGGCATTAAAAACAGGGTTTTCATCTATCTCCAGCCAACAGATCGAGCGGTCTTTTTTATAAATCTCTATTTCATAAGTAGAATGGGTATTACCTGCCAGTGCTTGAGCAGTGTAGTTTTCTACTTTATCATTACACGGTGCATTTGTTAAAAAGCTTGTGTAATGCTGAAGAAACTCAGATTTTTGATAGCCAAGTAGTCTTGTCACGCCAGAACTGACAAAAGTAAAGCTACCCTCACTGTCATGGGAGTAATAAAAATAATTATTACTCCCTAGGCGTTCACAAAGGCAATTTGTTGTATTGTTAGCTGGAGAAGAGTTCATATTGATAGCGACTTAAGTATGATAGGGGCTTACCAGACTCCGACATTTTCCATTGAGACCCAAGGTTCTTGAGGGGCTAAGGACTTGCCTTTTTGCAAAAGCTCAATAGAAATATTATCAGGTGATCGAAGAAATGCCATATAGCCATCCCGAGGGGGACGGTTAATGATAATGCCCGCCTCCATTAGTTTTTGACATGTTAGATAAATATCATCCACTTCATAGGCTAAGTGACCAAAGTTACGGCCTCCTGCATAGTCTTCAGTATCCCAGTTATATGTAAGCTCAAGTGTTGGCGCTTCATTATTCATAGCGCTTTGTTTGTCTAACGGGGCTGCTAAATAAACTAGAGTAAACCGTCCCTGTTCACTTTCTATACGATTAACTTCTGATAATCCCAGCTTATCACAATAAAAGGCTAAAGAATTTTGTAGGTTATTGACCCGAATCATTGTGTGTAAATAGCGCATAAGAGATATAAATCGAATTAAATAAGGAAAACAGTTATATTATGGCGGAAAATAAATATTTTGTTCAAATTTATAATGGAGATTGTTAATGACTGATTACCCCGAAAAAAGCTGTGAGATTGACCGCCTTGTTCGTCACCCCAAATTAGTAGAAGCGGCATTAAGCGGAAAAAAAACCCAGCAACGTCGCGATGGGGTTTATGCATACCCTGGTGAAACGTTTAAATTAGAGGGCGTAGGTTTTACTGTCACTTCACTAGAACGACAATCACTAGGTGAAATGACAGATGCCGATGCCAATGCAGAAGGCTACCCTAGCATTGAAATGTATAAGGGCTTAATTTTGAAAATGCATGCAGGGATGACCTGGAATGATGATGATTTAGTTTGGGTACATAGTTTTAAGCGGGATGATGCTGAATAGTTACTAACGCACTATCATAAGTGCTTAGCCCTCCTTTGCTGGGGAGGAGGGTTGGGTGAGGAATTTTAGAATATTTCTTTTACATTTATAATGTTGAGGTATTTGTATGTTTACTCTCTATTTATTAAAAAGGATTCTCTTCTCATGACATAACAACCTAAGCCGATGAGCATGGATAAAAAATAAATACTTTGTTTTGTAAAGAAAGAAATAGTTAAGAAAGTATGTATAAAGTGGGTAGTAAACAGTACAAAAATCAATAGGATTACTACTTTTTGTGAATCGAAAGAGGTTTTCCACCAAAGCCTAAGTAATGTATAGATAAATACACATTCTCCAATAGCAATTGCTAAGCTACCAATAAGACCACTAGTATAGAGAACTTCAATGAAAAAGTTATGGGGGGTGGTAAAGTCAACCTCTCCGTGATATTTAGAATATGTTTGAAAACCCTGCTCAAAACCACCAAGTCCATGACCAACAAGCCATTGATATAAATTACTATTCTGTTGCATTGCAATGGCATCAGACCAAATCGTTACACGCTCTTCTTTACTGAGATTTGCAATCAAATCATTAAGACGATCATCAATACCAAGCACACCTAGGTAATATACGCTGATAGGAACAAAAAATATTATGCTAGCAGCCCATAATCTGGCTTTAAACCTGAGAAAAGGAATGCAAATTAATGAGGCTATTATAAAGGCCAGCCAAGCAGTCCGAGAGTAGCTATCCATCAGAAGATAGAATTCCATTAATACAATGGAAGCAATTATTGTTTTACCTATAAGCGGACAAAACCTTAGTAAATATAGGCTAATAGGAATCACAATGATTGCTTGTAACGCTAAATAGTGCGGGTTAGATGTTAGCCCAAATTTATGAAGAGAGAATACAATAACTGCAATAAAGTTTGCACTGGATGCCATCAAAAGCAAAACCAATAAACTATAAAAAAACAATTTGGAATTATTCTTTTTAAACTCAAAAGGCATCATCCAAATAGCTAATATTATAAAAATAGCCGTTTTTAAATTTTTGATGTAATACCTTTCACTGATTCCGTCAATTGATAATAAGTCTAATAATATTAATATGATAGGAATTGCAATTGCAATTAATAGTCCTTTGGTAAAAAATAGAGTAGATTTTTTTGTAAAGTATAAGAAAAATACTCGAAGTAATTGCAATGAAACAATAATTTTAATAAAGGTAATACAAATTTTATACATGCCTTTACTGACAGCTAAATCTAATATCAGAATAAAAAAAGCAACAATGAGCAGAAAGGTTAAAGCATTCTCTATTCGGTTATATTGAATCATTATCGATGGCTATATTACGGTAAGTATTAGGAATTAGAGTCAGTAAGCTGAACTCGTTCTAAAAGCCCTCTCCTGCTGGAGAGGGGGTGGGGTAAGGAGAAATTAGATAATTCTCTTTTTCAATGATTGTATTAATCAATAGCTGGTTGTCGCGTTAATCAGTTATTTAATTAAAAGTAGGAATGAAATACTAGAGATAGATATGGATACAATGTAAACAAGCTATTACCTAGCCTTCCATATTAAATCATTAATATCGCATTGAGGCACAAAACCAGAAACAGACTGTTTTAATAGTGCTCTCATTTCATCAAGGTCATCATTTGTTAAAGCCTCTGTTAACAATTGAAGTCTATTATCTAATTCTTCCCAAGGAATAACATCTTCTTCCGCTCGCATGATTCTTTGATGAGCTGTATCAGATACATTATCGCCAATCAATAATTCCTCATATAACTTTTCACCAGGTCTTAGGCCCGTATAACTAATTTCAACTTCGCCATCTGGGTGGTTTTTATCACGTACTTCTAAGCCACTCAAATTAATCATTCGCTTTGCTAAGTCCACAATGCGAATAGGCTCCCCCATATCTAAAACAAATACATCCCCGCCTAACCCCATAGCTCCAGCCTGAATAACAAGCTGAGAGGCTTCTGGTATGGTCATGAAATAACGTATAATTCGTGGGTCTGTCACAGTAACAGGCCCTCCGCGCGCAATCTGCTCTCTAAACAATGGAATGACTGAGCCAGAGGAGCCCAAAACATTACCAAATCGTACCATGGTGAAGCGAGTATGGTGATTCTTCTTTAAGCTCAAACCTTGCAATATGAGTTCGGCAAACCGTTTCGTTGCCCCCATAGTATTAGTGGGCCTAACGGCTTTATCGGTTGATATTAATACAAAAGTCTCAACGTTTGCCGTTATTGCTGCTTGTGCAACACTTAATGTACCGAACACATTGTTTTTTATTGCTTCACAAGGGTTTTGTTCAACTAAAGGCACATGTTTATAGGCCGCCGTGTGATAAATGGTTTCTATATTAAATGCTTTACATACCTTTTCGACTCGATGTTGATCAGTGACTGAGCCGAGAATAGGAATAATTTCAAACATCCGTTTTTCTTTTTGCTGAGAAGCTGAATGATTTAATTCTTTATCAATAGAATAAAGTACAAACTCATTTAATTCAAAAAGGATCAGTTTTTCTGGTTGTAACTGAATGATTTGGCGGCAAATCTCTGATCCAATCGAGCCCCCCGCCCCAGTGACCATCACAATTTTTCCTGTAATATTGGCATGAAATAAAGTTTGGTCTGGTTCTACAGCATCTCGGCCTAACAAATCTGCAATATCAACTTCCTGTAATTCATCAAATTTAACTTTACCCTGAGCCATATCAGTTAAACCTGGCATGGTTCTTACATGAACAGGATAAGGTTCTAATAATCTAATGATTTCACTTCTGCGGGCACGTGTTGCAGATGGAATGGCTAATAAAACCTCAGTGACTTCATGCCGTTCTATTAGATAGCTGAGTGATGTCATCGAATAAATTCGCAAGCCATTCACTTTATGCTTATGTAACAGCTTATCATCATCTAAAAAAGCAACAGGGGTCAGTTCTTGTCCGTAAGCCAGGGCAGAAGCCAGCTGCACACCTGCTCTCCCGGCTCCATATATAATCACTTTTTTAACACAACAATCTTTTGCTACTTTGCCTCCTAATTGTGAATAGGTATCAGCTAACCACCAGCGAGCAATAAAACGACTGCCTCCAACAAAAAGTAATAGCACTAACCAGTTGAGAGGAGGGACAGTTCGCGGAACAAGCCCAATGCCTGATTGAAATACAATAACGGTAAAAATTAATGAGTATAAAGTAACCGATTGAAAAATAACCCATAAAACACGGCCACCGATATAGCGAATAATTGCTCGGTATAAACCAAATTTTAGAAAAGTTGGGACAGCAAGAATAGGACTAACACAAAATAGTATCCAGACATTTCCCGTTGGTATATACCATTCCCCTAGACGTAATGAAAATGCCAACCACAAAGCAAAAACTGAAAAGAAGATATCAACACTTATCAATATACTTGCTTTACTTTGTCGGGAAAGGGTAATAAACCAATAGGCTAGTTGCTTCATGTTAGTTTTTTGATCATGCTTATTTTACTTATTTTCGTCCTGAGATTTACAATTTAAAGTATCACGGGTATAAATATTCACGCCAATACGATCAATATGTTCAATTAAATCACAATTTGTTAATTTCTCATATTGAGATAAGTCAATCATATAAGGCAAATACAAGTCATCAATTTGATCTTCAATTTGCATTAATTCAAAAAATGGAAGCAACGGTCCCTTAATCGTCAAATCAATATCTGACCCCACTTTATAATTACCTTTTGCACGCGAGCCATAGAGAAGTACTGATTCAATAGCATCATGTCTATGAAATACACTGCAAAGTTTGTTTAATGTAGACCTTTTTAATCCAAATAATAGGTGAGTATTGTCTGTCGTCATACTAACGATTCCATTACCACTTTAAGTGTTATAAAAAGAGGATAATAATTATTTATAATCGCTATAAACAATGATTCAGCCGTATCTTCGTCATAAGTATGTGAAGAAATGTTTCTACTCTGAATCATAGACATCCACAAATCACCTTCAGTAATTAAAGATACTTTAAAAGCTGCTCGGGTAGCATCTTTAGAGCCCCTTATATTTTGCTCCCCCTGATCTTCTAAGTAATCCTTAAGAACATTCCATGCCAACTCATGCGTAAATTCAAATGCCTGAATAACGCCTTGTTTTTCTAATTGAGACAATTCTCTTTGCTGGCTAAGTGAAACAGCCCCCTCTAGCTGATTCAACGCTTTATTAAAGTTAAAAAAACGTTGTTTCCACCTAATATCTATTTTTGAAGAATTCATTATTAACCTATTTCTGCCATTTTCTTTAATTGCTCAAAATTCAGCCATGGTAATTTTTAATCACAAATGGTGAGATTGCAAAAACTTATTAGGCAATGATATCATTAAGCACTACGTATATAATTTCACTCATACCTGCCAGCCTATAATACAGAGGTAGTACTACAGCGTGGGGAGTAATATCCTGTCAGAAAAAATATAGATCCCTCCATTTTATATATAAATTAAGGGTATGCTTAAAGTATCCATAAATATTGTTGGCTTTGTGCGCTCATTGAACGATTCAAATGAGCATTTATCGTTGTGCTTTGAATAAAACTTTTGATATTACTTTGCATGTCTTTAAAATTTCATTGTCGGTTAGTGTTGGGTGAACCAGAAACATAAGACTTGTCTCCCCCATCTCTTTTGCAACAACTAAACGTTCAGAAGGACGAAAACTGGTATTATCAAATGCCTTTTCTAAATAGACTTCAGAACATGAACCAGAAAAGCAGGGTATACCTAATTTGTTTATTTCAGACATAATACGATCTCGGTTCCAACCTGTCTTTAATTTATTATTTACAACAAATACATAGCACTTATATGCCGCATGTTCTATATAACCAGGAACACTTGGCACTCTCAACCCTGCTAAATCTTTCGCTGTTTGCCATATTTTTTTTGCATTGGCTTGGCGAGCATGTGTCCAGCCTGGCATTCGCTTTAATTGAATTCGGCCAATAGCGGCCTGCATTTCAGTCATGCGCCAATTAGTTCCAAATGAATCGTGTAACCAACGAAACCCTGGAAGGTGCTCTTTGTTGTAAACTGAATCCCATGATTTACCATGATCTTTGTACGACCACATTTTTGACCATAAATCATGATCATTAGTCGCCGCCATTCCACCTTCACCACCTGTTGTCATGATCTTATCCTGACAAAACGACCAGCAACCAATATGGCCTATTGAGCCAACAGGTTGGCCCTTATATTTTGCCCCATGCGCCTGAGCACAATCTTCAATCACATACAATCCAAATTCATCAGCCAGCACCATCATCTCATCCATTTCACACGGCCAACCTGCTAAATGCACACATAAAATAGCTTTAGTTTTTGATGTTATTTTTTCGCGAACAGACTCAGGAGTAATATTCTGCGAATCTAGAGAAATATCTGCAAACACTGGGGTGGCGCCTGCATTTATAATGGAAGAAACTGAAGCTAAAAAAGTACGAGAAGTAACAATAACTTCATCTCCTGCTGCTAGACCTAATACCTTAAATGCAACATCCAACGCTAATGATCCATTTGCCAAAGCGACTGCATATTCCGAACCACACCAGGCTGAAAATTCCTTTTCAAACTCCCGACACTCAGTACCTGTCCAATAGTTTACACGATTTGACAACAATACATCTCGAACAGCATTTGCTTCTTCCTTGGAAAAAGAAGGCCAAGGGGAAAACGGTGAATTTAACATTTATTTATCCTGCTCTTTATTTTGTTTTGCTGGTATACCAGTAACTAAAATATTATTCAACGTATCAGAAATAACAGCAGCCCCCGCTCCTACAATGACATTGGCACCTATTGATACACACTGTTTGACACATGCTCCGATGCCTACCCAGCTTTTTTCTCCCACTTTAACAGCACCAGCTAAATTAGCACCTGGACTAATATGAACACCATCACTTAACTCACAGTCATGATCAATTGTAGCTGCAGTATTCACTATGCAAGCTATACCAAGCTTCACAAATGGGTTTATCACTACTCCTGCCATAATAACAGAACCAATACCAATTTCGGCATATTTGCTAATAACGCTTGAAGGGTGTGACAAAGAAACTATAGGCCCCTGGTTATATTGAATTGCTAGAGTCTTTTCCAAGCGAATTGCATTATTACCAATTGCAACAATACAACCATCAAATTTACTCACATCATTCAATAAAGTAATCGTATTTCCCAGGACCGGCCAAACGCCAATAGAAGCAACTTCAGGAAAAGCATCATCAAAAAAAATAATTTCTGACCAACCAGATAACTCGGCTATTTCTGCAACTACTTTACCATGCCCACTTGCTCCTATAATAGCCAAGCGTTTCATTTTTGAGTGCCCGTAAACTTTGACATGGTCACTTCTCCATTAGCAGAAATACCGTCACGAACCAGTACTTTTTTTACAGTTAACCATAGTATTTTAATATCTAACCAAAACGATTGGTTATCTACATACCATACATCAAAGTTAAACTTTTCTTCCCAACTAATAGCATTTCGGCCATTAACTTGTGCCCAACCAGTAATCCCTGGCCGAACATTATGGCGCTTTGCTTGCTCGACACTATATAAAGGTAAATACTCTACTAATAACGGACGAGGACCAATTAAACTCATCTCTCCTTTTAATACATTAATTAAACCTGGTAATTCATCTAGACTTGTTGATCGCAAAAAAGCACCAAATTTAGTCATCCGCTCAGTATCGGGTAATAAGTTTCCATGTATGTCTTTAGCATTTAACATACTTCTGAACTTTATAATCTTAAATACATTACCTTTTAGTCCAGGACGGTTTTGGGTAAACAAAATTGGTGAACCAAGCTTTAACTGAATGAGTATCGTGACAACAAGAATAATAGGTAATATCATAAATAAAGCAATCAAAGCGACTAAAAAATCAAAAACACGTTTCATTTTTTTATACCTATAATCCAGTCTACCCATTTATCGGCTAAGTGATGACGGTTAAATTCACGCTTTGCTAAAGCTTGTGCATTTTTCCCCATTCTAGGAAGTATCTTTCGATTATCAGCAGCCTTTTCTAATGTATCAGCAAAAGCTATAGCATCTTCTGGAACAATTGAATAGCCACAGTTATTATCTATAATCATTTTAGCCAGCCAGCCCGGGTAGTTATTTAATACGGGCAATCCCGCTGCAATATAATCAAAAAACTTATTTGGAGAGGTGCCAAAATAAAAAGCAGGTATATTCGCAAGCAATTGTAAACCTAAATCGGCACTAGTCATTAATCCTGCAAGTTTTTGTTTATTTACAGGTGAATGAAAAATTACATTACTCAATGATTCTGTTTTGGCTCTTTCCTGTAATTGTATTTTTAATTTACCTTGTCCGACTAACACTAATTTAATATCTTCACGACCTCGTTTTTTTAGCTCTTTTGCTACATCAAGTATGGCATCCAAGCCGTTTGCTATACCATGAGTACCTGTATAAATAGCCATTAAGTCACTAGTACCCACACCTTTTGGTCGCCAAGGCAACACTGAATTTTCGAAAATAGATAAATCACAACCGTTAGGGATCAAGGCTATCTTATCCTCCTTTACCCCTCGTTTTTTTATACCTTCAACTATGCCTGGTGATAAACCAATGCAACAATGAGCGGAGCGATAAGAGGCCCATTCTAAAAGTGACATGCCCCCCAGAATCACAGGATTGGTAATTACTCCCATTTCTTTCGGTAATTCAGGCCATAAATCGCGGACTTCAAACACAAAGAATTTACCTCGGATCCATCGAGCAAAAATACCTGGGATGCCTGCTGTTAATGGGGTGGTGGTGGCAAATACCATGTCGTAATGTTGAGTAAAAACAAGACCTATACTTTTTACGGAAAATTTCACAAAAGTCATCGCACGTTTCACTAAGCCATCATTATTTGAATAGGCTAAATCAAACTCTATAATGTCAATGCCATCAACATTACCTCTGCGTTTACCGTTTATAAATACACTAGTTAATCCTGTTTCCCCACCTCCATAACTGCCACATACCATTGTGACTTTATGGTTATGATAAATTAAACGGCGAGCCATTTCGTAAGAACGAATTCCAGTTGAGCCGTTAGGTGTAGAAAAGTGTTGATGAAAGTAAAGAATTCTCATTGTTTAAATATATATTCCGTTGTGATTGTGCCTGGTTGGTTTATCTCAATCTCAATAATTGGAATAACTTGCTCTTGATAATAATAGCGAGATTCTTGTCCTTCAATCAATGCAATTCGGGCAAATTTTACATCTGAATTGATTGAAATTATATGATCGCCCATGCTTATGGTTTGATCTTGTAATAGCCAGTTCCCTGGTTTTAAACGCCATCTTAATATGGCATTTTTATTAAAACCTTTTACCTGATCAGTAACAACTAATCGCTGAGTCGTTAATGTAATATTCCTTTGATGCAGGCAATTAAATCTATCTTTATAAGCGGCTGAAAATGTCACTTCAGTATTGTTGCTTTTCAAAGGTTTTTTAAATCGAGTTTTAAGCCAATTGCCTAATAAAAAACGGCTTAAACGCGGCATTTGCTGATGACCGTCAAATTGAATAGTATTATGCGATTGTGTTCCACCATAGTAATCAATATAAGTCTGCCCTGCGTTATAACTAAATGTCCCCCCATCTCGTAATAGGTTTTCACCTCGCAACCAAAAGTCCAAATGTAATACATCACACTGGCTAGGCCTAAATTTAAATTTGGGATAATTAAGTAAGGCAAATGCATATTGATTCCGCAAGATTGCATAGCCCCCTATAGGCATATCTATACTTGTTGGCCTCTCAATACTAAACTCAGGTTTTGTAATTTTCAACCAGTAAAGAGGCAAATCCCAATCTCCTGACTGAGCATAAGCCGATTTTTTTAAAAATAAAGTAGCGGCTAACTGAATAGAGGGTCTAAAGTCACGATAGTCAGTTTCTGTTAATGGTAATAAACGTGCACCATCATTAGCTCCTAAATTGGGGGCATCCCCCGTTTCAAACTGTGTCATATTAAATAACCAGAGTGTGGCTAATTGTAACTTAGTATAAATAATATTATCTAATGGCTTTAGCTCTAGGTCAGTACGCCACACTTCAACTATGCTGTATGTATCAAGCATTAATCTATGATAGGTTACTGAGTACTGGCTAAAGCTGCCATCATCTTCGATTAAATTTTGAGCTCGATTTTTTAGCCACTTTTCTCCCTGCTTTAACCATTTATTTCCGTCCTCATCGTTATTTTTTAATAACCAGCTACCACCAATATATAAAGCAGCTGCTTCAGAGGTACCATGGTTATTATCTTGTGCAATCGCATAAGAAATTGTTGGTGAGATGCGTTTCAAATGAGCCTTAATTAAACTTAATAAGGTTTTAGATGTATTTGTGGTTTGGTTTAAAATAACAGAGGCCATTGCAAGGTGCATTACACGAACTGATGCTTCCTGGCCACACTTCCAATTAACACCAATGTATGGGGGATTGTGTATTAACCAATCGTTTAACCAGATATTTAATTTATCTAAATATTTTTTATCACCTAAAGCTACTTGTTGAGAAAATCCTAATACCCAATCAAAACGGGAAGCTTCCCATACCCCTTTAATATCCCCCAGATCAGGGTCAAAATCAGGGATTTCCCACCATGGGGACTTGGGATCTTTAACCGAAGTCCCAGTCAAAATACTTTGATGCCAATTTGGCGTTTCAGATGAATTTTTAGTCTGCCAGCCAAAATAACACTGCTGATCCAACCACTGAGTATTAGGCTTTAAGCGAACATTTAATTCGTTACTGCATTCTTTAAAAAAAACACCTGATTCAACTCCCTCGGTAATTGTTTTTACGGGGTTTAATCCAAGTTTCACACCTAGTCGATAAAATAAAACCCGTCCTAGATTTGTTATCCCTAAAGCTAAAGCTGTTTTAATTTTTACTTGTATCATCACTGTTTACGTAATTGTTCAGCAATCTCTATTGTTATCTTTGCCACTTCAAATATTTCATCTGCACTAATTGGAGCCGGTTTACCCTGAGCTATCGTATCCAGAAACGCTTTTGCACAAGCCTTTTGACCTTTATCTTGCTGCCACAAATTCATTTTACTAAATCCTTTCCAACCAAACCCTTTTAGCTTTCTAAAGTTATCTAGTTGTAATACTTTTCCTGAAGAAAACACTTCTACACGCTCTTTTGGAAAGGAAACTGCGCCATTAGCATAATAGTGAATAGTACCTAATGAACCATCGGCAAACCCTAATATAATTGCCGTTTTATCTTCTGTTATATCAACACCCGGCGCATTGCCTATTCGACGTGCTTGCACCGATGTAATCTTGCTCCCCGCCAAATAACGCATTAAATCAACAAAATGACATGCTTCACCAATGATTCTACCTCCCCCCACATCAATCAATTGAGTCCAGTGGTCGGCTGGAATATCCCCTGCATTCATCGTCATGATAAATGACTTAGGTGAAGAGTCAGCAGATAATAATTGTTTCATTTTCTGAATCTGAGGCGAAAATCGACGATTAAAACCCACCATGATTCTGGCATTTTTTCCAGACTCCAGCTGTTTATTATATGCCTGCTTAACCATTTCCAGTTGCTCTAAATCAATCGCAATTGGCTTTTCAACAAAAACATTTTTACCTTCATTTAATGCTTCAGAAACAAAATGAGCATGTGAATTATGCTGAGTAACGATGGCAACAGTATTGATTTCGGGATTTTTAAGCAAGGCCTCAGTGTTTGTTGATGCTTTATGAAACTGATTTTTTGAACCATGTATAACACTATTAATACCACCAGAAGTACTAATGGTATGAAGATTTGCCCCTGCCTCTTTAAAAGCAGGAATCAAAATCCTTGAGGCATAATTTCCTGCACCAATAAAACCAACAACAGGATCATTAACTGTAGATGAAGTAAAAGGAGTTAGCTCTATTTCATTTCTAACCAGATCAATAACAGGTACATTTGGGTATTGTAAGATAATTCCTAAGGCTGATTTATCGTTTGTCAGTGTTGAATAACCTTGCAAAGCATCGTCAAATGAATAACGATGAGAAATCAATGGTTTTACATCAAGTTTGCCATTAGAAAGCATGTCTAAAATTGCTTCAAAGTTACGTTGCTCTGACCAACGAACAAAGCCAATTGGGTAATCCGTGCCTTTTTCTTCATAGCTTGCTTCATAACGTCCAGGGCCATATGAGCAAGATACCTGAAATGATAATTCTTTTTCATAAAAATCAGCACGACTTAACTCTAAGCCAACCACTCCTACTAAAATTATACGCCCACGTTTTCGTGACATTTTAGCTGCTTGAGAGACTGGATCATTAGAGGGCGTAGATGCCGTAATTATTACGCCATCCACCCCTTTGCCTCGACTGAAGGACATCCCCGAATTAACGGGGTCTTCACCATTACCAGGATTACAAGTTTCTGCACCAAATTGTTTGGCAATATCTAGCTTACTCTGATCATAATCTATAGCTAAAACTCGACAGCCATTTGCCAAAAGTAATTGTACAGTGATCAAACCAATTAGACCGACGCCAGTAACAACAAAACATTCGCCTAAAGAGGGTTGTGCCAAACGAATACCTTGTAAACCAATAGAACCTAATACTGTAAATGAGGCTTCCTCATCAGTTACATTATGAGGAATCTTTGCACATAGATTTTTAGGTACACGCACAACATCGGCATGAGGGCCATTAGAAACAATGCGATCCCCTTCACTAAAGTCGAAAACACCAGCGCCTATATCAGCTCCGACTCCAACATTACAATAGCCCAGAGGTAGAGGTTGATCTAATTTACTCTTAACTGCATCGATAGTCGTAGCTAGGCCATCAGTTTTTACTTTTTCTAGTACCATTTTGACTTTATCTGGTTGCTTACGAGCTTTTTGTAGAAAGTTGGCCTGCCCAAATTCGACAAGCATTCGTTCAGTTCCTGCTGAAATTAAGCTTGTTGTTGTATGAATTAGTAAATTCCCTGGTTTTGCTTGCGGTGCTGGAGCAGAAACAACGGTGGTCTCTCCACTTCCCATGTTTTGAATAATTTGTTTCATTTTTCTATATCTAAATATTAAGGTTGTCTGGTTATCTATACAAAATAGCATTCTATGTAGCGTTTATATTCAATTAGCTCGCCCCTACATTCTGCTCAACAAGTGAAGGAAATTATGATAATCAAGTCATGAACTCGTAGCTCATACTCAGAATATCCAGCATCTGTGTTAAAAACCTTCGCAATAGCTTATTATTACGTGCAATTTTTGCCTTGCTTGCAGGACGTAGGTAAGGAGCGATAGCAGGACAGGTAGCTTTGAATCTGAATATTCAGAACATAATCTACTTCGTCCTGACTTAATTAGAGGGTCCTTATGTAAAGTTACGATTATATTTAATTTTAGAGTGAAGTTAGATTGCGACTTAACAATAAAATGTTTTTATATTTAGTAAAATGCCCCCGATAATATTACAATCTGAATTTTAAAAAAAATCAGGATCAACCTGAATGTTAGTTATGTGCTCGTCTAGTCCATTTATTTTCAAAGCAAATATTGAATGTTTTCGGCGAATGCAGTTATCTACTTATGTGTTCTAATTTCTGTCTAATTTTTCCTAGCTAAGGATAGATCTATGCATAAAGTGAATTAATCTGGCATATCATTATGTTATGTTGAGTCAGCGAGGGAATATACAAGCTCCAAGTTTTTATTAGTCTTTACTGTTTATTTTAGTTCCTATATCTATTACTTTTGGTGAATGTCCTGAAAAGCCTTAACCTAAAAAAGTAGGCATCAATTAAAGCACACATTCACAAATAAGTTCTATCTGTGCAAACTTAACCTTTAATTAAAAATAGGGGGCAGGCATGAGCTTAGACCTAAAAAATACAATTATGAAGATGTATAATCGTTTGGTAATGGGTTAAATCTGTGTTTTAGCGTGAATATTCCTACCAAACTCCACCTTATTTATTAATAGACCAATCACAATATCATGCATTTTTTCTAACTTAGAAAAGCAGATTGTTCGACAAGTTAATCGCTTTACCCATGTTCTGAAATTCAAATTTTTACGTTCAATTTTTTGGGTATTTTTCTTCCCTATTTCATGTTGTTCAGCATCAAGGTGACGCTCATAAGCACCCCAGTCATCGGTGTAA